>CAFBMK010000102.1_pt1 | contig 11543 bp, 13 predicted proteins | sample 7268691 | NCBI WGS metagenome assembly CAFBMK01 (sample SAMEA6814062, study PRJEB35770) | freshwater metagenome | biome: Freshwater; feature: Freshwater reservoir; material: water | place: Czech Republic | collected 2017-05-23 | depth 30m m
CTCCCCGTCTACCTGCGGACCGTGATGGGCTGGTCGTTCTGGCAGGTCGGGATCTTCATGGCCGTGTGGACCATCGGCTACGGCATCGTCCAGGCCTCGGCCCCGCGGTTCGTGAAGGACCCCGACGGCCGCACCGCCGCGAAGCTCGCGTTCGTCCTCGCCGCGTTCCCCGCCGCGATCGCGACCGCCATGAGCACGAGCATCGACTCAGACGTTGTAATCGTCGCTGGGCTCATCGTCTTCGGCGTCGTCTTCGCGATGAACTCCGCGGTGCACTCGTACCTGATCCTCGCCTACGCCGAGGGCTCCAAGGTCGCGATGAACGTCGGCTTCTACTACATGGCCAACGCCTTCGGCCGCCTCTCCGGCACCGTCCTCTCCGGCGCGCTCTACCAGTGGCAGGGCCTGCAGGCGTGCCTCTGGGGCTCCGCGATCATGGTCCTCGCCGCCGGGCTCCTCTCGCTGCTGCTGCCGGGCGACCCGGCACGATCCCGGGCGCCGCGCGTCGCCTCCTAGCGAAACTGCGAACGGGGCTGTCTGACGCCGCGAGACGGTCCAGAACGCCGCAAGGAACGGACCATTCGGTCGGGGTCTAGCTGCGGCTGCCGAAGCGGAGCAGGTTGCCGTCGGGGTCGATGTGGGCGCCTTCGCGGATGCCGTAGTCGGTGTCGACCGGCGGGACCGTCCTGCCGCCGGTGACCGAAGCCCACTCGCCGGCCAGAGCGTCGGCGTCGTCGACGGCCAGATACGCGCACCCGGCGGTCAGCGTCGGGTCGTGCTCCGCGTTGAACGAGACGTGCAGATCGACCCCGTCCCTGGACGCGAAGCCGTAGCCCTCGTCGAAGGCCTCGACTGCGAAGCCGAGAGCCCGATAGTGCTCCAGCCACCCGTCGACGTCGGTCGTGGAGAACACGGGTGCGACGGACGACAGCGACGGGCGCGGGCTCACAGACGCATCGTCCGCGAAGTCGTGACGGCGGGCAACCCTCTCACCGCGCTCGCGCACCGCCGGGACGTCGGTCCCGGCGGTGCGGCGCTCACGCCAGCTGGGCTTCCGTCCGGGGGCGACGGCTCAGGCGGGAGACGATCGGCGCCGCGGTCAGGGTGCCGAGGACGAGACCGACCTGCATGAGGAACGTGAACCGCACGTCGGTGGCCATCGGCATGCTGTCGGAGTAGTAGAGGACCAGCATCCAGCCGAGCATCCCGACATCGAACGCCACGACCGTCACCAAGGCGATAACGGCGGCGGTTCGCAGTCGCGTGGCGGCCGCCTGTCGGTCGGCGGGGGAGGCGACGACGGCGAGTTCGAAGAGCACGAGCATGATCGTCGCCAAGACGGTGATGATCGCGACCATCGCCCACATGTCGACGTTGGCGATCGTCAGGCCCGTCAGGACGACGATCGGCACCCCGACGATGTGCGCCAACCCCGACGCCACCCCGCCCTGCAAGCCGAGCGCGAGACCCGACTGCGCCTTAGGCGCAGCCGCGGGCACCTCACGGCGACGAACGTTGCGGCGCTGCAGCACGATCGCGAGCGGTCCGAGGTAGAGCGCCGAGAGCGGCCAGATCGCGGCAACGATCGGTCGCTGCGGGCGGTCCCCGCGGCCGTAGACGTCGAAGGCGACGATCGCGGCGCTGATGATCGCGGCGACGATCCATAGCCACGACAGCGTCGTCAGCCACGCCGGGAGGCCCGACCCCATCTCGTCCATCTTCATTCCCTGCATGCCTTGCATCGCGGGTCCCTGATCTGTGCGGTCATCAGCCCCGGTGCGAACGGGACAACAAGACGTTGGGTCATGACGGTACCGGACCTCCGACGATGTGTCGGAGGTTCCCGGTGGTGTGGCGCGCTACTGCACGACGATGTCGGGGAACGCGACCTCGTGTACTTCGAGGTCTGTCGCGGTTTTGAGCTCCTTCAGCAGCTTGGTTCGGACCCGCTTGCGGCCTCGGGTGGAGGACAGCTGACGGCCGGTGGCGGCCCCGACGACGTCGGTGACGATGCCTCGGACGATGCCCTCTTCCGGCATTGCGCCGTAACCCTCGGGGGGTGTTTCCTCGCCGTGGGGCTCCGGGAGCTCGGCAAGCACCAGCGCCACGGTGAACTTGGCGTATCGGTCGTCGGCGAGGTTGACCAAGAAGTCCTTTGGCAGGACGTAGACCGCCCCGTCGATCTTCGGCTTCTCCGTCGCCTCGGCGGGGCCGCTCAGCAGGAACTTGTAGACGCCCCCAGCAGCCAGGATCGCGATGAGTACCAACGGGATGAGCTTTTTTGACATGTCACCGGAAGGGGGCGTTGCGGGCAGGCCCCGCCTCGGTACTGGGTGACGCGAGGGGGTGCGTGGACGCAGATCGGGATGTATCGCGGTGGTCGACCGGGCCTACGGGTCCTGGAGGCCAAACGGACGGACCGACGGGCGAGCCCCGCTCGCCTAGAGGCCCTTGGGGTGGCGGACGGTGTATCCCGAGAGGGGTCGAGGCTCGGCGTTCCAGCGGCTGCCGTAGACGCCGGAACGGCCGCTGGTGTCGTAGCGCACCCCGCCGACCGTCATGAACATGTGGCCGGGGCTGGTGTAGATGGTGACCCACCTTCCCGGTCCCGGCTCGCCCCATCTCTCGAATCCTCCGGACGCCAGCGGGGCGTCCATCAGGCCGGCGCCGGCGAGGGCGTAGCTGACCGAGCCGGAGCAGTCGTATGCCGTGTCGATGAAGTCGGCCCCGTGGCCGCCGCCGTAGACGTACGGGAACCGGGCGATCGCGTTGGCGCTGCCGATGATCTGCGCGACCTTTTTCGGGGCGTCCGCAGGGATGCGTGCGTTGCCCTTCGCGGTCAGGGTCACCGCGCCGCTCGGACCGGTGCCCGTCGGGTCCTGCGATGCCTCCCGCTGGACCTCCTTCATCTCCTTCAGCTCGGCGCGAATTTCATCGTCCGACGGCGCGCCGGGGGAGATGGAGAACTCCTCGCCGGTCACAGGGACAGCGTCCTGAGCTCGTACCCCGCGGGCCGCGGCCTTGGTGGGGACCGGAGCTGCAGGCCCGCGCGCCGCGCCTGGGGGCAGAGGGGAGGACTGCGCGGCCTCGGCATCGTCAGAGACGTTCTGCACCTGCGCGGCGAGCACCGGCTTGGCTTCTGACGCTTGCGCCGGCGGCTCACTGGCACCTCCGCAGCCGACGATCGCGCCGGCGCCACCCGCCGCTGCAATTGCCGCGCAGACCAGGGTGAGACGTCGGCGCCGAGGGTGCGTCATCATCGAACCGCGACCTTACAGACCGTAAAAGTTCGCGTGTGGTCGGCTCCGGCAGAACGACTCGTACCGGCTCGAACTCCCCGCCAGCACGCTGCGTTGCATCGAAGATGCGCTGAGCCTTGCCGTCCGGGCCTGCTCTACAGCGTGTAAGGGACTGGCGGGTGAGGACGCCGCCCCTTACGGGCTGATCGAGGGGACGCTGGCAGCCCGGCGTGGGCGTGGCGGGTCAGCCGCGGCGCATCATGCGGCCGACGGCGGCCATCAGCTCGTCGGTGCGCTCGAGGTTCTGGGTGCCGTCGGCGTGGTGCACGCAGGTGCGGGCGTGGCCGTCGAGCAGACCGAGGGCGACCTTGTCCAGCGCGGCCTGTACCGCGGAGATCTGGGTGAGGACGTCGATGCAATACCGGTCGTCCTCGACCATCCGGTCGATGCCGCGGACCTGGCCCTCGACGCGCTTGAGCCGCGCACGCAGCTGGTCCTTCGTCGCGGTGTAGCCCCGCACCGGCGGCGCGGTGGTGGTCTCTGCAGTCGACGCCATGAATTCATTCTACGCATACCCCAGGGGGGTTCCAAGCGGCGACGTCAGCGGGCTTCTGGATCGCCTTGCATATACCCCCGGGGGGTGTGCTACGTTGTGGTTGTCGCATACCCCCCACCCGTATAAAAGGACCCCAGGATGAGCCAGACGATCGAGACCTCCTACCGCGTGCAGGGCATGACCTGCGTGCACTGCGAGCTGTCCGTCCGCGAGGAGGTCGAAGAGCTCGAGGGCGTGCAGTCCGCGGTCGCCGATCGCGCCAACGGGTCGCTGATCGTGCGGGGATCTGCCGAGCGCGACGAGATCCGCCAGGCCGTGAAGACGGCCGGCTACACCCTCGTGGACTGACCGGGCGCTGCCGACATGAACGTTCCCACCAAGCTCGCCGCTTTCGCCGCCGGCCTGGCCCTGACCTTCGGGGCCGCCACCGGCGCCGGAGCGCTGATCGACCCCACCGACAGCCCCGCCGCCACCAGTGGAGCCCACGGCACGGCCGAGAAGGTCGGCGGGCACGGTGGGAGCCACCAGACCCCTGTTCCCGCCGCCGCCAGGGCGCTGCCGGGAGGGCTCTCCAGCGCCCAGGACGGATACACCCTCGCCGTCGAGCGGACGACACGGACCCCGGGCGTCCGCTCGACGCTGCGTCTGCGGGTGATCGGCCCGGACGGCCGGGCGGTCAGGGAGGGCTACGAGGTCGAGGCCGAGCGGGAGCTGCACCTCATCGTGGTGCGCCGTGACGGCACCGGCTTTCAGCACCTGCACCCCCGCCGCGGAGCGGACGGCACGTGGAGTACGTCCCTGACCCTGGCGGCGGCCGGAAGCCACCGGGCGCTGGCGGACTTCACCATCGACGGGGTCCGCCGAACCCTCGGGATCGACCTGCAGGCACCCGGCACGTTCACGCCGATCGCGGTTCCCGCCGCCACGGACCGCGGGCGCACTGACGGATTCGGCGTGCAGCTGACGTCCGGGCCGGTACGAGCTGGCCGCGAGAGCAGGCTGCGGTTTCGGATCACCCGCGACGGCCGGCCGGTGCAGGCGCTGCAGCCCTACCTCGGGGCGCGCGGGCACCTCGTCGCGCTGCGCGACGGCGACCTCGCGTACCTGCACGTCCATCCCGATACGACCACCGCGGTTGGCGAGATCCCGTTCGTGGCCGAGTTTCCCAGCGCCGGCCGCTACCGCCTGTACCTGCAGTTTCAGACCGGCGGACAGGTCCACACCGCGCCGATGACCGTGGAGGTCACCCGATGAGCACCCCGACCGACCATCTCGCCTCGCAGCTCGAGCTGCCGGTGCAGGGCATGACCTGCGCCTCCTGCGCCAACCGCATCGAACGGCGACTGAACAAGCTCGACGGCGTCGAGGCGACGGTCAACTACGCCACCGAGAAGGCCGCCGTCCGCTTCGATCCCGACACCGTCTCCCCGGATGAGCTCGTCGAGGCGGTCGAGGCTGCGGGCTACCGCGCCACCCTCCCCGCCACACCCGGCACGCCCCCGACCCCCGAGGCGCAGGACGATGACCCGTCGCGGGCGTTGCGCGTCCGGTTGATCGGCTCGGCGCTGCTGTCGGTACCGCTGCTCTTGATCTCGATGATTCCGGCGCTGCAGTTCGAGTACTGGCAGTGGCTCGCGCTGCAGCTGGCGACCCCGGTGGTGTTCTGGGCGGGCTGGCCGTTTCATCGCGTCGCGTGGCTGAACCTCCGCCACGGCACCGCATCGATGGACACCCTGATCTCCGTCGGCACGCTCGCTGCCTGGGCGTGGAGCGTCGCGGCGCTGTTCTTCCTCGGCGCCGGCGAGTCGGGCATGAAGATGGGCTTTGACCTCGTTCTGGACCGCTCCGCCGCGACCGACCACATCTACCTCGAGGCCGCCGGCGTCGTCACGACGTTGATCCTCGCCGGCCGGTACTTCGAGACCCGCGCCAAGCGCCGCGCCGGTGCTGCGCTGCACGCCCTCATGGCCCTCGGCGCCAAGGACGCCACCATCCTGAACGCCGACGGCAGCGAGCGCCTGGTGCCGATCGAGCAGCTGCAGACCGGCGACCGGTTCGTCGTCCGCCCCGGCGAGCGGATCGCCACCGACGGCACCGTCACCGACGGACACTCCGCGGTCGACGAATCCTTGCTGACCGGCGAGTCCGTGCCGGTCGAGAAGGCCCCCGGCGACACCGTCGTCGGCGCCAGCATCAACGCCGGCGGTCGCCTCGTCGTGGAGGCCACCCGCGTGGGATCGGACACCGCCCTGGCGCAGATCGCGCGGCTGGTCGAGGACGCCCAGACCGGCAAGGCCCCGGTTCAGCGCCTCGCGGACCGGATCTCCGGGATCTTCGTCCCGATCGTCCTGGTGCTCGCCGTCGCGACCCTCGGGTTCTGGCTCGGCGACGGCTCCAGCGTCGCCTACGCGTTCTCCGCCGCCGTTGCTGTCCTGATCATCGCCTGCCCCTGCGCCCTCGGACTGGCCACCCCGACCGCCCTGCTGGTCGGCACCGGTCGCGGCGCGCAGCTGGGACTGCTCATCAAGGGCCCCGAGGTCCTCGAGTCCACCCGCCGCGTCGACACGATCGTCCTGGACAAGACCGGCACCGTCACCACCGGCCAGATGCGCCTGATCACCGTGGTTCCGGCCGCGGGAGAGGACCCCGATCATGTCCTTCGCGTCGTCGGGGCGCTCGAGGCCGCCTCCGAGCACCCCGTCGCCCGCGCGATCGCCACCGCTGCCCGAAACGCCGCCCCCGAAGGTCTGTTGCCGCTGGAGGGCTTTGAGAACCGCGAGGGGCTCGGCGTGCAGGGCATCGTTGACGGGCACGCCGTCGTCGCCGGCCGACCCACCCTCCTGCAGGAATGGGCCATGCCCCTGGAGGACGACCTCCACCGTCAGCTGGAAGAGCAGCAGGCCCAGGGCCGGACGGTCATCGCGGCCGGTTGGGACGGCCAGGTCCGGGCGCTCCTGGTCGTCGCCGACACCCCGAAGGACTCCAGTCGCGAGGCGATCGCGGCGCTGAAGGGCCTGGGGCTGCGGCCGGTGCTGCTGACCGGAGACAACGCCGCCACCGCCCATGCCGTCGCCAGGGAGGTCGGGATCGACGAGGTCATCGCCGACGTCCTGCCGGCCGAGAAGGCACAGGTCGTCCGCCGACTGCAGGACGAGGGGCGGGTCGTCGCGATGGTCGGCGACGGCGTCAACGATGCGCCCGCGCTGGCGCAGTCCGACCTCGGCCTGGCGATCGGCACAGGCACCGACGTCGCGATCGAGGCCTCGGACCTCACCCTTGTCTCCGGCGACCTGCGCGGCGCCGCCGACGCGATCCGGCTGTCCCGCAGGACGTTGCGCACCATTCGCGGCAACCTCTTCTGGGCCTTCGCCTACAACGTCGTCCTGATCCCCGTCGCGATTGCCGGGCTGCTGAACCCGATCCTCGCCGGCGCGGCGATGGCGCTCTCCAGCGTCTTCGTCCTCACCAACTCGCTGCGCCTGCGGTCCTTCCGCACCCAACGCACCACCTGACCACCTCGGCGGCCGGGCCGGAGGGTCCCGGCCGCCGTTCATCGTGCTGGCGGTCAGTGGTGGTGGCTGTGCCCGTCGTCGCTGCTCAGCGCGTCGGGCGGGAGGCGGCCGACGAGCACGGAGGCCAGCGCGGTGGAGAGCGGGACGGAGAGCACCAGAGCGGCGCTGCCCACCAGTGTTGAGACGATCGGTTCTGCCAGGCGTGCGTCGTTGATCGCGTCGCTAAGTGTGACGCCGTTGGCGGAGGCGATAAGCAGCAGCGGGAGCGTGGCGCCGGCGTAGGCCAGGACGAGGGTGTGGATCGTGGCCGAGAGGTGGTCGCGGCCGACGACGAAGGCCTCACGGTAAAGACCACGGGCCCCCAGCGTGGCGTTGGCGCGGTGCAGCGCGGCGACGGTGGAGACCTGAGACACCACGGTGTCAGTCAGGACGCCCAGCGCGCCGATGACCATGCCCGCCAGCAGGATGCCCTGCAGCGGGAGCTCGCCGCCGCTCTGCAGCGTGAAGGCGCTGAGGTCCCCATCCTTGCCGTCCAATCCGGCGAGGTCGGTCCAGAGGGTCCCCAGCAGCGCTGCGGCGACGAGCGAGACACCGATGCCGGTCACCGCGGCGAGACTCTGCGCCGTGATCCCGTAGGTCAGGATCGTGGTGACGAACATCACCGCCAGCGCCCCGACGGTCGCCACCAGGATCGGTGAGCCGCCGTCGAGGATCGCGGGCACCAGCCAGAGCACCACGAGCGAGAGGCTCATCGCGGTGCCCAGCAGCGCGAGCACCCCTCGTCCGCGGGCGACGACCGCTCCCAGCAGCGCGAAGAGGACGGCCAGCGCGATCACCGGCGTCCGTCGGTCGACGCTGCTGAACGCGTAGGACGGCTCCTGCGGCCCGGCCTCAGGCGCGACCGGGACGCCGGCGTTCTGGTCCGCCATGCGGACGCGCTGATCGACTTGCAGGTCGGGACTGACCTCTGCGGGTCCGAGGACGACGTCGACCTGCAGGCCCTTGTCCTGGCCCTCGTCCAAACGAATCTTCGCGGTGCGGCATTGCTGCTTGGTCGGTCCGCCGCAGGACGCAGATCGGACCTGGGTGACGGTGCCCGCGAGCGTCTTGACGCCGGCGCCGGCGACCTTGGGGCCCTGCCCGGAGGGCCACAGGGCGACGAGCCCGACGATGGTGAGCAGCGCGACGACGCCGACGACGCCGACCAGCAGGCGACCTGGTCGCGATGCGGTGATCGTCCGTAGCGCTCTCATCCGGGCCTGTCCGTAGTGCTTGGGGTTCACGTGGTGTCTTTGGGTCGGATGAACCGGGCGCCGGCGACGCAGATGGCCAGCAGGGCGAGGCTGGTCCACTGGGTGTTGCTCAGCCCCAGCGCGAGATCGGGGCTGTCTCCGCGGAGGAAGAACTCGAAGAACCGGCCGATCGCGAAGAGGCCGAGTACGAACCAGGCAAGGCGCATCGGCTGCCGGAAGTGGTGGCGCAGGGGCCAGACGACCCCGAGGATGAGCAGCGCGAGCAGGACCTCGTAGAGCCCACCGCTTTGGTACGCGAAGCGTGGATCGGGGGTCAGTGCGTCGGGGTGGGAGTTGCGCACGGCGAGGAAGAACGTGCTCCGCTCGCCGTAGTGCTCGCCGTTGATGACGTCGCCGATGCGGCCGATGGCCACGCCCAGCGGGAGGCCGGCGGCGATCGCGTCCAGGTAGCGGCTGCTGATGCCGGTCCGCCAGACGTATCCGGCGATCAGGACGCTCGCGAGGATCATGCCGCCGTCGAACGTGTAGCCGTTGGTGCCTATGAGCGTCCCGGGGTCCACGATCCCGGCCGGATCGTGCTCGGCGAGATAGAACAGGCGGGAGCCTATGATCGCGCCTACGGTCAGTAGGGCCCCGAGGGTGGCCACCGGCTCGGTCGGTAGGCCGCGTTCGCGAAGCCAGAACGCGGCGGTCCAGCCGCCGGCGATGATCCCCAGCGCGATCGTCAGGCCGTGCCAGGCGATGGTGAGCGGCCCGAGGTGGATCTCTGGCGGGATCCCGATCGTGATGACCGAAAGCACGACCTACGCCCCGCTCCTGGGAGCGACGTGGGGGTGTCGAGCGGACCATGTCGCAGCACACGCCTGCGAGCAGAACGCGGGGGACGCGTCGATGCCGGGAATCCGGACCGCCTGCGTCGCGTCGACGGCGAGGTGACAGACCGGGTCGATGTCCAGTCGCCCGGGTGGCCCGACGTCGGTGACGCGCTGGGCCCGGTAGAGCGTGGTCGGCGCGCCGGTGTCGTGCAGGACGTGCTCGCCGATGCCGATGAAGTCGATCTGCCCGCGGTCGGTGGCCTGCCGGGTGCTCGACGTGGCGAGCACCTGGCCGCGCTGTGCGTGCTCGGCGACCCGGGCGGCGACGAGGGCGGCCGGACCGGACCAACGGCCGGCGTTGAGTACCCCGGATCCGGTATCGAGGCCGACGCGCACGGCTGGGTGGCCGTGGCGGGTGAACGCGTCGATGGCGTCGAGGCTGACGGCGACCGCGTCGGTGGCTCGCGCCAGGCGCAGCATGACGGCGTCGCCGACGGTGTCGACGTACTCGCCGCCGTAGATGGTCAGCGCTTGGCGCAGGTGCTTGGCTAGGTCGGCGGTGTGGACCTTGGTGCCGTACGCGTCTGCGAAGACGAACGTGTGTTGGTTCATCGCGTGGATCCGGGATGCGCGACCCCGAGGGGCCGGAAGGGCTCTGGAACGCGGCCGCAGATCTGCTGGCCGCTGTGCTGCGGATGAGGCGCGCCGGAGGCGCCCCGGGCTACCGGGGTCGACGGTCTCGTCGACCCCGGAGCGGCATGGGCCTAGGCGGCGGGGACGCCGCCGGCGGGCGACGGGCTGCCGTACCACTGCTCGCGCCAGGAGTTCATCTGTGCGATTTCCTTTTTCTGCGCGGCGACGATCGCGGTGGCGACCTTCTTCAGCTCCGGGTCGCTGCCCTTCGCCAGCTCGGCGCGGGCCATCCGGATGGCGCCCTGGTGGTGGGGGATCATCTCGTCGATGAACGCCCGGTCAAACGGCTTGGCGTCCTTCAGGGCCCCCATCTTCATCGACATGCCCATGTCGTCCATGGACAGGCCGAGGGTGCTGGCCGCGGTGGTCATCGAGCCGTGGTCCATCGACTCGCCGTCCATCGGCATCGCTGCGGGCGTCACGCCCAGGCGCGTGGCGATCGCCTTCATCTGCGTGATCTCCGGCGCCTGGCCGGCGATGATCGACTTGCCGAGCCCACGGATCTGCGACCGCTCGCCCTGGGCGGGGGCGTAGCCGGCCATCTCCACGGCCATCTCGTGGTGCGGGATCATCTGGGAGACGAACGCCTTGTCGACGTCCGCCGCGGACGCAGCGGCGGTGGTGGTCGACTTCGACATGCTGCTCATGTCGTGACCCCCGCTGGCGGAGGTGTTGGAGTCGTCGGAGCCGCAGCCGGCCACGGCCAGCGCGCCGGTGAGCGCGAGCGCCAGGACGCCCGTTCGGGTGGTGAGGTGCTTCATGGTTGTCAGGTCCTACGTTCGGGGTCAACGGTGGTGCGCCCGCACGGGCAGGCGCGATCGGCACGTGCGGCAGGCGCACGTGCTGGATCACCGTCGAAAGACCCCGAGCTGCAGGAACAGCACGACCGGTGGGCCCGCCCGGGCGCGAACCACCGGCGGGTGATGCGTCAAGGCGTCTGCGAGCCGGAGGATCGGCGGGGCCCCGAGGTGGGTGCGCCGCCGGCGCTTGCGACGGACGCCGGCGTAGACCACGGCGATCGCGGTGCCGACAGCGATGATGCCCATGCACATCGCGGCGACGTGATCGGAGTGCATGCCCTCCATTGACATGCCCTCCGGCATGCCGTGATGGACCGCGATCGCGCCGCCGAGCCCAAGCACGACCAGCGCGATGAGCAGGCGCCGACGCGAACGCTGCAGCAGCGCTCGGATGCGCAGAGCGCTCACCGCGTCATCTCCGCAGAGACCACGTCGACACCGTGACACGCCGTGCGCCGCGGCGCACGGCCGCAAGAGATCGCGGACGCCATACCCATCAGGGGTACCGTACCCACCGAGGCTTTTCCAACGCTGAAGATGCGGTTCGGCGCGCCGACCTCGATGTCGCGCAGGGGCGCGCTACTGGCCATCGAGGCGTAGTCGCCAGGTGCGGCCGCCGTCGTCGGAGCTCCGGACGGAGTTGTCGTGCAGCGCGACGAGGAGCTGCCCGCGTGC
>CAFBMK010000103.1_pt1 | contig 11529 bp, 11 predicted proteins | sample 7268691 | NCBI WGS metagenome assembly CAFBMK01 (sample SAMEA6814062, study PRJEB35770) | freshwater metagenome | biome: Freshwater; feature: Freshwater reservoir; material: water | place: Czech Republic | collected 2017-05-23 | depth 30m m
AACCGGGGGAACAAGCCGAGCCGGGACCGGAGTTCGACCTCGTCGAGCGTGACGCGCGCCGCGCAATGGTCGAGCGTTCTCGGGGCGGTCGTGTCCATGATGAAGGCGGCGAGCCGCCCGTCCGCCGTGACCAGGACCTTCCAATAGCCGGACGGCACACGATGACGTTCGTCGGCCTTCGGCATCGGCGGCATGACGCGCTCGAACAAGGGGCCCGTCAGAACGTAGACGGCGATGTTCCGCGTCCTGGCGAGATCGTTCTCCTTGGCCTCCAGTCGCTGCCACGGCCCCTGGTTCAGCGCAGCACCCTGAGGCGTGATGTTGGAGAGGATGTTGGTGTCGGCGGCGAACGGCGTTCCCGACTGACCGGCGAGCGGCGCCTGATGTCCGCGGTCGATGCCCAGCGTCTTCGGGGCGTCGTCGTAGTCCTCCTTCTCCAGCGTCTCACCGGGATCGAGCCACGGATCGGCGACCCAGGTCCGTTCGCCGGACGGGCCGATCGAGTCAGGAGTGACCCGATACGCCACCCAGTCCGCCATCTTGGTCAGGTCGTTCGACGCGAGCGTGTAGATCTCGCGAACGATGATGTCGTCGATCCCCGGCGCACCGATCGGGCAGCCGTGCAGACAGTGGAACGTGTGGAGCTCGGCGTCCTCGGCTCGCGCGGCGCCGGTGGATGCGGCGAGGAAGATGGCGAGAGCGGCGCCGGCGAACCGCAGCGGATGGATGGGCATGTCTCCGCTCCCTCAGCGATACAGATGGTCGAAGCGTTCGTGGTGCCGCAGCGCCTCCGGCCGATATGGCCCGTCGCCGCCCTGGTGCGGCACCGAGTCCAGAGCGAACCGCTCGGCGACGGACGGGTGGAGGGTCGCGTTCCTCTTCGGACTCCGATGCTCGACCTTCCAGGACAGACGACGCGTCAGTCCGCGAAGCAGAGCCGGCGTGCGGTTGCGGATTGTGTCGGCCATGCCCGCCACCTCATCGTGCTGAAGACCGGCAGCCGACGGGAAGAGCTTCAACCGAGCGGCATCGACGAGCAGGGGATGGGGCACCGCCCGCGCCTCCTCCAGCATCCACTCCAACGCGACGTCGGACAGGCGGGATTCCGCCTCGGGGTAGCTCCCGCCGATGTCGGAGTGGTTGCCAGCGAACCAGAGCTGCAGGAAGGGTTTCGGTTCGCCTTCGACCTCGACCGGCGCGTCCACCCCCTTGCCGGTCCCCCACGGCACGCGAGGGAAGTCGGCCCTGTTCTCGTCAAGCGAGATGGCGTGCCGTGCGTACGTCACCCTGCGCCCGAGCAGCTTGTCGTAGTCGCTGCCCGCCCACTTCGCGATGTGCCAGGTGAAGCCGCGTCCGGTCGGGCTGCGACGAAACACCTTCAGTGACGTGCTCAGGTGGGACCAGGCGGTCCATCCGATGACTACGGCCGCCGCAACGAGCGATCCGGCGGTCCAGCCGACGTCGAACAGCCAGTGGAGGAGCGCCGCGCCCAGTCCGATGCCGACCGCGACGATGACCGCGAGCAGCAGGCCGAGAACGAGACGCAACGGGCCCTTCGCGCCTAGCGAGGCGACCGTGTCGAAGACGCCGATGAAGTAGGGAGCGGCGTTCGCTTCACCGTCCGTATCGGAGCCGTGCTTCAGCCGGAAGCGTCGCGCGAGCTCCTCGCGTTCGTCCTCGTAGTCTGCCCTTGGATGGCCGGCGCCGTGTTCGGCCACGCGGAACACGGCCTCCTGCGCGATGTCGCGCGTGGCGGCGCGGAAGCGTGGCAACGACCCGTCGGCGACCTTGGTCGGCACGCCGCACAGACGGAGCACGGTGGCAACACTTCGCGCGGTGTAGGCCCCGCGGCTGAAGCCGAAGAGCCAGATTCGGTCTCCCGGGCGGTAGTGGTTGATGATGAACTCGTAGCAGTCGACGATGTTGGTGGTGATCCCGCGTCCGGTCACCGACGACAGGAGCTTGCCGAGCCCGCGCCGGATCGAGGTGAGGCCGGTGGCGCCGGCGTCGGTGCCGAGTCCGGGATCGTAGAACACCACCTGCTGTTCGGGATCGATGTCGCTGTCGGGGCCCGGGCGGGTGGCCCGATACATCTTGAAGATGTTGCTCATCCGCTGTTCGGGGCGCACGCCGCCGTCCTGACCCGTCCCGTCGGAAAAGATCACGATGTTCTTCGGCATACTGCGATCCCTTCGTGGTCGGCGGATGAGGTCGGAACGGGCGGGACGGCTGTTGCCGCTGCCCCGCAGGACCAGCATCGAGGTTGGTGCGAGGCTGTGACGTCGGAACATGGTTCCGGCTGCTGGCAAACGCAATCGCCAGGACCGGGCGCCGATCTTCTTCGTGTTCGCCGGTGATCGCGCGAGCGCTGCGGCCCTTTCGGCTGCCGCGGCTCCTTGCGATCCAACTGGCACGGGACGTGCGATAGGGTGACATCGGCGTCATCCTGGGGCGACGCGCATGTCGTCCATAACAGAACAGGTTATCGGATTCGTAGTCCGGTGCCGGGCGGCGGACGTGTTCCGGCCCTCGCGACGACGTGATCGTCGAGCATGGGGACCGGACGTTGGTCGATGCGGTCGGCAGGCCTCGCCATGATTGGGTGGTGGTCGTTAACGACCGCGGTCGCCTGCACCGATGTTCGCGACGAAAGGCGTTTCTTCCGACGTCCCGTCGACCCGTGGCCTGCTTCGGGAGCTTCCGGCAATCCCGTCCGGTCCGTTCGGACTGCGGTCGTCACGGGGCCGTTCGGTCGATGACTTGCGGGCAGGGATGACCGCGACGATCCTCATTCGAGCGGCCGGCATCCCGATCGGGACGTGGAATTCGACGGGGTGCGGGAGTCGATGGGTGGCGGCTTGTGGACCGTCCGCCGAACCTCGTCGGCTAGGCGGCCTCGACCGTCCTGAGATCGTTATGCGGACGCTTGCGTATCATCAACCTGAGCGTGCCGTGGTCCTCGACGCCGGCGCCCTCGAAGCCGAGCTTCGCGAAGCGTTCCCATGCGCCGGCAGTGCCGCCGTCCACGGCGGTCCAGTAGATCTCCGGCGCGTGAGCCTTGTCGTTGTAGGCGATGGCGGCTCGGATCAGAGTGGTCGCATGACCCTGGTTCCGGAACGCCTGGACCACAGCCAGGTTGTGGATCACGCTCGAATTGGCGACGGTCACCATGACGCAGCCGATAGGTTCGCCGTCGTTCAGCGCGAGATGGACCTGATGCGCTTGGAGCAGCTCGGTCGCGTTCAGTCCGAAAATGTCGGAGTTGGCGGCCCCGGACGAGTTGTCCAGGACCGTCTGGAGAAGATCACTGTCGCCCGATGTAGCAAGCCGCACCGTGCACGCGTCGTTGGCGGGCGCGTCGCGGCGCATCGTGCCGTTCTCCGCTTATGCGTGATTTCCCGGACGGCCATCGGCGCGACGCTGATCGCTCTGCCGACGTTCCCGCTCAACGGCGGCGGCGGCGGCGGCGTTCGCCGAGGCCACGCGCTCGCGCTCGCGCTGCGCATACTTGTCGGCGACGCCCTGGATGTCCCGGATCATTTCGATGCTCAGCAGCGCCATGTCTATTTTCCTACGTCCCCGCCTCTTTCAGAATGTTGAACGATCGTCGGAGTTCCCGCAATCCCCTCCTCGGGCATTGCCACCGCTCACGTTCCCATATGGGGCGGTCGCGCGATATTGCACGTGGCCCCGTCACGCAAGCCCCGACGCTCGGACGTTGATCATCGGCAGGCGGCGTCCTCCGGACCCAGGATCTTCGAGTGGGCCGCCAGATCTTCAATCCGCAGCGGCACGTCCCCCACGTAGCGCCAAGCCTTCGCGAGGCCGTCCCGCCGCCCGTCGAGCGCGACGTCGGCGGCCGGCTGCTGGACGATCGTGAGCAGGACCGCCTGCGCATCGTAGGGGCACTTCAGCTCGATCGGGCGCGACGTCCCGTCGTCGCGCCACATGGCGACGACCCGGTCGTCGCCACCGGACCGATGGGTGCCGAGACGGTGCTGCAGCGTCATCAGTCCGCGGGACGTGAGGGTGAGGACCGCGCAGCCGGGGTCCTCGGCAAGCACCGTGGCGTATCGAGCGGGCCAGCGGGCCGCCATCTGGGGGGCGTCCATCAGAAGGGCGACCACCAGATTGGGTCCGACGGCGCGGATGACCTGCTGGCAAGGATCGACCCGGGCGAGATCCTCGCAGATCATCGCCGCCAGCACCGAGTCGCGCCTCAGGACGGTGAAGTCGACCTGTCGCGATTGGAGCGCGATGTTCTCCCACCACGACAGTTCGGGCGAAAGGGTGCCGAGAAGGCCGTAGGCTCGGAGCTGCTCGCGATCGAGCTTCCAGCGGTGGTGCTTCTCTCTGACCGTGTCCCGCTGTTCGCCCGCGGGGCCGGCGCCACCGGGATAGGTGGTGGCGGCGACGAAGTTTCCGGTCCGTCCGTCGGGGTGCGAGGACGTTCCGCTGACGAAGATCTCAACCTCCGGCAGCCGGGTCCTGATGTGATCGCGCACGGCCTTGAAGGAAGCGTAGTCGAGGGCGAGCTCGGGCAGCACGACGCCGTGGATCGACGGGCTCTGCGCGCGCGCGGCGTCGATTACGGAGTCGATGAAGGCGGTCAGCCCGTCGTGGCCGCCCTCCAGCCAGTCCTGGTTCACGTCGAAGTAGCCGAAGCGGGGCACGGCGCCGACCCCGTCGTCCGACACGTCCTCGATCATGGCCGGCTCGAAGGACCGTGCACCGAGCGAATATGGCAGCGGCACCAGGACCAGGTTCATCGTGCCGCCGGGCATTGCGCCGACGGCGGCGCCCGGACGAGCGTAGTTGGGCGTCCACCGGCCCTTCACGACGCCTACCGGCGGCAGCAGCGCGAGATGGTGCGACAGGGATCGGAGGGTGCATCCCACGGATGGGGTCCGGACTTTCGGCAGCACGCTGACGATCGAGGGGTTGGCGACGGAGAGGCTGGTGATGTCCCAGAACTCCTGCTTGGTCGGAGCCGATGGGTCCGTCGCACTCAACGCGCGCTGGACGTGCTCCATCAGCACCTCGAACTCGAACCAGCGGATGTCGGTCTTCTCGCCGTCCTGGAAGCGGTCCATCTCACCGACGTCGAATTGGTACGCCGTGCCCGCCGCCGCCTCGTCGGCGATCGCCATCAGTCGCCAGGCGTGTCGCCACCACACCGGAAGGACGGGCCCCAAATCGTCGGTGGGGCGGGCAAGCAGGTCGTGGTCGCCGCACGCGGCCATCAGGACCCACCAGCTCTCGAAGAGCGGCTCCAGCGAGGACCAGGTGGCATCCCCGATGAGATGCAAGGCGAGCGCGCTCATGCTGGTGGGATTGCCCGTGAGATCGACCCAGGCCTTGGCGGCGTTCGCGACAATCGCCCGGTCCTGGTTCGTGATGTCCATGTGCCGGGGAGCCACGGCTCCAGCCGCTGCGGTGCCCGGACCCGCGGTCTTCTTCAAGGGCTGGAGGTGGTGGTAGATGCCGGCCTGCTCGACGACGTGCGCGGCGAACGCAAAGACGTCGTAGGGCATGCGCGGCGGCAGGTGCCTGACCGCATCGATCTCGGGTGCGGCGATCGAGACATTCGTCGACCACCCCTGCATGCTCGACTGGACCCGCCCCGATAGCATCGCGTCGGCGGCGTTCAGGTCTGCGTTGCCGGTTGTGTGGATCGATGCACCAGGCGGTCGGGGCCTTCTGAACCACCGCCTGTCCTCGTGACTCGGAGCTCCAGTTTCGATGCCCTGCAGAAAGAGCATGTCAAAGGTCTGATTGAGCGTGAAACCCATCCTGTCGGCCGTCCCCTGCTGGCCGTCCGGAATTAGGTCGACCTCACTCGTCGAAGAGCGCGTTTCGCGGCGCGGTTCTGTCCGCACTCTTCCCTCGACCGATCCGTCATCGCCGCGATCGCCTGTCGGTGCAAGGTGTTGGCGGTCGTTGGGGACACAGCCCGACCGCGGCGTTCCGCGGCCACGGCGGGGACTTCGCAGTCACGGGTGCGTCGGGCCGACGGGCCATCCTTCGGTCACGCTGCCGTGCGGATGAGCGAGGTCGAGGACGAAGGCGAAGGCGAGCTGTCCGTCGACCGTCTTGGACTCCAGTCGTCCCTTGCGGCGCAGGTAGACCTCCGCTCCGTCGGTGACGAGATAGTGGCGGGGCGCCGCTCTGACGTCACCCCAGAGATCGGCTTCGTTCTTGGCCCGGCGGAGCGCGGCGCCGAGCCTCTTCACCTCGATGCCCCGGGCGAGCAACTCCGCGATCACTCTCAGGAACAGGACGTCGTTGAACGAGTAGCGTCGGACGCGCCCCCTTCCGCTCGCGACGCTCGGCCGCAGAACGTCGATGCGGCCGAGATAGGTGATCATGTGCGACGAGAGCCCGCTGATGGCGGACGCCGTCGAAATGTCGACCGACCCTGGATCGGCGGTGCTTGCCATATATTGAGTCGTGTAGCATAACTCAAAATACGGCAACTGTTCTTCATCGCTTGTTCCCTAAACGTTCTGGTGCTTAGGTCGGATATTAACCCTTCCGATCCTATGGACCGCCGGATCAGACGGTGCCACGATCGGTTCTGCCGACGGAGTGAGGACATGAGATTCGCGCTTGAACCCTCCCGTGATGTCGGACTGCAGCATGTTCTGCGGAACGGCATCGCGTTGCTCGAGCATCGCGAGATGAATCAGGATCGGCGACGCGTGCTCGATGGTCTCTTGGAGATCGTGAGCGACGCGGATCGCGGATCAGGGGCGCTGCGGGAGCATGGCCTGACCTTCGCCCTCGACGAGAGGTGCGCGTTCGAGCGCTATTCCCTCTTCGTCCGTTATCTGGAGGACAGCGTCGACGATCTTCCGCGGCGTCTTTCGGAGGCCCGGGAGACGCTGCAACTCATCGGCGCGAGCGGGGACGTGTCCAGAGAGTGCGCGGCTTCGGTGGGAGATCTGCTGGCGCGTCTGCTGGGGGCTCTGGAGCGGGATCGGGCGTTCGCTCCGCTCGCGACGGTGAGGGACGTCCATTACAACTAGGCCGACGATAGACCGGGGGAGGCAGTCGGCAGCCTTCTTCCTCGATCGCCTTCGGGGCGAGGTCCTGCGGTTGCGCGCGGTCACCTACCCCGGCCATCACCCCGGCCCCGGCCAGTGGCTCGACGTCGTTTCGGGCACCCTGGACACGGCGATGGGCTGGCTGGAGGTGGCTCGGCTCCCGACGACGGCGGACGATGAGGCGCTGAGGCGCGTCAGGGACGCCGAGGAGCTCGGGCGATTCGCATACCAGCTGCTTCAGGAACTCGACGGCGCCGATGCAGACCAGATCCCGCATCAGATCGTCGGCCCGTTCCAGAGATGGGTCCGCGGACTGGGCATCGGCAATTCCATTTTCTTCCGAGCCGATCACGTCGCGAACTACGAGCTCGCCCGGTTTTATCTCGACGAGTCGCTGAAGAACGTCGACGATCCCAGTCCCTCGCTCCGGCGCGCCCTGGATTCGGTGGAGTGGCCGTTCCTCCGGCTGACCGTTCCCAGTCAGGCGATGGGAATGCTTCCGCACTTCGCCATAGTCGGACACGAGCTTGGGCATGCGATCCAGGAGAGGATCGCCCTCGGCTCGAACATCGTGGATCCCACGGCGCTGCTCTCGGCCATCAGGAGGAGGCTGGAGGAAGAGAACCTGCCATCGGGTCGCGCCACCGACCTCGAGATGCACAAGGTGCTCGCCTCCTGGATCCAGGAGTTCAAGTCCGATGCGGTCGCGCTGCTGATAGCCGGTCCGGCGTTCCTCTTCGCGTTGAGCGGCTTCTTCGAGATATCGGGGGGCAGCTACGGCATAAGTCCGACGCATCCGCCGTCCGACCTCCGCCGCCGCCTCGTCCTGGAGCGGCTACGGGCCGGAGCGCCGGGCCACGCGGAGGTGTTCGAGCGGGTCACCGGCATGCGTATCGAGGACGACAGCAACAGCCCAAACGTGGCCCGTCTGCCCGGAGCGGCCGAGCTCTACAGCGAGCTGAAGGCGCGATACGGTGCCGAACAGGCGGCGATCTGCGTCGAGGTGCTCCCGCTGGCGGAGGAGATCGCGGCGGCGGTGTTCGACGAGGCCGAGATCATGATGACGCGGGACGCTCCGGACATGATCTATCGGCCGGAGCAGCTCGAGCGCGATCTGCTCGACCATCTCGATCCGCTGTGCGCCCTCATTCCGCCCATCGAGACGAGACACGAAGGCGTCGCGAGGCCTGCCTCTCTCTCCGGCACGCTGAACGTCGGCTGGGCGGCGCTGCTCACGCGGCTGGACGACATCGGACGACCGACCGCCGGCGCGACGGGGTCGGAGACGATGAGGATGGAGAAGCTGCATGAGCTGCTGCTGAAGGGGGTCGAGCTGGCGGAGGCGAGGACCATGTGGGACGAGCGTCCGTGACGGCGCTCTCCTCAGGCGCGATCGCGGCCCGGATGGAGACCGCCGACCTAGACCGCCGGCTCGTCGTGAGCCCGATCCTGGATCCGGCGGCACAGATAAAGCCCGGGCAGGCGGCGGTCGACGTCCGCCTCGGCTTCGACTTCTGCCTCGTAACCGCGTCTAGGCACGGGTCGATCGACGAGTTCGGTTCGGAGAACCCCCTCGAGTCGCTGTCCGAACTCTACCGGCGCGAGTTCGTCCCGCTCGGTGGCCGGATCACGATCCACCCGCACCAGTTCATGCTGGCGCAGACGCTTGAATATCTGCGACTGCCGTCGGATCTGATGGCCTACGTGGTCGGACGGTCTACGTGGGGGCGGCTCGGCCTGATCGTGGCGACAGCGGTCGGGATCCATCCCGGCTTTGCGGGGAGCCTTACGCTCGAGCTGCGCAATCTCGGGGAGACGCCCTTAACGCTCTATCCCGGGCAAGCGGTGGCGCAACTTTTCTTCCACCACGTGGTGGACGCGTCGGGAGAACCGGCCTCCGAGAAAGCGGCCGGGACGCAGTACACGGGCACGGTCGACATGATCCCGCGTCGGCTTTCGGACGCGGTCACGGCCCGCAAGCTCCGGGGGCTGGTCCGCCCGCACGACCGCATGTCCACGGCGGACGAGGCAGGCTCCGAAACACCCACCGGCGCCGATCAGAACCCGTTTCAGTAGGGGGCGTAACGTCTGTAGACGTTGGCCAGCCGCAGACTCATTGCGTGACGGCTCACCTGGAAGCGCTTTGCGAGGTCCTTCACCTTCTCGTCATCGTCGACGGCGTCCACGGCGCCGGCCTCATCGAGCAGTCGGGTCGGCATCAGCAGCGACGCGGCGAAGAAATTGGCCTCGATCTCCTCGACGTCGCGCGCCATCGAGGACTCTTGGTTGCGGAAGTTGACGCGATAGCCCCGGTCGACGTGCTCGACCATGCCCTCGTGCAGGAGGAAGTGTCCGAACTCGTGCGCGATTGTGAAGCGCTGGCGGAGAGCGCTCTGCGCGTCGTTGACGCCGATCGTGGCGGAAGAACCCTGCCGGACTAGGAGACCGGAGACGTCGTCATCGAGCGGCCCCCGACGGATCGCGATGCCCCGCTCCCGCACCAACCGTTCGACCGGCACCGGAGCCGATATCCCGGGTTCCGCGGACAGCATGTCGTCGACCAGACGCTCGATCTTGCCGTAGCGGGCCCGCCGGGGCGGGATCATTTCGTCGCCTTCCCGGCGCGCTCCATGCGCTCGAGCAACTCAGAAGCTCCGGGGCCCGCCGTGTCGGCCGCCCGGGGCGGCGGCGCGATGCCCTCCGCATCCGACAGGAGTTCGGCGACGTCCGTCCCAAGGGCGCGCGCGACCTCGATCAGCTGGTGAAGCAGGATGGCTTGGCCCCCGCTCTCGATATTCGTGATCGACGTCCTCTTCAGACCGGTCATGCCCGCGAGCGAGGACTGCGTGAGGCCGATCGAGTCGCGCCGCGAACGTATCGCGGCACCCACCCGAGAATAGACCTCATCGGCCATCGTCGGCTCCCTCCATCATACGCGTGTCATGAATCATGCCTGTGGAGATGTCAATGCGCATGACATGAGCTTCCTTTCAATCTTGTTATCCTCGCTATCAGATCGAGTGTCATTGAAATTGACAATGTCCTTCGTTCCGCGGTAGCGGCGTTCATCGGTGACGGAGGACGATTCGGTGGAAGGTGAACGACGGCCCTTCAGGGTTCTCAGTCTTGATGGAGGCGGGATGCGCGGCATCTACACCGCCGCCTTCCTCGATCGCCTGACGGATCAGCAGGCGCGGCGGACCGGCTCAGGTCCGCTGGACCTCGGCCGGGGCTTCGACCTCGTGGTGGGCACGAGCACGGGCGCGATCGTCGCGTGCGCGCTGGCGGTAGGTGTCCCGATGCCGGAGGTCGTGGATCTCTACCGCGAGCATGGCGCCAGCATCTTCCCCCACCGGATCGGCGGGAGGGCCAGCGTGGTTCGTCGTCTTTTCGCCGGCCGCACCTTCGTCCGACAGGGGGACGCGGCGCTGAGGTCGGCGCTCGAGGCGGTGCTCGGCGACGCCACGATCCTCGACGTCTACGACGAGCGCGGCATCTCTCTCGCGATACCCACCGTGGACATGAGCAACCACAAGGCGTGGGTGTTCAAGAAGACGCCCGCGAGCGGGGTGCGCGACGACCACTACAGGCTGGTCGACGTGTGCATGGCCTCGAGTGCCGCGCCGATCTACCGGTCCCTGGCGATCGTCGACGATCCGAACTCGCCCGGCGCCCGGAAGGTCTTCGCCGACGGTGGTCTGTGGGCGAACAACCCGATCATGGTCGGGCTGACCGACGCGCTGACCATCGCGAAGCCGGATCAGGAGATCGAGATCTTCTCGCTCGGAACGTGCCCGCGTCCCGAGGGCGAGCACGTCGTCGGGGACGCCGCGAACCGGTCTATGATGGAGTGGCGCCTCGGAGCGGACGTGGCTCCGCTGTCGATCGCGGCGCAGGAGTTCGCATACGACAACATGGCGCGGCTGATCTCCGAGGCGCTGAGCCACTGCGGCCGTTCGGTCCGCCGGGTCCGCTTTCCGAACAGGCCGGTGCCTGCCAGCATGATGCCGTTCCTGGGATTGGACGATAGTCGTCCGGAGGCGATGGAGCGGCTGGTCGCCCAGGCCCACAACGACGCCGACCTGACGCGCAGCAACTGCGACGATCCCCGAAATTCAGAGGGCGCGATGGTCCGCCGTCTGCTCGAATCCCTCCCGACCGCGTCGGCTTCGCCGCGCCCAGACCAAAGGTGACCGACATGTTCGATTGTTCGAAGGACGTCCGCGCGTTCCACGACCAGAAGGTCGTTCTGCCCCAGGCGGAGCAGTCGGCGATGCGGCGTCGGCGCGACGCCAACCGCGACCGTCTCCGCAAGGGGCTCAAGGAGAACGGCGACCCCGCTCCGATCGAGTTCGTGAAGCAGGGCAGCTACGCCATGCTGACGATGCTGCAGCATCCGACGAACGACTACGACATCGACGACGGCGTCTACTTCCGCAAGGAGGACCTTGTGGGGTCGCGCGGTGCCGAGATGTCGGCGCTC
>CAFBMK010000104.1_pt1 | contig 11472 bp, 9 predicted proteins | sample 7268691 | NCBI WGS metagenome assembly CAFBMK01 (sample SAMEA6814062, study PRJEB35770) | freshwater metagenome | biome: Freshwater; feature: Freshwater reservoir; material: water | place: Czech Republic | collected 2017-05-23 | depth 30m m
CGGGGGCCCGCCCGCGTGCGACGGAGCGGCTGCGCGCGGCCGCCGGACGGCGGGGCGGCGACGCGCTGGAGGCCGTGCTCGAGCGCGGCTCGCCGACCGTGGTGCGCCGGACGATCGCCAGCGAAGCCGCGATGCTCGTGATCTTCCGCGGCATGGCGCGCTCCCTGGGCGCGGCCGCCCGTGCCGGGGACCTGCGCGGCGACCTGCAGTTCGACCTGGAGGGTCCGCGTGGCACCCGGCGGGCCTGGACCGTGTCGGCCGGGCCGCTCCGCGCCACGGCCCGTCGCGGCCCGTCGAGCGCCCCGACCCTCGTGCTGCGCACCACCCCCGACGACCTGCTGCGCCTCGTGGCCGGGCGCCTCGACGCCGGCGACGCGCTCCTGGACGGCCGCCTGGACCTCGAGGGCGACCTGGCCCTCGCGGTGCGGATGGGCGACCTCTTCCGGCGCTAGGCCGCGCGGGGCGTGGCCCCGGTCGGGCCGGCACGCCTCACCCCGGCGCGCGGCCGGGCCGACCGCCTGACGGGCCGGCCGGCCGCCCGGGCCGGCCGCCGAGCGGGCCGACGCTGGACGAACCGGCCCGGCTCAGCGCCAGACGACGTCCGTCACGCGCCCGGGGAGCGCGGAGCGGACCCGCGCACCGCCCCGGGGCCCGACGTTCACGAGCACGGCCGCGCGCGCGCCGCGCAGCATCGGCAGGTCGGCGGAGGAGTCGCTGTAGGCCACGTCCCAGGGCGGCTCGATGCCGCGCTGGCGCAGCTCGACGACCTTCGCGGGACCGTAGGCGTGCACGTGGAACGCGAGCCCCAGGGGCGTGCTGCCGATCCGCGAGCCGATGAGCTCGGCGTCCTCGAGCCCCGCGGCGTCGAGGACGGCGCGGGCGAGCGTCTCCTCGCTGCCGGTCACGACGACGACCCGGTCGCCGTCGCCGAGGTGCCCCAGGGCGGCGTCGACCCCGGGCCGCAGGAGCGCGCCGGGGCGGGCGGCCAGGGCGGTCCCGAACGCGGCGGCCCCCTCGCGGTAGGCGTCGAGCGACAGGCCGGAGAACCCCGCGCGCAGGAGCAGCTTGAGCCCGCGCGACCGGGTCGCCGGCACGCCGATCATCGGGACGAGGGCGGAGGTGGCGGCGAGGAACCCCGGGACGCGCCAGGGCGTCCGGAGGAGGCGGTGGCGGAGGAACGCGCCGAGGGAGTCCTCGCGGACGATCACGCCGTCGAAGTCCATGAGGATCGTGCGGCGCCGTGCCGGGGGCCCGTCGGGGACGATCCCTGGCGTGTGCAGGGAGGTCTCGGCGGCGTCGGACGCCGGGCCGGGGAGCGGGGGCGTCTGGTCCACCCCGCCAGCCTATCGAGGGGGCGGCGCCGTCCGCGGCCCGTGCGAACATGCGTTCGTGTCGTCGGTGATCTGCGTCCACCTGCCGCGCTTCCCGCTCGTGGTCGCCGCGGACGGGCGCGGCGAGCTCCTCGCCCAGCCCGTCGCCCTGGCGCCCGAGCCCGGGCGCTCCGCCGTGGTCGGCGAGGTCTCGCCCGCCGCCGAGGCCGCGGGGGTCCGCCGCGGGCTGCCCCTGGGCGAGGCCCTGGCGCGCTGCCCGAGCCTGCGGCTGCTGCCGCCGGACCCCGTCGCGGTGCAGGCGCGCTGGGACGAGCTCGTCGGCCGGCTCGAGGGCATCGGCGCGGCGGTCGAGACGGCGCAGGACGTCGCGGCGCGCGAGGTCTCCGCCCGCGGTGGGGCGTCCGTGGCGCTGGACCCCGAGGTCGGCACGGCCTGGTTCCTGGCCACGAGCGTGCGGCGCCTGCACGGCGGGTCGCTCGACGGCACGGTCGCGGCGGTGCGCGGGGCCCTGCGGATGCCGGTGCGGATCGGTGCGGCGCCCACGCGCTTCCTCTCGCGCGTCGCGGCGGGCCGCGCGCGCGTCCGTCGACCCGTCGTCATCGCGTCCCCGCCGGCGGGCGAGCCGGTCGACCTGGGGGTCCTGGCCGGCGAGCCCGTCGCCGCGCTGGCCCGGCGGCCCGGGTTCGAGCGGCTCGTCCCGACGCTCGAGCGCCTGGGCATCGCCACGCTCGGCGAGCTGCGCGACCTGCCGGCCGGCACCGTCGGCGCGCGCTTCGGCCGGCTCGGGCTCGACGCCCACGAGCTCCTGCAGGGCCGGGAGTCCCCGCTGCGCCCGCGGGACCCGACGACCCGGCTGGAGGCCGACCTGCTGCTGCCCGAGGCCGCGTCGGGCGAGCAGCTCGGCCACGCGCTGGGGCTCCTGATCGACCGCGTCCTCGCCGACCCGGGGCGGCGGCACCGGCCCGTGCGGTCCCTGCTGCTGCAGGCGTCGCTCGTCGAGCGCGGCACCTGGCAGGAGCGCGTCGTGCTGCGCGAGGCGATGAGCGACGCCGGGCGCATCCGCCTGGCGCTCGGGCCGCGCCTGGCGCTCCTGCCCTCCCCGGCGGAGCGGCTCGCGCTGCGGGTCGACGGCTTCGGCGTGCCGGTCCCGGCGGACCGGCCGCTCCTGGAGGAGGACGGCGCGATCCGCCGCGCCCGGCTGCAGGAGGCCGTCCGCCAGGTCCGCGAGGTCGCGGGCCCCGAAGGTGCGCTGCGGGTCGTGGGCATCGACCCGGACTCGCGGGTCGCCGAGCGGCAGATGGCGCTCACGCCGTTCGAGGCGTAGGCGCGGGGTGGCCGTGGTCGGTCGCGACGGTCGCGGCCCGCCCACGCGACGGTGCGACGTCAGCCGTTGATCATCTCGTAGACCGCGAAGACCACGGCCCCGACGCAGATCAGCCCCGTGGCCGCCACGAGCGCGAGGTTGAGCACGAGGCTGCCCTCGCGCTCGCCGTGCCGGATCCCGCTGCTCTGCGCCGCACCGCGCACGAGGAAGGCGAACGCGATCGCCAGGCCGATGCCGGAGATCGAGCCGACGAGGATCACCTCGAGCAGCTCGCCCCAGACGCTCAGGGCCAGCGGCGCGGCGACGGCGCTCATGCTGTGCCCTCCGCCAGCGGGGGCGGGGTCCGCACGCGCTGCGAGCGCAGGAACGCGGCGACGAGGATCGCGATCAGGACGAGCACGACGATCGGTCCGCGGGTCCCGCCGCCGGCGAGGTCGGAGATCTCGAACGCCAGCCCGCCGGTCAGCCCGGCGGCGGGGATCGTGAGGACCCAGGCGATGGCCATGTTGCCCGCGACGCCCCACTTGACGGCCGAGAGGCGCTTGGCCGCCCCGGCGCCGACGACGCCGCCGGAGATCACGTGCGTGGTGGAGAGCGGGAAGCCGACGTGGGTGGCGGCGAGGATCACCGCGGCGCCGGAGCCCTGGGCCGCGAAGCCCTGGGCGGCGTCCATCTTGATGATCTTCGAGCCCATGGTGCGGATGATCCGCCAGCCGCCGGAGTACGTCCCCAGCGCGATCGCCGAGGCGGAGGAGATGACGACCCAGAACGGCACCTGGGGGTCCGTCCCGCCGATGGAGCCGTGCGCGACGAGGGCGAGCGTGATGATGCCCATCGTCTTCTGGGCGTCGTTCGTGCCGTGCGCGAGGGCCAGCAGCGAGCCGGACGCGATCTGCCCGAGCCGGAAGCCGCGGGTGACCGGTCCGGGCCGCTGGCGGCCGACGATCCGGTAGATGAAGAGGATCGAGATCCCGGCCACCGCGAAGGCGAGGACGGGCGCGGCGACGGCGGGCACGATGACCTTGCCCAGGAGGCCCTCGCCGATGATCGCGCCGGGCCCGTTGGCGATGAGCATGGCGCCGACGACGCCGCCGATGAGCGCGTGCGACGAGCTCGACGGCAGGCCGAGCCACCAGGTGAGCATGTTCCAGAAGATCGCCCCGACGAGGCCCGCGAAGACGATCTGGAGCGTGATCTCCCCCGAGTCGACGATCCCCGACGCGATCGTGGCGGCCACCTCCAGGGAGAGGAACGCGCCGACGAAGTTCAGGACCGCGGCGATCAGGATCGCGAGCTTGGCCGGCAGCGCGCGCGTCGAGATCGACGTGGCGACGACGTTGGCGGTGTCGTGGAAGCCGTTGGTGAAGTCGAACGCGAGCGCGCTGACGACGACGATGACGAGGAGGACGTCGGCGGACATGGCTCAGCGAGGGGGGAGGGGCCGGCGGGTGGGGACCTGGGACGTGACGGTCGGGGCCCGCACGCCCTGCGGGTGGCCGTCACCCCGCCGCAGGACGACGCGGTCCCGCACCCGGGACGTGACGGTCGGGGCCCGCACGATCTCCATCACCGGTTCTTGATGACGATGCCCTCGAGGATGTTCGCGACCCGTTCGCACGAGTCGATCCCGTCCTCGAGCCGCTCGAAGATGTCCTTCCAGCGGATGACGACCATCGGGTCGATCCCGCCGTCGAACAGCCCGGCGATGGCAGCGCGCGAGAGGCGGTCGCCGTCGTTCTCCAGCCGGTTGACCTCGACGGTGTAGTGCCGGATGTCGCCGAAGTCGCGCAACCGGGGCATGCCCGCCGCGAGCGCCTTCGTGGCGTCGACGAGGATGGCGCAGAGCCCGTGGGCCTGCTCCATCGGCGCCTCGACCTTGTAGAGCAGGATGAGGTCCGCGGCCTCGTCGATGAGGTCGACGATGTCGTCGAGCGCGGAGGCCAGCTCCAGGATGTCCTCGCGCTCGATCGGCGTGACGAACGTCTGGTTCAGGTGGCTGATGATGTCGTGGATGATGCGATCGGTGTCGCTCTCCACGGCGCTGATCTCCCGCGCGATCTCGGGCGAGTCGGGCAGCTCCGCCATGAACCGCGCGAGCAGCTCCGCCGCTCGGACGGCGTTCTGCGACGCCTCCTCGAACAGCTCGAAGTACCGCGTGTCGCGGCCCGTGAAGACCTTCGTGAGGCGCGCCATGAGGACCCGATGTAATCACGGGGTGAACGCCACGTGAATCGCGAGGGGGCGCTCGCGGCCCGTTCGCGCCGTGGGGGACGGGCGATGCGGGTGCGGACGGACGGGTCGGTCGACGTGCCGGGGGGCCCCGTCGGGACGACCCGCGTGCGGCGCGCCGCCGCCCCGCGTGCGAACATGCGTTCGTGTCTCCTGCTGGTCCCCGGCGCCCGTCCGCCGCACCCGGTGCGATCCGCCGGCTGGGCGAGCCGCGCCCGGCCGTCGTGCGTGCGTCGCCGGACGACGGGCGGCCGCTGACCGTCGACGGCGAGGCGGTCGAGGGCGTCGTGGAGACCTGGCTGCTCGAGGACCGCTGGTGGACGGACCGGCCCATGCGTCGCCGGATGTGGGAGGTCGTCACGGCCCGGGGGCGCGCGGTGGTCGTGCATCGGGACCTCGTCGACGGCCGGTGGTGGCGCTCCCGCTGAGGCGCTCCCGCTGAGGGGCGCGCGCCGGGTGGAGGCGTCGCGCCGGTCCCCCGGGCGCGAGAGCCGGGTGGGGCGTCGCGCGGGCCCGGTGGAGGACGGCGCGGAACCGGCGCAGGACCGGCACGGACGGGCCCTGGTCCCGTCGCGCGGGGCGCGGGGAGGCTCGGCCCATGTCGCGCACCCCGTCGAGCCCTCGCCGCCCGTGCGGTGCCCCGCGCGCCGGGGAGCGCGGTCAGGCGAGCGTCGAGCACGCCGCGCTCGTCGCCGTCGTGCTCCTGGTCCTCGTCGGGGCGGTCGCCGTCGCCTCCGGCCTGAGCGGTGCGGGCGTGGTCAACGCGGTGCACTCCGGGATCCGGCGGGCGATCTGCGTCGCCGGCGGGGACGACTGCGCCGCCTTCCACGTCCAGCCGCCGTGCGCCGTGGCCGTGGACGGGGAGGCGCGGTCGACGGGCGTCAGCCTCGGCGTCTGGCGATTGGGCGGGGGCCGCAGCCTCACGGTCGAGCGCCGGTCGGACGACTCCGTGCTGATCACGGCGTACGACGACCTCGAGGGCGGCGTGGGCTCGTCGATCGGGCTCCGGTTCGGCATCGGGCGGTCGGGCTCGTCCGACGGCGACGGACCGTTCTCCGCGAGCGCGAGCGCCGAGGGCCGGCTGCGCGGGGGCTGGGGGCGCTCCTGGGAGTTCCCGGACCGCGCCGCGGCCGAGGCGTTCCTGCGCCGGTGGGCGGCGAAGGAGCCCGTCCGGCCGCCCGACGTCGACCGGGTGCGCCTGCGGGGGACGGTCGCCGGGTCGGGGGAGGCGTCCGGGCCGCTCGGGCTCTCCGCCTCGGCGAGCGTCCTGCAGGGGCTGGAGGGCGAGGGCACCCGCGACCGCCGGACGGGGCGCACGACGATCAGCCTCGCCGTCTCGCGGGCGGCGGCGGGCGACATGGCCGGGCCGCTGGGCCTGCGGCTCGGCGGCGCCGTCGAGCTCGAGCCGTCGGCCACGCTGATCACGGACCGGGGGCTCCGGCCCCGCGAGCTCCGCCTCGTCGGCAGCCTGACCACGGAGGACGGGGCGCGCCGCCGCGACGTGCAACTGCGGGTCGACCTGACGCGCCCCGCGGTCGCCGCGGGCCTCGGCGACGTGCTGCGCGCGCTCGCCCACGGCGACGCGGACGAGACCCGCGCCGCCGCGGCGCGCCTGGGCCGGTGGGCCGCGGACGAGGGCTGGGTCGACCGGCGCGCGTACCGCCTGGCGGGCGAGGAGGAGGGCCCGGACGTCGAGCTCGGCCTCGGGCTGCGGCTGGGGTTCCGGGACCGCACGTCCCGCAGCACGGAGCGCCTGGTCGAGGCGCGGACCTGGCCCCCCGGCGGGCTGTGGGAGGACCGCACGGACTGCGTGGCGGCCCGGTGATCCGTGCCCCGGCGGGGCCGATCCGGGCGTTTGCAGGGGCTTCTCCGGAGGGGTCCTGACGTCCGCCCCCGATGCGAACATGTGTTCGTGCCCACCGCCCCCTACGTCGAGCTGCACTGCCACTCGGCCTACTCGTTCCTCGACGGTGCGTCGCTGCCGGAGGAGCTCGTCCTGGCGGCCGCGCGCCAGGGTCACCACGCCCTGGCGCTGACGGACCACGACGGCGTCTCGGGGGCGATGGAGTTCGCCCACGCGGCCGCCGCGGCGGGCCTGCGGGCGCTGCACGGGGCCGAGGTGACGGTGCGCGTCGACCCGGCGGGCCCGCCGCTCCCGCCGGCCGACATGGAGCCGGACCCGGCGACCCGGCGGCACCTGACCCTGCTCGTGCGCAACGGGCGCGGCTGGGCCAACCTCTGCCGGCTCCTGACCCGCGCGCACCAGCACACGCGCGACCACCCCCGGCGGGTGCGCACGGCGCCGTGGGTGACGATCGCCGACGTCTGCGACCTGCACGAGGGGCTCGTCTGCCTCAGCGGCTGCGCCGACCACGGGGTGGAGGAGGAGCCCACGCTGCGCGTCCTCATGGACGCGTTCGGGACCGAGGACCTCTACGTCGAGCTGCAGCGGCGCTACCTGCGCGGCGACCGCGAGCAGGGTCGCCGGCGCGAGCGGCTCGCCCGCCGGCTCGGGCTGCGGTGCGTGGCCACGGGCAACGTCCACGCGCACTCGAAGGAGCGGGCGCTCCTGCAGGACGCGCTCGTCGCGATCCGGCGGCACACGACGCTCGACGCGTCCGAGCCGGCCCGTCGCGGCAACCACAGCCACGTGCTCGCCACGCCGCGGGCGATGGTCGCGCGGCTGGAGGACCATCCCGAGGCGGTGGCCGAGACCGTGCGCCTGGCGGAGCGCCTCGAGTTCGACCTGACGAAGCAGCTCGGCTACAGCTACCCGGGGGCGGAGGACCTCGAGGCGGGGCGCACGCTCGCGGGCGTCTGCGACGCCGCCTTCGCCGAGCGCTTCCCCGCGGGGCACCGCCACCGGCGCGTCGCCCGCGCCCGGCTGGAGGAGGAGCTCGCGCTGATCGGCCGGCTCGACCTGCCCGGGTTCTTCGTCCTGCACCACGAGATCCTCGAGCTCGCCCGCGAGGTCGCCGTCGAGGTCCGCGGGCCGTCCGCGGCGCGCGCGGTGCTGCCCCCGGGCCGGGGTCGCGGGTCGTCCGTCTCGTCCATCGTCTGCTACCTCACGGGGCTGTCGCACGTGGACCCGATCGAGTCGGGGCTGTCGCTCGGGCGCTTCCTCAACGACGACGTCTCGGGCGTCCCCGACATCGACCTGGACTTCCCCCGCGACATCCGGGCCGAGCTCATCCCGCGCGTGCACGAGCGCTTCGGCACCGAGCGCGCGGCGCTCGTCGCGGCCTTCCCGACCTACCGCGCCCGCGGCGCGATCCGCGAGATCGGGGCGGCGCTGGGCCTGCCGGCGGCGGAGCTCGAGCGCGTCGCCCGGGCGTCGGAGGGCTGGTCCGGGCACGGCGTGGCCGGCGACATCGCCATGGCGCTGGGCACGGAGGGCGCGCACGTGGGCGACGACGGCGTGCCGTACGGGGCGGCCGCCGGCCCGGCGGGGCCCTATCCCTCCACCCACCCGGGCGATCCCGGGCACCCGTCCAAGCGCGAGGAGCGCGCCCGGCAGTGGGAGGTCGGCGACGGCGGCGTGCCGTTCGAGACCACGGAGGGCCTCGTCGCCGGGATGCCGCCCGGCTGGCACCCGGCCTACGTGGCCGGCGGGCCGCTCGGCGGGCGCGGCGCACCGGGGCATCCCGGGTTCCCCGGCGACGCTTCGGGGCGCACCCTGCAGGACCCGTGGGGCGTCCCGGGCGGGGGCGTCCTCGACACCCGCGACATGCCCGCGGGGCTGCCGCCCGACCTCGACCGGCCGCCGCGCAACCGCTGGGAGTGGCTCGCCAAGCTCTCCAGCCTGGCCCACGGCCTGCCGCGCCACCTCTCCCAGCACTCCGGGGGCATGGTCGTGGCGACCCGCCCGCTCGTGGACTGCTGCCCCGTCGTCCCTGCCGCGATGGCCGGTCGGCAGATGGTCATGTGGGACAAGGACTCCTGCTCCGACGCCGGCTTCCTGAAGATCGACCTGCTCGGGCTCGGGATGCTCTCGAGCGTCGAGCGCTGCGTCGAGCTGATCTCGGACCGCCGGGGGGAGCAGATCGACCTCTCGCGCATCCCGCTGGACGACCCGGACACGTACGACACGATCAAGCGGGCGGACACCACCGGCGTCTTCCAGATCGAGAGCCGGGCGCAGATGGGGTCCCTGCTGCGGACCCAGCCCGAGAACCTGGAGGACCTGACGATCCAGGTGGCGATCGTCCGGCCGGGCCCGATCCAGGGCGGCGCGGTCAACCCGTACATCGAGCGGCGGCAGCGGATGCGGACGGACCCGTCCTTCCGGGTGCCGTACCTGCACCCCTCGCTGGAGGAGCCGCTGGGGCAGACCCTCGGCACGATCATCTTCCAGGACCAGGTCATCGACGTCTCCATGGCGTTCGCGGGCTTCACGGCCGGGCAGGCGGAGGGCCTGCGCCGCGCGATGAGCCGCAAGCGGTCCAAGGAGGCGCTCGAGGCGCACTTCGAGGCGTTCGTGAAGGGCGCGCAGGAGACGCACGGCAACGTCTCGGAGGAGCTGGCCCGGCAGGTCTGGGACATGGTCCGGGGCTTCTCCGGCTTCGGCTTCCCCAAGGCGCACGGTGCGGCCTTCGGGCTGCTGGCCTACCAGTCGACCTGGCTGCGGGTGCACTACGGGGAGGAGTTCCTCTGCTCCCTCCTGGACGAGCAGCCCATGGGGTTCTACCCGCCCGACGCGCTGGTCCACGACGCCCAGCGCCGCGGCATCACGGTGCGGGCGCCCGACGTGCGGATCAGCCGCGACCACTGCACCGTGGAGGCCGACGGCGGGGTCCGGATCGGCCTGGGCTACGTCCGCGGGGTGCGGGCGGAGGACGTCGCGCAGCTCGTGGGCGAGCGCGACGCGAACGGTCCGTGGGCGTCCCTGACGGACATGGTCGGCCGCCTCGGCGGCGGGCTGCCGTCGCTGGAGCGGCTCGCGTGGTCGGGGGCCTGCGACGGGCTGGCGGTGGACGACGGCGTGGGGGAGTCCCGTGCGCGCCGCGCGGCGCTGTGGCGGGTCGGCGCGGTCGCGCCGGGGCGGCGGGTGGCGGCCGGCACGCAGCTGGCGCTCGGGCTCGAGGCCCCGGAGCAGCCGGACCTCGCGGCGATGTCCTCGTGGGACCGCCTCATCGCGGACTACGAGACCACGGCGCTGACCACCGGGATCCACCCGCTGGGCCTGCTGCGCGACCGCCTCGCCGACAGGCGGATGGCGACGAGCGCCGACCTGCGGCGGCTCCGGCACGGCAGCCCGGTCAGCGTCGGCGGGCTCGTGCTCGCCCGGCAGCGGCCGGGCAGCGCGAAGGGCGTCGTCTTCCTGCTGCTGGAGGACGAGCTCGGCACGGTCAACCTCGTGATCCCGCCGCAGGTCTACGCCCGCGAGCGCCTGGCGGTGCGCACGGAGCCGCTGGTGGTCGCCGAGGGGCGACTGGAGCGCCATCCCTCGGCCGGCGGGCAGATCAACGTGCTCGTGCGCCGGATCCGCGCGCTCGACGACGTGGTGCCCGAGGCCCGTCGGCAGGCGGCCACCGAGGTGGCCCGGCTGCACCGGCTCTCGCCGGAGCAGCTCGAGCAGTGGCGCCGCGAGCAGCAGGAGCGCGGACTCGTGGCCGTCGGCGGGGGCGTCGCCCCGGGTGGTGGCGGCCGCGGTCCCGGTGGCGGGGGCCCCGGTGGCGGCGGGCGACCGGGAGGCCCGGGCGGCGGACCCGCGGGCGGCGACCGCCCCGGGCGCGGGACGGGCGGTGACGGTGCACCGACGCCGCTGCGGCCTGCGGGCGAGGGCGGCGGGAGGACGGGGCGCTTCCGCGACGTCGCGCCCGCGGCCCTGAACTTCGGCCAGGGCCGGAGCCGCCGCTGACCGCGAGGTGAAGACGGGGCCGGATCCGCCCGAGGGACGGGGTTCTCCCCGCATCTGGGACGAAAGTTGCAGGGCAGTGTGCGCGCGGACACCGTTGCGGGTGCCGTGGGCGCTGCTATCGTTCGCGCCACGCCGACTCCCGGTGGTACGCCATGCCGCCGGCGTCCGGGAGCGCGGGTCCTCATCCGGGGAGGGAACCGGCAGCACGCCGTGTCCGTCGACCGGAGGTCGTCCTGCTGCGGCGCACCGCACCATGCCGACCGACCGCGACCAGCCCTGGTGGGCCGACGCCCAGGAGTACCGCCATCGCGATCCGCGTCGGCGGACCTCCGCCGACGGCACGGCCAGCTCCCGCGCCGGCGTCGACGGTGCCACGCGCACCGAGGACGAGTACTCCGCCGGTGCCGCCCGCCGGCGCCGCGCCGCGGCCGCACGCGCCTCCGCCCAGGAGCGCCGCGCCCGGCAGCGTCGCCCCGAGCCGGAGGAGTTCGGCTGGGTCGACGAATCACCCTTCGCCCCGTCCGAGCGCGAGCGGGACCGCGAGCGCGTCGAGCGGGACAACCACCGTCGCGCCCGCGAGCGCTCCCGCCTCGAGGGCCCGGAGCAGTCGACCGGTCGTCCGGGCACCGGTGTGGCCCGTCGTCCCGGCTCCCGCCCGCCCGCCCGTCGCCGTCGTGGCACGGGCATCATGGCCCGCCCCGAGAAGCTGCTCCTGTACGCCGCGCTCC
>CAFBMK010000105.1_pt1 | contig 11369 bp, 10 predicted proteins | sample 7268691 | NCBI WGS metagenome assembly CAFBMK01 (sample SAMEA6814062, study PRJEB35770) | freshwater metagenome | biome: Freshwater; feature: Freshwater reservoir; material: water | place: Czech Republic | collected 2017-05-23 | depth 30m m
AGCCGACGGGCACGGCCGCCGCCGTGGGCTCAGGCGTGCTGGGCGCGCGGGTGCGCGTCCCCCGTCGCGCCCGGAGCCGACGGGCACGGCCGCCGCCGTGGGCTCAGGCGTGCTGGGCGCGCGGGTGCGCGTCCCGGTACACGTCCTGGAGGCGCTGGGCGGAGAGGTGGGTGTACATCTGGGTCGTCGCGATGTCGGCGTGGCCGAGCATCTCCTGCAGGGTGCGCAGGTCGCAGCCGCCGGCGAGCAGGTGGGTCGCGAAGCTGTGGCGGAGCGTGTGGGGGCTCATGCGGTCGTCGAGGCCGGCGCTCTTGGCGTGGCGCTGGACGATCTTGTAGAGGCCCTGGCGGCTGAGCCGGCCGCCGCGCGCGTTGACGAAGAGGGCGCGCTCGCTGCCGCCGCCGACCATGGTGCCGCGGCCGTCGCGGACGTAGCGGACCAGCGCGTCGATCGCCCGGCGGCCGACGGGGACCATGCGCTCCTTGCTGCCCTTGCCGCGGGCGCGGAGCATCGCGTCCTCGAGGTCGACGTCCCCGATCTCGAGGCCGGTCGCCTCGCTGGCGCGCAGCCCGCAGGCGTACATCAGCTCGAGGATCGCCTTGTCCCGGAGGACGATGGGCTCGGCGCTGCCGTCGCGCCCGGGCATCGCGAGGAGCTTGGCGACCTCGGCGCGGGTCAGGACCTTCGGCAGCTGCTCGCGCTTCTGGGGCCCGCGCACGTCGGCCGTCGGGTCCGCCTCGAGCAGGCCCTCGCGGCGGACGTGGCGGTAGAACGACCGCAGGCAGGCGGCCTTGCGCTGCACCGTGGCGGCGGCCGCGGGCCTGCGCTGGACGCCGTCGGGCCCGACGCCGCCGGAGGTCAGGCCGTCGAGGAACGCGCTGATGTCCTCCCCCGTGGCCTCGAGGACGCCCCGCGGCCGGCCCTCCATGAAGGTCGCGTACTGGCCGAGGTCGGACCGGTACGCGTCGAGGGTGTTGCGCGACAGGCCGCGCTCGAACTCCAGGTACGCCAGGAAGTCGAGGACGAGCCCCTGGACGGTGGGGAGCGTGGTGGCCGCGGCGGATGGCTGCATGGACGCGGTCTGGATGCGCCCTCCCGGTCCCGCCCCCTGCCACGTGCAACGGGCCGCCCGCCCCGTGCAACGAACGGTGCGCGGCGGGGTGGTCGACCTCGTGTCCCCGAGCGCCCGACGCGGACGGCGTCGGGGCGCGACGTCGTCCCGCCGGGACCCGGCGGGGCAGCCGGGCCGTCCCGCGGCTCAGCCCGGCAGGCCGGGCAGCCCGTTGGCCTTCGCCCAGAGGAGCGCGATCACGGTCTTGCCGTCCGAGACCCGTTCGAGGGCACCGTCGAGGTCGTCGACGGGCCAGCGGACGATCTCGATGCGCTCGTCCTCGCCGCTGTCGGCCCACTCCTCGCTGAGGTCCCAGGCGCAGAAGAGGTGGCAGGTCTCGTCGAGGATGCCGACGGACGGCTGGAACGTGAGGATGGGCTGCCAGCCGGCGGCGGAGAAACCGATCTCCTCCGTCAGCTCGCGGCGGCCGCAGTCGATCGGCGGCTCGCCGGGCTTGTCGAGCCGACCGGCGGGGATCTCGAGCGAGTCGGGCTGCCCGATCGCCTCGCGCGGCTGGCGCGTCAGCAGCAGGTGGGTGCCGTCGTGGACGAGGATGCCGACGGAGCCGGACGTGCGGATGATCTCGCGCGACACCTCCTTGCCGTCCGCGAAGCGGAAGCGGTCCTCGACGAGGTGCACGATCCGTCCGTCGTGGATCACCGTGCCCCCGATGCGCTCGAACTTCCGGTCCGGGGGCGTCGTCATCGGCCCAATCTAGCGGGGCGGGGCGGCGGTCCCGGGCGTCCGCGGAGCGCGCGACGTGGCGCACCGGGACGTGGGCCCACGGGCGGGTCGCCCCGGCCGGCGGCGCCCGGGTGGCGCTACGCGCCCGCGCCGCGGACGACCGCGGCGAGCAGGTCGAGGGTCCGGCCGAGGTCGGCGTCGTCGACGGACTCCCCCGCCTCGTGCGCGCCGCGGTTGCCGCCGGCGAGGTTGACCGTCGCCAGGCCGCGCGCGTTCAGGACGTTCGCGTCGCTGCCGCCGGCGTCCGCGAACGGGCGCGGCGTCAGGCCGACGGACCGCAGCGCGGCCTCGGCCGCGGCGACGACCGGTGCGGACGCGGCGTGGGCGTAGGGCCGGAAGCGCGTCTCGAGCGTCAGGTCGAGGTCGACGGGCCCCGCGCGGTCGTGCACGGCGTCGTGGAGCGCGGCCTCGCAGGCGTCGACGGTGCGCTGCAGCGCCTCGTCGTCGGGCGCGCGGATCTCGCCGACGAGCCGGGCGTGGGCCGGGACGACGTTGGTGACGACGGGCGCCCCGGGCATCCCGGCGCCGGCGCCGCCCTCGACGAGGCCGACGTTGACGGTGCTGCCGTCCGCGAGCCGCCCGGCGGGCAGCGCGAGGGCGGCGCGGGCCGCGGCGAGGACGGCGCTGCGCCCCTGCTCCGGCGCGATCCCGGCGTGCGCCGCCCGCCCGGTGAGGTGGGCCTCGAAGCGGACGTGGCCCGGCGCGCCGACGACGAGCCCGCCCTGGGGGCTGGGGTGGTCGACGACGAAGCCCGTCCGCGAGCGCAGGACGCCGTGGTCCATCGCCGTGACCCCGCGCAGTTGCGGCTCCTCCTGGACCGTCAGCAGCACCTCGACGGCGGCGCCCGCGGGCCGCAGCGCGAGGAGCTCCGCGAGGGTCAGGAGCGCGGCGACCGTCGCCTTGTTGTCGGCGCCGAGGACGCCGCCGCCCGCGTCGCGCCAGGTCCCCTCGACGCACTCCGGGCGCACGACGGCGCCGACGGGCACGGTGTCGAGGTGCGCGCACAGGAGGATCCACGGCGCGGTGCCGCCGCGGTCGGGGTCCTCCGGGGTGCCGCCCGCGGCCGGGATCCTGCAGAGCAGGTTGCCGGCGTCGCCCCCCAGGGCGACCGCCGCACCGTCCTCCTCGACGGGCAGGCCGAGGCGCCGGAGCCGTCCGAGGACGTGGTCGGCGATGCCCCGCTCCGCCCCCGAGGGACTGCGGATGGCGCAGAGCTCGGCGAACGTCGCCCGCAGGCGCTCGTGGTCGTGCGCCGACGGCGTCGCCGGCACGTCGAACAGCGAGCCCAGGCCCGACGAGGAGGACCCGTCGGCTACGAGCGCGCCTCCGCGACGGCCGCGTCCCGCTCGGCCGTGCGCTCGGTGGCCCGGCGGTGCGCGGTGGCGACGAAGCCCTGGAAGATGGGCGACGGGCGCTCGGGGCGGCTCTTGAACTCGGGGTGCGCCTGCGCGGCGACGAAGAACGGGTGCTCCGGCAGCTCGATGGCCTCCACGAGGCGCCCGTCGGGCGACGTGCCGCCGACGACGAGGCCGGCGCCCTCGAGCTTGCGGCGCAGGGTGATCGAGACCTCGTAGCGGTGGCGGTGACGCTCGTAGATCGTCTCCTCCGCGTACATCTCGCGGATCCGGGTGCCGGGCTGCAGGCGGATCGGGTCCGCGCCCAGGCGCATCGTGCCGCCGAGGTCGCGGACCTCCTTCTGCTCCGGCAGGAGGTCGATGACGGGCCACTCGGTCTCCGCGTCGAACTCCGTCGAGTTGGCACCGGGCATGCCGGCCACGTGGCGCGCGAACTCGGCGACCGCGATCTGCATGCCCAGGCAGATGCCCAGGTACGGGATCCGCTGCTCGCGGGCGACCTTGCAGGCGAGGATCTTGCCCTCGATGCCGCGGCCGCCGAAGCCGCCGGGGACGAGGATGCCGTCGGCACCGGAGAGCCGGTCGATGGCGGCCTGCTCCGTCTCGAGGTGCTCCGAGTCGACCCAGTCGACCTCGATCGCGGTGCCGTCCCAGGCGCCGGCGTGCTTCAGCGCCTCGACGACGGACTTGTAGGCGTCCTCGAGCTTGACGTACTTGCCGACGACGGCGATGCGGGTGACGCCCGAGGCGGCGTGGACGCGGCGGACGACCTCCTCCCAGGCGCTGATGTCCGGGGCGGGCGCGTCGATGCCGAAGTGGTCGACGACGCGCTGGTCGACCTTCTCCTCGCGGTACCAGAGCGGGATCTCGTAGACGTCGGCGACGTCCTTGCCCGAGATGACCATGTCCTCGGGCAGCGCGGTGCCCAGGGCGATCTTCGACCGGATGTCGCGCGAGAGGACGGCCTCGGACCGGCAGATCAGCATGTCGGGCTGCAGGCCGATGCGGCGCAGCTCGTTCACCGAGTGCTGGGTCGGCTTCGTCTTGAGCTCGCCGGCGTGCTTGATGTACGGCACGAGCGTGAGGTGCACGTACATGCAGTTGCGCCGGCCGACGTCGACCGGGAACTGGCGGATCGCCTCGAGGAACGGCAGCGACTCGATGTCGCCGACGGTGCCGCCGATCTCGCAGATCACGACGTCGACGTCGCTGGACTCGCCCGCGAGCTTGATCCGGTTCTTGATCTCGTTCGTGATGTGCGGGACGACCTGGACGGTGCCGCCGAGGTAGTCGCCGCGACGCTCGCGCCGGATGACCGTGTCGTAGATGCCGCCCGTCGTGACGTTGGACGCCTTGGACGTGTTCGTGTTGGTGAAGCGCTCGTAGTGCCCGAGGTCGAGGTCCGTCTCGGCGCCGTCCTCCGTCACGAAGACCTCGCCGTGCTGGTACGGCGACATCGTGCCCGGGTCGACGTTGATGTACGGGTCGAGCTTCTGCAGCGAGACGGTGAGGCCGCGGGCGACGAGGAGACGGCCGATGGAGGCGGCGGCGATGCCCTTGCCCAGCGACGAGACGACGCCTCCCGTGACGAACACGTACTTGGTCGGGGAGCGGTCTGGCACGGCGGAACCTCGTCTTGGAGCTGCTGGACGGCGGGCCCACGGGGTGCGCGGACGGGCGCGGGAGGACCGCCCGAAGGCGACCCCCGACCTCATGAGCCGACGCTGACGGTACCGGGTGTCCCGGACGCGCTCCGGCCCGCCCGGGACGCTCCGGACGGGCGTCCGACGCGGATTCCCGGCAGGAGCAGGGAGGTTGCGGGCCGCGACGGGCGACGTGCGACGATGGAGGTGGTCGTCCCGCGTCCGCCGCGGGCGACGGTCCGTCCTCCGACACCTCGGGAGAATCCTCATGGCCGACTCGCAGCCCACCACCGCCCCCGCCGGCGTCCACGTCAAGCCGGACGAGGAGCTCACCCCGGAGCAGTACGCGGTGCTGCGCCAGTGCGGCACGGAGCCCGCGTTCTCGGGGAAGTACTGGAACACGAAGGACGACGGCACGTACCGCTGTGCGGCGTGCAACGCCGAGCTGTTCGGCAGCGACACGAAGTTCGACTCCGGCACGGGCTGGCCGAGCTTCACCGACCCCGTCGTCGCCGAGGCCGTGACCCTGCACGAGGACCGCGCCTACGGCATGGTCCGCATCGAGTGCAAGTGCGCGAACTGCGGCGGCCACCTCGGTCACGTCTTCCCGGACGGCCCGGGCGCCGGCGGCCAGCGCTGGTGCATCAACTCGGCGTCGCTCGAGCTCGACACGAGCGCCAAGCCGCAGGGCTGACGCCCGCCCCCTGCCGTCCGCCGTCGACGGCGGACGGCAGGGATCGCCGTCCGCTGCCGCTCAGGCGGCGCTACGCAGCTCCTCGGCGTGGCGGCGGGCGCCCTCGTCGCCCGTCTCGCCGCCGAGCATCCGGACGAGCTCGCCCACGACCTCGGGGTCGTCGAGCCGCCGGACCGCCGTGACCGCGGTGTCCTCCGACGTCGTCTTCTCGATCGCGAAGTGGCGGTCCGCCAGCGCCGCGATCTGCGGCAGGTGGGTGATGCACAGGACCTGGCCCTCGCGGCCGAGCGCCCGGAGCTGCTCCCCCACGGCGCGGCCGGTCTGCCCGCCGACGCCCGCGTCGATCTCGTCGAACACCTGCGTGGCGTCCGTGCCCGCCCCCGCGACCGCCAGCAGCGCGAGCATCACGCGGGAGAGCTCGCCGCCCGACGCGGACTCGCGCACGGGCGCGGCCGGGACGCCGGGGTTCGGCGCGAGGAGGAACTCGCAGTGGTCCGCGCCCGTCGGGCCGGGCTCGCGGTCCTCCAGGCGGACCTCGAGCGTGGCGGCCGGCATGGCGAGCCCGGCGAGGCGCTCGACGACCGCGGCCGCGAGCCGCGGGGCGGCGGCCGACCGCGTCGCCGTGAGCTCCTTCGCGAGCCGCTCCCGGCGGCGCCGGGCGTCGGCGAGGTCGGCCTCGGCGGCCTCCGTGGCGCCCTCCACGTCCTCGAACTCCGCGATCCGCTGACGGCAGCGCTCGGCGTGGTCGAGCACCGCCGCGACGCTGCCGCCGTGCTTGCGCTCCAGGCGCGACAGGGACTGGAGCCGCTCCTCCACCCGTTCGAGCTCGGCGGGGTCGGCGTCGAGGCGGTCGAGGTGGCGTGCGAGCTCCGCGGCCAGGTCGTCGGCCTCGATGCGCAGGGAGCTGAGGCGGGCGGCGAGCACGTCGAGGTCGGGATCGACGCCGGCGACCGCGTCGAGGGCGGACTCGCCCGCGGCCAGGCCGGCCCCGGCGCTGCCCTCGTCCGAGCCGAGCGCCTGGGACGCGACGTACGCGGCACCGCGCAGCGCCTCGACGTGGCGGAGGCGCTCCCGGGCGGCGGAGAGCTCCTCCTGCTCGTCCTCCACGGGCGCGACGTCGTCGATCTCCTGGAGCTCGAAGCGGAGGAGGTCGAGCTCGCGCTCGCGGGCACCCGCCGCGTCGTGGAGCTCCTCGAGCCGGCGACGGGCGTCCCGCTCGGCGGCGAGGGCCGCCGCGTGGGCGTCGCGACGCCCGAGGTGCCCGTCCGCCCCCTCGGTCCGCGCCTTCGCCTTCGCCTTCGCGCCCTTGCGGCCGGGCGCCGCGCCCTCGGACGCGCAGAACGCGTCGAGCAGGGCGAGCTGGGCGGCCGGCGAGAGGAGCCGCCGGGCCTCGTGCTGGCCGTGGAAGGCCAGGAGCGCGCCGCCGACCTCGCGCAGGTCGGCCGCGGTGGCGGACCGGCCGCCGATGAACGCCCGGGAGCGCCCCTCGGCCGTGACGCGGCGCGCCAGCACGACCTCGTCCTCGCCCTCCGGCAGGCGCTCGGCGATCTCGGCGGGCAGGACGTCGGTCCGGCCGTTCAGGGCGAAGACGCCCTCCACCCAGGCCTCCGACGCGCCCGGGCGCACGATGCCCGAGCGGGGCTTGGCCCCCAGGAGCAGGTCGAGGGCGTGCGCGAGCACGGTCTTGCCCGCGCCCGTCTCGCCCGTGACGACGTTCAGTCCGGGGACGAGGTCCAGCTCCGCCCGCTCGATGAGGAGCAGGTTCTCGACGCGCAGCTCGAGCAACACGAACACAGGTTCGCATCGTCGGCGGACGGATCGCGTGACGACCCTGTTTCGCGACGTCCCCGGCACCGACCCGTCACGGCATCCGGCGTCCCCGCGCGCTCCGGGCGTGGCCGCCCGTCCTACCCCGCGAGGCGGCCGAACTTCTCGCGCAGGCGGCGGTAGAAGCTCGTGCCCTCGGTCTGCGCCAGGACGGCGGCCTCGCGGCGGAAGTGGATCCGCAGCACCTCGCCGGCGCCGAGGAGGCCGCGCGGCCGGCCGTCCACGCCGAGCTCGACCGGGGACGACGACCCGTTGTGCAACGCCAGCTCGCCGTCCGGCGACACGACGAGGGCGCGGGCGGAGAGGGTGTGCGGCGCGATGAAGGAGACGGCGTAGCCCTCGACGCCCCAGGCGAGGATCGGGCCGCCGTTGGCGAGGTTGTAGCCCGTGGACCCGGCGGGCGTGGAGACGACGAGCCCGTCGCAGCGGACCTGACCGACGTCCTCGCCGTCGATCCCGTACTGCAGCTCGGCGACCCGGTCGCCCGAACGCCGGTTCACGCTGATGTCGTTGATCGCGGAGTACGAGGTGCCGTCGGGGAGCGTCGCCTCCAGCGCGGGCAGGCCGAGGACCTCGAAGTCCCCCGCGAACGCGCGCCGGAGGCCGTCGACCTGCTCGGCCGGGTCGATCGTGGCGAGGAAGCCGATCTCGCCGAGGTTGACCGCGAAGATCGGGACGCCCGTCCAGATCTGGCGGCGCAGTCCCTTGAGGATCGAGCCGTCGCCCCCGAGGACGACGCAGAGGTCCGAGTCGGGCCGGTAGCCGCCGCCGACCACGACGCCGGGGCCGGACCGGAGGTCGTGCTTCTCGACCTCCTGGTCGTCGAAGCGCAGCTCCGTGCCGGTCTCCGCCGCCACCCGCAGCAGCGCCTCGAGGGCGTCCGCGGACTGCGCGGGGCGCCCGTGGGTGATGACCGAGGCCGTGCGGGCCGTGCGTCCGTCGCTCACGGGGTCTCCTCCGGCTCGGCGGACAGCGCGAGCGCGTCGAGGTCGTCGACCCCGCCGCGGGCGGCCTCCGCGAGGTGCAGGAACGTCTCCTGGTTGCCCTTCGGCCCGGGCAGGCCGGACGAGACGGCGGCCAGCACGGACCAGCCGACGCCGGCGGCCGCGGTCGCCACGGTGCGGATCGCCTCGCGCCGGAGCGCGGGCTCGCGGACCACGCCGCCCCGGCCGACGCGGCCCCGGCCGAGCTCGAACTGCGGCTTGACCATGAGCAGCGCGTCGAAGCGCTCGTCGACGACCCCCGCGAGCGCCGGCAGGAGCTTCGTCAGGGAGATGAACGAGACGTCGGCCACGACGAGGTCCGGCGCGAACGGCAGGTCCTCCCGCGTCAGCTCGCGGGCGTTCTGCCGCTCGATCACGGTCACGCGCTCGTCCTCGCGGATCGACCACGCGAGCTCGCCGTAGGCGACGTCGACGGCGGCGACCGCGACCGCCCCCTGCTGCAGGAGGCAGTCCGTGAAGCCGCCGGTGGACGCGCCGACGTCGAGGGCGCGGCGGCCCGCGACATCCACGTCGAGGGCGTCGAGGGCGTTCTCGAGCTTCGTGCCGCCGCGGGAGACGTAGCGCGCCGCCTGCGCGGTCTCGACCTCGACGTCCTCCCCGACCTGCAGCCCGGGCTTGAGCGGGCGGGCGTGCGGGTTGGCGTCCGGGCCGCCGAGCCGGACGGCGCCGGCGAGCACCGCTGCCGCGGCCGCCGATCGCGAGGGGTACAGGCCCCGCTGGTGCAGGAGCGTGTCGAGGCGGACCTTGGGCATTCGGGACGACACGGTACCGCCTGGCCGCGCTGCGCTCCCGGGGCGGATCCCGGACCGGTGCCGGCTCGCGTGACCCGACCCACACCCGCGACGTGACCCCGGCCACACCTGCGGGGTGCGGGCGCGGGCAGCATGACGCCACGATGTCCTCCTCCCGTCGCATCCCCTACGCCGCCCACGGCGCGTTCGAGTTCCCGCTGGGGCTCGCCCTGATGGCCTCCCCCTTCCTGCTCGGCGCGGACCCCGCGGGCACCGTCGTCGCGGTCGCGCTCGGCGTCCTGATCGCCGGGGTCGCGCTGACCTCCGTCGGTGGCCCGCGGGGCTCCGCCATCCCGCTCTCCGCGCACGAGTCCTACGACCAGGTGCTCGCGCTCGGCGGGGTCGGCGGCGCCGTCGCGCTCGCCCTGGTCGGGCAGGCGCCCGTCGCCGTGGCCGTCCTCGTCTGCTCGCTCGCGCTCCTCGCGCTGAGCGCCGCGACCCGCTACAGCGGGCGCTGAGCCCGCCGCCCGCTGCCGCCGCGCGCTGCAGCGGGCGCGGGCCTACTTCGCCTGCCGCGCCACCTCCACCTGCAGCTTGTTCTGGGCGTCGACCGTGAGCTTCGCGTCACGCCGCATCCCGTCCTGCAACGTCACCTCGCACGTCACGCTCGGCTTCGTGGGGAGCTCGACCTCGGCCGGGCAGGTGAACGCCCGCGCGGTCTGCCCGCTCTGCGCGTCGAAGTAGCGCTTGGCCTGCGCCGCGACGACCGGGCCCTTGGCGACGCCGCGCACGGCCTTGACCTGGAACGACCCCTTGTCGCCGTCGACCTTGGTGACCTTGCCCTCGAGGAACAGCTTCGTGTCGACCGGGTTCAGGCCCGTGCAGCTGACGGGCGCCCCGACCTCCGCGTCGATGCCGTCCTCGCAGGAGACGTCCTTCAGCGCGATGCCCTGCGCCTGGAACTGCTTCACGATCGTCGACTCGACCTCGGCGTTGTCGATCGTCGAGGTGCCGCACGCGGACAGGCCGAGTGCGGCGACGAGCGCGATCGAGGCGCCCGTCAGGGTCGAGGCTGGACGGGGACGCCTGGTGCGCATGGCGACACTGTAGGTGGGCGCCGGCCGCATGGCGACCGACGGCCCCGAGGGCGGCCCCGACCGCGGACCGCCCCGTGCCGCCCCCGGCCCCGGCTCAGTCGCCCGCGGCCGACGCGCCGACGGGCACGCCGAGCGCGACGCCGATGCGGGCCGCGACGTCGGCGCCGGTGAACCCGACCTCGGCGTGCAGGAGCTTCGGCGCGCCGTGGGTGACGTAGCGGTCGGGCATGCCGACGCGGAGGATGCGGCAGGAGCCCCAGTCCACGCCGTGCTCGTCGCCGGCCTCCCAGACCGCGGACCCGAAGCCGCCCTGCAGGACGCCCTCCTCGACCGTCACGAGCAGCTCGTGGTGCTGGGCGAGGTCCCGGACGAGCTCGACGTCGATCGGCTTGGCGTAGCGCGCGTCGGCGACGGTCGCCTCGATGCCCGCCTCGGACAGGACCGCGGCGGCCTCCAGACCGACGCCGACGCCCGAGCCGTAGCCGAGGATCGCGACGCGGTCGCCCTGACGGAGGACCTCGCCCTTGCCGATCGGGAGCTCGCGCGGGCCCTCGGCGCCGGGCAGCGGGACGCCGGTGCCCTCGCCGCGCGGGTAGCGCAGCGCGAAGGTGCCCGGGTGCTGGATGCCGGTGTGCAGGAGGTGCACGAGCTGCGACTCGTCGCGCGGTGCCGCGAGCACGATGTTCGGCAGGTGCCGCAGGTACGCGATGTCGAACACGCCGTGATGGGTCGGGCCGTCGTCGCCGACGAGACCGGCGCGGTCCATCGCGAGGACGACGTCGAGCTCCTGCAGGCAGACGTCGTGGACGATCTGGTCGTAGGCGCGCTGGAGGAACGTGGAGTAGATCGCGGCGACGGGCTTCAGCCCCTCGAGCGCCAGGCCCGACGCGAACAGCAGCGCCTGCTGCTCCGCGATGCCGACGTCGAAGTAGTGCTCGGGCTCGGCGACCTGCAGCAGGTTCAGCCCGGTGCCGGTGTTCATCGCGGCGGTGATGCCCACGACGCGGCGGTCCGCCCGGACCTCCTCGATCATCCGCTCGCCGAAGACCTGGGTGTAGGTCGGCGGCTTCGGCGGCGCGTCGGGATCGGGGGCGGCCTTCGGCGCGGGCGCACCGTGAACGATGGAGCCGGGCTTGGCGGCGTGCCACGTCTCCATGCCCTCC
>CAFBMK010000106.1_pt1 | contig 11361 bp, 6 predicted proteins | sample 7268691 | NCBI WGS metagenome assembly CAFBMK01 (sample SAMEA6814062, study PRJEB35770) | freshwater metagenome | biome: Freshwater; feature: Freshwater reservoir; material: water | place: Czech Republic | collected 2017-05-23 | depth 30m m
CGCCGTGGCCCCGGCGGGCGCGGCCCACGGGTCCTCGGTCGACCCGAGGGGCGCGGCGGTCGGTCCCGTCGTGGCCCCGGCGGGCGCGGCCCACGGGTCCTCCGTCGACCCGAGCGGCGCGGACCAGGGCCCCGTCGTCGATCCGGCCGGCACGACCCACGGGTCCTCGGAGGGTGCGACCGACGGATCCTGCGTCGCGGCGATCGGTACGGACCCCGTGGCCGCCCCGGGGACGGTCCGCCGGTCCGCCGCCCCGACCGGCGGGGCGTCCGCCGGGTCGTCGGACCCGACCGCGCGGGCGGCCACGCCCAGGAGCACGAGCGCCAGGACCGACAGCGCCGGGAACTCCCAGGTCCAGTCCCACGTGGACTCCACGGCCCAGGCGACGAAGCCGGCCGTCGCGGCCGCGGCGCCGGCACGTCCCGGCGCGTCCAGCCGCGCCCGGCGCCGCAGGGCGCCGACGAGGGGGGCGCCGAGCGCCACGAGCAGCAGGGCGAGGCCGACCAGCCCGAGACCCGAGAGGACCCCGAGCGGCAGGCTGTGCGCGAACCGCGGCGACTCGTCCGAGCGCCGCTCGCGCAGGTAGGCGCCGGCGAAGTCCTCGGCCCCTGCGCCCCGCAGCGGGTGCGAGGCGAACACGTCGAGCGCCACCCGGTACATGTCGCCGCGCTCCGACCCCAGGTCGCCCGTCAGCCGCGAGCCGCTGACGGGGACCGTCGCGTTGCTGCCGTGCAGCGCCTCGTCGACGCGGTCCGACGCCCACGCCACGGGGTTCCCGACGGCGAGGAGGAGCGCGACGACGCCGGCCGCGGCGGTCAGCCGCAGCGCGACGCGGCCGTGGCGCTCGTCCGAGAGGGCGGCGCGACGCCGCGGCCGCTGGACCTCGAGCAGGACCTGCGCCGCCGCGCCGAGCACGAGCAGGCCGAGCGACGCGAGCGCGATCCGGCCGCCGGCCGCGTCGGTGCGCCGGGCGAGGTCGGCCACGTCGGCGGCGCCGCGGACGTCGAGGAGCTGGCCGGCGACGAGGGCGGTGACGGCCGCCGTCACGCCGACCACGAAGAGGGTGGCCGAGCGCGCCGACGTCAGCCACAGCTGCACGGCGAGGGCGACGGCGAGGGCGATCAGCGCGCCGCGGCTCTGGGACAGCAGCGCCGTCTGCAGCACGAGCCCGGCGCCGCCGAGGGCGAGCACCCGGCCCGCCGGGCTCCGGACCCCGCCCGCGGCGACGTGCACGAGCGCCGGCAGGACGACCGCCCACATCGCGCCCGTGGCGTTCACGTACCCCAGCGGTGCGATGAGCCGCCCGTCGACGAACGAGGCCCCGGGGTCGTCGGCGGAGGCGACGCGCAGCAGGGTCGCGCCGGCGAGGACGGTGCCGCCGGCGGCGACGAGGACGAGGAGCCGCCGGACGGCCGGGACCGTCCAGCGAGGGCGCAACGCGAGCGCCAGCGCGAGGCCGTAGAGCGCGGTGCGGCCCGCGGCGTCGAACGCGACGCCGGGGGTCGAGGCCCACGCCATCGACAGCGCGGTCCACGCGACGAGCAGGCCGTAGGCGAGCAGGGCGACCCGCCGCGGGCCGGAGGAGCGCTCGCGGTCGGGCGCCAGGACGGCGACCGCGACCCAGAGGACGGCGAGCCCGAAGGGCGCCCAGCGCGCGGCGGCGTACCCGCCCTCGAGCGCCCCGAGGACGAGGGCGCCGACCACGACGAGCCCCGTCGCCCACCGCGCCCCCTGCTCGGGCCCGGTGGGGAGGGGGCTGCGACGCCCCCGGACGGCCACGGTCAGCCGCTGCCCTGGACGATGCGCCGGGCGGTGCGCCAGACGGCGCCGCTGCGACGGCGGGGGGCCGCGTCGTAGTAGGGGGAGAGCGCCGCGTCGACGCCGGTGACGATCCACCCGGTGGGGGCCACGCCGGCGCGGCGCAGGTAGCCGGCCATCGCGCCGAGCGCCCGGTCGTCCGTGGACCCGGGGCGGCCCACGACGAGCACGTCGTCCACGTCGCCGAGCAGCGGCAGCGCGTCGCCGACCTCGCCGACGGGGGCGGTGTCGAGCAGCACGTAGTCCGCGACGTCGTCGACGTCCTGCAGCATCGCCCGGGTCCGCGTGGTCAGCAGCGGCAGCAGCGCGAGGTCGCCGGGGCCCGTGGCGACGTCGACGAGGCGCAGCGGCGGGAGCCGGGGGACGGACCGCATGATGGAGGTCAGGGGACCGCCGCCCGCGACGGTCGCGTCGAGCGCCACCGACCCCGTCACCCCGAGCTGCCGGCCGAGGTCCGGCTTGCGCAGGTCGAAGTCGACGAGCACGACGCGGTGCCCGGCGCTCACGAGCGCGAAGGCGAGGTTCAGGACCGCGGTCGTCTTGCCGTCGCCGGAGCTCGCGCTCGTCACGAGGATCCGCCGGCACCCGTCCTTCGGCTGCAGGTCGAGCTGGATCTGCAGGGTGCGGAACGCCTCGCGCACCGGCGGCGGCATGTTGATGCCGCCGAACCCGCGGACGGTCGGGACGCCGGCGAGCACGGGGGCGGGGATGTTCTCGAGCAGCGCGGCCCGCGACGCGACGCGGTGGTCCGTGCGCTGCAGCACGATCGTTCCGATCACGGCGAGCAGGCCGCCGGCGACCATCGCGCCGAGGACGACGAGCCAGTCGGCGGGACCGTCGGGGCCGTCCGGGGCCGTCGCCCGCTGGGCGATCGAGAACGTCGGGTCGCCCTGGTCGCGCCAGACGCGCAGCTGACGGCGGATCGTCGGCAGCCCCGGGTCGGTGCGGGAGTCCAGCGCGGTGAGCGCGCGCCGGGCGCCCGCCTCGACGAGGGCGTTGCGGGCGCCGAGCGCCACGTCGATGTAGGTCTGGGTGAGGCGCACGGCCTCGGCCTCGGAGGCGGCGGTGCCGCGCACGGCCACGACGCTGCCGCCGCCGATGGCCTCGAGGGCGACGCGCTCCCGGACGTCCTTGCGCGTGGTGCCGCGACCGAGCACCCGTGCGGTGGTGTCGTCCGTGCCGGCGCCGCGCAGCAGGGTGATCGCGGTCTCGACGTCGCGCGTCGGGTCGCCCGAGTTGCGCAGCAGCCGGACGCCGGAGAGCGTGGAGTCCTCGCCCGCGAACGGCGTGACGAGGACCTGCGCCTCGGCGGTGTAGGACGGGGCCTTCGCCCGGACGGCGAACGCGGCGGTGACGCCCGCGAGCACGACGAGACCGACGACGAGCCACCAGCGCGTGCGCAGGGCGGCCAGGAGCGGCCAGAGGGCTCGGTCGGAGGCGTCCGGGGTTTCCGGGTCGGAGAAGGAGCTCATGCGTGGGGACCGCGGTGCGGTCGGAGGCCCGACGGCCCTACGGCCCGGGAGCGGGACGCGTGGGGTGGTGGGGTCGGACCAGCGACCCTAGCGCGACGGACGCGGTCCGCAACTGTGGTCGACAGCGTGCACGGGGGCCGTTCCGGCCGAACGGCGGCGGGGCCCGTCGGGGTGCCTCGCGGGGCGCTTCGGGACCGGCTCCGATCGGCGGATCCCCGCACCCTCCGGAGGGCGTCCCCCGGGGCACCGCGCGGTTCGGCCACGGGGACATCCCGCTGGTGGATGGGAGCGGGCGGCCCGTGTCGTGAAGGTCCACGAGGTGCTCCTGCGACCGCGCCGACCCTCCGTGACCGACGACCCCCGCGACGTCCTGGCCGACGACGGTCGACGGTCCCACCGCGCCGCGGACCGGCTTCGCGTCCCCGCGGCGTCGACCGTCGTCGCGACAGCGGCTTCCCCGGCCGCGGCGGCGACCGTCGCGGTCGGCTCGGGCCCCGTCGCCGGGCTCCTGACCCTCGTCGCGCTCGCCCTGGCGACGCTCGCCGGCCGGCGCGCCGACGCCGACGTCGCGGCGCTCCCGCTCGCCCGCTTCGCCCTCCCCGCCCTGCGCGCGGCGGCGGCCCTCGGCGCCGTCGCCCTGGCCGGCGTCCTCGGCCTGGGCGCCCCGGCGTCCGTGCCGTCGCTGGCGGTCGCGGCCTTCGTCGTCCTCTCGCTGGCGGGGATCGCCTTCGTCGTGCGCCGCCCCGGCCGCGTGCTCGTCCTGGGCACCGCCGCCGAGGCGCGGCAGCTCGCGTCGGCCCTGGCGGAGACCGGCACCCGGCGGTGGAGCGTGATCGGCGTCGTGCACCCCGAGCACGGCGACCACCGCCGCCTGGCGGAGGACGACGTCGACGTCGTCGTCCACACGGGCCCGCACCGCACGACCGACGTGCGCCGCCCGGCTCGCGGATCGCGCGGCAGCACCGCGCCGCTCTGGGTGCACCGCGACCGCTTCTGCGAGATGGCCCTCGGCGTCGTCCCGCTCGCCGGCGTCGACCCCGCCTGGCTCGGCGTCGCCCGCCGCCGCACGGACGGGTTCGGCAAGCGCCTGACCGACGTCGTCGTCGGCGGCCTGCTGCTCCTCGTCGTGTCGCCGGTGCTCCTCGTCCTGATGGCGCTCATCGCCGCCGAGAGCCGCGGCGGCGTCCTCTTCCGCCAGTGGCGCGTCGGCCAGGACGGCCGGCCGTTCTCCATCCTCAAGCTCCGGACGATGCGCGGCACGAGCTCGGCCTGGGCCACCCGGAACGACCCGCGGGTGACCCGCGTCGGCCGCTTCCTCCGGGCGTCGCACGTCGACGAGCTGCCGCAGCTCTGGAACGTCGTCCGCGGCGACATGTCCATCGTCGGCCCGCGGCCCGAGCAGGTCACGATCACGGACGAGCTGACCGAGGAGCTGCCGCTCTTCCCGCAGCGCTCCCTCGTCCGCCCGGGGATCACGGGCTGGGCCCGCGTCCGCTCCGGCTACGCCGCCACGACGGAGGCCAGCGCGGTCAAGCTCGGCAACGACCTCTTCTACGTCCGCCACCGCTCCTTCGCGCTCGACGTCGCGATCGTCCTGGAGACCCTGCGGGTCGTCCTCTTCGAGCGCCAGTACGAGGTCGAGCCCCGCGCGGCCGGCCTCATCCTCGGTCGCCCGGCCGGCGTCCCCGCCACGGCGCAGGCACAGGCCGCCGAGGCCGCCGACGGCCGCATCGCCGTCGCGGCCTGAGCCGGGGCGGGCGACCGCCCCGGTCCACGGCCTCGGGCCCGCCCGGCCCGTCCCGCGGCCCGCTCGCCCGGCCCGGCCGCACCCAGCCCCTCAGGCCCGCAGGCGCCGGGCGCCCGCCGACGCCCGGAAGCGCCGCGCGAGCTCCGGGGCGACGAGCTCCTGGTCGTGCCAGGCCTCGACGTGCGCCCGGGCCGCGCGCCGCAGCGCCGGGCCGTCCGGGTCGTCGATCGCCCGCAGGAGCGCGTCCGCCAGGCCGCGCGCGTCGCCGGGCTCCGCGAGGTACCCCGTCTCCCCGTCGCGGACGAGGTCCGGCACCCCGGTCACGCGGGAGGCGACCATCCCGACGCCGCACGCCGCGGCCTCCACGAGCGTCGTGGGCAGGCCCTCCGTGTGGCCGTCCTCCTCGATCGTCGAGGGCTGCACGAGCAGGTGCGCGGTGCCCAGCCGGGCCAGGACGTCCTCGGGCGGCAGGGGCCCGGCGAAGACGACGCGGTCCGCCACGCCGCGCGCTCGCGCCAGCGCCTCGAGCTCCTCGCGCAGCGGGCCTTTGCCGACGAGCTCCACGCGCACCCGCGACAGGCGCGGCTCGAGCGCGAGCGCCTCGACGAGGAAGCGGTGGCCCTTGTACTCGCGCAGGCTCGAGACGAACAGGACGTCGACGGGCCCGTCCGCCGGCGGACGCCGCTCCGCGAACGCGTAGCGGCCGAGGTCCAGGCCCAGCGGCAGCAGGACGGTCCGCTCGGGCCGCGCCCCGAAGTGCATGAGGAACATGCGGTGGTAGCGCGAGATCGCCACGACGAACGCCGCCGCCCGCAGGCGCGTCCCCAGGCCGTCCTGGTGCGAGAAGACGTCGTGCGCGTGGGCGACGACGCTGTAGGGCACGCCCGTCAGGCGCTCGATCGCCCAGGCGGCCTGGGCGGGCAGCGCGGCGAAGTGGGCGTGGACGTGCTCGACGCGCTCCCGCTCGACGTGCTCGGCGAGCGCGAACCCCTGGCCGGTCGCGGCGAGCGCCTTGGCCAGGGCGACCGCGCTGCGCCGGTGGTCGGCGACGGTCCGGGCCCAGACGGCGGCCGTCCGCACGGGACGCCGCCCGGCCCACCGCAGCACGGCCCGCAGCGCCGCGACGGGCCCGGGCCGGTGGGCGCGGGAGACCCACGCCGCCGTGGAGTCGGCGTGGACGTCGCGGTCCGGCGACGGGAACAGCGACATGAGCGTCACCGCCGTCCCCGGGAGCGCGTCGACGGCCAGCAGCTCCCGCAGGACGAAGGTCTCCGTGAGCGCGGGGAAGCGCGAGACGAGGTACCCGACCCGCACCGTCCCGTCCGGCCCGTCGGTCGTGTCGTCCGTCGCGGCCATGTCTGCCACGATAGGCGCTGTGAGCGCACGCGCACGGAGCGGGTGCCTCCCCCTCCGAGCCGCCCGCGCCGCCGCCGCGCCCGGGCCGCGACGATCGGCGGACGGGGCGGTCCTCTCGCCTCCGCGACGACCGCGGCGCGCGAATCAACCCCAGGATCCCCCGGTCGGGCGATGCCCTCGCGGGCGCCCGCGGGTCACGATCGACGTCCTGCCCGTGTTGGCTGCCGGGCGCCCTGCGTCGCGGCGTCCCGACCGAGGACCCGACGCATGCGCCTGACCCCGACCCTCCAGCAGCCCGACGCCGCCGTCGGCCCGACCGGGGACGTCGACGTCTCCGTGCTCGTGCCCGTGCTGGACGAGGCCGCCGGGATCGCCGAGGCCGCCGAGGCGATGCTGGCCCAGGACGTCGACGGCGTCGTCGAGTTCCTCTTCGTCGACGGCGGGTCCACGGACGGGAGCGTCGCGATCCTGGAGCGCCTGGCCGACCGCGACCCCCGCGTCCGCGTGCTCGAGAACCCGGGCCGCACCGTGCCCCGCGGCCTGAACGTCGGGCTGCGCGCCGCCCGCGGCCGGTACGTCGCCCGCATGGACGCCCACACGGTCTACGCGCCGGACTACCTGCGCCACGGCGTCGAGCGGCTCGCCGCGGGCGACGTCGACTGGGTGTCGGGCCCGCCCGTCCCCGTCGGGCGCGGGCGCTGGTCGTCCCTCGTCTCCGTCGCGCTGGGCTCGGGCCTCGGGCGCGGGGCGTCGGACAAGTGGGGCGCCGAGGACGGCACGGGCGCCCCCGAGGAGCTCGAGCTGACGACGTCCGTCTTCGCCGGCGTGTGGCGCCGCGGCACGCTCGACGCGCTCGGCGGCTGGGACGCCGAGTGGGACGTCAACGAGGACTCCGAGATGGCCGCGCGGCTCCTCGCCGACGGCGGGCGCCTCGTCTCCCGCACCGAGATGGCCGCGGGCTACACGCCGCGCGACTCGCTCCGGGGCCTCGCGCGCCAGTACGGCGCCTACGGCCGCTTCCGCGCCAAGACCTTCGTCCGGCACCCCACGAGCGCCGGGCCGCTCCGCGTCGCCACGGCGCTCCTGCCCGTCGTCCTCGCCTCCTCCGCGCTGCCCGGCCGCCCGGGCCGCGGGGCCCGCGGCGCCACCGGCGCCTACGCGCTGCTCCTCGCGGGGCAGGCCGCGCGCACCGCGCCCCGCCCGTCGCAGGTCGCCCCGCTCGCCGCGGTGCTCGGCACGATGCACGTCGCCTTCGCCGCCGGCTTCCTCCGCGGCCTCGTCGTCCACGGGCCCCGGCGCCGCGCGCTGCGCGCCTCCGCGCCGCGGCCGATCGTGCGGCCCGCCGGCCCCCGGCACGCCGGCACCGACCGGGAGCTCGCCGCATGAGCCCGTCCACGACCGGCCCCGCCGCGGGCCCCTCGACCCCGGGCGCCCCGTCCGCCGCCGGGCACGGCCCGCGGCTGCGCGTCGCGATGCTCGTCGACCACGTCGTCGGCGGCGGGGCCGAGCGCGCCGCCGTCGAGCTCGCCTGCGCGCTGGCGAGCCACCACGAGGTGACGATGATCGCCTCGCGGATGCGCACGGACCAGCGCGGCGAGGAGACCTTCCGCGGCACCGTGGCGCGGCTCGAGGGCGCCGGCGTGCCGCTGCTGACCCTCGGCCGCACCGCGACCGGCAAGGTCTGGGAGTGGCGCCCGCTCATCCGGCACCTCCGCGCCCGCCGGCTCGACGTCCTCCACACGCACCTCTCCGGCTCGAACGCCTGGGGTCCCTTCATCGCCCGGCTCGCCGGCGTCCGCGCCCACGTCGCGCACGAGCAGACGCCCTTCCCGTTCGCCGGCGGCCTGCGGGCGCTGGGCGACGCGGGCTCCGAGGCGCTCGTCAACCCGTGGCTGATCGGCCCGCTCGCCTCCGCGATCGTCGTGCCGTCGCGCTGGTCGCTCGACTCCCTCGTGGAGCTCCAGGGCCTGCCGAGGGAGAAGCTGCGCGTCGTCCCGAACGCCGCCCCCGAGGTCGACCGCGGCGAGGTCGACCGCGCCGCGGTCCGCGCGTCCATGGGCGTGACGGACGACGACCTCGTCGTGGTGATCGCCGCGATGCTGCGGCCCGAGAAGGGCCACGAGGTCGCCGTCCGCGCGATCGCCGCCGTCCGGGAGCGCCACCCGCGCGCGATCCTGGCGCTCGCCGGATCGGGCGAGCTGAACGACCCCGAGGGCGTCCGTCCCGCGCTCGAGGTCCTGGCGCGCGAGCTCGGCGTGGAGGACGCGGTCCGCTACCTCGGCCGCCGCCACGACGTGATGGAGGTCGTGGCGTCCTCCGACATCGCGCTGCTCTCCTCGCACCGCGAGAACCTGCCGCTCGCCGTCCTGGAGTACATGAGCGCCGGCACCCCGATCGTCACGACGGACGCCGGCGGCACGCCGGAGCTCGTCGACGACGGGGAGCACGCCCTCGTCGTGCCCCGCGGCGACGCCGACGCGATGGCCGCGGCGATCGTCCGCACCTTCGACGACCCGGCCGCCGCCGCCCGGCGCGCCGACGCCGCCCTCGCCCGCCAGCGGTCGGAGTTCACGTGGGAGGCCGCCGCGTCGACCCTCGAGGACGTCTACCGCGAGGCGCTCGCGCGGTGACCCCGGCGGTCCAGGCGCTCCGCGCGGCGCCGCGCCGGACGGACCTGCCGAGCTGGACCCCGTCGCCGGGGACCGTCGTGGCGGCGCTCGCGGTGGCGAGCGTCGCCGCGGGCGGCCTGTTCGCCGTCTCGCCGATGTACGGCGTCGCCGGCATGGCCGGGGTCGTCTTCGCCGCGCTGCTCTTCCTCGCGCTGACCCCGGCGCTCGGCGCCTGGGTCGTGCTCGCGTTCGCGTCGGGCCTGCCGGGGCTGGCGGGCGTGCCGGCCGCCACCACGGTGCTCGTCGCCGTCGCGTGGCTCGTGACCCTGCCGGCCCGCCGGGAGCACGTGGCCGCGCTGCGGGCCCGGGCGCCGTGGGCGCTCGTCGCGCCGTGGCTGCTCTTCGGCTGGATGGTCGTCACCGCGATCTGGGCGCCGGACCGCAGCGTCGCCCGGAGCGAGCTCTGGCTCGTCCTGACCGCCGTCGCGACGGTCCCGATCATCACGACGGTCGCCGACACGCCGCGCACGGTGCGGCTGCTGCTGGCCGCCTACGTCGGCGGCACCGCCATGGTCGTCGTCCTGGCGGTCGTGCTCGGCCCGGACTCCTACGTCGCCGGCGACCACTCCGAGGGCCGCCTCGAGGTCGCGAACTTCTCGGCCAACCTGCTCGGGGCGATCTGCGCCACGGCGCTCGTGCTCGTCCCGGTCCTCTGGACCCGCGCGCGGACCCGGGCGTCCCGCGCCGCCGTCCTCGCCGTCGGCGCGATCGTCCTCTACGGGCTCGTCGGCACCCAGTCGCGCTCCGGCCTCATCGCGCTGCTCGTGGCGGGCGTCGCGGCGCTGGTCATCTGCCGGGGCCGCCGTCGCACCGTCCTCCGGGTCGTGCTGGCGTGCGTCGTGCTCCTCGGCGCGTTCGTCGCCACGAACCCCGGCGTGGTCGAGCGGGCCACCGCCGACGACAGCACCGGCACGGGCCGCACCGAGCTCTGGCGCGCCGGCCTGCAGGTCGCGGAGGACCATCCCCTGACCGGCGTGGGCATCGGCAACTTCGTCGTGGTCTCGGAGCGCTACGCCCAGCAGGTCGGGACGCTGCGCTTCGCCGAGGTCCTGCTCGAGGACCCCAAGCCGGTCCACAACGCGATCATCGAGAGCGTGGCCGAGACCGGCGTGGTCGGGCTCGTCCTGCTGCTCGGCGCCGTGGGGGCGTGCATGACCGCGGCGGCCCGGGCGGCCCGGCGGTTCCGGCGGCTCGGGCTCCCGGACCTCGAGCTCGTCGCCCAGCTCGTGCTCGTCGCGCAGATCGCGATCGTCACCGCGGGGATGTTCCTGCCCGTGACCTACAGCCGGCAGCTCTGGATGCTCCTGGCGATCGGGCCCGCGCTGCTGGGGATCGCGCTGCGCATGCGCGCCGCGGCGCCCGGGACGACCGGCGCGCCCTCGTGAGCGCCCCGACGACGGAGCGGCTGCGACTGGCCGACCTCGGGGCGGCGGACCTGCGCGCCTGGTCCGCGCTCGCCGAGCGGGCGGGGGAGGACAACGCCTTCGGGCTCCCGGAGTACCTGCGCCCCGCCGCGCTGCACCTCGCCGGGGGCGACGCCGTCGACCTGCTCGTGGTGCGCGACGGCGACCGCTGGCTCGCGTGCGTCCCGCTCGTCGGCCGGGTGAAGTTCTCCGACCTGCTCGTGCCGTGCGCGCGGACGTGGAACCACCCGTACGCGTTCCTCTGGACGCCGCTCGTCGACCGGGACGCGACCGACGTGGTCGCCGTCGCCCTCGCGGGCGCCCCGGCGCTCTGGCGCGGCCGCGGGTCCGTCGTCCTCGAGGCGATCGCCGACGGGCCGCTCGCGGCGGCGCTGCGCGCCCTCGGCCCGGGCACGCTCGTCCACGGCGTCCAGCAGCGCGCCGCCGTGGTCCGCCGGCCCCAGGACGACTACGTCTCCGGGCACCTCGACGGCCGCGCCCGCCGCGAGCACGCCCGGACCCGCCGCATCCTCGCCCGGGAGCTCGGTGGCGCGCCGGCGTTCGTCGAGACCGACGACGACGAGGCCCTCGACCGGTTCCTCGTGCTCGAGGCCGCCGGGTGGAAGGGCGCGGCCGGCAGCGCGATGGCGTCGGACCCGTCCCACGAGGCGTTCCTGCGGGCGGTGTGGCGGGGCTTCCGGGCCCGCGGCGCCGCGCACCTGCTCGAGCTGCGCCACGGCCCGCGCGTCGCCGCCTCCGTCCTCTGCGTGCGGGCGGGCGACACGATCTACTCCCTGAAGACCGCGCACGACGAGACCCTGCGCCGCGGTGCGCCCGGCGTCCAGCTCATGGCCGACCTCGCGACCTGGTTCCACGAGGCCACGGACGCGACGCTC
>CAFBMK010000107.1_pt1 | contig 11171 bp, 12 predicted proteins | sample 7268691 | NCBI WGS metagenome assembly CAFBMK01 (sample SAMEA6814062, study PRJEB35770) | freshwater metagenome | biome: Freshwater; feature: Freshwater reservoir; material: water | place: Czech Republic | collected 2017-05-23 | depth 30m m
CCCTCCGGCGTCGTCGTCTCGATGCAGGACGAGAAGTCGCAGCTGCAGAACCGCGAGAAGGCGCTGCGCGTCCTGCGCGCCCGGCTCTACGAGCACGCCGTCGCCGAGCAGCAGGCCGAGCAGTCCGCCGCGCGCTCCGCGCAGGTCGGCACGGGGGACCGCGCCGAGAAGATCCGCACGTACAACTTCGGCGAGGGCCGGGTCACCGACCACCGCATCAAGCTCACGAAGTACGCGCTCGAGGCGATCCTCGAGGGCGAGCTCGAGGAGTTCACCGGCGCGCTGCAGGCGGACGAGAAGCGCCGGCTGCTCGAGGACCTCGCCGCCTCGGGCGCGTGAGCCCGGCGCCCGGCGAGACCCCCGCGGGCCCGGCGGCCGACCCCGGGCCGCGCGCCCATCCCGTCGGTGCGGGCACCGTCGGCGAGGCGATCCGTCGCCTGGCCGCCCGCTTCGCCGCGACGGGCCTCGACTCCCCGCGCCTGGACGCCGAGCTGCTCGTCGCCGACGCGATCGGTGCGGACCGCGCACGGCTGTTCCTCTCGCCGGACCGGGCGCTCACCGCCGAGCAGGCCGCCCGGATCGCCGACCACGAGGACGGCCGCGCCGTCCGCCGGGCGTCCGTGGCGCACCTCCTGGGCGTCCGCGGCTTTCGGCACCTCGACCTCCGCGTCGACGGCCGGGTGCTGGTCCCGCGGCCCGAGACCGAGCTGCTCGTCGAGGTCGGGCTCGAGCTCCCCGCGGGCGCCACCGTGGTCGACGTCGGCACGGGCAGCGGGGCGATCGCCCTGGCCCTGGAGGACGAGCGCCCGGACCTCGTCGTGCACGCGACGGACGTCTCCGCCGACGCGCTCGACGTCGCGCGCCGCAACGCCGAGGACCACGGTTCGCGGGTGGTCTTCCACGAGGCGGACCTCCTCGACGGGCTCCCGCCGCTGGGCCGGCCGCTCGCCGTCCTGTCGAACCCGCCCTACGTCCCCGACGGCGACCTCGCGAGCCTGCCGCCCGAGGTCGCGGGCCACGACCCGCACCTCGCGCTCTTCGGCGGCCCGGACGGCCTCGACGTCGTCCGCCGCCTCCTGCCCGCCGCCCGTGCCCGCGGCGCGTCGCTCGTGGCCGTCGAGATCGGGCGGGGACAGGCGGAGGCCACGGCCGAGCTCGCCCGCGCCGCCGGCTTCGCCACCACGGAGATCCGCGACGACCTCGCCGGGATCGGCCGCGTCGTCGTCGGGCGCGCAGGGGAGGCGGCGTGAGCGGCGGCGAGCGGCCCGGGGCCGGCCGTCCCGGCGACCTCGCGGCCGGGGACGCCGCGCGACGGGCCTCCGGGGGGACGTCCGGCGCCCCTGTGCCCGGGAACGCCGCGGAGCGGGCCTCCGGGGGGATGCCCGACGCCCACGCGGTGTTCCCGGCCGACGTCGCCCCGCTGCGCGCCGACGACGTCCGGGCGCTGACGGCCGCGGCCGCCGCGGGCGGGGTCGTCCTCTTCCCGGCCGAGGGCGTCTACGGCCTCGCCGCCGACCCCCGGCGGCGCGACGCCGTCCGTCGGACGGCCACGCTGAAGGGCCGCGACCCGCGCAAGCCCTCCGCCGTCATGTTCTGGTCGCTCGACGACGCCCTGTCCGCCGCCGCGGACGCGGGGGAGGCCGTCCGCGAGGCCTTCCGTCGCCTCCTGCCCGGTCCCGTCGGCGTCCTCGTCCCGAACCCCGGCCGGCGGTACGCGATCGCCACGGGCGACGGGGACGCGCTCGGCATCCGCGTCCCGCGCCTCCTCGAGCCCGTCGACGCGCTGCCCGTCGTCCAGACCAGTGCCAACCCGGCGGGCGGCCCGGACGCCCTGACCGTGGCGGACGTGCCCGCCGCGATCCGCGACGGCTGCGCGCTCGTCCTGGACCGCGGCCCGCGGCCCGGCACCGCGTCGACGATCGTCGACCTGCGCGGCCTGGCGGACGCCCGTGGCACCTGGCGCGTCGTCCGCGAGGGCGCCGTCCCGCGCGCGGTCGTCGCGGCGGCGCTGGACGGCCTCGGCTCCCCGGAGGACTGACGGACGCGGCGACCGCGGGCCGCGACGTCGACCCGCTCCGCCGCCGGCCCGACGCGACCCGCGCCCGGGCGGACCTCACCCGTCGAGCGCGTCGGCCGGCTGTCGCGCCGGCCCGCCGCACGGCCGTCCGCCGCACCGACCGTCTGTGCACCGACCGTCTTCGCACGGTCGTCCGCCGCACCGACCGTCTGCGCACGGCCCTCCGCCGCACGGGCCGTCCGTCGCCCCGGCTCACGGCGGGCCCCATGGCCACCCGCGGACGCGGGGCCCCCGCACTACGATGGCCCCATGCGGATCGCCGTCGCCTCCGACCACGCCGGGTTCTCCCTCAAGGAGCACGTGAAGGAGACCCTCACCGCCCAGGGGCACGAGGTCCTCGACGCCGGCACCACGTCGGACGAGTCCACGGACTACCCCGAGTACGCCGCGAAGGCCGCCCGCGCGGTGGCCGCGGGCGACGCGGAGCGCGGCGTCGTGGTCTGCGGCTCCGGCAACGGCGTCACGATCACCGCGAACAAGATCGCCGGCATCCGCGCCGTCAACGCGCACGACGCCGCCGAGGCGACGATGGCCCGGCAGCACAACGGCATCAACGTCCTCGGCCTGTCGCAGGCCCGCCTCGACGGCGCGGCGGCGGAGGAGATCGTCGCCGCCTTCCTGGACACGGACTTCGAGGGCGGCCGCCATGAGCGCCGCATCGGCGAGATCGCGGACGTCGAGGGTGGGGGCGACGGCACGGCTCCGGTGTCGACGGACATCCCGCCGGCCGCACCGACGCACTGAGCGGCGGCCTCGACGTCGGACGCCGCGCCGCCCACCCTGGGGGCGACGGCACGGGGTGGGGGGGGGGACGAGATCGGTCGGACATCCCGCCGGCCGCACCGACCCACTGAGCGACGGCCCCCGGGTGCCGGGGGATCCGCGGGCCGACCGGTAGGCTCTGCCCTCGTCGCGACTGGCGCCACGGGTGGAACCGACCACCGGGGAGCGACGAGGAAGCACCGCCGCGCGCCTGGGCACCCGAACCGCACGTTCCCCGAGGAGACGCCCGTGTCCGATCTGCCCCCCGACTTCTTCAACGCCTCGCTCGCCGAGGTCGACCCCGAGGTCGCCGCCTCCATGGCGGACGAGCTCCGGCGCCAGCAGGACACGCTGGAGATGATCGCCTCGGAGAACTTCGTGCCGCAGGCGGTCCTCGAGGCCCAGGGCTCCGTCCTGACGAACAAGTACGCCGAGGGCTACCCCGGCCGGCGCTACTACGGCGGCTGCGAGCACGTCGACGTCATCGAGCAGCTGGCGATCGACCGCGCGAAGGAGCTCTTCGGCGCCGAGCACGCCAACGTGCAGCCGCACGCCGGCGCGCAGGCCAACAACGCCGTCTACCACGCGCTCCTGCAGCCCGGCGACAAGGTCATGGGCCTGTCGCTCGCCCACGGCGGGCACCTCAGCCACGGGATGAAGCTCAACGTCTCCGGGCGCCTCTACGACATCGTCGCCTACGAGGTCGACCAGGAGACGTCGCTCGTCGACATGGACGAGGTCGCGCGGATCGCCCGCGAGACGAAGCCGAAGATGATCATCGCCGGCTGGTCCGCCTACCCCCGGCACCTCGACTTCGCGCGCTTCCGCGAGATCGCCGACGAGGTCGGCGCGTACCTCTGGGTCGACATGGCGCACTTCGCCGGACTCGTCGCCGCGGGCCTGCACCCGAACCCCGTCCCGCACGCGGACGTCGTCACCACGACGGTCCACAAGACCCTCGGCGGCCCGCGCTCCGGGATCATCCTCTGCAAGGCCGAGTACCAGAAGAAGATCGACCAGGCCATCTTCCCGGGCCAGCAGGGCGGCCCGCTCGAGCACGTCATCGCCGCGAAGGCCGTCGCGCTGAAGATCGCCGCGTCCGACGCGTTCAAGGAGCGCCAGCAGCGCACGATCGACGGTGCCCGCGTGCTCGCCGAGGAGCTGCTCGCCACGGAGTCCGGCCTGAAGGTCCTGACGGGCGGCACCGACGTGCACCTCGTGCTCGTCGACCTGCGCGACACGGAGCTCACCGGCCAGGACGCCGAGGACCGCCTCCACGAGGTCGGCATCACGGTCAACCGCAACGCGGTGCCGTTCGACCCGCGCCCCCCGATGGTCACGAGCGGTCTGCGCGTCGGCACGTCGGCGCTCGCCACCCGCGGCCTCGACGTCGACGCCTTCCGCGAGGTCGGCAAGGTCATCGGCGCGGCGCTGTCGGGCGACGACGACGCCTTCGCGGGCGCGAAGGACGAGCTGGCCGCCCGCGTCACGAAGGTCGCGGGCGCGTTCCCGCTCTACACCCACCTCGGGTGACCGGGCGCGCCGGGAGCACGCCGCTCCCGGCGCCGTCGGCACGGCGCCCGGTCGGTCCGGGCGCCGGCTCTAGAGTGCCTGCGGCATGAACTGGCGCGATCCCATCGTGGGGCTGCTGGTCGCCTTCGCGGTCAGCGCGGCGCTCACCCCGCTCGTGGCGCGGGCGGCCGTCGTCCTCGGCGCGGTCGACCAGCCCCGCGGCCGCGGACTCGGCGTCGGCGGCACGCCCCTCCTGGGCGGCCTGGCGATCCTCGTCGCCGTCACGGTCGCCGTCCTGCTCGAGCTGCCGGCGGCCGGCCCGCAGGCCGACAACCTGCGGGCGATCCTGCTCGGCGCCGTGCTCATCGCGGTCGTCGGCGCGGCGGACGACCGGTTCGACCTGCCCTGGGCGGTGAAGCTCCTCGGCCAGATCGGGGCCGCGCTGATCCCCGTGTCGCAGGGGGTCCAGGTCGAGAACATCACCTTCCCGTTCCTCGGCGCGGTCGACTTCGCCGACGGTCCGAGCACGGTCCTGACCGTCTTCGGGTTCGTGCTGCTCATGAACGTCGTCAACTTCTCGGACGGGATCGACGGGCTCGCCGCCGGCGTCAGCTCGATCGCGGCGGTCGCGATGGGCATCGTCGCCGCCGACCTGATGAAGGACCACGCCGCGCTCCTGGCCGCCGCGACGGCGGGGGCGGCGCTCGGGTTCCTCGTCCACAACTTCCACCCCGCCCGCGTCTTCATGGGGGACACCGGGGCGATGCTCCTGGGCTACCTGCTCGCGGCGATCGCCGTGGAGGGCTCGGTCAAGACGAACGCGGTCCTCGCGCTCGTCGTGCCGTTCGTGGTGCTCGCCCTGCCCGTCCTCGACACGACGTTCGTGGTGCTCAAGCGCCTGAAGTCGGGCGTGCCGATCTACAACGCGGACCAGAACCACTTCCACCACCGCCTGAGCCGCATCGGCTTCAGCCCGCGGCGCACGGTGGTCTACCTCTACCTCTGGGCGGGGTCGCTCGCCGGCCTCGCCGTGGCGCTGCGCTTCGTCCCGTACTCGGACAACCGGGGGCACTTCAACCCGTGGTGGACGACCGTGATGGGCCTGATCCTGCTGGCCTGCCTCGCGGTCTCCGTCTACCTCGTGACGGTCCTCGAGATCCTCAAGCTGCGGCGCATCGACGCCCTGCGCCTGCGACGCGCGCGGCCCGGCATCAGCGACGACGAGATCGACGCGGACGTCGCCCGGGTGCTGCAGACGGGCGAGTTCAGCGCGATCACCGGCGAGCACCACCGCGTCGACGACCCGCGCTGAGGCCGGGGGAGGGGCGTCGCGTCGCGCCGGCGCGGACCCCGGCCGCGGTCAGCCCGCGTCGACGACCGGGGCCGGATCGACGAGCCCGTAGATCGCCCGGAGCCACATCGCCGAGATCGCCTCGACGAGCTCCGCGGGCTCGAACACCTCGCCCTGCACGAACTGCTCGTACAGCGCGCGCTCCACGCCCCACACCAGGGCGAAGGCCGTCGCCCGGGCCGCGAAGGGCGGCGCGGCGCCGGCGGCCTGCTCGCGCAGGATCCGCCCCTCCGTGGCGTCGACGAACCGCCCGATGAGCGCCCGCCAGTGCTCCGCGACCTCGCGCTCGTACGTGCCGACCTCGACGATGGCCCGCAGGAGCGGACCGTGCTGCACGAAGAGCGCGGAGACGTCCTCGATCGACGTGCGCAGGGCGTCGTGGCTGACGCCCGTCCCCGACCACCAGATGTCCGCGGCGGCGTAGAGCTCGTCGGCGACGACGGCCGTCAGGAGCTCGAGCACCTCGCGCTTGTCGCGGAAGTAGAAGTAGAACGAGGTGCGCGAGATGCCCGCGCGGCCCGCGAGGCGCTCCACGCCCATGTCGGCGTAGGTCTCGCCCTCCGTCAGGAGCTCCTCCATCGCCCGGAGCACGTCCTGCCGGATCCGCTCGCGCTTCGGGGTCGCGTCGGTCCGTCGGGGGGTCGGGGCCACCCGTCGAGCGTACCCGGCCCGCCACCGTCCCCCCGGACGACCCGTTCGCGCGGCCCTCGCCGTGGCCGCACGTTTGACAGGGCGTCGAACGCGATACAACTCCCCCGTGGAGCAATGGATCTGTGAGCCGTGCGGCTTCATCTACGACCCCGAGGAAGGGGACCCGGACGGGGGCATCCCGCCCGGGACGGCGTTCGAGGACATCCCGGACGACTGGAGCTGCCCGGTCTGCGGCGCGCAGAAGCGCGAGTTCGAGAAGCTCGACGCCTGACCCGTCGCGCGGCCGGGGCCCGGGCCCCTGCCCGTCTGCCCGGCCCGTCGCCCCGGCCCACGCGCCCGCACCGACGGCCCGCGGACGACGTCTCCGCAGGGGTGCGGCCGACCCGCCGAGGCCTGTCCAACCGGACGACCGAGGCGCGTCGGCGCTCGTCTAGGATCGACCGGGTGCTCGAAGAGCTCCTGCTCCTCGCCGGTCTCCTGCTCGTCGCGGGACTCGCGGCCTCGCTCTTCGCCGGCCGACTACGGGTCCCCGCCCTCGTCGTCTTCCTCCTGCTCGGCATGGCCGCCGGGCCGGACGAGCTCGGCATCATCGACACCCGCGACGCGGAGCTCATCCGCGACGTCGGGCTCGTCGCCCTCGTCCTGATCCTCTTCGAGGGCGGCCTGGCGTCCGGCCTGCGCGAGATCCGGCCCGTCGCGGTGCCCGCGGCGCTCCTGGCGACCGCCGGCGTCCTCATCACGACGACGGTCGTCGGCACGGTCGCGTTCGTCACGCTCGACGTGAACTTCGAGCAGGGGCTGCTGCTCGGGGCGATCGTCGCGTCGACGGACGGCGCCGCGATCTTCGCGCTCCTGCGGGGTTCCACCCTGCGACGGCGGCTCGCCCGGACGCTCGAGGGCGAGGCCGGCATGAACGACCCCGTCACCGCGCTCCTCGTCATCGGGCTCATCGACCTGAGCAAGAACGAGGGCTCCGTCCTCGACATCTTCGTGACGATGGCGAGCGAGCTGGCCATCGACGCGGTCGTCGGCACCGTCATCGGCCTGCTCGCCGTCCAGGCGTTCCAGCGCGCCCGCCTGGCGAGCGAGGGGCTCTACCCCGTCGCGTCGCTGGCCACGGCGATCCTCGCCTACGCCGTGGCCTCGAACCTCCACGGCTCCGGGCTGCTGTCGGCCTACGCGGCGGGCCTGATCCTCGGTTCCTTCCCGATCCAGGGCAAGCGGTCGATCACCGCCTTCCACGACGGCATCGCCTGGGTCGCCCAGCTCGGCATGTTCCTGGCCCTCGGCCTGCTCGTCTCGCCGAACGCGCTCGGGGACGTCTGGGTCGAGGCGCTGGTGATCACGGCCGCGCTCCTCTTCCTGGGACGACCGATCTCCGTCATGGCGATCCTCACGCCGCTGCGCTTCACCGCGCGGGAGCAGATCGCGGTCTCCTGGGCCGGGCTCCGCGGGGCGGTGCCCATCGTCTTCGCGACCTTCCCGGTGATCGCGGGCGTGCCCCGGGCCGACGAGTTCCTGTCCATCGTGTTCTTCGTCGTCGTGCTCACGACGATCCTCCAGGGGGTGACGTTCGAGGGCCTGGCGGTGCGCCTGGGGGTGACCACGACCCAGCCGGCGATCGACCGCCCGCTCGTCGAGGTGATGGCGGTCCGCGAGCTGGGGGCGGAGGTCGTCGAGGTCCGCGTCCGCGACGGCGACGCGATGGTCGGGGCGCGGGTGAAGGACCTCGGCCTGCCGCGCGACGCGCTCGTCAACGTGCTCGTCCGGGGCGACGAGGCGCTGCTGCCCCGCGGCTCCACGACGCTCGAGCTCGGCGACCGCCTCCACGTGCTGGTCCGCCGGGAGGTCGCGGGCCAGATCCCGGGGCTCATCGAGCGCTGGCGCGAGGGGCCGGTGGGGCCGCCCGTGCGCCCGGTGCGCCGGCACGTCGCGATCCGGCCGATCTTCCGCGCGGGGCCGTGGGACGCCCGGGACGGGAACGCCGCCGAGCCCACGACCGTCACGGGGATCGCGGTCGTCGAGCGCCTGCGCCTGCGCCGCGACGCGCCGGGGGCCCTCGTGGTCCTCGCGGACGGCCGCTACGCCGTGTCGGGGGCGATCGCGATCGTCGGCTCCCGCCAGGCCGTCCAGGGCGCCGCCCGCCGCCGCCTGCAGGGCGCCCCGGACGACGCGGAGGCCGGCTGGTGGCAGGAGGTCGTCGGGGCCTGCGCCTTCTGAGCGGCGCGCCCGGAGGGACGGCGGCGGCGTCCCTCGCGGCGCGCCGAGAGGGCGGTCGCGGACCCCGCGGGACCCCCGGCGACGCGATCCCGGAGGCCGACGGCGCCGCGGAGCCCGGTCACACGACCGGTCCCCGCCGCACCCGCCCCGCCACGCCGACCGCGCCCGGCGAGCGGATGCGCGCCATCTTCGTATCCTGGCGCACCACCGCTCGTGCCGCCTCGCACAAGGCGTCGTGCACGGCGCTACGAGAGGCCGAAAACCCGCTGGGAAGCAGGCGACACGCCCTCCGGGTTCTGTATATGGTGGGGCTCCGCCGCCGAGCCCCTCCTCGCCGCAGCACCGCTGCGGCCCGCGAGGGGAATCCTGCGTTGCCGATCCTCACGGGGTCGTCGCGCCGGCGGACTCCGATCCATGGCGTATCCATCCCACACCAGCGAGACCGGCGATGACGGCACCCGATCGACCGCCAGCGGGCGGTGCGGTGGCCGGCATGACCATCGTCACCTCGATGCTCCTGGGGCTCGCCGTGTTCGGCGGGATCGGGACGCTCGTCGGATCGCTGGGCTTCGGTCTGATGGTCGGGGCGTTCGTGGGGATCTTCGGCGGCGTGGCCGCCGTGATCGTCCGGTTCCGATGACGGACGGGCCGGCCTCGTGCTGAACCTGCGCCTCATCGACATCGCCGTCGTGATCGCCGCCCTGCCGATCGTGCTGCTCCTCGGGGCGCCCGTCGTCGGCTGCGTCGTGGCCACGATCGTCTGGATCGTCCAGCGCGTCGTCGCCGGCGTCGTCGAGGGCCGCGCCCAGGCGCAGGACGACCCGCGCACGGCGCTCAAGCTGAACTTCGTCGCGATGATGGCGCGCGTCTGGCTCATCTGCCTGGCGATCGTCCTCTGCGGCGTCGTCGTGGATCGTCAGGACGGCGCCGCCGCCGCCGCGACCATGATCGTCGCCTTCACGGTCTACCTGGCCGTCACCCTCCTGACCCGCACCACCGACAGGAAGTCTGTCCACGCATGAGCACCCGCGCGAAGGTCCGCACCGGCATCGCGGTCTACGTCCTTCTGATCATCGCCGCGGTAGCCGCGTTCGGTGCGACGAAGAACGAGGACTCGTCGTTCGAGCCGGCCAACGAGTTCAAGGTCGACACCTGGATTGACCTCGGTCCGCTGTCGATCAACAAGGCCGTCCTCTACATCGTCATCGCGGGCTTCCTCACGGTCTTCACGATGATGTGGGTCGCGAAGCGGATGCAGGCCAAGCCGAACCGCACGCAGACCGTCGTCGAGCTCATCTACACCTCGATGCGGGACAACGTCACCGGCGCCAACATGGACGGCGCGATGGCGAAGCGGTGGTTCCCCTTCATCGCCACGATCTTCCTCTTCATCTGGTACTCGAACCTCATCGGCTACATCCCGCTGCCGACGAACACCGAGCACGAGTTCGACGTCTTCGGCCTCGCGGTCCCGCACTTCGCGCTGTACGCGGCGACCGCCAACCTCGGCGTCCCGCTCATGCTCGCGATCCTCGTGTTCGTCTTCTACACGGGCGAGGGCATCAAGAAGAAGGGCCTCATCGGCTACCTCGGCAGCCTCGTGCCGCCGGGCGTCACCGGTCCGATGGCCGTCTTCATCTGGTTCCTCGAGTTCCTCTCCAACTTCATGCGGCTGATCTCGCTGTCCGTGCGACTGTTCGCGAACATCCTCGCCGGTCACCTGATCATCCTGTTCATGAGCGGCGGCCTGGCCGTGCTCCTCGGCATCCACGCCGTGGGCGTCATCGCGCTTCCCGCCGGCATCCTGCTCTATCTCTTCGAGATCGGGCTGGTCGCCACCCTGCAGGCCTTCATCTTCGCCACTCTCACGGCCATCTATCTCGGTGGCGCCGTGTCCGAGTCCCACTGAGTCACCTAAAAGGAGCAGTACCGTGGACCTGACGATCATCACGACTCTCGCCCAGGCCGCCGAGGCGGCGGGCCCCGAGAACGCATCCGACGCCGGCAAGGCCATCGCCCTCGCCCTCGGCGGCGGCCTCGGTGCCGCCGGCGCCGGCATCGGCATCGGCTACCTGTTCGGCTCCGTCGTCCAGGCGCTCGTGCGCCAGCCGGAGCTCAAGGACGAGATCACCAGCATCCAGTGGCTCGGATTCGCCCTGACGGAGGCCGTGTTCTTCTACGGCCTCGTCGCGGGCCTCCTGGCCTTCTTCCTGTAGGCCGCGATGAGCGTGCTCCTGCAAACCATCGCGCCCCTGGCGGCCGGTGCCGAGGTCGAGGGCGAGAACAAGAGCTTCCTCGTCTCGCCGGACCTCGGCGCGATGATCTGGACGCTGATCGTCTTCGTCATCGCCTGGATCGTCCTGTCGAAGGTCGCGTTCCCGAAGATCGCGGAGGCCCTGGACAAGCGCCAGGCCGCGATCAACGAGTCGATCGAGGCAGCTGAACGCGACCGCAAGGAAGCGGAGCAGCTCGCCGCGGAGAACCGCCAGAACCTCCTCGAGGCGCGTACGCACGCCGAGGACATCCTGACGCGCGCCCGCAAGAGCGCCGACGCCCACGAGGCGAAGGCGCGCGAGGACGCGAAGACCAAGGGCGAGG
>CAFBMK010000108.1_pt1 | contig 11141 bp, 10 predicted proteins | sample 7268691 | NCBI WGS metagenome assembly CAFBMK01 (sample SAMEA6814062, study PRJEB35770) | freshwater metagenome | biome: Freshwater; feature: Freshwater reservoir; material: water | place: Czech Republic | collected 2017-05-23 | depth 30m m
CTCGATCCGGCCGTCGCCGGGCAGGTTCGCCAGGGAGAAGGAGCGGTGCTCCTCCGTCCCGGGGATGTGGATGTCCACGTAGTGCCCCGGGAAGAACGTGAAGTCCGAGGGCTCGCTGATCGCGAACTCGACGCGCGAGATGTCGTGGGTGAGGTGCTCCACGGCCGTCAGCGTCGCCTTGCCGTCCCGGATCGGGATGTCCAGCTTGTAGTTGTCAGGGTCGTAGTGCAGGAGCTCGACGACCAGGTCGTCCTCGGGCATCGCGCGGCAGAGCAGCGTGTAGCCCTGGGACTCCTCGGTCTCCGACAGCGCGAAGGTGGAGTACGGCTTGAGCACGACCTCGCCCTCGAGGAGGTAGCACTTACACGCCGAGCACTGCCCCTCCCGGCAGCCGTACACCAGGGAGAACCCGGACCGGAAGGCGGCGTCCAGGACGGTCTCGTCCTCCCCGCACTCGATCTCCTCGTCGATCGGCTCGAACGTCACGCGCGGCATGCGGCCTCCTCCTTCCGGTCCGGGACGGGCATCAGTGCGTCGGGGCCAGGAGGGAGGTGCCGCCGACCGAGGACCAGCCCTTCGGAGGCTTGGGCGTCACGAACGGATCGGTCGGCGAGCCACCGAAGTTCGCGAAGCGCTTGTGGTGGTCGCCGTCGGCGAGACCCATCCGCTTGGCGGTGTTGATGTTCGGGCTCTCGACGACGAGACCGATCTCGTCGAGGTCCTGCAGCGTCCACTGGTGCTCGGACCGCAGATGGGGCTGACCCATCAGCGTCTTGCCGTCGGACCGGACGTAGCCGATCTGACGGACGACGTCGCCCAGCGACTGGCCGTGGAACTTGTCGAACCAGTTGCGGTCGCCCTCGTAGCGGCCGGGGTTGGACTCGTCCAGCCAGCAGCACTCCTTCGAGCAGTAGAAGCGGGTCAGGCCGTCGACCTCGCGGTGGCAGAGGTCCTCCTCGATGACCGAGGCCATCTGGCAGGTCCAGCACATCGGCGGGGCGTCGGCCATCAGACCGGAGAGCATCATCGCCTTCTCGCGCGGGTCGTCGAGCTCGCGGAACGCCTCCCAGAAGAAGCCGTACTCGTCGTACCAGCCCGGGTAGTGGTTCTCGAACCACTCGAAGTCGCGCTCGTCCAGCGCGTCGAAGCGCCAGTAGTGCAGCGGGTGCGTCGCGAACGCGAGCATCGCGGTCTTGTGGACGATGCCCTTGACGATCCGCTCCCGCGCGGCCTCGAACATGTCGGGCGGGACGTTCAGGCCCAGCTTGCCGAGCTTCAGGATGTACGCGCGGTACCAGTCGTCGCGGATCCAGCGGTCCCACTTGTTGATGAACGACTCCTGGTCGGAGCGGTCCTTGGAGAAGTACTCCATGACCGCGCCGGCGAAGACGTCGAGGAACGCGTGGTTGATCCACCAGGCCTGCTGCAGGTCGCGCTCGATCAGCGGCGCGTTGGAGTCGTCCTGGAGGACCGTCAGCAGCGTCGCGTAGCCGTTCGAGATGTGGCGCGCCTCGTCGGACTGCACCGAGAGGTACGTCGTCGGCAGCGCGAAGTCGCCGTTGCGGGCGGCCACGTCCGGGACGGCGACGAAGACGACGTTCGTGAACGCGGTCTCGGCGACGACCTGCAGCGTGAACGCGCACTGGATCGGGTCGCCGACCATGAAGTGGCTGAGCATGTTCAGCCCGGCGGCGGTGATGAAGTTGTTGCCGAGCTCCTGATTGCCCAGGCCCCAGCCCGCCGGCTCGGGGACGTGCTTGCCGTACCAGCGCGCGAGGGACATCTGCATGCCCTCATGGCGGACCTCGTCGACGAACTGGACGTGGTAGCCGTTGCGCAGCTCGTTGATCGGGATCGCGTCGATGAGCATCGACATGCACCGGCCCGCGCCGACCTCGGCGAAGTTCGTCACGGCGACGAACGGCTTGAGGATCTCCAGCCACCGGGTCTCGGCCTTGTCCGGCATCGCCGCGCGCACCGCCGCGTCGTGCCCGCCGTAGACGCGCTCGTCCTTCTCGAGCTCCATCGGCAGGTACTCCCGCATGATCTGCTTCATGGGGTCCTTGCCGGTCTTCGGCAGGGTGTACCGCGTCGGGTAGGACGCCTTCCCGTGGTGGTAGGTCGGCTCCCAGCCGAGCTCGTTCACGCGGGCGTGCGTCTTGGTGATGCTGCGTCGCTTCGGTGCGCTGGTGCTCATCGTGCTGCTCTCTTCCGTTGGTTCCGGACCCATTGCCTACGTGATGCATCCGACACTACGGACGACCGCCGGTCGTAGTCGACGTTCGTTCGGAGCATCTTTCACCCCAATGTGAGGGAGATCACGCTCGGGATCTCCCTCATGGTGGTGTTGCGGTAGGTCTCAGCTCTGGTCGCCGGCGGCGCCGCGCAGCTCGCCGGACTCCAGCCGCGCACGCAGCGCCTTCTTGTCGAACTTCCCGACCGAGGTCTTGGGCACCTCGGGGATCAGGACGTACTCGTCGGGCTCCCACCACTTCGCGACGCGCCCGCTCAGATAGGCGGCGAGCGCCTCGGCGTCGGTGTCCGACCCCGGCCTGACGACCACGCACGCCAGGGGCCGCTCGGTCCAGCGCTCGTCGGGCTTGGCGATGACCGCCGCCTCGAGGACGTCGGGATGCCCCATCAGCTCGTTCTCGAGGTCCACCGAGGAGATCCACTCGCCGCCGGACTTGATCACGTCCTTGGAGCGGTCGGTGATCCGGATGTACCCGCGGTCGTCGATCGACGCCACGTCGCCGGTGCGCAGCCAGCCGTCGTGGAACTTGTCGTCGCCGGTCGGGTCCTCGTAGTACCGCGAGGCGATCCACGGCCCGCGGACCTCGACCTCGCCCGACGCCTCGCCGTCCCAGGCCATCGGCTCGCCCTCGGCGTCGACGATCCGGACGTCCACGAGCGGCGAGACCTGGCCCGCGCGGAGGCGGAACTCCGCCGCGGCCGCCTCGTCCACGTCGTGGGGGGCGTGGGCCACCGCACCCAGGGGGCTGGTCTCCGTCATGCCCCACGCCTGGACGACGTTGAGACCGTGGCGCTCCCGGAAGCCCTCGAGGAGGACCCGCGGCACCGCCGCGCCGCCGCACGGGACGACCCGCAGCGACGAGAGGTCGGGGCGGTACTCGTCGGCGTAGCGCAGGAGGTCCAGCCAGATCGTCGGGACGCCGGCGGCGACCGTGACGCGCTCGCCCGTGATGAGCTTGGCGAGCGGCTCGGCCTGCAGGAACTTGCCCGGCATCACGAGGTTCGCACCGGTCAGCGTCGAGGAGTACGGCAGGCCCCACGCGTTGGCGTGGAACATCGGCACCACCGGCAGGACGGTGTCCCGTCCGCAGATCCCGAAGGTGTCGGCCATGCACTCGCCGACGGCGTGCAGCACCGTGGAGCGGTGCGAGTAGAGGACGCCCTTGGGGTTGCCCGTCGTCCCCGACGTGTAGCAGAGGGCCGCGGCCGTGCGGTCGTCGGCGATCTCGGGGTAGGCGAACGACTCGGGGGCGGCGGCCAGGAGCTCCTCGTACCGGTGGACCTGCCCGGTCAGGCCCTCGACCGGCCCGTCGCCGACGACGATGAAATGCTCGACGATGCCGAGCTCCGCCACCGCCGGGGCCAGGAGCGGCACCAGGGTGTCCTCGATGATCACGACGCGGTCCTGCGCGTGCTCGACGATGTACTGCAGCTGCTCCGGGAACAGGCGGAGGTTCAGCGTGTGCAGCACCGCGCCCATCGAGGGGATCCCGAGGTACGCCTCGAGGTGCTCCTGCCGGTTCCACATGAACGTGGCGACGCGGTCGCCGGGCTGCACCCCGAGAGTGGTGAGCGCCCCGCAGAGGCGGTCGACGCGGTCGCCCACCTCGCGGTACGTCGCACGGGTGAGGCCCTCGCCGTCGAAGGAGGCGACGGTGGCGCGGCCGTTCACCGTCCGCGCGCGATCGAGGATGTACTTGATCGTCAGCGGATAGTCGTCCTGCATCAGCCCCAGGAGGGATCCGGCCTGCGTGGGGGCGCTGTCCGTCGCCATCGCGATCCCTACGCCTTCTTCTCGGCGGGCGTGCTGAGCAGCAGGTCGTACACGCGCCGGTCGCGACGCCCCGAGAGGTCGAGGTGGACGTTCTTGACCTCGAGGTAGGCGTCCAGGGCGTCCGGGCCGAGCTCGCGGCCGAGACCGCTCTGCTTGTAGCCGCCGAACGGCAGGGCGCAATTGACCATGTGCGCGTCGTTGATCCAGACCGTGCCCGCCCGGAGACGCCCGGCGACCTCGAGGCCGCGCTCGTTGTCGGAGGTCCAGACGGCGGCGGCGAGGCCGTAGATCGTGTCGTTGGCGATCCGGACCGCGTCGTCGACGTCGCTGTAGCGGATGACCGAGAGGACCGGCCCGAAGATCTCCTCCTGGGCGATCGTCATGTCGTTGGTGACGTCGGTGAAGATCGTCGGCTCGATCCAGAAGCCGCGCTCGAACTCCGGGCCCTGCGGGACGCCGCCGCCGAACGCGACGGTCGCGCCCTCGGCCTTGCCCTTCTCGATGTAGCCGAGGATGCGCTCTTTCTGCTCCGCCGAGGCGACGGGACCGAGGTCCGTGTCGAAGTCCATCGTGTCGCCGACCTTCAGCGTCTTCGCCCGCTCGACCATCTTGGCGACGAACTCGTCGTGCAGCGCGTCGGGGAGCAGAAGCCGCGTACCGGACTCGCACGCCTGCCCGGAGTACATCCAGCAGCCGAACAGCGCAGCGTCGACGGCGGTGTCGATGTCGGCGTCGTCGAGGATCACGACCGGCGACTTGCCGCCGAGCTCGAGCGTCACGCGCTTGACGTTGTCGGACGCGAGCTTCATGACCTCGCGGCCGACGGCCGTGGAGCCGGTGAAGGCGATCTTGTCGACGTCGGGGTGCGCCGCCAAGCGGGCACCGACGGTCTCGCCCTCGCCCGTGACGATGCTGAGGACGCCGGCGGGCAGGCCGCACTCCTCGGCGATCCGCGCGAACTCGAGGACCGTCAGCGGGGTCTTCTCGTCCGGCTTGATGACGATCGAGTTGCCGGCGGCGAGCGCCGGACCGAGCTTCCACACCGCGAGCAGCAGCGGGAAGTTCCAGGGGATGATGCCGCCGCAGACGCCGATGGCCTCCTTGCGCAGCACGCTCTGGGAGAGCGTCGGGTACACCGTGGTCGGCTGCGGCGTCTCGAAGCTGTACGAGCCGGCGACCTCCGCGAAGTACGCGAAGTGGCCGACCGCCATGCCGACGTGGAAGCCGTTGGTCTGGCGCAGCGTCGCGCCGTTCTGCAGGGTCTCGAGCTCGGCGAGCTCGCCGACCTGCTCGCCCAGCCGGGCCGCGATGGCCTGGAGGACCTGCGCGCGCTCGGCCGGATCCTTACGCGACCAGACGCCCGACTCGAAGGCCGCCCGCGCCGCCTTGACCGCGGCCTCGAGGTGCTCGACCTCGCCCTTGGCGGTCGTCGCGACGACCTCCTCCGTGGCGGGGTTGACGATCTCGAACGAGCCGTCGGTGTCGACGGTCTCGCCGCCGATGTACAGGGGGTAGTGCTTGACGGAGGTGGTGGCCATCGTGATCTCCTGGACGCGCGAGGGGATCAGGCCGCGGAGGCGGCCTGGTCCTTCGCGTCGGTGGCGGACTTGTACATGGGGAACAGCGGCTTCGTCAGCGGGACGAGCTTGAGGATCTTGTTGACCGGGCCCTTGGCCTTGACCTTGCCCTTGGCCAGGCCGACGGCCAGGTTGTACTCGCCGCGCCAGTACTGGTGCGCGATGTCGCACGGCATGATCAGCGTGACGTCGGGCTCGACGTCGTTCTCGCCCTCGATCACCTCGTAGTCCTCGGTGAACTTGACGGTCAGCACGCAGTCCGGGTCGCTGTAGTTGAAGCGGAGCACCGTTCCGGCGCCGCGCAGCTTCGGTCCCGCTTCCGGGTGCTCCCCGGCCTCGCGGAAGACCCCTCCGATGTACTGGTAGACCTCGTCGGCATCGCTGAAGTACGGCACGGCTCTTCTCCGGGTTCGGACGACCACGCTCCCTTTGAGTGCGGTCGCTCACGGAGGCTATGGGCAGGGCGTCTCCCCCCGCATCACCAATTCGGTGGGAGTTCCTGCCCCCCGGGGATGAGGTTCCGGGGGCGACGGTTTGCGTCGCGGACAGATCGGGCCATGGCGTCCTCTTCCGACGACGCGGTCAGCGACTGCCGCGGAACACTCGGGCACCGAGCATCTCGTCCGCGCATCCGGCGGAGGCGAGGGCGAAGCCGCGGTCGATCAACGCCAGGAGCTCGCCCCCCGCGTCGACCCAGCAGCGGTAGGCCGCCAGCGCGATCCCCAAGGCGATGTGACCCACGGTCTCGGGCCCGTGGTCGTCGGGATCGACTCCCACGCGCGCAGCCGTGAACTCGGCGACGACACGTCGCCACTCGGCGTAGCGCAGGGTCGAGTGCGCCTGCAGGGCCGGGACCGTCGTGATCAGGGTCATCCGCGCCCGGAGGACGTCCTCGTCCGCGCCCCAGTCGTTGAACTCCAGCACCGCCGCCCGCACGCAGACCATGACCGGGAGGTCGCGCGGCGTCGCCTCCAGGGCCAGCCGGAAGCGGTCCAGGTGCAGCGAGAACTCGCCCCAGACCAGATCGTTCTTCGACGGGAAGTAGCGGAACACGGTCCGCCGCCGGATGCCCGCCGCCCGGGCGACGGCGTCGACCGTCGTCGACTCGAAGCCGTCCCGGACGAACAGCTCGATCGCGACGTCGGCGATGGCGCCGCGCGTCGTGCTCGGGGGCCGGCCGCGCACCGCCGCCGGGGGCTCGACCACCGCGCCGCCACGTCGGTCGAGAGGCCCGGACACCCCGGCAGCGTAGCGCGAACCCCGGCGCGGGCCGCCGGTACGGGAAACGCAGGGCACGCGGACTCCGGATCCGGCTCGCGGCGCGAGCGTCGCGAGCGGCGTCGCGCGGGCGGGCCGCGCGACGACCCATTTGACATGCCGTGCACAAACGGGATAGAAGGCCGTACGCACGAGGCGACGTCCGTCGTCCCGAAGTCCAACGCCGGAGAGCGCACCATGCCCCAGAATGCCCCCACCTCCACCAGCGACCTGCCGCAGGAGGCCGCCCTGCCCGCCGACGCCGCGACGCCGGCCGAGAGCGTCGAGGCCGCAGCTCTGGTGGAGGGCGACCTGCTGGTCGAGGACGTGTCGATCGACGGCATGTGCGGCGTCTACTAGTCCGATGAGCACGCCGACCATCACGCCCGCCGCCGCCGACGCGAAGGACGCCTCCGTGGCGGACGTGGTGGCCCGGCGCCGACTGGACTTCGACCCCACGGCCGCCTGGGCGCTGAGCCCCCAGGTCGCGCTGCGCCCCGAGCGCTTCGGCGCCCTCGCGTACCACTTCGGCACGCGCCGCCTCTCCTTCCTGAAGTCGCCCCGTCTGCTGGCCGTCGTCGAGGCGCTGGCCGACCACCCCTCCGCGACCGAGGCCTGCGCCGCGGTCGGGATCACCGAGGCCGAGATGCCCGGCATGACCACGGCGCTCTCCACCCTCGCCCGCACCGACATGATCGTCCCGAGGACCTCCGCATGAGCACCGTCCTGCCCCGCACCACCGGCGACCACGGCCCGGTCCCGGGCCCCAGCGCCGCCGCGGCGCCCGCAACCCGCATCCCGATCGACGACCTCCTCGCGGCGAACACACCACACGCCGGGCACGCCCGCGGCGCGTCCCCGTCGGCCCCCGCCCACCGCCCGGTCGGCCGGTTGGTCGACGAGTTCCAGTCGGGTCTGGACGCCCCGATCTGCCTGACGTGGGAGCTCACGTACGCCTGCAACCTCGCGTGCGTGCACTGTCTCTCGTCGTCGGGCCGACGCGACCCGCGGGAACTGACGACCGCCGAGTGCAAGGGCGTCATCGACGAGCTGCAGCGGATGCAGGTCTTCTACGTGAACATCGGCGGCGGCGAGCCGACCGTCCGGAAGGACTTCTGGGAGCTCGTCGACTACGCGACCGACCACCAGGTCGGCGTGAAGTTCTCCACCAACGGCTCCCGCATCGACGCCGCGGTCGCCGAGAAGCTCGCCGGCAGCGACTACGTCGACGTGCAGATCTCGCTCGACGGCGCGACCGCCGAGGTCAACGACCACGTCCGCGGCCCGGGCTCCTACGACACCGCGATGACCGCGATGGGGCACCTCAAGGACGCAGGATTCTCCGGCTTCAAGCTCTCCGTCGTCTGCACCCGCCAGAACATCGGACAGCTCGACGAGTTCAAGGCGATCGCGGACTTCTACGGCGCGCAGCTGCGGTTGACGCGTCTGCGTCCGTCGGGCCGCGGGGCGGACACGTGGGACGAGCTGCACCCGCTGCCTGCCCAGCAGAAGGAGCTCTACGACTGGCTCGTCGCGCACGGCGAGGACGTCCTGACCGGTGACTCGTTCTTCCACCTCGCCGCCTACGGCGACGCGCTCCCGGGCCTGAACCTCTGCGGCGCCGGCCGCGTCGTCTGCCTGATCGACCCGATCGGCGACGTGTACGCGTGCCCGTTCGCGATCCACGACGAGTTCCTCGCCGGCAACGTCCGCTCCGACGGCGGGTTCCAGACCGTGTGGCGGGAGAGCGAGCTGTTCCTCGAGCTGCGCGAGCCGCAGTCCGCCGGTGCCTGCAACTCCTGCCAGTTCTTCGACAAGTGCCGCGGCGGCTGCATGGCCGCGAAGTTCTTCACCGGCCTGCCGATGGACGGCCCCGACCCCGAGTGCGTCCTCGGCCACGGCGAGGAGCTCCTCAAGCAGCGCGGCGACGCGTTCATCCCGAAGCCCTCGATGGATCACTCCAAGAAGCTCTCCAAGCGCCAGCGGCTGGAGAAGGCCGCCGCCGAGCGCGGGATCACGCTGCCGCCGGAGGGCACGCCGCTGCCGGTCCGCCGCGACGCGGCGTCGATCCCCGACAGGGCCTGCGACGAGAACCCGCTCGCCGGGTTCGGGTCCGTCGATGTCGTCGACCGCGGCGCGTCGGGCGGATCCGCGGACCGCGACGCGCTCGCCGGCTTCACGGTCCGGAAGCCGACGGAGGGCTGAGATGGCCAGCAGCAACGCGTGGTTCGAGTCGGTCGCCGAGGCCCAGCGGCGCGCCAAGAAGCGCCTGCCGGCCTCGGTCTACAAGGCGCTGATCGCCGGCGCCGAGAGCGGGACGACCGTCGACGACAACGTCGCCGCGTTCCGCGAGCTCGGGTTCTTCCCGCGGATCGCCACCGGCCTGTCGGGCTCGCGCGAGACCGCGACGACCGTCATGGGCCAGGAGATCTCCCTCCCGGTCCTGGTGTCGCCGACGGGGGTCCAGGCCGTGCACCCCCACGGCGAGCTCGGCATCGCCCGCGCGACGAAGGCGGTCGGCACCGCGATGGGCCTCTCGTCGTTCTCCAGCAAGCCCGTCGAGGACGTCGTCGCGGCGAACCCCGCCACGTTCTTCCAGGTCTACTGGATGGGCGACCGCGACCGCATCCAGCAGATCCTCGAGCGGGCCAAGAACGCGGGCGCGGCCGGGATCATCCTGACCCTCGACTGGACGTTCGCGCACCGCCGCGACTGGGGCTCTCCCACGATCCCCGAGAAGCTCAACGTGCGCGCGATGGCGAAGATGTCGCCGGAGGTCGTGCGCCGGCCCCGCTGGCTCGGGCGCTTCGCCCGCTCGGGCCGGTTCCCCGACCTGACGGCCCCGAACATGGCCCGGCCCGGCGGCCCCGCCCCCACGTTCTTCGGGGCCTACGGCGAGTGGATGATGACCCCGCCGCCCGTGTGGGACGACATCGCCTGGATGCGCGAGCAGTGGGACGGCCCGTTCATGATCAAGGGCATCACGCACCCCGACGACGCCGTCCGGGCGATCGACACGGGCGCCACCGCCATCTCCGTCTCCAACCACGGGGGCAACAACCTCGACGGGACCCCCGCCACCATCCGCGCGCTCCCGGGCGTGGCCGAGGCCGTGGACGGCCGGATCCAGATCGTCCTGGACGGCGGGATCCGGCGAGGCAGCGACGTCGTGAAGGCCGTCGCCTTCGGCGCCACCGCCGTGATGACCGGCCGGGCGACGATGTGGGGCCTGGCCGCCAACGGCGAGGCCGGCGTCAACAACGTCCTGGAGATCCTCCGCGCCGGCATCGACGAGACGCTCGTCGGCCTCGGCCGGTCCTCGATCCACGACGTGACTCCCGAGGACATCGTCACGCTCGACGGCTTCGCCCGTCGACCGACGCCCGCGCTCGTCTGAGCAGGTGCCGCACCTCGATCGCCTGGCCTGGCCGGCGCTCGCGCGCCGGCCAGGAGCGGTGCTGCTCGTCCCCGTCGGAGCGACCGAGCAGCACGGACCGCACCTCCCCCTGACCGTCGACACCGACATCGCGGTGTGCCTCGCCCGCCTTGCGGCCGAACGCCGGCCCGACGCCCTCGTCGCGCCGCCCGTCGCCTTCGGCTCCAGCGGTGAGCACCAGGCGTTCCCTGGGACCCTCTCCATCGGACGGCGGGCGACCGAGCTCCTCCTGATCGAGCTGGTGCGCTCCGCGACCGAGAGCGTCCCTCGGGTCCTGCTCGTCTCGACGCACGGCGGCAACGCCGACGCGGTCAACCGGGCCGTACGCGTGGTGCGCTCCGAAGGCCGCGACGCCAAGGCCTGGACGCCGGGATGGACAGGGGACGCCCACGCCGGGAGAACGGAGACGTCGGTCATGCTGTCGATCGCGCCGGAGCGCGTCGACGTGTCGGCGGCGACCGGTGGAGCGACCGCACCGATCGAGGAGCTGCTCCCGCAACTCGAGCGCCAGGGCGTGCGCCGCGTCAGCGCCAACGGGGTGCTCGGCGACCCGGCGGGAGCGTCTGCGGACGAAGGGTCCCGACTGCTGGCCGAGGCGACGGGACGCCTCCTCGTGCTCCTGGAGCGCTGGATCGGCCGTCCCGTCCCGTGAGCGGGAAGGAACCCTCGACGGACCGGCCCCTCCCCGCGTCCTTCGGCCTCGCCCTGGACCCGGGCGTCCGGCGCACCGCCGACGGGCGCGTCCTGACCGGAGGCCGCCCCGGACGCCTCCTCACGCTCGGCGCGCGCGGGGCGGCCGCCGTCGACGCACTGATCGCCGGCGAGCGAGTCGGCATCGCGGAGC
>CAFBMK010000109.1_pt1 | contig 11081 bp, 6 predicted proteins | sample 7268691 | NCBI WGS metagenome assembly CAFBMK01 (sample SAMEA6814062, study PRJEB35770) | freshwater metagenome | biome: Freshwater; feature: Freshwater reservoir; material: water | place: Czech Republic | collected 2017-05-23 | depth 30m m
ATCGCGATGGGCCGGGTCGTCGTGGCGAACACGGGTGCAGCCTCCCGCCCGACGGTGGGAGTCGCCCGGGGCGCGCCCGGGAGGACCCTGGGCGCGGTCGCCCGCCGGCTCGTGCCCCGTGGGCGCCGTGCGTCGCTCCACGGCCCGCGTCCGGATCCGGACGCCGCGGGCGGCGGGCGGGCGACGGGGCGGGACCGCCGCCGGGACCGGGATGATGCCCGCATGAGCCCCCAGCCCGCCGCCCCGCCGGTCGTCGTCCCCTCGGCCGTCGTCGGGCGCGCGACCCAGATCTTCCGCGAGCACGCCGCGGTGCTCTTCCCCGTCGCGTTGATCTTCGCGCTGATCCAGGCCATGGTCACCTACGCGCTGGCCGACACGAACGCGGCCGCGATCGCCGCCGGGGTGTCCGTCGTGACCTCCGTCTTCTTCCAGGGCATGGTCGTGACCTTCGTCCGCGACGTCGAGGCGGGCCTGCCGCCCGGCGCCGAGCCGTCCGCCGGGGCGCTGTTCCGCTCCGTCTCCCCCGTCGCCGGGCCGCTCCTCGTCGTCTCGATCCTCGCGGGCCTGGGGATCGGCCTCGGCTTCGTCCTGCTGATCGTGCCCGGGCTGATCCTGCTGACGATCTGGGCGGTCGTCGCGCCGGTCGTCGTCCTCGAGCGCACCGGCGTGCTCGCCTCGTTCGGTCGCAGCCGGGAGCTCGTGCGCGGGTCGGGGTGGCCCGTCTTCACGACGCTGCTGCTCATGGTGCTGCTCGTGCTCGCGACGGCGCTCGTCGGCGGCCTGGCGATCGCCGCCGTCGGCGAGGCGGCGGGCCGGTTCGTCCAGGTCGTCGTGAGCGCCGTCACGTCGACGATCTACGTGCTGACGACCGCGACGCTGTACTTCCGGCTGCGCGACGCGCACGACGCCGGGCCCGTCGAGCCCGTCGCCACCGTGCCGGACGACGACCCGCGCTGGACCCAGCAGGACTGACCGGCCCGGCCGCCGTCCTGGCACGGGCCGGACCCCGAAGGTCCGTGCCGGCGTCGCGCGGACACCGGCGCGCCGTCGCCTCGCCGCCGGACGCGGCGGCGCCGGCCCGGCCGCCGTCCTGACCCGGGCCGGTCCCCGGAGGGCCGGGCCGGCGTCGCGTCGACGCCGGCCCGCCGGCGTCTCGCCGCCGGACGCGGCGGCACCGGCCCGGTCGCCGTCCTGGCACGGGCCGGACCCAGGACCTCAGCGGTCAATCGTGGACATGTCGGGGTAGCGGTCGCCGGCCGCGGCGCCCGCGTCGTCCAGGAGCCGCAGGTCGTCCGGCGAGAGGGTCACGTCGACCGACGCGGCGTTGTCCTCGAGGTACGTGCGGCGCTTCGTGCCCGGGATCGGCACGACGTCGTCGCCCTGCGCGAGCACCCAGGCCAGCGCGATCTGCGCGGCGGTGGCGTCGTGCTCGGCGGCGAGCCGGTCGACGATCTCCACGATCGCGATGTTCTGCTCGAGGTGCTCGCCCTGCAGGCGCGGCTGGAAGCGGCGGAAGTCGTCCTCGGCCAGGTCGTCGAGCGTGCGGATCGTGCCGGTGAGGAACCCGCGACCCAGCGGGCTGTAGGGCACGAAGCCGATGCCCAGCTCGCGCAGCAGCGGCAGGATCTCGGCCTCCGGCCCGCGCTCCCAGATCGAGTACTCCGTCTGCAGGGCCGAGATCGGGTGCACGGCGTGGGCGCGGCGGATGGTGTCCGGCGCGGCCTCCGACAGGCCGAGGTGCCGGACCTTGCCGGCCTGCACGAGCTCGGCCATCGCGCCGACGGTCTCCTCGATCGGCACGGTCTGGTCGACGCGGTGCTGGTAGTAGAGGTCGATGTGGTCCAGGCCGAGGCGCTTCAGCGAGGCGTCGCAGGCGGACCGCACGTACTCGGGCGAGCCGTCGATGCCGCGGAAGCCCGCGTTCTCCGGGTCGCGGACGTTGCCGAACTTCGTCGCCAGGACGACCCCGTCGCGGCGGTCGGCGATCGCGCGGCCGACGAGCTCCTCGTTCTTGAACGGGCCGTACATGTCGGCGGTGTCGAGGAACGTGACGCCGAGCTCGAGCGCCCGGTGGATCGTCGCGATCGACTCCGCGTCGTCCGTGGCGCCGTAGAACTCCGACATGCCCATGCAGCCGAGGCCGAGGCGGGAGACCTCGAGGGCGGCGGGGCCGGAGCCGAGGGTGGTGGTGGTGATGCTGGTCATGGGGTGACGCTCCTCTCGGGCGCGCCGAGGCCGGCGCGTCCGCGGTAGATCTCGATCTTGTGCTCGATGGCGCGCAGGTTGCTCCGGGTCTCCTCGAGCTGCTCGAGCACCCGGACGCGGTGGTCCTCCAGGAGCCGCAGCCGCGCGGGCTCGGTGTGCTCGCCGGCCCGGACCAGCGCGGCGTACTCCCGCACCGTCCGGATCGGCATCCCGGTGCCGCGGAGCTTCGTGACGAGGCCGATCCAGTACAGGTCGACCTCGCTGTAGCGGCGGTGCCCCGCGGAGGCGCGGTCGACGGGCTGCAGGAGCAGCCCCTCGCGCTCGTAGTAGCGCAGCGCGTCGGGGGACAGCCCGGTCTCCCGGGCGGCCTCCGCGATCGTGCGGGCCGCGACGTCGGAGGGCCGGTCGGGTGCGGTGGTCGTGGGTGCGGTGGCCATCGATCCCCACGGTAGGACCTGGAGCGCGCTCCAGGTCAAGGACGGGCGATGCGCGGATCGCGCCGTCGGGATCGGCGCCGGGGCGGACCGACCCGCCGGGCGAGGGTGGGCCGCCCCGGAGGCCCGCGGCGCCGTGGCCGGCGGGCGGCCCGCCGGGGCGCCCGGGGCGCCCGGGACGCTCAGGAGGAGAGCGTGGCCTTCAGGCTGATCTCGGCGTTGCCGCGGATCACGTTGGAGACGGGGCAGGCCTGCTCGGCCTCGTTCGCGAGCTTCTCGAACTGCTCCTGGTCGAGTCCGGGGACGACGCCCGCGACGGTCAGCTCGCTCTTCGTGATGCCGAAGCCCTCGCCGACCTGGTCGAGCGTGACGCGGACGTCGACGTCGAGCTTGGACGGCGGCGTGTCGTTCTGCGACAGGACGTTGGAGAACGCCATCGCGTAGCACGTGGAGTGCGCCGCGGCGATGAGCTCCTCCGGGTTCGTCTGGCTCTTGTCCTCCTGGTCCGTCCGCTTCGTCAGGCTGACGGGGAACGGGCCCCCGGCCTGCGAGCTGACGAACGTGGTGGTGCCGGACCCCTCGGCGGCGGTCCCCTGCCACTCGGTGCTGGCCTTGCGGAATGCGACGGGCATGTGGTGCTCCTCTGGTGGTTGCTCGTGGAACCACTACCCGGGCTCGCGCCGGGGCACCGCACCGCCGGGCGGCGCGGGCGGCGCGACGGGCGTCCGGCGGCGCGCCCCGCGCGGGTCAGAGCGCAGCGCGCGGGTGCCGCGTCGTCGCCGCCCAGACGACGGCCCCGACCACGAGGCTCACCAGGAGCACCGCCGGCCAGGACTCGATCGCGCGGCCCAGGGGGTGCGAGAGGGCGAAGGCGAGGAGGTAGACCACGACCAGCCCCAGCGCGACGCCGAGCCCGCGCGTGCGCCGCCACTCGAGCCCGCACCAGAGCGCCGCGAGGAAGAGCACGATCCCGCCGAGCGGACGGACGCCGGTGACGTCGGCGACGCCGAACCCGAGGAGCAGCGAGAGCGGGGCGATGAGCCAGGTCGGGTGGGCGCGCGGCACCCGCCGATCGTAGTGCGGGTCGCCGGGAGGGGCGGCGGCGCCCCGCGGCGGGAGATGGAACGCGCGGTCCACCCGGGGCGGCCCGACGCAGATCCGTGGCGCGCCGGGACCACCGGTTGTCCAAACCCGCCGCACATGTGTGTGCCCTACACCGGTCCTCAGGCGTTCTGGAGGCCAGAAGAATCGACGCGGCCGGCCTCCGCCGCAGCCCTCCCGACCGCCGCGCCCGTCGCGGCGCCGACCCCAAGGAACCCCGTGTCCCGATCAGTCCGCACCCGTCGCCGTCGCGCCGTCGCCGCCGCGGCGGCCACCACGTCCGTCCTCGCCGCCCTGGCCGTCGTGCCGCAGGCCTCGGCGATCAACTACGTCACCTCCCAGAACGGGGAGAGCTGGGGCGTCAACGACGCCGCCATGCCGGGGGTCGACACCGGCTCGATCCGCTCGACGAACCAGAGCTCGCTGCTCGGCTACGGCGGCATCCGCGTCAGCGTCTCGGGCACCGCGAAGGACCGCCTGGACGGCGAGCTGCTCCGCGGCTTCGGCATGACCTTCGACGGCTTCGACACCTTCACGACGAAGACGCCGGTGCGCATCTCGGGCGTCGACGTCAGCCGCCACCTGAAGATCCAGCGGTCCGCGAACTGGGCGCGCTTCGTCGACTCCTTCACGAACCGCACGTCCGCCCCCGTGACCGTCGACGTCTCCTTCGGCGGCATCCTCGGCCAGAGCAGCGACACGAACCCGGCGTTCCAGGCCTCGAGCGCCAAGGTGCTGACGACCTCGAGCGGCGACACGACGATCTCGAGCGCCGACTCGTGGGTCACCGTGGGCACCCCCACGGCGGCGGCCGCCACGCCGACCTCGGGGCCCACGCAGAACGGCACCTCCGCCACGGTCATCGGCACCCCCGGCACGGGCCTGGCCGGGTCGCTCCTGCGACCGGCCAACCAGCTCCGCGACCCGTTCGTCAACGTCCTCGCCCTCACGGGTCACGAGTCGAACTTCCACGGCTACCTGCGCCGGATCACCCTGCAGCCCGGCGAGACGCGGTCGATCGCGCACTTCGTCGTCATCGGCCTCCGCGACACCGCCGCGACCGCCGGGGCGCAGATCGCCGCGACCCGCACCGCCGCCGCGGACCTCGCCGCCGCCCCGGACTTCTCCGGGATCCCGACGGCGCAGCTGTGCACGCTGGCCAACTGGAGCTTCGCGGCGATCGACGCCGCGCTCCCGGCCACGTGCGCGACGGCCCAGCCGCCGCAGCCCGAGGCCGGCGCGGTCGAGCGGACGCCCGTCACGAGCTCCCCGTACGACGTCGTCGGGAGGACGCTGACCGAGCTGCAGGCCGACATGCGCGCGGGCCGCACCACCTCGCAGGAGATCACGCGGGCCTACCTCGACCGCATCGCGGCGTACGACCAGGGCCAGCGCGGCCTGCACTCGTTCATCCACGTCGCCGACGACGCGATGGCGCAGGCGAAGGCCGCCGACCTCGCCCGCGCCCGGGGCCGCGACACCGACCTGCTCGGCATCCCGGTCGCCGTGAAGGACCTCTACGACACGAAGGACCAGCCGACGACGAACGGCTCCCTCGTCTTCGAGGGCTTCCGCCCGACGAAGGACGCGTTCCAGATCGCCCGCATGCGCGCCGCCGGCGCCGTCATCCTCGGCAAGGCGAACATGTCGGAGTTCGCGAACTCGGGCCGCCACTCCGAGAGCCCGTGGGGCCAGGTGTGGAACGCCATCAAGCCGTCCGCCACGTCGCAGGGGTCCTCCGGCGGCTCGGGCGTCGCGGTGGCCGCGAGCTTCGCGACCTTCTCGATGGGCTCGCAGACCGGCGTGTCGCTGAACGCCCCGTCCGGCGCGAGCTCGCTCGTCGCGCTGCGCGGCACGGACGGCATGAGCTCCGGCTCGGGCGTCATGCCGCTGAACTTCCTGCAGGACTACGCCGGGCCGCTCGCCCGGTCGGTCTCCGACCTCGCGACGGTCCTCAACGTCACGACGGGCACGGACCCCGACGACGAGGTCACCGCCCCGGCGGACGAGAAGCGCCCCGCGGACTGGAAGTCCGTCCTGGACCCCGACGCGCTGAAGGGCAAGCGGATCGGCATCGTCGCGGACACCTTCACGTCGACGAGCTACGGCACGCCCGGGTCGCTCGCCGTCGCGAACGCCGCGCTGGACGAGCTGCGCGCGATGGGCGCGGAGATCGTCCCCGTCCCCGCCGCACCGGGCGCGCCCGCCAACATCGCGACGCCCGGCACGTCGACGGGCACGGAGGGCTGGGCCCGCTGGCTCGACGCCCACCCCGAGGCGCCCTACGACACGCCGGCGCAGATCCAGGACTCGCAGCGGAAGCTGCCCTACAACCGGTCGACCACCCCGTCCCCGACGGGCCGGATGACGCAGGCGCAGGTGACCGCCCAGCGCGAGCGCCGCCAGGCGTACAAGGCGCGGATCCAGGACTGGATGGACGGGATCGAGAACGGCGCGTCCGTCCGCCCGAGCGTCGACGCGGTGATCTACCCGAACAACACCTCGGACTTCCACGACAACGACTCGCTCGCCCTCGGCGGGGCGTTCGCGACGGCACCGGCGTCGAACTCCGGCGCCCCCGAGGTCATCGTCCCGATCGGGAAGAACGACCACGGCCACCCCGTGTCCCTCCAGATCCAGGGCCGCGCCTGGGACGACCCGAAGATCGTCGGCTTCGCCTACGCGATCGAGCAGCGGCTGCGGGGGCACGTCGAGCCGACGCAGCTGCCGGCGCTGAGGTACGACGAGGACGCACGGCCCACGCCGATCGTCATCGAGCCGGAGAAGGCGCCCGAGACGGCCCCGCCCGCGCCGACCCCGCCGTCGAACCTGACGCCGGGCGGCCTGAACCCGCCGGCGGCCCCCGCCGCCCCGGCGACCCCGGCGACCCCGGCGACGCCCGCAAAGCCGGCGAAGCCGGCCGCGACCGTGGCCCGCCGCGTGCGCGTCAGCTCCAGGACCCTGCGGGCGAGCCGCACCGGCCGCGTCTCGATCCCGCTGACGTGCGCGAAGGGCGCGACGTCGTCCTGCCGGGTGCGCGTCACGGTCCGGCGCGCCGGCACGACGCTCGTGAACCGCACGGTGACGGTGCGCGCCGGACGGACGACGACCGTCTCGTTCGCGACGACGGGCACCCTGCGCCGCAGCCTCGGTCGCGGGTCGCGGGTCGCGCTCAAGGTGTCGCTGCGCGGGACGGGCGGCACGACGTCGGTGCAGCCCGGCACGGTGACGGTGCGCGGCACGAAGCGGTAGCCCTGCGGGCCCCGGTCGTCCCGGACGGCGGGACGACCGGGCCGGCCTCCGCGTCGGCGTGCGCCTCGTCACACCGGGTGTCCAAGAGCGGCCGCGGGCTTCGGGACGCCCGTCCGAGGTCGCCGGGCCCCGGGCGTCGCATCATGCAGGTGGGTCATGCGCCCTCGTGGTGCGCACCCTCTCTCCTCGGGCCCCGGTGATCTCCTGATCGCCGGGGCCCTGCTCCTTCCGGGAGGGCCGCGGGGCCGGCACCCGCAGGTCGTGGCGGCAGGACGGCACCGATGGTCGCCTCATGTCCTGCGGATCCGCCGGGACGTCGATCGGGGGCGGGTGCGGAGCTCCGATCCACCTCTCGGTGAGGAGCCGGACGCGGGACACGGATCGTGGTCGCCGGGCAGCTCCGATCGACGTCTCGGTCCTTCGCACTCACCGAGACGGGGATCGCGCCCGCCGTGCGTCCTCGCCCGCCTCGTGCCGCGTGCGCCGCACGACCGGAACGCGGACGCGGCCACCCCGACCCTCGACGCGGCCACGCGGCCACGCGGCCACGCGGCCACGCGGCCACGCGGCCACGCGGCCACGCGGCCACCCTCGACCCGGCCACACCGCCACCCCCGACTCCCGACCCGGCGACACGGGTGCTCCCGGGCCTCGCCTCACCCGCCCCCGACCCTCGACCCGGCCTTCCGGGACGGCGGCCCCCGCCTCAGTCCACCGGCGCGTCCGCGGCGCGCTCCAGGCGCTCGCGCAGGTCGACGCCGCGGAGGGGGCCCAGGTGGCCGGGGACGATCGTGCGGGGGTCCAGCGCCGCGAGCGCGCGGAGGCTGGCGCGCGCCTGCTCCGTGTCGTGGTTGTAGGCCCGCACCGGCAGCGCGGGGTCCTGCGGCCGGCCCCACATGTCCGTCATGTAAAAGGCGTCGGAGACGAGCGCCAGGCGGTCCGAGGCGCGCCACAGCGCGATGAGCCCGGGCGCGTGGCCGGGCAGCTCGACCACCTCGAACCCCGCGACCCGGTCGCCGCCGCGGACCGTGCCCGTGATCTGCACGCGCCCGCCGTCCCAGACGTGGTGCATCGCCGCGTGGAACCGCCGGACGGGCGTCGGCAGCAGCTCGGGCCGCCAGTACTCGCGGCCGCCGTCGCCCTCGGCGAAGGGCAGCGCGTCGGGGTGGCACCAGACGCCGATGCGTCCCTCGCCGGCGGCGGCGATCGCGGGCGCCCCGCCCCGGTGGTCCGTGTCGCCGTGGCCCAGGACCACGCGCGAGATGCCGCCGCGCGCGCGTCCGGCCTCGAGGATCGCGGGCGCCATCCCCTGCTCGCCGCTGTCGAAGACGACGACCCCCGGGCCGTCCGGGTCGTCGATCAGGAGGACGTTCATCGTCCGGGTCAGCCCGCCGCGGAGGAGCTCGACGCCGTCGGCGATCCGCACGGGCGGCGAGGCGACCACCGCGTGCAGCAGGCGTCGCGGGTCGCGTGGACGGGCCCGGCGGGGGCCGGTGGCGGTCTCGGTCATCGGCGCATGCTCGCCAGGGTGCGGGCCCTCCGTCAAGCCGCCGTCGACCGCCTGCCGAGGTGCACGGCGTCCGCGTCGGCGCCTCCCCGCGCCGCCCGACGAGGCGCACGGCGTCCGCGGCGGCACCCCTCCAGCACCCGCCCGGCGTGGTGCACGGCATCCGCGCCCGATCGGCGGACGGCACGTCCGCGGATCCCTCCCGCCGTCCAGACCGGCGGTCCGGACCTTCGACACCCGGACGATCGGGGGGTCCCCCGCCCGCTGCCACGATCCCCGGGCGCTGACCGGTCGCCGGCGTGTCGTCCCCCGCTCCTGTCGCGGCCCCGACACCCCAGGACGATGCACCCCTTCCGACGATCACTCGTGCTGCTGGCGACGCTCGGGGCCCTCGCGGGCTCCTCCGTCGCCGCCCAGGCCGACACGACCTTCCCCTCCACGACGATCGCCGACCCCGCGGTCAACGGGCCGTACGGGTCCCTCCGCGCGGAGTTCGACTTCGCGACCTACGCGGCGGCCGGCATCGCCGACACCGACGGCGACGCCGACACGGGCCCGACGGACCGCATCACCGTCGGCGCCGGCGCCCGTCCGGCCTTCCCGGCCGCGAACGGGAACGCCCAGCTGGCGGCCGTCGGCGAGCAGGCCCTCGACGCGCGACTCGCCGGGAACGTGCACCTGCCCGCCGGCGGCGCGGGCCCCTACCCCGTCCTGGTCCTCCTCCACGGCAACCACTCGACGTGCCAGAGCCGCCTGGCGGAGTACGGGCTGGCCGTCGACCCCGGCGCGCTCTTCGCGTCGTACGCCGGCGGCACGTGCACCTCGAGCCCGGCGGCCGCCGACGAGGCGCTCGAGATCGACGCCGCCCGCTCCTACCAGGGGTACGACTACCTGGCCGCGAAGCTCGCGACCCAGGGCTACGTCGTGGTCTCGCTCGACGTGAACGACATCACCGACTGGGCGAACAACGCGAACCGCAGCGGGTACCTCGGCCGGGTGCAGCTCATGAGCCGCGCGCTCGACATGGTCGAGGGCTGGAACACCCACGACGGCCCGAACGGCATCGGCGGGCTCCTGAGGGGCCGGGTCGACACGAGCCGCGTCGGCGTCATGGGCCACTCGCGCGGCGGCGAGGGCGTGGACCTCTTCGCCGCCTACAACGAGAGCCGCCCGGCGACCGCCGCCGAGGCCGCCACGTGGCGGCTGGGCTACGAGGACGACGTGCGCCTGGACGCGAGCAACCCGGACTTCGGGCGGCGCTACGGGCTGAAGGCCGTGTTCTCCCTCGCGCCGGTCGACGGCCAGGGCGCGTTGCGGCCCGAGTTCGACGGGGTGGCGTTCGCGACGGGCCTGCCGGCCTGCGACGGCGACGTCTTCGACCTGCAGGGCTCGGAGGTCTTCGAGCGCAACCGGCGGGCGCTGTCCGCGAGCGGGCACCCGGCGATCCAGTTCACCGTCCAGGGCGCGAACCACAACTTCTTCAACACGGTGTGGACCAACGACGACGCGAACCTCTTCGGCTTCGGCGACCCGTTCTGCAACGTGAAGGCCGCCCCGACGCGCCTCAGCACCACCGAGCAGCAGCGGGTGGGCGTCGTGATGATGGGCGGCTTCCTGCGGCGCTACGTCGGCGACGAGCGGCAGTTCGACCCGATCGTCCGCGGCGAGGGCGTCCCGGCCTCCATCTGCCCGGACGAGGATCCCGAGGGCGCCGGCACGCCGGTCGGCCTCACGTGCCGCAACGTCCTGCAGACGGCGTACGTGGCGGGTGCGCCGGACGTGCGCACCCTGCTCGACCCCACCGCGACCGGCGCGGCACCCACGACGACGCCGACGGGCGAGGCCGTCACCTACACCGGCTTCGCCGCGACCCCGACGGCCTGTGCGCCGAGCGCCCTGGTGGTCACGACGACGGGCTGCGGCGCGGCGCCGAACCGCTCCCCCACCCCGCAGCTGACGCTGACGTGGACCGGCGCGGCGACGCTCGGCGTCGACCTGGGCGCCACCGGGCAGGACGTGTCCGCGTTCCGGACGCTCACGTTCCGGGCGGGCGTGAACTTCCAGAGCCCGCTCAACCCGCCGGCCACGGAGCAGGTCGCGCTCGTCACGCTGAAGGACGCCTCGGGCACGACCCGGACGGTCCGCAGCGACCGGTACTCCTCGGCGCTGGAGCCGCACCCGGGCACGACCGCCCGGAAGGAGCTGCTCTCGAGCGTCCGGATCCCGCTGTCGGAGTTCACGGGCCTCGACCTGACGAATGTCGTCTCGGTCGCCCTCGGCTTCGGCGCCGCGACGCCGACGGGCGAGATCCAGCTGACCGGCCTGGCGTTCCAGGAGCCCCGGACGGTCGTGGCGACGGTGCCGGGCGGGACGCCCGGCCCCGCGGGGCCGGCAGGACCGACGGGGGCCACGGGCGGGACGGGGGCCACCGGTCCGACGGGGGCCACGGGTCCCGCAGGTGTCGACGGCGCGACGGGACCCTCCGGCACCACCGGGGCCACCGGGCCTGCGGGTGCCGATGGGGCCGCCGGGGCGACCGGCGCCGCGGGGGCGCCCGGTGGGCCCGGTGCAGGCGGGACGCC
>CAFBMK010000110.1_pt1 | contig 11069 bp, 12 predicted proteins | sample 7268691 | NCBI WGS metagenome assembly CAFBMK01 (sample SAMEA6814062, study PRJEB35770) | freshwater metagenome | biome: Freshwater; feature: Freshwater reservoir; material: water | place: Czech Republic | collected 2017-05-23 | depth 30m m
CGCTGCTGTCGTTGGGCTCCGCAAGCTCATGGCGTGGTTCGCAGAACACGTCGGTTCAGCCGACGCCTATAACGGCATTAAACATGGGTCGGCCGCGATCGCTGGACGGCAGGCGATGACTCTCGAGATCGCTGGCGAGACCATCGAGTGGGCGTCCGGAGAGTCCCTTGTCGTCCTACGCCGGGACGGCAAGCCCGACAGGGGTCGAGAGCCGTGGAAGCTGAAGCAGCGGTGGTACTCGCTCGAGGTCTGTCTGGCAGCAGCGGCGATGGGCTGCTCTCTCCTCGAGCTGATCTGGCAGCGGGTTCGACTCCGCGCACGCGGCCGTGGTGTGCGGGTGATGGCGCCGCAGGAACTCACGGGCCTCAACGTCGATGTGCTTCGCGAGTTGAGTGACGCCCATTCCGCCACGGCGACCCATCGGTTCATCTGGACCCCTGACGAAGGCAGCGGCGAGGCGGGCGACTTCATCGCATGAAGATCCGGGCGGGTCTGGGGCGCCACGACTTGTCGGCCAGAGGTCATACCCGGCTCGGTTTCAGGGCGTCGGCTCAGCCATCGGAGTTCTTCAGGAGATGAAGACGCACCGCGGCCTCGTTGTGTCCGAATCGCACCGCCAGGTCAATCGGGCAATCAACGGCTGCAGGAAAGCTTGGGGCTATCCAGACTCCTTCCAGCCGACTTAGGGCTTTGACTCCCGCGTACGTGCCGCTTCCGCCCAGCGCCGCATCCCGGGTGCTGTCGCCGCTCGCACGACGACGGCGATGGCGACAGGCAGATACGCGTCCATCCCGCCGAGGAGAACAGCCGCCCCCGCAAGAAGGAGCAGGACCACAGGCAGTACGAACAGGTCCAACCGTCTGATTGTTGTGTAAGTCACTTGCCCTGCTTTCGTCGGATCAACCGAACTCGCGGATGACCGGGCTGACGATCAGCCCGCAGCGGCCGGTCCGGGTGTCTCGTGGATTCGGGACGGCTGGTCGTAGGTCCGGACAAGCAGCAGCGCAACGGGGATGAGCAGGAACCCGAGCCAGATTGGAGCGCCGACGGCGCGATGCAGCAGCGCGGCAAGGGCGTTCGGGGCTGCGGCGATCAGGAAGACGTTCCATCCGTCTGCTCGACGGGTGATGCAGTAGGTGGCGAGCAGTGCGACGACGATCCAGCTGGCCCATTCGAAGGTGTCGTCACTGACGGTCGCCGCTAGGGCGCCGGCGAGGACGTAGAAGGCGAGGAGTACCCACACGGCCGGCAGTGAGCCCACTCGGTCTCGCACACGCTCGAGCTCCATGTGAACAGCGTACTCATGTCGCTGCGTGTCGCAAACGACCGGGCTAGAGGAAGCACCAGGTGCTCTTGGATCGGCCGCGGAACGCCCGGCGTACGGCCGACTGGTCGCACGTTGCGCCTGTGTAGGTGAACCTTGGGACGAGCGAACGGATCGCTGTCGCGCCGACCGGCTCGAGAATCACGCCGCGTGACGTTCCGGAATCTTTCGTGCCGTCGACGATGCCGCGGCGGCCCAGCGCGGAAGGCAGCGTCACCGTCGTCTTCACGGTGAGTCGCGGGTCGTTGGACCCCACGCAGGTGGAGAACCGGGGCCAGTCCGGGTTGACGCGGAACCGGGCGGCCAGGATCCAGGCGTGGCGGGCCCGCCGGACCCTGACGCCGACGAACCGCTGCGCAGAGTCGTAGGACTCATCCGCGAAGCAGGTGGCGTCATCGACGCTCACGGGAAGCTGTCGAGACCCCCGGCGGACGGCCCGGCGATCGATGGTGACGGACGCCTCGTAGGTCGGTACAGGCGCCCCGGGATCCGCGGGAGGCTCGACGTGCACCACGACGTTGACGGGGGCGTCGCGGGCGAACGCGCGGAGCTTCTGGACGTCCGTCGCGGGAAGGGTGTTGTACGCCTCGATCTCAACGGCGTTGCGCACCGTGTCGATCGACGTCGAGAGGTTCCCCGCTTCGAGCTGGCCCGGCACGATGGCCTCCACGGCGTCGGCCTGGGTATCGAGCTGCTTATAGGTGGATCGCACCGCGACCAGCCGAACGTCGCGCGTCAGTCCGCGTCGATCCAGTGCGCGGCGCAGGGTGCGGACGATGCGTCGTGTGGTCACAGCCGGAGCTCCGCCGGCGATGCCGATCTGGAGCCGGCCGCCGTCGCAGTTGGTGTACCACGACGAGCCCCAGACGTCGGCCTCGCCGTAGCGCAGGATTCCGCGTAGGGACGGCTCGCGGTCGGCGACCCGCGACTGCAGACGGATCTTCGCCTTCGTCGTTCGCGCGCGACACGGTGCGACGCGCAGAGCTGGCAGATCAAGGCTTCGGCGGAGGGCTGGAGACCAGCCGATGTCCGGGTCGTGAATCGACCGGGCACTTGCCGGTGTGGCGGCGAACAGAACGACCATCGTGGCCAGCGCTACGGCCCAGCGCAGAGTCTTCCGCCGCCTGGCAGCTACGGCTACGGGCCCCCTTGGCCACTTCCAAGGCCCATTCTCAGTCCGCCCAGTCGTCCCCGATACTCGCTCGGTCCAACGCACACGCCGCATTGCCCGATCCTCGCAGGACCCACGGCCGCAAGGTGGGCCTGCCGTCGCGCGCCCAGCGGCCGGTCGCTGCCGGGGCCTCGAGGTGCCACAAGCGACCGGGCGGGCGGGGCTCCGCCGGCCGTCGCTATCCGCCTGAGACGTCGATTGCGGTGATGGTCGCGGGGCTTGAGAATTCGGGTCCGAGGACTCGTGTGCGGACGACGCGGTCTAGGTCACTGAGGGCTTGGTATTCGTGCTCTTCGCCTTCGCCGTGTGGGTGCATGTCGCCCGCTGGTCCGCTGAGTGTGATGCCCTGGAGGTCTTCATCGAGGGCCGGTGCGCCGGGTACCTCGAACTCGATGAAACAAAGTGCTTCGCCTTCATAGTCTTTGGCGTCGTCCTCGAGCGTGATGACGCGCGACAACGAGAAGGCTTCGCCGGCCGGCTCGACCTGAACGAACTCATGGTTGACCGGTGCGCCGCGGTGCGTCACGGGCTGCGACGCGAAGGCCACGAACGCTTCCCAGACCTGACCAGCGGTGACGGTGGATCCGTCCCGAATTCCCCGTTCCTCGAGGAACGCCCGGAAGCTCTGGCCGAGTTGATCGACCGTCTCGGCGGCGTGGTCTCGGTATCGGTCGTCGGACACGAGGGCAGGCTCTCACGGACGTTCGCCGGACGGGGGAGGAACCCGACAAGTCGGAGTGACGCGAGGAGATGCCGGAAACGACCGGCGCGATGGTCAAAGCTGGTTCTGGCAGCGGTTCGCTGGTACACCCTTATGGGTGACCGGCGGCGATGACTTCGAAGGGCGTGAGACGGGCCACGGCCAGGCCCCCCTTCTGCTCGAAGTGCACTCGACTTGGGTCGACGACTGGGAAGTCGCCGACGATCTCGACCGCCGCGTGTTCGGTCGAGGGTGCTCGGACCCCACCGACGCGGCGCGGACGCTTCGATCGTTCATCGAACACTGCGCCCGACCGGTTCGTTTCGGGTCGGCCGACCTCATGCGAGACGCGGCAGTCGTGGAGTTTTCGAAGGGCTTTCCGGAGGAAGGCGGCGTCCACCGTCTGCATCTTCAGCGGGATGTCACGTTCGCGAGCGTGGTCCCCGGAGCTCCCGAACCCGTATTTCTCACAGACATCACGATGGAGTTCGCGACCGCATCGAGCCTCGAGGCCTTGCCTTCGTTTTTGGCGATAGACGCGCCTGCGGCCTCAAACCCCGTGGGCGCGTACACCGGGGATCAATACAGCGACGAGATTGCTGGTCCGAATGCGGTTGTCGCGCATCTTGAGACGTTGGAAGAGCTCTTCGGCGCGGTCACCACCTCGCGTGTTGCGCCGCTCTTTGGTCAACGGGCGACGGCAGTCCTGCGGGCCACGCCCGAGCCGCCGCCCCTCCGAATTCGTGGAGCACGACGACGCCTGGGGCGCAAGAACCTCTAGCCGCCCGTCGGAGCCGCCCAGAAACGACCCCGTACTGGTCATCCCTCTACCAGGCGTCCGTCGTGCGCATCGCGCGCCAGTCCGGGCTCATCCCGATTGACGGCGTTGGCTGCCGAGATCCTCGTCGCCAGCGCCGAGGCTCCCGTAGTGCGACGCACCTCGTCTTGACGTCTTGAGACCACACACAGAGGCCAGAAGCGGTGCGAGCGCACCCGTGGGCGCGCTCGCATGTCTTCGTGTTCCGCGGCTGGCTCAACCGTCCCGACGTTCGAACCGCGACCTCGATGTCAGCCCCGGCACCGCCGAGTAGCAACGGCTCGCTCAGCCCGTCGGTCACCGGCCAGCGACTCCCGGGGAACGGTGTCGAATACCCGTTCCGCCGCTGTCACCACCCCGCGGGGCGATCCGTGGCGAGCAACCGCGCCAGGGCCTCCTGGGCAGCCTCGGTCGCGAGGACGGGGTGCGCCATGTTCAACGCGGCGACCCGAACCGCCTGGCGCTTCGGCGTGGAGTCCGGCGTCAACGGGTCGACGCCCGGGTCCCAGAGCGGGGCGCGCCGGCCTCGGGCGGGGAAGCCCTTCCGCAGGTAGCCCGACAGCGTGTCACGGCTCATGCCGACGAGACCGGCCAGCTCCGTGGTCGAGATGTAGTCGCGCACGCGCGGCAGGGTTGTCAGCGCGGTCACCGGGTCGGCGGACTGCTCCTCCTCGTCGATGCGGTCGAAAGCCGACGGGTCGATGGGCTCGAGCTCGCCGTTGGGGACCCCATCGGGGACGATCAGGCGCGCCTCGAACGCGGTCCGCCGGTGGTGCTGGAGCGCCCGGAGGCGCACCAGCTCGGCGTCGAGTCGCTCGCGGTCCCGCGTCTGCTCGATGCGCTGCTCGTCCACCCGCTTGTATGCAGCGAAGACGTTGCGGAAACTGTCGGCCGTGACCTGCGGACCGGTCGTCTCCATCCTGGCCCCGAGGGTCAACCGCTCACCGTCCAGCAGCGCGATCTGGTTGACCGCACGCTGGCGCTCCGTCTCGAGGCGACGGATCTCCCGGAGGGTCTCGCGGTAGAGCTCCAGCGGGAGGCGTCGCCTCGCCCCGAGATCGGTGGTCAGCATCTCCCAGGTCAGACGGGTCGCGAACTGGACCAGGAGCTCGACCTCGCGCTCCTTCGTCGCGCCGCCGTAGAGCTTCTGGATGTTGTTCGTGTCGTGGCCCAGGAGGGCCTCGGCAATCCACTCGGCGGACACGCTCGCACCGTGCTCGGCGAGCCAGCGCTCGCCCTCGGCGCTCGCCACCCACTGACGGGCACGCGCGCGACACGTGTGGGCGCTGTACCCGTCGTTCGGATCAGCGCCCTCGCGGAGGAGCGTCGCGACCTGGCCCGTCCGGGTCTCGCAGGCCGCGCTGCCCCCCATCAACTGCGACAGAGCCCGCTCGCTCAAGACGGGCCCATCCGACGCGTAGATGAGCGGCGGAGCAGCCGGCACGGCCTTGCCGGTCTCGTGCATCCAGCGCCGCATGAACGTGGTCTGGGACCGCAGCGCCACGAGGAAGTCAGCGGGGATGGGCCTGACCACCGACAGGGACCGATGCGTTCCCTTGCCCTCGTAGATCTCGATAGCGGGCGACAACGTCCCGTCCGACAGCTGGTACGCATCGACGAGGTCACCTTCGAGGATCCGGACCGCGGCGCCGGCGCGGACGCCGAGGACGCAGAGCACCATCAGCACCTGTCGGCGCTCCATAGGGCGTCCGAGCCCCGCCTTACGAACCTGCTTGGGCGTCATGTTCAGGATGGCCTGCTGCTCGGCCGCGAAGTCGCCGGGTGTGACGCCGAGCCGACGACCGATGTCCTCGCACAGGTGCTGGTGTGCGAATCGAGCCACGTGTCCCGGCACCGCCCCTCCCTTCCGCACGCTCTTCCGGGCGACGGGGATGGCGATGGGCTGCTCGCACTGCGCGAGAGTCCACTGCCCCAGAGCGGGGTGGGCGTAGCCGTTCGAGTTCAGAGCCCCCAGCCTCTTAGTGAAGCGCTTGTACGCCATGACGAGATTCATGATCGCCCCGTGGGTCGGGTGACCCGCCGGCTTCGAACGGTCGGCGGGCAGCATCCTCCGGCTGTAGTCGTCCAGGAAGTTCTCGATCCGCGTGCGGCTGAGAACCGGACCGTCCACCACCGTGGCGGCCGCGACGTCCCAGAGCGCCGCGGGGATGAACGCTTTCAACGTGGCGTCTTCGAGTCGGGCCTGCACACCGGCAGCCCTCCGCGTCGTCTTCAGCATGTCGTCGAGGTCGTCGAGGCTCAGGCCGAGGGCCCGCCGAACCTGCTCGCCGTTCGGGAACGACGCGCCGGCGGGCAACGACGTGCCCCGGGCGGGCGACGGAGCGCCGTCCGGACCGAGGGCGTCCGTCGACGCGAGGCCCACGAACACGCGGCTGAGGCTGTTGATGTGGTTGCCCGACTTGGACTCGGAGTCGCAGATGAAGAGCGTGAAGGCGGAAGCCACCACCTCCTCGACGCCGACCCACGACTCGGGCAGGTCTCGGACGAAGGTCATGCCATCACCTCCGTTCGCGCGGCCCGGGGCGCGAGGGCACCGGCGCCGATCCGCCTCGGGGGTGCGGCAGAACCGGGGTACGAGTCCATGCGGCTCGCACCGGTCGACGTGGTCGGCCGTCGCTTTGCGGACGGCGTGGTCGGCCTCGGCGGCTCGGCCAAGTTGATGGGGAACCGGAAGACCGCCTGCGGCCCTCCGGCATCGAGAGAGTTCGTGAACTGGATCATCGAGAACCAGGAGTGCCTGGCGCATCCGCGCGTCGCCCAGATCTCTGCTCCCGCGTCATCAGCCGTTCGTCCAGCGTCGCCGCCAAGGGTCGGCAAGTCACGTCGTTTGGTGTCCTCCGAGCCGTTCCCCGGCCGGGCGAAGAACTTGGGGAGGCGGGTTGCCTCGCAGGGCAAGGTGACGGGAACGAGCCCGTTACCGTTCTCGGTGTTCATGGGAGTTGCTGCTCCTGTGGGCCGGGTCTCGGGGCGTTGGCGCGCCGCCGAGACCGTTTTGTGAGTGCTGCGCATCGAACGTAGCCCCGCGACAGGACCGGAACTGCACGGACTCGGGCCGGCCTGCCTGTCCGCTGTCAACCGGGAAGCAGAACTCCGGCCTGCGGCGTCGGCGCGGGTGTATCGACGGTCCATGCAGCAGGGGTCTGGCGCGTGAGCGCTTCGAACATCGGCGCGGCGCTGGTCGCCGGCCTGGATGACGACGACCTCCGTGCCCTCGCGGCCCGCCTCGGCCCGTTCCTTTCGCCGGCGATGCCAGCGACGTCGACCGGTCTGGTCTCAGCACGTGAGGCGGCAGCCATCCTGCAACTCCACGAGGGCACCGTGACCCGTCTCGCCCGGGCCGGCCGGATTCTCGGGGCGGCGAAGGTCGGGGGCCGGTGGCGGTTCGACCCGAACGCTCTTGCGTCGTCACCGCAGCCGGCGGAGACAATTCCGGCGGCTGCACCGTCGGCACGGCGTCGCCCGCGCCCGCGCCAGCGTCCGACCACCGCCCCCCGCCGCTCGCGGGTTGCCGACGCGATGCTGGGGCACTAGCGTTGCTGCCGCAGGACAAGCAGCCCCGGCGCGACTGGCATCGCCCGGGGCCTGGCCCACAGGATTCGAGGTCCCATGGACACCCCGCAGACTAGCGGTGCGTTCTACGCATCCAAGCCCGCGCCCGTAGGAGGCCGGGCATGAGCGTCGAGAGGCGTTCGAAGGCATCCGGCGTCACCTACGTCGTCCGGTGGCGCGAGAACGGCAGGCAGCGGGCGAAGACCTTCCTGCGCCGCGCCGACGCCCAGGCATGGGACGTCGAACTGCGTCGGCGGCGGGAACTCGGCCCGCTCGCCGTCCAGCAGCTGACGAACAGGAGCCAGACCCTCAACGAGTTCATCGAGGACCACTGGGTGCCCGAGCACGGGGTCACGCTGGAGAAGTCCACGCGACGCACATACGCCGACCTGTATCGCCTCTACATCGAGCCGCCCCTGGGTGATGTGCCGCTCCAGAACATCACGGTATCCGAGGTCCGAAAGTGGCAGTCCGAGCTCCAGGCGGAGCGGAACGCCAGTCCGGACCTCGTCGGCAAATGTCGGACGGTGCTCTCGTCGGTGCTCAGACATGCCCTCGAGGCCGAGGCCGTCGCGGGAAATCCGGTCGGCGCTGTGAAGGCCCCCAAGCGCGAGTACAAGGACGCGGTAGACCCGCTCGCTCCGGCGACGGTCGAAGCTGTCCGTGGCGTCCTCCTGGGCTCGATGGCGACCGACGTCCCCGAGTGCACGCGCCACGGCGCGCGAGTGTCGGCGTACGTGGTGCCCGACGAGCGGACGCCGGCCTCACGGCTTCAGGACGCGCTCGTGGTCAGCCTCATCGCCTACGCGGGCCTCCGCCCGGGCGAGCTTCGGGCTCTGCGATGGAGCGACGTCCGCGAGCGCACGATCCTGGTGGACCGGGCGGCAGACGACGACGGGACAGACAAGGACACGAAGAGCCGGGCGAGGCGGACGATCAAGCTGATCGACCCTCTCGCAGCAGACCTCGAGGAATACCGTCAAGCCCTGGGAGGTCCCGGCCGCAGGACCCGAGTTCTGACCGGCTCGCCGGAAGCCTGGCGTCGAGGCGACTGGCACAACTGGCGAGCGGTCCGGTGGAGGCAGGCCTGCAAGCGGGCGGACGTCGAACCGACGCCGAGGCCCTACGACCTTCGCCATTCGTTCGCCTCGCTTCTGCTCGCCGAGGGACAGACTGTTCACTACGTTGCGAGCCAGCTCGGCCACTCGCCCAAGCTCACGCTCGACACCTACGGCCACCTGTTCGCGGAGTTCGCCGATCGGGCTCGCATCGATCCCGTCGCGGAGATCATGAAGGCGCGCGGGGGCTGACGAAGGACACCCTCGCCACGTCGCGACGACGTTGCGTCGGCGGGTAGCGGTAGGCGCAGCCCGGGTGCGAACGGGGCCGGGCGGGCGACGCCGGTGCGATCGCGCCTCAGGCCCCGTGAGGCGGATGCGGAAGGTCCGCATACGGTGGGCCAAACCCACGTATAGGGCACCCCGGTGGGGCCTGGAAGCGTTCAATTAACACCAGTTCGACGCGTTAGTGGCCCTCCGGTCGCATACGGCGAACCATCCCTACTTGGTGTCTTCTTCGCCGCCATTGGTGTCGGGTCGAGATGGGGCGTGAGCCGACGGCGTTCCGGGGGTGGTGTCGCGCGGCTCCGTTGGGGCAGCGCGCGCGCTCGACGCTGCGGTCGTCGCGCCAGCGTTGGTTGGGACACGGCGCGCGCGCCGTGTCCCAACCGAGCTCCCTTCAGCGGGCAACTCACCGGGCGGGTCTTGCGGGACACTCGCCGCTAAGACGCCTTCCGCGGCACTCGTTCGACGGCAGGGTCCCGGTGAGCGTTCGGCTCGGCGATCTCGGGGGACGTCACCCGAGGGTCAACCTCTGGAGAGCTCTGAGCATCTCGTCCCGCTTCAGTGATCGATCGAACGTCTTCGCGACGAGTCCCCGTCCATCGACAAGGACGACGATCTGGCAGGTCGGGTTGCCGAACCTTCGGGCGAGCCCTCGATCGCGGTCGTAGGCCCGAGGAGCCGACGCGCAGCCACGACGCCGTCCCGGGCGAGACCGGGCTGTTCGTCGATCCGGACGAGGGCAAGCGGCCCGGCGAGCCCTCGACGGGGCCGTCGGGCCTGCCCTACGAGGAGCCCGTGGGCCCGGGCGATCGGGTGCCGCCGCGGCTCGCGGGGGCCGGGCGCGACGAGGAGCCCGCGTGGGAGGACGAACAGGACGAGCGCGCCGACCGCCTCATGCCGCTCTCGTCGTCGTCGCGACGGGAGACCGAGCGCGACGAGGCCCGCGGTCGCGACGACGGCGAGCAGCGTTCGGGCGAGGTGGCGGTCGCACGGGAGCCGACGCCGGACAATCCGGACGACGAGTACCAGTGGCACACGGGGATCCGTCGTCCGACGGGTCGTCCGGACGCTGTGGAGTTCGTCGAGACGCACAAGGCGTTCGGCCGCAACAAGATCCTCCGTGGCCTGAACATGGGCCTGCCGGAGGGCATGATCTCGATGATCCTCGGGCCGTCGGGTACCGGCAAGAGCGTCTGCATCAAGCACATGGTCGGGCTGCTGTACCCCGACGACGGCGACGTGCTGGCGCGGTGTCAGCCGCTTTCTGCGCCTGCTTCAGGGTGATCCTGTGGTCACCCTCCTCCGCAAGGGCGAGAGTTTCTGGCTTGACGCCGATCTTGTGTGCGGCGTCCTCGATCGTGCAGGCGGCGGTCTCCCTTGCCCATCGGAGAAGCGCGGGGGTGGTGTGTGCGCGCCCGCCATGCTCGGAGTCTATTCGCGGCAGTTCGCCCCTCCCCTTCACGGCTCTGTTGGGCGACTGACGCTGGGCACAGGGCACCTCCTCGATGAGCATCACGAAGCAGGAAACCGACGGCGGTACTCGTCATCGAGCTCCGCCAAGAGCGCTTTGCCGCCGTGGTCGATGCTGCCGTCGCGGTCGGCGGCCTCCAGGCCGGCGCAGAGCGCGTCAAGCTCAAGGTTCGTGAACGCACCCCAACGGTTGCGCGGTTCCAGATCGTCACCGTGCTGACGTGCTGAACCGTTCATGTCGCGACGGTACATCCACGGTGTGGGGCGCCACGCTCGCCTATCCTCGCGCGATGTTGTCCCGTGGACGCAGCGTGCGTCGTTCACTCGGGGTCGTTGCTGCCTTCACGGCGCTGGCACTAGGACCCTCCGCCACATCGGCGGGCGCCGACGTGAGGAGCGCGGCTGTCGTCGACGCCGTCGATCCGACCGTGGCCTTCGACATCACTCGCGCGGACGTGACGGTGGACAACGTCTCCGGCCGCCTTCTGCTCGTCGTGAGACTCGGCCATCAGCTCCAGGCGCAGGCCGGCGAGTATCCGTCGCTGACCGCGCGTGTCTCCAACTCAACGTTCTGCCCCGACGGCGGAGGCGTTGACGACAAGGTTGGCGACACCATTATCAAGATCCGGCCGGCCAACAGCCCAGATCCCTCGGGCCAGAGGCCCCTTGAAGCG
>CAFBMK010000111.1_pt1 | contig 11049 bp, 10 predicted proteins | sample 7268691 | NCBI WGS metagenome assembly CAFBMK01 (sample SAMEA6814062, study PRJEB35770) | freshwater metagenome | biome: Freshwater; feature: Freshwater reservoir; material: water | place: Czech Republic | collected 2017-05-23 | depth 30m m
GATACACCTCTTCCCTTTCCGAACAGAGCAGTTAAGCCCCTCAGCGCCGATGGTACTTGGCTCGCAAGGGCCTGGGAGAGTAGGTCGCCGCCGGAATTAGTGTTGAAGCGCCCCGCGAGAGCGGGGCGTTTCGCCGTTTCAGGGTCCCTCTTCGGGGGCCTGTTGCGCCCTGCCCGTTCCCGGGTGGGGCGCTTCGCCGTTTTGGCCGGCGGTCCCACGCCCACTCCGGCGCAGCTCGACTCGTCGTTCGGAGAGCAGCTCGAGCGCGACCGACGGTGGCCGGCCGCCGAGGGTCGGTGGCCGCCGGCGACCCGCTACGGTCGTCGGGTGCCGCGTCGCAAGCCCACCGGCCCGCGGGACCGCCGTGGAGCTCCACGCCCGGGGCAGGCGGGTCCCCGTGAGCCCACCGCGCAGCAGACGGCGGACTACCTCGAGCGTCAGCGGGTGGTGTGCCGGCGCAAGGACCGTTACGCCTCCGAGAGCGAGGCCCGAGCGTTCGCCCTCATGCACCAGCCCGGGCCCGGCAGCCGCGCCGACGTGTACCGGTGCGAGATCTGCGACGGCTGGCACCACACCCGAGGACGCTGATGACGATCCGGTCCCGGAGCTGACGTGGCGCGCATGCGTCGCAAGGGCGACCTGCCCACGAAAGTGTGCGCACATTGCGGCAAGCCGTTCGCGTGGAGGAAGAAGTGGGCCCGCGACTGGGACACCGTCCTCTACTGCTCGGACCGCTGTCGCCGCGAGGCATCCGCCGAGCGCGCCCGCCGAGGTCGTGCCTGATGGCGGCCGTGGGTAGGGGCGTGCGGTGTCCGTGCTCCCCGCCGTTCCCGTCGACGACCGGCCCGCGGTGGAGGCCTGGGTGGCCGAGCACCTCGGGGACGTCGTGCTCGAGGGTCCTGAGGGCGTCCGGGGGTCACCGGCGTTCACGGGCGGTCAGGCGGCCGCCGACGCCGCGTTGCGCGATGCCGACCTGCGGGGCTACGCGAGTCGGCGCAGCGAGGTCCTGCCGGTCGAGCGCCGCGGGGCCAGTCGGCTCTCGCCGTACATCCGGCACGGGCTGCTGCCGCTGCCCCACGTCTGGGACGAGGTGGCGTCGGTCCCCGCGCGCGACCGGGGCAAGTTCCGGGACGAGCTCCTCTGGCAGGAGTACGCCCGCCACGTCTACGCCCGCGTCGGCGGGGGCCTCGGCCGGCCGCTCCGTCACGTGCCGCCCACGTCCTCGAACACCTGGCCGGAGCCGTGGGTCCGGACGATGGCCTGCATGGCCCTCACCACCGACGAGCTCCGCGGTGACGGATGGCTGGTGAACCAGACGCGGATGTGGCTCTCCTCGCAGTGGACCGTCCGCGGGGGGCGCGACTGGCGCGAGGGGGAGGACCGCTTCTTCCGGCACCTGCTCGACGGGTCCCGGGCGGCCAACCGCCTCGGCTGGCAGTGGACCGTCGGTGCCGGGACGGGCCGCCCGTACGGCTTCGCGCGTTGGCAGGTCGAGAAGCGCGCCCCCGGTCTCTGCGGCCGGTGCGCCCTGCGCGACCGCTGCCCGATCCAGGAGTTCCCCGACGCGTCCTCGGGGCCCTCCGTGGAGTCGCCCGAGTCGCTGCGGACCGATCCGGATCCCCACCGGACCGGCGGCCCGACGACCGTCGACGGCGACGGCACCCCCGAGGCGGTCTGGCTGACGGCGGAGAGCCTGGGGTCCCGCGACCCCGCGCTGCAGGGACGCCCCGACCTGCCCGCGGTGTTCGTGTTCGACCACGCCCGCCTGGCGGGGTGGCGCCTCTCCGGCAAGCGCCTCGTGTTCCTCGCGGAGACCCTCGGCGAGCTCGCCGGCCGCCGCGACGTCGAGCTCCACGTCGGTGACCCCGCGGAGGTCCTGGCCGGTCGCCGGCTCGCCGCCACGTGGACGCCGGTCCCCGGCTGGCGGCGCCTTGCCGACCGCCTCGACGTCGTCGAACGGCACCCGTGGCCGTGGCTGGCGCGACCCCACGGGCGCAGCGCGAAGTCGTTCTCGGCGTGGCGCAAGGCCCTGCCGGCCGACCGGCAGCGAGGGGCCTGAGGGACGCCGCACTCGAGGGCCGGCACCGGTCGTGCGTGCGCCCGTCGACGCGATGGCCCCGCCGCGGGCGCCGACGACGCGGGGCCCGGCTGGACCGCCGACATGGAGCCCGCCTGAACCGACGGCGCAGGACCCGGCCGCGCCGGAACGCCGGTTCCCGGCTATCGTCGCGGTCGTGCGTCCCCCGCGCCCCCGTCGTCGACCCCGGCCGTCCGTCGGACGGGGGACTCCCGGTCGTCGGGCGACCGTGACGGTCCTGCTCGTCGCGGCGCTGACGGTGCTGCCCGCCGACGGCCCGTCCGGTCCCTGGGCGCCGGTGGCGTCCGCCGTCGGGACAGGGACCGCCCTCGCGGCGCCCGGGGAGAGCCGGGTCGCCCTCTACGCCGAGCGGCTCCGGTCGGACCCGGTGTTCGTCAGCCCCTCGCTGCGCCGGGTGGTCAGCGCGGAGGACGAGGCGGCGCTGCGGCGGGACGTCGCGGCGATGCCCTACCCGACGTACGTCGTGGTCGCGCCGGCGTTCCGCGACGAGCCGGACCTCGAGTCCTTCCCCGACCTGGCGACGCTGCTCCGCGACCGCCTCGGCCGAGACGGGCTCTACCTCGTGGCCGACGAGAACGGCTCCGGGCTCGGAGCCGACGCGTTCGGCGTCCGCACCCGCGGGGACACGCGCGGCCTGATCTCCACCGTGCTCGGCGCGGTCCCGCGCGGGGACGGACCCGTCGCCCGGGTGCGGTTCGCCCTGGAGCACCTCCGCACCGGCGCCACCGCGACGGGCGGGACGGTCGACGACGACGCGTCCGACGACGCGCGGTTCTTCTCCATCCTCGGCGTCTCGACGCTCGTGGGCCTCGTCGTGCCGCTGGGCATCGCGGCCTCGACGCCCGGGGGCCGCCGGCGGCGGGCCGAGCGACGACGGGCCCGTCTCGCGGCCCGGGACGCGCGCATCGCGGCCGCGCCCGCGGTCGCACCCCCCGTCGAGCGGGGCGAGGCCCGCCGCGACGCGCAGGACGCCGTCGCCGGACTGGCCCGCGCGATCGCCGAGGCCGACGCGCCGCCGGACCGCGCGCTGCGCACCTACGACGCCGCGTCGCACGCGCTCGGCCGCGAGGACGCGACGCCGATGGACCTCGTGGGCGCCCGCGCGCTGGCGGACGCCGGCCGCGCGCAGCTGCGCGGCGCGTCGTGGCGCCCGTGCCTGTTCGACCCGCGGCACGGCGAGGGCGACCGGCCCACCCGCTGGCGACGCGACGGCCAGGACGCCGTCATCCCGGCCTGTGCCGACTGCGCGGCCCTGCTGGCGGACGGCAAGGCGCCGCCGGTGCTGCAGGACCGCGGACGGCCGTACTGGGAGCGCGACACCGTCTGGGCCCGCACGGGGTTCGGGGCGATCGACGACGACGTGGCCGACGCCGTGCTCGCGGGCGGGCGGACGGTCCGATGAGCCGGGGAGGCGACGCGGCCGCCCGGACGCGGTCGTGCGCGGTCGGTCCGCGGCTCGCCCTCCGCGGCGTGGTGCTCGTGCTGCTGCTGATCGGATGGCTCGGTGCGCAGCTGACCGGCGCGCCGACCGCGACGGCCGACGGGGTGGTCCCGCTCGCCGCCGGCTCGTCGATCGCCACGGCCTCCCCGCTCGCCGCCGGCTCGCCGTTCGGCGGGGACGAGGACGCGGGCTCCGCCGACGGCGGGGCCTCGTCGGGCGATCCGCGCCCGGACCGGCTCGCGCGGATCGCCGCGGAGCTGCGGCGGTCGCGATTCGTCGTCGACCCCGAGCTGGACTGGCAGTACGACGGACGGACCCGCCGGTCGGTCGAGCGGGCGCTGCGCGGGGCGCGGATCGCGGTCTTCGTCGTGGCGCTGCCGGCGACCGACGAGGACGAGTCCGGGGGCGACCTCGAGCGCGTCGTCCAGGCCCTGCAGCGACGGGTCGGACGCCCCGGGCTGTACGTCGCGATCGACCAGGAGGGGCGGATGGACCTCGCCAGCGTCGGCGTGCCGCTCGACCTGCGGATCTCGTTCTCCCTGCTCTACCCCAGCCGCGACGACCGGCCGTACGAGCAGCAGGAGCGCGACCCGGCGCCGGCCCCGTGGACGACCGTGCCCGGCCGCCTGGGCGAGATGCTCGCGGCGGTCGCGAAGGCGCGGCCCGGCCCGCCGAACGGGATCGTCGACGACGTGGCGGAGCTGTCGTCCCTGCCGGGCGAGGCGCGCGACGAGCGCAACCGCGAGGACGCGATCTTCGGCGTCGTCGGCGGCCTCCTGCTCGGGCTGGTCCTCGCCGGCGTCGGGCTCGGGATCGCCGCCGGCGTGCGCAGCGTGCGCGCCGCGGGGCCCGGGCGCGGCCCCGGTGGGGGCGGGGGAGCGGGTACGGGCGGGCGGCCCGCGGCGGGCGGGGCGCGCTCGGATCGTGGCGCTCGCGGCTCGCGGTCCGGTCGTGGTCGCCGCCGCGGACGACGCGGGACGGGCCGGCGTGCGTAGCGTGTCGGGCGTGCAGGACCGTCCCGTCGTGGAGCACCCCCGTCCGTCGCGCGCCGCGCCGCCGTCCCCTCGCGTGCCCGCGCGGGTCGCCGTGCTCGTCCTCCTGGTCGTCGCGGTCCTCGCGACCGGGGTCCCCGTGGAGCGGGCCGGTGCGGACACGACGCCCGCGCAGGTCGCCCGCGCGCTCGAGCGCTCCTCCGTCTACATCGACCCGGCGCTGGACGGGCAGATCAGCCCCACGGCCACCGGTCGGCTGAAGCGGGCGGTGGAGGCGTCGGGCGAGCGCGTGTTCGTCGCCCTCGTGCCGATCGTCGACGGGGACCGCTACGACGGCCAGGTCCGGACCTTCCTCGCCGCGCTGCGCAGCCGGCTGGCGCGCGACGGCATCGTCGTCGCCGCGGACGGCCGGTACCTGCGCGTCGACGAGCGGCGCGGCGGCCGCCAGGTCCGTCGCCAGGAGGTCCAGGACGCCGAGTCGCTGGCGAACTACGCCGACGAGGGCGGGGAGAGCTACGACCGGCCGCTGCTCGAGCGCGTCGAGCGGTTCCTGGCGAACCTCCGTCAGTCGCCGCAGCGGCTCGCCGCGCGCGTCGCCGCCGACGAGCGCCGGAAGGCCGAGACGTCGAGAGCGTTCCGGCGTCGGGAGCAGGACCGGCGGGCCGGCGCCGACGAGGACGGCGGGTTCCCGCTCCTGGTGGTCGGCCTGCTCGTGGTCGGGCTGGCCGTCGGCGCGGCGCTCGTGCTCCGGCGCCGCCGGGGCGCGACGGCGGTCGACGGGCCGCTCCCGGTGGTGCCGGCCCGGGTCTTCGAGCACGCCCGCGCCGCCCAGCGCGCGGAGCTCCACGAGGACGCCGACGCCGAGCTGCTCGCGCTGGCCACGCTGCTGGACGAGCAGCCCGTGCCGCGCGGCGAGCGGGCGCAGGACGCCTACCAGCGGGCGCTCGACGCCTACACCGCCGCGCGGCGCCGGTCCGTGGAGGACGCCTCGACGGTCGACCTGGTCGGCGTGCTCGTGCTCGTCGACCTGGCGCGCGGCGAGCTCGCCACGGCCGCCGCGCTCGAGGCGGGCGGACGGCCGCCGGCGCGGGTGCCGCTCTGCACCTTCCACCCCCTCCACGGCCGGTCCGCCAGGACGGTGCGCTGGGAGCGCGGACTGCGCGTGCCCGCCTGCGCGGCGTGCTCCGCGGCGGTGCGCTCCGACGGCACCCCCGACGCGTTGCGCGACGGGGACCGGCCCTACTTCGAGGGCGACACCGTGTGGGCCCGGACCGGGTACGGCGCGTTCGCCGACGACCTGGTCGAGCGGGTCTCGCGCGGGGAGTGACGGGCCGGCGCCCGCGCGCCGCCGTCGCGCCGGACGCCCGATCCCACCCCGTCGCCGTGGTGGCGTCGTGCCCCGCGCGGCAACCGATCGCCGGGGGTCCGCCGGACCATGGAGGTCGGCCGGGGACCCCGCGCCGCCGTCGTCACCGTCACGCTGGAGCCCGATGCCCGAAGGTCACACCATCCACCGCCTCGCCCGCGACCACGTGCGGGACCTCGCACGGGAGCCGCTGCAGGTGTCCTCGCCCCAGGGGCGGGCGGTCGAGACGGCCCGGGCGCTCGACGGCCGGTCGTTCGCGAAGATCGACGCCTACGGCAAGCACCTGCTCTACCGGTTCGAGGACGACCTCACGCTGCACGTGCACCTGGGGCTCTTCGGGCGGTTCCGTCGCCAGCACACGCCGCCCGAGGAGCCCAAGGGCGAGAAGCGCCTGCGGATGATCGGCGAGCGCTGGACCGTCGACCTGTCGGGGGCCGTCGCGTGCACGCTGATCGACCCGGAGGAGGAGGCGGCGCTGCTCTCGCGGCTCGGGCCCGACCCGCTGCGCCGGGACGCCGACACGGAGCGGTTCGTCGCCGCCCTGCGCAAGCGCCGGATCCCGATCGGCGCGGCGATCATGGACCAGAAGGTCGTCGCCGGCATCGGCAACGTCTTCCGCGCGGAGGCCCTGCACGTCAACGGGATCGACCCCCGCCTGCCGGCCCGGGAACTGGGCGATGAGCGGGCGATGGTCCTCTGGGGGACCATGGCCAAGATGCTGGCCGACGGCGTCCGGGAGCGGCGCATCGTCACGATCCGCGGCGCGGACGACAAGCCCGTGAGCGCCGGCCGCGCGACGAAGGGCGAGGGGCCGCGCGCCCGCGCCGACCGGGTCCGCCACAGGACGGTCCACGTGTACCGGCGGGAGCACTGCCACGACTGCGACGCCCCCGTGGTCCGGTCGACGATGGCGAGCCGGACGGTCTACGAGTGCCCGGTCTGCCAGCCCGAGGGCTCCGCGGGACCCAGTCCGACCCCGTCGCTCGCCGAGGGCGAGGCGGCCGGCCGGCTGTTCTGAGGCGGGCCGGCGACCCGCCGGCCCACCGCGCCTGCCCGCCTACCAGCCGCGCGTGCCCGGTCCGCCCTTGAACGGGCCGACCAGGTCGTCCGTGATCCAGCCGCCGTAGAAGTCGCCCTCCTGCGCCTGCACCCGCTCCTCGTCGAGGTAGCAGGCCTCCATCCGGCTGGGGTAGACGCTGACGTGGTCGCGCAGGTCGAGGAAGCCCTTCGTCGGCCGCGGGTAGGACCAGCCGGCGCGGGCCGCGGTCGTGCCGCCGGCCGCGAGGTCGTGGTACCGGGCGACGCCCTTCCACTCGCAGTACGAGCTGCCGTCCGCGTCCTGCAGGACCCCGTCGGCGAAGGCGCCGGGCGGGACGTAGACCGTCGGCGGGTGGCTCGTCTCGAGGACCCGCAGTGCGTCGTCCGTGTCGACGATCGTCACGCCGCCGAGCACGATGCGCACCCGCCGGCCGACGGGCTCCAGCCGCGGGGGACGGGGGTAGTCCCAGACGTTCTCGGTCATGCCGGGGGTACGCCCGCGCGGCCCGGCGCGGATGCGGCGGCCGGCCCCCTCGCGTCGGGAAGCCTCGACCCGGTGGGCGGGAGAGGTCCGATGCGGTGGGCGGCGCCCGTCCGGTGGGTGGCCGGCGCCCGCCCGGTGGCCGCGCGGCACCCCGCTCGCTCAGGCGGCGCGCTCGCCCAGGACCATCCGCACGTAGCCCACGGTGCGCCGGGTGTGCTCCGCGATCTGCTCGACGGCGTAGCCCCGCTGGAGCAGCTCGGCGAACCGGGCGGCCTGGCGGCGGCGGCCGTCGCGGCGCTCGCGCAGGTCCGCGACGGAGGACCTGTCGGGCGCCAGCAGCAGCCCGTGGCGGCGCAGCGCGGCCAGCGCCTCGCGCCGCGTCGCGTCGTCGACGCCGGGCAGATCGCCGAGGGCGGCGGCCGACAGGCGCGAGAGGTCCTGCAGCGTCAGGACCCCGTGGCGGTGCAGGGCCCGTGCGGCGTGCTCGGGCAGCACCTCGGACAGGACGATGCGGTCCGCCGCGGGATCCGCCGGCAGGGCCGCGAGCAGGGGCGGCAGCTCGTCGGGCGACGGCGGGCGCTCGCCGGGCAGCGGCGCGAGGCCCGCGAGCTCGGGGCGCTCCTCGGGCACGGCGGCGCGCAGCCGGGTGCCGGCCGCCCGCTCCAGCCCGGCGATCGCGGCGCGCTGCAGGTCGGCCACGGCGATCGGGGCGGCGACGAGCTCGTCCTGCCGGCGGCCGAGGAGCTGCTCCTGCCACTCGAGGTCCCGCGCGCATCGGCGCAGGACGGCGGCGGCCGTCACGGCGTCCTCGTGCTCGCTGCGGTGGAAGACGACCCAGCGGTCGCCGCCGGCCCGGCTGCAGAACCAGTCGAAGCGGTCCGACGTCCGGACACCGCGGGCGCCGAGGGTGGTGACGCTCGCCCGGTGGACGAGGACCTCGCTGGGGCCGATCGCGAGGTGCGTCCAAGGGGCCTGGTCGGGGCAGGCGGAGGAGTCGAACATGCGGTGCCGGGGGCTCGGGACGTGACCGCGGCCGACGGGGACGAACCCGCGGGGACCGCGCTGAGTTCGGAGACCCTAACACGATGGACGGCGAGACGTTCGGGTCACCGAACTCCCGCCCGGGATCACCCTGCGATGCGGAGGGCGCGCTCCTCGACGATCCGCAGCTGGACCTCGGTGAGCGGCAGGTCGGCGCCCTGCTCCAGGAGCCGGACCGCGCGGTCGAGCGTGAGGCCCGAGCCGGTCAGGATCGAGCCGATGAGCGGCGGCGCGCTCGACGAGCAGACCCCGTTGGGGCAGCTCGGATCCGCCGGGTGGTCGTGGTCCTGTGCCATCCATCGAGGGTAGCGCGCGGGGTCCCGGGGCCCGCGGGGCGGCGGCGATGGTCGGCCTGCGCCGTCCCGTCGCCGCCCCGCCCCGCGACCGCACCCGCCCCGCGGCCGGGTCCGGCCCGCGACCGCACCCGCCCCGCGGCCGGGCCCGGCCGGCGACCGACCGGTGCGCGTGGGAGGGTGGGCGTCGCACCGATGACCGACCCGTCCTTCCTCGACCACGCCCGCCTGGCGCGCAAGCACTACGAGCTGCCGTCCTACCAGGCCTTCCTCCGCCGGCTCGGCGGCACGCTCGAGGCGCACCTGCGCGAGCTGATCTCGGCCGCCGGCATCCCGGAGAACCAGTCCGAGGTGGAGTGGCGGATCAAGACGCCGGAGTCGTTCGAGCAGAAGGCGGCGTCTCCGGACCCGGACGACCCGGACCGCCTGCACTACCGCCACCCCGTCGACGACATCAGCGACCAGCTCGCGCTGCGGGTGATCGCGTTCCTGCCCGCCCAGGTCGAGGCCGTCGAGCAGGCGATCGCCGACGACGACGCCCTGCTCGTGCGCGAGGTCCGCAACAAGGGCGTCGACCACACCGACTCGCGGGCGTTCGGGTACCAGAGCGTCCACGTCCTGGTCACCCCGGCGCCGCAGCTCGGGGCGCCCGACCCGCCGAAGGACTACCGGGTGCCGCGCGTGGAGATCCAGCTGCGCACGCAGCTCCAGCACGTCTGGGCCGAGCTCGAGCACGCCTCGCGCTACAAGGGCGCGGCGGGATCGCGGGTGTCGCGCAAGTTCGACCGGGCGGCCGCGCTGATCGAGATGGTCGACGAGCTGCTGCAGGAGATCGACGACGCCGCGGCCGCCGGCGAGCGCCGCGATCCCGCCCCGCCGGTGCCGGCCGTCGACGGCTCGGCCGCCGTCGACGCGCCGGACCGGCTCGTCGGCAACCGGCTCACGGCCCGCGCCATGCGGTCGTTCCTGGCCGAGGCGTTCCCGCAGGCCCCACCCAGCCGCGGCGCGGGGTCGGAGGAGTGGATCCGCCGCCACGCGCTCGAGTCCGGGTTCGACACGGTGGAGGCGCTCCGCGACGCGGTCCGGTCCGTCGACGTCGAGGCGATCGACCGCACCTTCCGCGAGGGCGTCACCTGGGAGCGCAACCAGGTCCGGTGCCTCGACGACGTGCTCCTGGCCGTCGGCGGGGCGGCCTACGTCGCGCTCGCCGAGCGGCTCGTCGACGAGGACGACGCCGCGCAGCGGCAGAAGCGCCCCCGCGTCCTGGGCTGGCGCCTCAAGCGCCTGCGCGAGGCCGGCGTCGTCGGCCCCTGAGCGACCGCCGCGCCCCCGGCTCCCCGGCCCACGGCGCCCGCTAGGGCAGCGGGGTGACCACGGTCCACGGGCGGACCGTCCGGGAGACGACGAGCCCGGCGGCGACGTAGGGGTCGGCCTCGGCGAACGCCTCCGCGACCTCGGGTCCGCCGCGGAACGCCAGGAGGCCCGTCGCGGGCGGGTCGCCGGCGGCGCCGCCGATGACGAGCTCGCCCGCGGCACGGGAGCGCTCGACCGCCTCGAGGTGGGCGGCGCGGTGCGGGGTCCGGCGGTCGAGCATGTCCTCGACGTACTCGTAGGTCAGGAGCTGCAGCGTCTCGGGCATCGCCCGGAGGATGACGGGCGCCGGCGCGACGGGTCCGGTCCGCGGGGATCGTCCGGTCGCCGGGCCCGCGTCCGGGAACGACGACGGCCGCCCCGGAGGGCGGCCGTCGGTGCTGCGGTGGCCGGCGGTGCGGCGCCGGCCGAGCGGCCTAGATGTACTCGCGGAGGTACCGCTCGTAGGTGCGCATGTGGCCCTCCTCGTCCCGCAGGATCTCGATGACCATGTCCTGCGTGGCCCAGTCGACGCCGTCGGTGGCCTCGATGATCCGGGTGTAGTGCGAGATCGCGCCGGACTCGGCGTCGATGACGCCCTTGATCACGGACACGACGTCGGTGGCGTCGTCGAACGGCTGCAGGCCCGAGTCGAAGTCCTTCGGGAAGTCGGCGGAGCCGGGGACCGTGCCGTAGAGGTCCTTGATGCGCTCGGCGAACTTCTTGGCGTGGCCGAGCTCCTCGCCGACGTCGGCGCCGAGGTCGGTGGCGATCTCCTTGGCGCGGATGCCGTCGAGGTTGATCGACTGCTGGAGGTAGTTCGTGACGGTCTCGATCTCCATCCAGTACGCGGTCGTGAGGAGCTCGACGATCTCCTCGCGCTTGGCGGCGTTCTGGTCGGAGAGGATTCCGGCGCTGGCGTGATGCGTGACGGTCATGCGGGTGC
>CAFBMK010000112.1_pt1 | contig 10975 bp, 12 predicted proteins | sample 7268691 | NCBI WGS metagenome assembly CAFBMK01 (sample SAMEA6814062, study PRJEB35770) | freshwater metagenome | biome: Freshwater; feature: Freshwater reservoir; material: water | place: Czech Republic | collected 2017-05-23 | depth 30m m
CCACGACGACGTCGCCCGTCGCGTCGCGGATCGCGTCCACCGTGGCCTCGCGGTCGTCGGGCACGGCCACCGTCTCCGCGACCTCGGCGCCCCAGGCGCGCACGAGCGCGGGGACGACGACCCCGTTGACGTCGTGGACGGCACCGGGCGGCAGCTCGGCGTCGGGACCCGCACCGCGGATCACCTCGTCGCCGGTGTGCAGGACGGAGACCCGGGGGCGCCGGCGGACCGGCACGTGGGTGAACCCGGCGCCCGACAGCGGCGCGAGGTGCTGGACCCCCAGCCGCGTGCCCGTCGCGACGACGAGACCGCCGGCGGCCAGGTCGGTCCCGGCGGCCCGGACGAACGCGCCCTCGGCCGGGGCTGCGGCGAAGCGGGCGCGCCCGTCCTCCTCGACGACCTCCTCGTACGGGACGACCGCGTCGGCGCCGGCGGGGACCACGGCCCCCGTCGCGATGCGGATGACCCGGCCCGGCAGGAGCGGCCGGTCGGCGGGCTCGCCGGCGCGCGACTCCGCGGCGACGGGCAGCGCCACGGGCGCCGCGTCCGTCGCGCCGGCGAGGTCGGCGGCGCGGACGGCGAACCCGTCCATCGCGGAGCTCGCGAAGGACGGCAGGGCCCGGCGGGCGACGACGTCGACCGCGACGGTGCGGCCGACGGCGTCGCCGAGCGGGACGTCCTCGGCGGGCAGCGCGATCGTCGCCCCGAGGCGGCGGGCGAGGGCGATCGCCTCGTCGAGCGGGGTCAGGGTCGGGGCGTCGGCGGGCACGAGCGGGGTCAGCCGCCGATGGCGCTCATCGGGCGGTCCGGCGGGCGGAAGCCCGGCTTGTGCATCTCGTGGCCCCACTGCTTGCCCGCCACCGCGGTGCGGATCATGCGGACGAGCTCCTCGTCCGTCGAGCCGTCGCGCAGCGCTGTGCGCAGGTCCGTCTCGTCGTGGGAGAAGAGGCAGGTGCGCAGCTGGCCGTCGGCCGTGAGCCGCAGGCGGTCGCAGTCGCCGCAGAACGACTCCGTGACGGACGAGATGAAGCCGACCTCGCCGCCGCCGTCGCGGAAGCGGAAGACCCGGGCGGTCGACGACGGGGCCCGCTCGAGCGCGTCGACGGGCCAGCGCTCGTGGATCAGCGCGCGGACCTCTTCCCCCGTGAGGACGTGGTCCTCGGTCCAGTCGCCCGAGGCGTCGAGCGGCATGACCTCGATGAACCGCAGCTGCAGCCCGCGCTCACGCGCGAAGCCGACGAGGTCGACGCACTCGTGCTCCGTGATGCCCTTGAGCGCCACGGCGTTCAGCTTGACCCCGACGTCGTGGCGGTCGAGGGCCTCGAGCCCGCGCAGGACGGCGGGCAGCACGTCGCGACGGGTCAGCTCGGCGAAGCGCGCCGGGTTGGCCGAGTCGATCGACACGTTGAAGCGGTCGACGCCCGCGGCGACGAGCGCGTCGGCGTGGCGGGAGAGCAGCACGCCGTTCGTGGTCATCGAGATCTCCTCGATGCCGGGCACCGCGTCGATCCGCTCGATCAGCGCCGGGAGGTGCGCGCGGGCCAGCGGCTCCCCGCCGGTGATCCGCACGGTGCGGACGCCCAGGCCGGCGAGGACCTCGACGAGCCGGACGGTCTCGTCGTCGTCGAGGCGCTCGTCCTTGGGCAGCCACTGGATGCCGGACTCCGGCAGGCAGTAGGTGCAGCGCAGGTTGCAGACGTCCGTGACCGACACGCGCAGGTCGCGCACGACGCGGCCGAAGCCGTCCTGCAGCGGCGCGACGGTGGTCGCGTCGGGGTGCGTGGCCGTCGCGGCGGGGGCGGCGACGGGCGGGGCGGCACGGACGGGGGACCGGGCGCCGGTGGTGTCCGGGGTCACACGACCGAGTGTACGCAGGCGGCCTCAGCGCCCCGTGGGGTCCCCGGTCCCCGGTCCGGCGCGATCGTCGGCGGCCGCCCCGTGCGCCGGGGGCGGATCGTCGGCGGCGAGGAGGTACGCGACGTCGGTCTCCCACCGCCACGGGTCGGGCTCCTCGAACGGCCCGATCCGGAAGTGCTCGATCGCGCCGCGGTACGCCGTGCCGTCCGGGGCCGGGGTCCGGTCGATGCGCAGGCCCTCGTCGGCCGCCCAGCCCAGCACGATCCGGTGCAGCGCCGCCAGACCGGAGTAGCCGCCCCGGTGCAGCGCGACGACCCAGCGGCCCGCGGGCAGCTCGTCGGCGAGGAGCCGCCCGTCGACCCCGGGAGCCGCGGCCTCGAGCGGGACGCACGCCTCGAAGCTCGCGGGCGGCGGCCCCTCCTCCGGGATCCGCCGCTCGTCGACGACGCGGTAGCGCACGACCGGCCCGCCCGCGGGCCGGAGCCCGTGCCGGACCACCCACCCGAAGGTGGCGGGGACGGCCTCGTCCATCGCCGCCCGGAAGCCCGCCTCGTCCGTGGCGCGGGCCGGGATGCCGACGTAGGGCCGTGCCGGACGCCGCTCGACGCGTGGCTGGTGGTGGCGGCGCAGCCCGTCCCGTGTCATGCCGGAGGGACCGTCGGGGCCGACCGGACTCATCGGTCCGGCGACCGGACGCCGGGACGGCGTGGTGCGACGGGGCGCCGCACGCACGTCCGACCGGCGCCTCCCGCGCGTCCTCGCCCGGGCGCCGGGCCTCCCCACCGGCTCCCGACCACGTCGACCGATCTAGGATCCACCGCATGCAGAGCTCCCGTCGTCGCCTGGCCCTGGCGGCCACCACCGGCGTCCTCGTCGTCTCCGGCGCGGGCGTCGCCCTCGCCGACGGGCGCTGCGGCGCCGCGAGCTGCCGGTCGGACGTGAGCGTCTCCGGCTTCGCGGAACCACAGCCCGTGAAGGTCGGCGAGACGAGCCGCCTGAAGTTCAACATCCGCAACAACGGCCCGGACGGCACGGAGAGCACCGAGCTCAAGACGACGATCCCCGACGGCCTGCGGATCAGCCGCACGCTGACCTACGGCGGGCCCCAGTGCTCGCAGTCCGGCCAGTTCGTCGAGTGCAAGCTCGGCGCGTTCGCGGCGTTCCAGAACATGACGGTGCAGGTCGACGTCGTCGGCACGCGCGCCCAGACCTTCACGATCCCGGCCAACGTCTACGGCTACGGCAGCGAGGACCCCAACGGCGGCAACGGGCAGGTCAACGTCTCCCTCGGCGTGCTCTCGAAGAGCGGGTCGGCCAGCTCGAACGCCGGCGGCAGGCTCACGGTGAAGGACCCGCAGCGGGTGCTGCGGTCGGGCGGGGTGAAGGTGCGCGTCCTGACCTACGCGTCGGGCACGATGCGCGTCCGCGGCCGCGTCTACATCGGCCGGGGCTACGTCGACCTGTCGAAGGTCGTCCAGGGCGTGCGCTCCGGCGAGACGAAGGACGTGTTCCTCGGCACGACGCCGACCGTGCTGCGGAGGATCCGCGCGGGCCTCCGCGGCGGCAAGCGCCTGCGCACGAGGATCAGCGGCTCCGTCGGCAGCCGCAAGATGGCGACGGAGATCCACCTGCGCCGCTGAGCCGGGCCTGCCGCCCTCGACGGTCGAGGGCGCGACCGGACTCTCCCGGCGGCCGCCACGCGGCTCGTCGGCCGGGCGCCGCCCGGGGCCCGGCCTCAAGGCGCCAGGAAGCCGCCGGCGCGCAGCTGGCCCGCGCAGGTGCCCGACTGCAGGTCCTGCAGGAGCGCCGCGGCGTCCGCGGCGTGCTCCGACCTCCGCGAGACCGCGGCGGTGTAGGTCACCTCGGGCCCGAGCGCGGCGGGCACCGGCAGCGCCGCGAGCGCGCCGCGGGTGGCCTCGACGTCCGTCGCGTGCACGATCGCCGCGTCGAGCCGGCCGGCCCGCACGTCGCCCACGAGGCGTCGCGCGTCCGGGGCCTGGGTCCGGACGCGGGCGAGCACCGCCTCGCGCTCGACCGACCCGAGCTTCTCCAGCGCGGTCGTCGTGGTCTGCCCGAGGGCGCCCGAGCCGTCGCCGATGCCGATGAGCGCCTCGCTCTCCCCCGACGTCAGGTCGGCGAAGTCGCGCACCTCGGCGTCGTCCGCGGGCACCGCCAGGACGAGGGTGTCGCGCGCGAAGATCTGCGGGGACTCGACGACGTCGTCGTCCGCGAGCTTCTGGGGCAGCAGGCTGTCGTCGGCGGCCACGAGGTCACCGCGGCCGGCGCGCAGCCGCGACTCGATCTCGGCGGGGCTGCCCAGCTCGACGCGGACCTCGGCGGGGGCGTACTCCTTCGTGCACTCCGTGAGCGGCACGCCGAGGGTCCGGGAGACCTGCAGGACGAGCGTCGGGTGCCCGTCGACCACCAGCGGCGGGCGCGAGGTCTCCTCGTCGGACCCGCAGGCGGTCACGCCGAGGGCGGCGGCCGACAGGAGGGTCGCGGCGATCCGGCGGCGCAGGAGGACGCTCACGCGACCGCCCCCCGCTCGACCATGACCGACGTGGACTTGACCGTCGCCGTGGCCGGCATGCCGGCGACGAGGCCGAGCTCGTCGACCGCGTCCCGGGTGATGACGGAGGTGATGCGGTGCGGGCCCGCCTCGATCTCGACGACCGCCATGACGCCGTCGACCTCGACGGACAGCACGGTCCCCGGGAAGCGGTTGCGCGCGGAGAGGCCCGCGCCGGTCCGGTGCCGGTCCGGGGAGGTGCTGAGGCGGGCGACCTCGTCGCGCGAGACGCGGCGGCGGTTGCGGCCGTCGCGCGTGGTGACCAGGCGCCCCGACGCGTCCCACCGCCGGAGGGTGTCGGCGCTCACGCCCAGGGCCTTCGCCGCGTCGCCCAGGGAGAGGTCCTCGCTCATGCAGGGCGGAGGGTTGCATAGGCACCGCCGCTTCGCACCACGAGTTCCGCCCCGGCGGCCGTCGACGGACGGGCGTCCGAGCCGGCGCGGGGCGTCGGTGCCCCCGGACGGGGTCCGCGGGCCGCCGCCCGGCGTCCCGCCGGCGCCGTCCGACCGCTCCGGCCGCCCGGCGCGCGTCGCCCGGATCAGACCGCGGGGGCCGCGACCTCCCGGGGCGGGACCATCGGGGCGCGGCCGTGCTCCGCGGCGACGATCGCGTCGTTGACCATCGCCGCCGCGAGGGAGCCCTGCGCGATCGCCGCCGCGACCTGCGGGGCCATGGCGCTCACGTCCCCCGCGGCGAAGAGGCCCGGGACCACCGTCCGGCAGAAGGGGTCGGCATCCACGGTCCCCCGCTCCGTCAGCGTCGCCCCGAGGCCGGTCGCCACGTCGTCGCGCAGCCCGAGCGGCGCGACGACCATGATCCCGTCGCGCTCGAGCTCCGCGCCGTCGGCGAACCGGACCGCCCGCAGCGCGTCGCCCTCGCGCTCCAGCGCCGCGACGGGCCGCTCGTCGACCCGCACGCCGGCCCGCTCGAGCGCGCGCAGCTCGTCGGCGTCGAGCCCGGCGGGGCCGTCCGTCAGGAGGACGACGTCGTCGCTCCAGCCGCGCAGGAGCAGCGCGCGGTGGGTCGCCGCCTCCGGACCGAGCACGGCGAGCCGGCCGTCGCGGGCCTCCCAGCCGTGGCAGTAGGGGCAGTGGAACGCCGCGCCGCCCCAGAGCTCCGCCAGGCCGGGGAGCTCCGGCAGGCGGTAGCGCATGCCGACGGCCAGGACGACGTGCCCGGCGGCCACCCGCTCCCCGTCCTGCAGGGTCAGGGCGAAGCCGTCGCCGTCGCGCTCGCCGGCGACGACCCGCGCGTCCCGGACCGTCACGGTCCCGTAGGCGGCCAGCTCGGCGCGGCCGCGGGCGTAGAGCTCCGCCGGCGGCAGGCCGTCGTGGCCGAGCAGGCCGCCGATGCCGTGGGCGGCCAGGTTGCTCTGCTCCCCGGCGTCGAGGAGGAGGACGCGGCGTCGTGCCCGCCCGAGCACGAGCGCCGCGCTGAGGCCGGCGGCGCCACCGCCGACGATCACGCAGGGCCAGGTCGTCGTCTCGCTCATCGGATCGATGGTGCGCGCCGCCGACCCATGTGGCAACCTCCCGTGCCATGTCGGCAAGAACTCCCGCCGAAGGGCCGATCGATGGGACCGAGTCCCGCGAGGACGTGCAGTCCCGCGTGCGCTCCCGCCTGCGCGCCCTGCGGGCGGACCGCGGCCTGACGCTCGCGGAGGCGGCGGGCGCCGCCGGCATGGACCCGTCCTCGTGGAGCCGCCTGGAGTCGGGCGCGCGGCGGCTGACGCTCGACCACCTGCCGGTCCTCGCGCGCGCCCTCGGCGTCACGGTGGACGACCTGCTCGAGGTGCGGGTCGCCCCCGATCCGCGCGTGGCGGCGACGCCGACGACCCGCGACGGGATGACGTTCTGGCCGCTGAACCACCACCCCACGGGCTCCGGGCACCACGCGTTCAAGATCCGGCTGCCGAGCGACCGGCGCGAGCCGATGCCCCGCGAGCACGAGGGCCACGACTGGCTCTACGTCCTCTCGGGACGCCTCCGGCTGCTGCTGGGCGAGGAGGAGTTCGTGCTGCGCCCGGGCGAGGCGGCCGAGTTCGACACCCGCACGCCGCACTGGATCGGCGTCGTCGACGAGCCGGTCGAGCTCATCGGGCTGTTCGGTCCGAGCGGCGAGAAGGTCCACCTGCGCGGCTAGGAAGCTGGGACCGCTTCTCGCGGCGGGCGGTGCCACGCTCCTCCCATGAGCGGGCCGGGGGCACACGAGCGCGACCACGCCGGACACGGCCACGACCACGCGGCCCCGGCGCACGACCACGCGGCGCACGCGCACGCCCGTCCGGGCGTCGCCGCCGGCGGGTCCCGCGCGCACGACCACGGCGGGCACGGGGACCACGGGCACGTCCACGGGGTCTCCGCCGACGCGAACGTCCCGAAGCTCGCGCTCGCCCTGGCGCTGATCCTCGGCTTCATGACGGTCGAGGTGATCGTCGCGCTGATCTCGGGGTCGCTCGCGCTGCTCTCCGACGCGGCGCACATGCTGACCGACGCGGCCGCGATCGCGCTGTCGCTCGTCGCCGCGCGGCTGGCCCGCCGGCCGGCGAAGGGCGCGATGACCTTCGGCCTCAAGCGCGTCGAGATCCTCTCGGCGCAGGCCAACGGCGTCACGCTGCTCGTCCTCGCGGTGATCATCGCGATCGAGGGCGTGCGCCGGCTCTTCGACCCGCCGGAGGTCGAGGGCGGGCTGATCCTCGTCGTCGCGCTCGCCGGCATCGTCGTCAACCTCGCCGCGACCTGGGTGCTCGCGCAGGCGGACCGGCGCAGCCTGAACGTCGAGGGCAGCTACCAGCACGTCCTCACGGACCTCTACGCGTTCATCGGCACCGCCGTGGCGGCCGTCGTGATCATGACCACCGGGTTCGAGCGCGCCGACCCGATCATCTCGCTCGTGATCGCGGCGCTCATGCTGCGCTCGGGCTGGGGCCTCGTCCGGGCGTCGGGCCGCGTGTTCCTCGAGGCCGCGCCGCAGGGCGTCGACCCGGACGAGATCGGCCACGCGCTCGCCGCGGAGCCGCTCGTCGTCGAGGTCCACGACCTGCACGTGTGGGAGCTCACCTCGGGCTTCCCGATGCTCTCCGCGCACGTCGTCGTCGCCACGGACTCGGACTGCCACGGCATCCGGCGCGAGCTCGAGCACACCCTGCACCAGCGGTTCGGCATCGAGCACACCACGCTCCAGGTCGACCACGAGTGCGGCGACCTGCTGACGATCCAGCCGCGCTCGGCGCTCCCCGAGGCCCGCCGGACCGTCTGAGCCTCGGGCGTCCGGTGCGGGGCGGCGGGAGCCGCCCCGTCAGCCCGCCACTCCGTCGGCCCGCCGCCCCGCCGCCCCGCCGCCGACCGCCTGCAGCGTCCCGTCGACGAACGCGGAGGTGCGGGCCCCGAGCCGCGCCGCGTCGCCCGGGTCGTGCGAGACGACGACGGCCGGGACGCCCCGCCGCGCGACCTCGGACCGCACCAGCTCGGCGGCGACCGCGTGGGCGGCGTCGTCCAGGGCGGAGAACGGCTCGTCGAGCAGCAGGGCGGTCGACGGCCGCGCCAGCGCGCGGGCCAGGGCGACCCGCTGGCGCTCGCCGCCGGACAGGTCGGCCGGTCGGGCGTCGGCGCGGTCGGCGAGCCCGAGCAGGTCGAGCCAGGCGACGGCCTCCGCGCGGCGGTCGCGCCGCGTCCGGCGCCCGGCGGGCGGGGTGCCGGACGCGGCGTGCACGGACGGACCGCCGGACGTGGCGGGGGCGGACGGGCCGCCGGGCCGCAGCGCTCCCCCGCCCCGGTCCGCCGCGAACGCCACGTTGCGCCACGCCGACAGGTGCGGCAGGAGCGCGAGCTCCTGGACGACGACGCCGACCCGTCGGTCGCGGGGGCGCACGTCGCGTCCGGCCGCGGCGTCGAACCACGTCCGGTCGCCGCACCGGATCGTGCCCTCCGTGGGCGCGACGAGGCCGGCGAGCGCCCGCACGACGGACGTCTTGCCCGCCCCCGACGGCCCGACGACGAGCACGATCGTCCCCGGCGCCACCGTCAGCCGGGCGGCGAAGGACCGCTCGCCGCGCTCCAACCGGACGTCGGCGGAGAGCCCCTCAGGCACGGACGCCGTCCTCCCCGCGCGACGCCAGCACGCGCGCGACCAGCAGCAGCGCGGCGGAGACGACGATGAGCACCGCCGAGAGCGCCAGCGCCCCGGGGAAGTCCGTGGAGAAGCGCGTGTAGACCTCGAGCGACGCGGTGCGGGTGACGCCCTGGAGCGAGCCGGCGAACATCAGCGTGGCGCCGAACTCGCCGATCGCGCGGGCGAACGTCAGGGTCGCGCCGGCGCCCAGACCGGGCGCCGCGAGGGGCACCGCGACGCGCAGGAAGACGCCGCTCTCCCGGGCCCCGGACAGGCGCGCGGCGTCGAGGACCGCCGGGTCGACGGCCTGGAACGCGCTCTGCGCCTGGCGCAGGTGGAACGGCCCGGCGACGAAGACGAGCGCGACGACGACCGCCGCGAACGTCAGGGGCAGCCGCACGCCGCCGTCCTCGAGCGCCCCGCCGACGAGGCCCTGGGGCCCGAACGCCGCGAGCAGCCCGATCCCGGCGACCGCGGGCGGCAGCACGAGGGGCAGCTCGAGCAGGGCGCTCAGCGCGGTCCGTCCCGGGAACCGCGTCGTGGCCAGCACGTACGCGGCGGGCGTGCCGACGAGGACGACGAGCACCACGGCGATCCCGGAACCGGCGAAGCTCAGCCCGAGCGCGGTCAGCGACGAGCTCGTCCGCAGGCTGTCCCACAGGCGACCGGGCGCGGTGTCGGTGACGATCGCGACGAGCGGCAGCGCCAGGCCCAGCGCGACGAGGAGCAGCGCGAGGGACGCGAGGACGCCGAAGGGCGTGGGGCGGCGTCCCCGCACGGCTCAGCCCGCGGCGCCGGGCGCGAGGAACCCGGCCGCGCGGAGGGCCCGCCCGCACCCGCCGGAGCGCAGGTCCTGCAGGAGCGCCCGTGCCGCCGCGGCGTGCCGCGTGCCGGAGACCACCGCCGCCTCGTAGGAGACCGCCGGCCGGATCGCGGCGGGCAGCGCGATCGCCCGGACCGCGCCCTTCGTGGCGGCGACGTCGGTCCGGTAGACGACGGCGGCGTCGACCACGCCCTGCGCGAGCTTGGCGAGCACGCTCTTCACGTCGGGCTCCTCCGTGCGCACGCGGTCGAGGATCGCCGTCCGCTGCGCCGCAGGGAGCCGGCCGAGCGCCGACCGCGTGTAGCTCCCGACCGGCACGGACGGGGCGCCGACGGCCAGCCGGACGTCGTCCCCGGCGGCGACGGCCGCGAGCGAGTCGACCTTCGCGCCCTCGGCGGGCACGGCGAGCACGAGCTCGTTGCCGGCGAAGGCGACCGGCGTCCCCACCCGCCCCTCCCGCGCCAGCTCCTGCGGCAGCGTCGCGTTCGCGGCGGCGAAGAGGTCGCCCCCGGCCCCCTTGCGGATCTGCGCCGCCAGCTCGTCGGACCCGGCGAAGGACAGGCGGACCTCCGCGGGCCCGTAGTCCTTCGCGCACGCGGTCAGGGCGCCGGTCAGCGACGCGGCGGCCTGCACCGTGAGCGTCGGCCGGGACGCGCCGCCGGCCCCGGCGGTCGCCGCGTCGCCCCCGTCGTCGGAGCCGCAGCCGGCGAGGCCCGAGGTCGCCGCGAGCGCCAGGCCGACGAGAACGGTCCGGGGGGCGTGCCGGGGCAGGAGGGGGCGTCTGGGGACGGACACGCGCATGGTGCCCCAGCATCGCATGGGCAGGATCGCGGCGGGCGGCGGCGCAGGCGGACGCGGGAACCGCTCCCGCCCAGGCCTTGGCGGACCCGGGCCTCAGCGGGCGAGGGCGATCGACCGACCGCCGCGCTCGGCCCGCTCGTACCCGCGGCGCGCGAGCCGGTCGGCGGAGCGCCCCGAGCGCTCGTAGGCCCGGGCGGCGCGGCGGACCGCCGCCTCGCTGCGGGCGCGCGACAGGCGCGACGCGGCGGTGCGGTCCGCGCGGGCCAGGCGACCCGTCGCGCCTTCGAGGTCGCGCAGGCCGTCCAGGACCTGGGTGCGCCCCGCGTCCGCGAGCGCCGTGTCCGCGGGCTCGGCGACGAACCGGCCGCGCAGGTCGCCGACCGTGCGGCGGACGCGGTCGTGGATCCGGCCGGCGCGACGCAGGTGCCGCACCGCGGCGGCGACCGAGGTCATAGGCGTCGTCCCGACGGAGCGCAGGTCCCGCTCGACGCGCTCGCGCACCGGCCCGGCGCCGGCGACGAGCTCGCGCAGCCCGGCGTCGCTCGCCCCCGCGGGGGCCGCGGCAAGCAGGGCCGCGAGGACGACGACGATCGCGACGAGGGGACGACGGCTCCGGCGGCTCACGGGCCGACCGTACCCGGCGGGCGCGGCGCGGGCGGCAGCGCGTCGCTCGCGCGGGGCGGCACCCCGCCCGGGCGGGGTGCAGGGGCCGCCGGGAGCGGGCGACGCTCAGCGACCCAGCAGCGGCGGGAGCAGCGGCAGCAGCGGCAGGGACGGCCCGGCCGCGGGGGGCGACGCCGGGGCCGGGGCGGGCG
>CAFBMK010000113.1_pt1 | contig 10975 bp, 12 predicted proteins | sample 7268691 | NCBI WGS metagenome assembly CAFBMK01 (sample SAMEA6814062, study PRJEB35770) | freshwater metagenome | biome: Freshwater; feature: Freshwater reservoir; material: water | place: Czech Republic | collected 2017-05-23 | depth 30m m
CGCCGAGCGGCGCCCGCCGGCCGCGTCGGCCCCGGCGCGAGACCCGCGACGGGCCGCGGAGCGCGTCAGTCGCCGGCGGGCGTACCGGCGAGGAACGCCCGCAGGACCGACGCGTCCGCCAGCCCGTAGACGACCTGCCCGTCGTCGCGCACGAGCTGCGGCACCCCGGGCAACCCCGTGTCGTGCCACGCCGCCTGCCAGGCCGCGGTGGTGTTCGCGGCGTCGGGTCCAGGATGGAGTGCGTCGAGGCCGGCGCGGTCCGCGAGCCCCCGGAGCACGGCGGGATCCGACAGGTCGGCCCCGACGGTCCAGAGCGCCCGGTACAGGTCCCGCACGAAGGTCCGGCCGGCCCGCGGATCCGCCATGAGCGCCGCGGCGCCCCAGCGGATCGCCTCCGCCGTGCCGGGCTTGCCGGGCGGCGTCTTGATCGCCACCTCGGGCGCCAGCCGGCGGATCGCCGCGACCTCGCCGGCGAGGTCCTCGCCGCCGGGACGCGCGGTGGGCACCATCGGCACCGGCAGCCCCGGCGCGTGCTGCACGCCGCGCCACTCCACGTCGTGCAGCGCCCCGAGCCGGTCGAGCCGCTCCTCCGTGGCGAAGCAGAACGGGCAGTTCGGGTCGGAGTAGAGGACGACGCGCGGCACGCGGCCGGCGCCGTCGGGCGTCGCCGGGCCGGGCCGCGGACTCATGCGGCCACCGGCTCGTGCTCGAGGCAGTCCACCCGCAGCGCCTCCGGCGGCAGCGGCGCGTCGAGCAGCCCGCAGTGGTGGACCGCCTCGGCGGCCCGGGGGTCGGCGCGACGGAAGAAGCGGCACGTCGTGCAGGTGCGGGCGACGGACAGCACCCCGCGCTCGTGGAGGCCGGCGATGACGTCCAGCAGCAGGCCGAGGGCGTCGACCTTCGCCACGACGGGCTGCGCGGCGAGCACCGCGTCGACGTCGGCCGACGCGGCGGCCGACGCACGGGCGACCTCCCGGCCCTCCGGTGTCAGCTCGAGGGTCTGGATCCGCGCGTCGGCGGGGTCGGGGCTCGACGAGACGAGCCCCTTGCGACGCAGCGCCGAGATCGCATCGCTGATGGTCGGCGCGGTCACGTCGAGCTCGGCGGCCAGCCGACCGACGCGCCGGCGGGCCGGGGGCGCCGTCGCGAGGCGGCCCAGGAGCTGCACCTGCACGGGGCTCAGGCCGTGCTCCTTCGCCTGCTGCCAGAGCGCGACCCGGGTCGCGTGGCCCACGCGCTCGAGGGCCCCGGCGAGGCGGGCGTCGAGGTCGCCGGCCGGCCCGGCGCCGGGCGCGGACTCGACGGGGGAGGGTGCGCCGGGGCGCCCGGCCCCGGAGGCATCGTCGCGATCCATAGGAGTCCGAACATAGCGAACCGGAACAATACATAGGACTCCTAATGGCCTGCTACGTTCTGCGGGTCGCCGGGCATCGGGTCCGGCCGAATGGAGGAGCACGAGATGCCGCGTCTGAACGTCGTCGATCCCGACAGGGCCGAGGGTCGGGCCAAGAAGCTGCTGGACCAGGTCCAGGGGGCGCTGGGGGTGACCCCGAACATGATGCGAGCGATGGCGGAGAGCCCGGCCGTCCTGGACGCCTACCTGTCGTTCAGCGGCGCGCTCGGGCGCGGCTCGCTGAGCGCCGCGACCCGGGAGCAGATCGCGCTGCTCGCCGCGGCGGAGAACTCGTGCGGCTACTGCGCCGCGGCGCACACGGTCCTCGGCGGGCGCGCCGGCGTCTCGGACGACGACCTCGCCGCCGCGATCCGCGGCGAGGCGTCCGACCCGCGGACGGCCGCGGCGCTGCGCCTGGCCCGGGCGATCATCGCGGAGCGCGGTTTCGTCTCCGACGGCGACCTCGACGACGCCCGCGCGGCCGGCCTGGGCGACGGCGACATCGGCGAGGTCGTCGGCAACGTCGCGCTCAACGTGTTCACGAACTACTTCAACTCGGTCGGCCGCACCGAGCTGGACTTCCCGGCCGTCGAGGTGCCGGCGGCCTGAGGGCCGGGGCCGCCCGGGGGACGATCGTCCCCCGGGGCGGCCGGTCCCCGTCCGCGTCCGCCCCGCGCGAGACCCTCCGCGCGCGCCTAGGCCCGCACCTCGGTCACGCAGACGAACAGGTCGTCCGGGTCCTGGAAGTACGCGTAGCGCCAGGTCGCGCCGCCGCCGAGGTCGATCTCCTGGGGCTCGCCGCGCAGCGCGACGCCCAGGGAGTCCAGGTGCGCGAGCGCGAGGTCGAGGTTGCGGGCGCCGATCGCGAACTCGAACGGGCCGACGTGGCCCCACTCGCCGCGCATGTCGGGCGAGGGCGGGGTGTGCTGGACGGGCTCGAGGCCGCCGCCGTGCGGGTTGGTCAGCAGCATCATGCGCTGGCTCGGCGGGGTCCGCGGCGCGAACCAGTGGTCCATGGACTCGAGGACGCCGTCCGTCTCGAAGAGCTGGCCGGTGAAGCCGAGCTCGCGGTAGAAGGCGCGCGAGCGCTCGATGTCCGCCACGCCGAACGCGACGTGGTTGACGCCCTGGAAGCCGGGCTCCGCGGGCCAGCCCTGCTGGAGGTCGGCCCAGTCGATCATCTCGATCTTCGCGCCGTCCGGATCGCCGACGTAGGACATGGAGCAGCGCGTGTCGAGCGGGGGCACGAGCGACTCGTCGGGCTCCATGAGGCTCGTGGCGCCGACCTCGTCGAGCATCCGGCGGTACATCGCCGGCTGGTCCTTGACGTGCAGGCAGACCTCGCAGATCCCGAGCTCGCCCCACGCCAGGCCCTCCGGCGTGGGCGGCGGAGTGCGGTCCGTGCGATGGACGAGCTTGATCGACGCGGGCCCGAGCTCCGTCGCGTTCGCGCTGCGCAGGAGCACCACGCGCGCGGAGACCCCGTCGGTCCCGGCCACGTCCTCCAGGCCGGGGAGGGAACCGGTGTGGTCGAAGGCGACCTCGGTGAAGCCGATCCGCCCGTAGAACGCGAGGGAGCGCTCCATGTCGGAGACGCCGACCCCGATGTGGTCGACGCCGATCAGCGTCCCGTGCGTGCGCGTGGTGGCCATGGGTGTGCTCCGTCTGGGAGGGCCGCGACGGGGGTCGGGCCGGGTGGTCGACCCCCGCACGCGGGGCGCGGGGCCGTGCCGGCGACGCGCGCGAGGGGTCCCTGCAGTCTCGCGCTCCCGGCCGAGGACCGGGAGCTGGCGCGATGCTCGCATGCCGCGCATCTGAACGCAATGCGCACGTGTCCAAACCGAGATGCTCGCATTGCGTACAACTGTGCGCTTGACGAGCGGACCTAGGTCACATAGATTCGCCGCAATGGTCCGAGAGCTCCACACCGCCCCCGTCCCGTCCGGGGTGTCGCGATGACCCTCCGCATCGGCGCGAAGGTGCCCAACTCCGGCCCGGTCCCGATGCAGGCCGGCATCGCCGAGACCGCCGCGGCCCTCGAGGACGCCGGCTTCGAGTCCCTGTGGGTCTCCGACCACGTCGTGCTCCCGCGCACGATCGAGTCGCACTACCCCTTCGCCGCGGACGGCAAGGCCACGTGGGCGACCGACAGCCCCTACTTCGAGGCGATCATCGCGCTGGCCATGATGGCGGTCGCGACGAAGCGCGCGACGCTCGGCACGGCCGTCCTCGTCCTCCCGCTGCGCAACCCGGTGATGCTCGCGAAGCAGGCCGCGACCATCGACCTGCTCTCGGGCGGCCGTCTGGCCCTGGGCGTCGGCGCCGGTTGGCTCAAGGAGGAGTTCGACGCGCTCGGCGTGCCGTTCGAGAAGCGCGGCGGACGGATGGCCGAATGGATCGGCCTCATGCGCGAGTGCTGGACCGGCACGCCGGCCGCGCACGCGACGGAGCGCTACGAGCTCGCCGCCGACACCCTCGTCCTGCCGGCGCTGCAGCGTCCCGTGCCGCTCCTGATCGGCGGGCACTCGCCCATCGCGCTCAAGCGCGCCGGTCGTCTCGGCGACGGCTGGCTCGCCCAGCAGGACGCGGACGGCCTCGACCCGTCCGAGATCGTCGCCGCGCGGGAGACCATGCGCGCCGCGGCGACCGAGGCCGGCAAGGACCCCGAGGCCCTGCGGATCGTGCTGCGCATCGTCGGCTCGGCCGGCCGCTGCGATCTCGTCGCGGAGCGCCTGCCCGAGCTGATCGCCGCGGGCGTGGGCGAGATCATCGTCGACGTCGTGCGCGACGACGGCGACCCGCGGGCCGACCACGACCTCCTCCGCCACGCGGTGACCGTCTCCGCATGACGGGCGGCGCCGTCATCCCCGCCGTCCTGGACGGCCGTCGCGCGTTGGTCACCGGCGGCGCGCGCGGCATCGGTGCCGCCGCCGCCCGGCGCCTCGCCGCGGCCGGTGCGACGGGCGTCGTGCTCGACCTCGCCGACGGCCTCGACGCGGGCGGCCTGCCGCCGCGCTGGAGCGCCCTGCCCGTCGACGTCACCGACGAGTCGTCCGTGGCCTCCGCGGTGGCGTCCGCCGTCGACCTGCTCGGCGGGCTCGACGTCGTCGTCGCCGCGGCGGGGATCGTGCCGGCGTGGACGTCGACCCACGACACCGACCTGGACGACTTCGACCGCGTGCTGGCCGTGAACGCCCGCGGGGTCGCGGCGACGCTGAAGCACGTCGCCCCGCACCTGGGCCCGGGCGCCGCCGTCGTGGCGGTCGCCTCCCTGAACTCCTGGCGCGGCGACGCCAACCTCACGAGCTACGCCGCCAGCAAGCACGCCGTGCTGGGCATCGTCCGCTCCGCGGCGCTCTCGCTCGGGCCCGCGGGCGTGCGCGTCAACGCCGTCGCGCCCGGACCGATCGCCACGGAGGCCCTGCGCGCCCGCATGGCCGCGCGCGCCGACGCGACGGGGATGTCGGTCGAGGAGGCCGTCGCCGCCGCAGGCCGCGGCACCGCCCTGGGCCGGATCGCCACCCAGGACGAGGTCGCCGACGCGATCCTCTTCCTCGCCTCCGGCATGGCCGGCGGCATCACGGGCCACCTGCTCCCGGTCGACGGCGGGATCGGCGCATGAGCGTCCTGCACCCCGGCGCCCTCCGGGGCCGCACCGTCCTGGTCACCGGCGCCTCCCGCGGCATCGGGGCCGCCACCGCGCTCGCGCTCGGCGCCGCGGGCGCGCACGTCGCCGCGCACTGGCGCACGTCGGAGTCCGACGCGGCGACCGCCCTGGCCGCCGTCCCGGCCGACCGCCTCGAGCTCCTGCACGCCGACCTCGAGCAGCCGGGGGCGGCCCGCGGCCTCTGGCGCTCCGCGGTCGCCTGGCGGGACCGGGTCGACGTGCTCGTCGTGAACGCCGCGGCGCTGCCCGAGACGCCGATGGACGGCGACGACGCGGCGTGGGACGCCGGCTGGGAGCAGGCGATGCGCGTCAACGTGCTGGAGCCCGCCGCGCTGATCCGCGAGGCCGTCGGCCACTTCCTCCAGCACGGCGGCGGGACGATCGTCGTCCTCTCGAGCTGGGCCGCGCAGCAGGGCTCGCGCCTGCCGGAGCTCACGGCCTACGCCGCCTCCAAGGCCGCGATCCGCAGCCTCGCCCAGACCGTCGCCCGCACCCACGCCCGCGACGGCATCCGCGTCCACGTCGTCGCCCCCGGCGTCGTCCGCACGGAGATGGCCGCCGCCTCCGACGCCGGCCGCGGCGGGGCCGACGCCGTCGACGCCGGCCTGGCCATGGGCCGCCGCGTCGAGCCCTCCGAGGTCGCCGACCTCATCGCCTTCCTCGCCACGGACGCGGCCCCGAGCCTCACCGGCGGCACCATCGACCTGAACGGAGCGTCCTATGTGCGCTGACCCACGACCCACCGCGCTCGTGACGGGCGGCGCCCGCGGCATCGGCCGCGGCATCGCGACCGTCCTGGCCCGCCGCGGCGACCACGTCGTCGTCGCCGACCTGCAGGACGAGCTCGCCGCCACCACCGCCGCCGAGCTCCGCGACGCCGGGCTCAGCGCGAGCAGCGTGGCGATCGACGTCTCCGACGTCGAGGCCGCCGCCGCCGTCCTGGCCGCGATCGACGCGGAGACCCCGCTGACCACGGTCGTCAACAACGCGGCGCTCGCGTTCTCCGCCCCGATCGGCGAGGTCACGCCCGCCGCCTACGACCGGCTGATGGACGTCAACGTGCGCGGCACCTTCTTCCTCGTCCAGGCCGCCCTGCGCGCCATGGTCCCGCGGGGGACGGGCAGCGTCGTCAACGTCTGCTCGACCTCGTCCTTCACCGCGTCGACCACCGACATGACCGTCTACGACACGTCGAAGGCGGCGGTCCGGATGATCACCCAGGCGGCGGCGAAGGAGGTCGCGAGGTCCGGCGTCCGCGTCAACGGCGTGGCACCGGGGACGCTCGAGACCGAGCTGACCCGGCCCCTCCTCACCCAGGAGGGGTTCGCCTCGCTGGCGGAGTCGAAGATCCCCGTCGGGCGGCTCGGCCGTCCCGAGGAGATCGGCGACGCCGTCGCGTTCCTGTCCTCCGACGCCGCGTCCTACGTCACCGGCCACGTCCTCGTCGTCGACGGCGGCTGGCTGGCCTGAGCCGGACCCCCGGCCCGCGCCCCCATCCCAGAACCCTTCGGACCTCCCCGAATGAGAGCAGCCACCACCGTGCCTCCCACCCAGCACGACAGCCCCGAGACGGCCGGCGCCCACGCGCCCCGGCCGGCCGGGCAGCCCGTCGTCGAGCTCCGCCAGATCCGCAAGTCCTTCGGGGACCTCGAGGTCCTCAAGGGCATCGACCTCGAGGTGCACAAGGGCGAGCACGTCGTCGTCTTCGGGCCCTCCGGCTCGGGGAAGTCGACCGTCCTGCGGAGCATCAACCTGCTCGAGCCGCCGACCTCCGGGTCGCTGAAGGTCGCCGGCGTGGAGTACGGCCCCGGCCTGCCCGGCGAGAGCGGCGTGAAGAAAGGCAAGCCGCTGGACCTGCGGCGGTCCGTCGGCATGGTCTTCCAGTCGTTCAACCTCTTCCCGCACCTCACCGCGCTCGAGAACGTCTGCCTGCCGCTGCGCTCCGTGCGCGGCGTGAAGCGCGACGAGGCCGAGCAGCGCTCCGCGGACGCCCTGCGGCGCGTCGGCCTGCTGCCGCGCGCCGCCCACTTCCCCGGCCAGCTCTCGGGCGGCCAGCAGCAGCGCGTGGCGATCGCCCGCGCCCTGACGCTCGACCCCGAGGTCCTGCTCTTCGACGAGCCGACCTCGGCGCTGGACCCCGAGCTCGTCGGCGAGGTCCTCTCGACGATGCGCGAGGTCGCGGAGCTCGGGATGACGATGGTCATCGTCACGCACGAGCTCGGCTTCGCCCGCGAGATCGGCGACCTCAACGTGTTCATGGAGGACGGCGTGGTGGTCGAGACCGGCCCCCGCGGCTTCTTCGACGAATGCCACAACCCCCGCACCCAGAAGTTCATCTCGGCGGTCCTCTGATGTCGCTCTCCTCGCTCCCCACCGCCGCCGCCGAGTACGACTGGGGGATCGTCTGGGACAACCGGTCGATGCTCCTCAACGGCCTCGTCACGGCGCTCGAGGTCTCCGCCGTCGCGCTGATCATCTCGATGGTCTTCGGCATGGCCCTGGCCCTGATCCGCCTCGGCCGGGCGCCGTTCTCCTGGATCGCCGCGATCTACATCAACGTCTTCCGCGGGGTCCCGGCGCTCGTCAGCGTCATCTGGGTCTACTTCGGCCTGGCGCTCGTCCTGGACATCAGCTTCTCGGTCTTCCAGGCCGGCGTGATCGCGCTCTCGCTGCTCTACAGCGCGTTCCTGGCGGAGATCTTCCGCTCGGCGCTCAACGCGATCCCGAAGGGCCAGAAGGAGGCCGGCCTCGCGCTCGGCATGAAGCCGGTCCGGATCTTCTTCTCGATCACCCTGCCGCAGGCGACGAAGATCGCCCTCCCGAACGTCGGCAACATGTTCATCGGGATGGTGAAGGACACGTCGACCTTCACGGTCATCGGCCTGCTCGAGGTCGTCCGCGTCACCCAGAACCTGGTCGCGGAGACGTTCCAGCCCTTCGTCCTCTACACCGCCGCGGCCGCGCTCTACGTCTTCGTGGCGTTCGTCCTCGACTTCCTCTTCCGGCTCGCCGAGCGCACGCTCGACACCCCGCCGAACGGCGCGCTGTCCCGCGGTCTCCGCGGACGCAAGCAGCGCCGGATCCAAGCCCTCATCGACGCCCAGCCGTCCGTTCGGCCGAGCACCGCGACGTGAGCTCCGGCTCCCGCGCGCCCCACCCCACCCAAGGAGTCCCCATGACCACGAACTCACGCCTTCGCCGACGCGTCCGCCGGGCCGGCACCACCGCCGCCACGATCGCCGCGGCGCTGACCCTCGCCGCCTGCGGCTCGTCCTCCGAGGACGACTCGGGCTCCGCCAACGCGGCGGGCTCCGGGGCCACCGCGGACCTCGGGCTGAACACGCCGGGCACGCTGACGGTCGGCATGAACCTCCAGTTCGAGCCGGAGATGTACCTCAAGGACGGCAAGCCCGCCGGCTACGACGTCGACCTGCTGAACGCGCTGGCCAAGGACCTCGGCCTGAAGCTCAAGATCGAGAACCTCGACTTCAACGGCCTGATCCCGGGCCTGCAGGCGAAGAAGTTCGACATGGTCTCCGTCGGCCTCTCGCCGACCCCCGAGCGCAAGAACGCGATCGACTTCTCCCGCGGCTACGTCCCGTACGCCCTGGTCGTCGCGACGGCCGAGGGCGACACGACCCCCGGCACGGTCGAGGCGTTCGACACGTCCGACACGACGTTCACGGCCCTGCAGGGCTCCACGGGCGAGACGCTCGCGAAGAAGACGTTCCCGAAGGCGAAGGTCACCGGCTTCTCCGAGCAGAACGCCGCCCTGCTGCAGGTCGCGACGAAGCGCGCGAAGGCCAGCGTGCTCGAGGACTACATCCTCGCCCGGTACCAGAAGGCCAACCCGGACCAGATCAAGAAGGCGGACTTCCCGAAGCCGCTCGACGTCCAGTACGGCTCCTACGGCGTGCAGAAGGGCAACTCCGCCCTCGTCAAGCGCCTCGACACGTTCCTCTGCAAGGCGCAGAACGACGGCACGCTCGCCTCGATCTACAAGAAGAACTTCCAGGTCGCGGAGTTCCCCGACATGCCGTCCGGCTGCTGATCCCGAGGTGACGATGCGCGACGAAGAGCACCACGACGTCCTCGTCGTCGGCGGGGGTCCGGCCGGTCTGGCCGCGGCCCGCGCCGCGGCGGAGGCGGGGCTCGACGTCGCGCTCGTCGACGAGCGCGCGACCCTGGGCGGGCAGATCTGGAAGCAGCCCGGCCCGGGGTTCGTCGTCCGCGACCCGGAGGCCATGGGGCACGACTACCTGGACGGCCGCGCGGCGATCGACGCGCTGGAGGCCACCGGCGCGACCGTGCACCTGCGCACGAGCGTCGTGGCGATCGAGCAGGACCGCGTCGTCCTCGTGGAGGACGGCGCCCCCGCCCGCGCGGTGCGGGCGTCCAAGCTCGTCCTCTGCCCCGGCGCCCACGACCGTCCCGTCGTCTTCCCGGGCTGGACCCTGCCGGGCGTCATGACCGCCGGCGGGATGCAGACCGTCATCAAGACGCAGCGGGTGCTGCCCGGCGAGCGGATCCTCTTCGCCGGCGCCGGACCCGTCGCGCTCGCCTTCCCCGCGCAGCTCGCGGGCTACGGCGCCAACATCGTCGAGGTCCTCGACGCCGGCCCCTTCCCGCGGGCCGCCGACGTCCTCGCGATCGCCCGCGCGCGCCGCGGCAACCGCACCCTCCTGACCGACGCCTACCGCTACCGGACGGGCCTCCTCAAGCACCGGATCCCGCTGCGCTACGGCCGCATCGTCGTGCGCGCCGAGGGGACCGACCGCGTCGAGCGCGTCGTCCACGCAGCCGTCGACACCGACTGGCAGGTCGTGCCGGGCACGGAGCAGACCGTCGAGGTCGACACCCTCTGCGTCGGCTACGGCTTCATCCCGTCCATGGAGCTCCTGCGCCTGGCCGGCTGCGAGCTCGGCTACGACGAGCACCTCGGCGGCCCGGTCGTCGTGGTCGACGACGGGCTGCGCACGACCGTGCCCGACGTCTTCGCCGCGGGCGACGGCACGGGCGTCGAGGGCGCCGCCGTCGCCGTGGAGGAGGGCCGCATCGCCGGCCTCACCGCCGCGCTGGACCTCGGGGCCCTGACCACGGAGCAGGCCGCGGCCGCGCTGCGCGGCCCGCGCCGTCGCGTGGCGCAGCGGCGCGACCTCGGCCGCGCGCTGGGGCGGATGCACCACGTCGGCGGCGGCGTCTACGACCTGCCGGACGAGGACACCGTCGTCTGCCGCTGCGAGGAGGTCCGCCGCTCGCAGCTCGACGCGATCGTCGAGACCACGGCCGACATCAACGTCGTCAAGGGCATGACCCGTGCGGGCATGGGCTTCTGCCAGGGCCGCAACTGCCAGCGCCAGGTCGCCGCGATGATCACCCGGCGCCACGGCGTGCCCATGACCTCGTCCTCCTTCGCGACCCCGCGCATGCCCGCGCGGCCGACCTCGATCGCGAGCATCGCCGACGAGACCGTGACCGGGAAGACCCTCTTCACCCGCACCGACGCCGACGCCGACGTGCCGGCGGGGGAGCTCTCGGATGTCTGAGCACGGGGCCGGGACGCCGGAGGAGCCGCGGACGGCCGGCGGGTCGATGTCCGCCACGGGGTCGCGGACCGCTGACCCGGCGGGACCGGCCGACGAGCCGCGGACGGCCGGGCACTGTGTCGCCGGAGCCGCAGCCGACGCCGGCGTGCCGGTCGCCGCGGGGGAGGACCACGGCCTCGCCGAGGGGCAGGTCCTGCCGACGTGGCTCTCGCGGGACCGCACGAGCGGGCCGCTGCCCGCGCAGACGGACGTCGTCGTGGTCGGCGGCGGCATCGCCGGCACCGCCCTGGCGTACTACCTGGCGAAGGCCGGGACCGAGGTCCTGCTGCTGGACCGCGCGGACCTCAACCGGGAGGCGTCGGGCACGAA
>CAFBMK010000114.1_pt1 | contig 10846 bp, 6 predicted proteins | sample 7268691 | NCBI WGS metagenome assembly CAFBMK01 (sample SAMEA6814062, study PRJEB35770) | freshwater metagenome | biome: Freshwater; feature: Freshwater reservoir; material: water | place: Czech Republic | collected 2017-05-23 | depth 30m m
CCCCCGCCACCCCGGCGGCGGCACCGACCCCGGACGCGACGGCGCGGACCACGACCCCGCCGCGGGCGGCCACCCCCGCCACCCCGCCGCAGACGGCCACCCCCGCCACCCCGGCGGCGGCACCGACCCCGGACGCGACGGCGCGGACCACGACCCCGCCGCGGACGGCCACCCCTGCCACCCCGCCGCAGACGGCCACCCCCGCGAGCCCGCCCGCCGACGAGGACGCCGCCTACCTCGCGTACCTCGACTCCTTCGGCGCGGACGGCGGCACCCCGTCGACCGCGGCCGACGGGTCCTCGGACGACGATCCGTTCGCCGGCGTGTCGTTCGCCGGGGAGGACGTCGACTACGGCGAGGCGGGCGCGTACGTCCCGGACCCCGCGGAGTACGCGGACGCCTTCGACGACAGCGGGTCCGGGTCGAGCGGCTCGTACGGCGGCGGCTCCTACGGCGGGGACGGCTCCTACGACGCCGGTCCGCCCTCCGGCGGCGGCACCACCGCCGCCCCGTCCGGCCCCGCCCCCGAGCGTCGCCCCCTCGACCACGTCTCACCCGAGTCGCTGCTCCACCTGCTCGGTCTCGAGACCTTCCGGCCCGGGCAGCGCGAGGCGGTGCAGGCCGCGCTCGAGGGTCGCGACTCGCTCGTCGTCATGCCGACCGGCGGCGGCAAGAGCCTCTGCTACCAGCTGCCCGCGCTCGCCGGCGACGACCTGACCGTCGTCGTGTCGCCGCTGATCGCTCTGATGCGCGACCAGTGCGCCCGCCTGACCGATCTGGGGCACCCGGCGGTCATGCTGGCGTCGGGCGGCGACGGCGCGAGCAACCGCCGGGCGCTCGACGAGATCCGCGACGGGACGGCCAAGGTCTGCTTCGCGGCGCCGGAGCGCTTCGCGTCGGGCGTCTTCCGCCAGGCGCTGCGGACGCGCGCGATCGCGCTGTTCGTCGTCGACGAGGCGCACTGCGTCAGCGAGTGGGGCCACGACTTCCGGCCGGACTACCTGCGGCTCTCCGCGGTCATCGGCGAGCTCGGTCACCCGCCCGTGATGGCGTGCACGGCGACCGCCACCCCGAAGGTCGCCGACGAGATCGTCGCCCGCCTGGCACTGCGCACCGCGACCCGCGTGCGCTCCGGCTTCGACCGGCCGAACCTCTCCTTCGACGTGCTGCCGTTCGAGGGCCAGGGCTCCGTCGCGCGCAAGCGGGCGACCCTCGTGGCCGGCGTGTCGGACCCAGAGAACCGCCCGGCCGTCGTCTACTGCGGCACGCGGAAGAGCACCGAGGAGGTCGCCGACCTGCTGGCCGCCTCGGGGGTGACGACCGTGGGGTACCACGCCGGCATGTCCGCCGACGCGCGCGCCGAGCGACAGGACGCCTTCATGCGGGGGACCGTCGACGTCGTCGTGGCGACGAACGCGTTCGGCATGGGCGTCGACAAGGCCGACGTCCGCTCCGTCTGGCACTGGGCGCTGCCCGGCTCGCTCGAGGCGTACTACCAGGAGGCCGGCCGCGCCGGACGCGACGGGGCCCTCGGGCGCGCGGTGCTGCTGGCGTCGCGCTCGGACCTCGGACGGCTCGTCCGGTTCATCCAGGAGGCCGAGGTCACGGTGGAGCAGGTCGGCGGGCTCGTCGGCCGGCTGCGGGCCCGGGCGGGGGCGGACGGCGTGGTCGACGCCGACCCCGGCCAGGACAGCGACCGGATCGCCCTGGCGATCGCGGAGCGCGCCGGGGGCGTCGAGCTCGAGCCCGGGCCCGGCGGGCGCCTGCGCGTGACGGTGCTGCCGGGCGGGCTGGACCACGGGCGCGTCGCGCAGATGTGCCGCGAGGCGAAGGACCGCCGCTGGCAGGCGTACCGGTCGATCGAGAAGTACGCGTCGGGCGACAACCCCGTCTGCCGGCGCCGGCAGCTGCTCGACCACTTCGGCGACCCGGAGGACGGCGCGCCGCTCGGCCGCTGCTGCGACGTGCACGACCCGGTCGACTGGCTCCCGCCGATCCAGGTGAAGGCCGGCCGCTCGCGGGGGTCCTCGGCCCCGGCCGAGGAGGAGGGGCGGCCGGTCTCCGACGACGAGCTCGCGCCGCTGAAGGCGTGGCGCCGGGAGCGCGCCGACGGCAAGCCGGCCTACACCGTCGCGACGGACGCGACGCTCCGCGAGGTCGTCCGCCGGCAGCCGTCGACCCCGGACGAGCTGCTCGCCATCAAGGGCATCGGCCAGTCGTTCCTGACGAAGCACGGCGATGCGCTGCTGGACCTGCTGCGGGGCTGAGGCTCCGCGGCCAGGCCGGATCCGTGTCGCGGCCGGCCGGCCCGCCCGGTCGCCCGCCCGCCCGCCTCGGCCGGACCGTCAGGCCGGTGGCCGGTGGGATCCGACGCGCCCGCCCGCCCGCCCGCCTCGGCCGGACCGTCAGGCCGGTGGCCGGTGGAATCCCACGACGCGCCCGCCCGCCCGCCTCGGACGGACCGTCAGGCCGGTGGTCGGTGGGATCCGACGCGCCCGCCGGCCTCCCGCCTGCCTCCCGCCTGCCTCCCGTCGGCCCGCCCGCCCGCCTCGCCCGACCCGCCGTCCGGCCCGTCGACGGGGGCGCCGACCCGCCGCCGGACGCCGATACGAGACACTGTGTCCATGACCGATCGCGACGCCGTGCCCGCCGCCTCGTCGACCGCCGGGGAGGGAGCCGCCGCGCCCGAGCGCGCGCTCGTGGTCTTCGCGAACCCCGAGCCCGCCTCCTTCGGGGCGTCGATGCGCGACCGGATCGTCGACGGGCTCCGCGAGCAGGGCGTCGAGGTCGACGTGTCCGACCTCTACGCGATGGGGTTCGACCCCGTCGCGCGCGGCGAGGACTTCCGCGATCGACGGTTCCCCGACCGCCTCTGGTACGACCGTGAGCAGCAGCACGCCGTCCGCGGGCACACGCTGCCCGACGACGTCGCCGGCGAGGTCGAGAAGCTGCGGCGGGCCGACCTCGTGGTGCTCGTCTTCCCGCTCTGGTGGTTCTCGGTGCCGGCGATCATGAAGGGCTGGATCGACCGCACCTTCGTGAAGGAGGTCGCCTACGGCAGCGCACGGCGCTACGAGAACGGCGGCTTCGCCGGCAAGCGGGCGATGATCGTGACGACGACGAACGCCTGGCCGGGGATGCTCGAGCCCGACGGGCTGATGGGCGACGTCGAGATCGTGCTGTGGCCGCTCCAGAACGGGGTCCTCGCCTACACCGGCTTCACCGTCCTGCCGGCGCTCGTCGCCAACGCCGTCGCGTTCGTCGACGACGACGCACGCACCGGGATCCTCGAGGAGCTCGACGAGCGGGTCCGCGACTGGCGCACCGCGGAGCCGATCCCGTTCCACCGCTCGGACGAGGTCGGCGAGGACTGGCGCCTGCTCCCCGGCGTCGAGCCGCGGGTGGTCGGGCACCGCCGTCCGGCGTAGGGCCGCCGGACGGACGAGACGCCGGCCGGTCCTCCGCGCCGGCGTCGAGCTGCCGGACGACGAGACGCCGGTCAGTCCTTCGCGCCCGCGTCGGGCCGCAGGACGGTCGAGACCCCGGCCGGTCTCCTGCGCCGGCGTCGGGCCGCCGGACGGACGAGACCCCCGTCAGTCCTCCGTGCCGACGTCGAGCCGCCGGGAGGACGAGACGCCGGCCGGTCCTCCGCGCCGGCGTCGAGCTGCCGGACGACGGGACCCCGTCAGTCCTCCGCGCCCGCGTCGGGTCGCCGGGAGGACGGGGCGCCCTCGGCCGCCGCCCCGACCTCGCCGTCCCAGTATCCGACGGCGCTCGACCGCCGGACCACGACGTCCTCCCCGGCGACGCCCGTGCTGACGGCGACCTTCCCCGAGTCGGGATAGGCGGTGGCGGAGGGGACCGCGAGGGTCGACCACATGAGGACCCGGACCTCGTCGCCCGTGTCGTTCGAGACGCGATGGGCGCCGGCGGGACCCTTCGGGAAGAAGACGAGGTTCATCGGCGCGCGGGTCGCCGTGCCCTCGGGCGTCCGGACCGTCGGATGCCCCGAGAGCACGAGGAGCCACTCCTCCCGGGCGTACTCGTAGTGGTACGGGGCGGACGACTGGCCCGGCGGCAGCACGTAGAGGCTGGCGCCGCTCTCCGTGGCGCCCAGCGTCCCGCCGACGCGTGCCATCAGCGCCCGGAAGCCCTCGGGGTCGGTGGCGTCGGCCTCGGGGGCGACCTCGTCGAGGTTCACGTGCGGCATCGGCCGATCATGCCCACGCGGGGAGCGGGGGAGGGATCCGTCCCCGTCCCCGCACGTGTCCCGGTCCGGTTGCGCGGGCAATGGTTGGCTATGACCACCATCGCGATCATCGGTGCCGGACGCGGGCTGGGGGCGGCCGTCGCCCGGCGGTTCGGCGGGGAGGGGTTCTCCGTGGCCCTGATCTCCCGCAGCCAGGAGCGCGCGGACGGCCTCGCCGCGGACCTGTCGTCCCAGGGCCTGACCGCCGAGGGCTTCGCCGCCGACGTGCGCGACCCCGACTCGATCGCCGCGGCGCTCGAGCGGGCGACGGAGACGCTCGGCCCGATCGAGGTCCTCCAGTACAGCCCGCTGCCGCAGAAGGACTTCATGCGCCCGGTGCTCGAGACGACGCCGAAGGACCTCGTCGGCCCGGTCGAGTTCTCGATCTACGGCCCGGTCGCCGCCGTCCACGCCGTCGTCCCCGGCATGCGCTTCCTCCCGGGCGAGAACCGCGGCACGATCCTGTTCGTCAACGGTGGATCGGCCGTCAAGCCGGGCCGCGACGTGACCGGCACGAGCGTCGCGTTCGCCGGCCAGGCCGCGTACGCCCAGCTCCTGCACGAGGTCCTCGGCGAGGAGGGCATCCAGGTCTCGCAGCTCATCATCGGCGGCCGCATCGAGGAGGGCGACCCCGAGAAGGACCCCGACGTGCTCGCCGGGCTGCTGTGGGACCTGCACGAGCAGCGCGACCGCTTCCGGGTGCAGGTCAGCGCCGACTGACCCGCGGGGTCCGGGGGGCGTCGGACACCCGGCCGGCCGACGGGGTCGTGCACCGGCGGACGTCCGGTCCTCCCGAGGGGTCGGCGGATCGCCGGCCCGGCCGGCCCGCGCACCCGTCGGACGTCCCGGCCGGCCCGCGGGAACGGCGCATCGTCCGGCCGACCCGCGCGGTAGCGCGTCGCCGAACGCCCGGCCGGCCCGCGGAACCGGCGGATCCCTGGATGCCGCGGACCCCGCCGCACGCGTCCGGGCACCTCCGGCCCGGGTCGCGTCGACGAGCCGCGGCCGGGGCCGACGGAGTGAACGGTGTTCGTGCCTGGGCGACAACGAATGTCCAGTACGACGCCACGACCCCGACGCGCGACGGTGTTCACCACAGGAGCCGCGGAAGCCGAACGGGCCCCGGAAGGCCCATTCCGACTGAGGATCCGGCGGCGGGGCGCCCCGGGACGCCCGTCCACCCCTCCTGGCCCGGATCGGCCGCCCCGGACGTCCCCCGTCGGGCCTCCCGGACCCCCCACGAACGGTGGGTTTGACAAGCGTCACACAGGCTGGTTAGCGTGGCGCCAGTCGTTCAGTGCACACGTGTGTTGCACATCGACTGCAGGTGTCCCCCTATCCCCCAGGAGTGCTTCGCATGCTGTCTTCCTCGCCGTCCGGCGCCGCTTCATCGTTCCCGGAGCCGCGCCCCGGCCGCCGTCCGCGGCGGGCCGCGCTCGGCGCGCTCGCCCTCGCCGGCGCGTCCGTCCTGGCCGTCGCCGCCGCCCCGGCGAGCGCCGCCCCCACCGGGCAGTACGCCGACTTCGACCAGTGCCCCACGGGCAACGCGAACGTCGTGACGTGCATCGTCTCCGACACGACGAGCGGCAACATCAGGCTCGGCAACCAGGACGTGCCGATCACGAAGCGGATCCGCCTGCAGGGCGGCATCGACAGCGGGAACGAGATCACCGGCGAGAACGTCTTCTACGGCGCGAAGAACGGCCAGACGCTCGAGCGGACCGCGCTCGACGTGCCGGGCGGCCTGCTCGGCATCACGATCCCGCCGATCGTCCCGCAGCCCGTCCGCGGCTACCTCCAGAAGGCGATCGACACCGGCAACGGCGTCAAGGCGACGGCCGAGCTCGTCGGCCCCGTCGGCTTCAACTTCGCCAACTACGCCAACGCCGAGGGCGTGGGCGTGACCCTGCCGATCCGGGTCAAGCTCGAGAACACCTTCCTGGGGTCGAACTGCTACGTCGGGTCGGCGGCCGCCCCGATCACGATCCGCCTGACGAACGGCACGACCGCCCCGCCGGCCGGCGTCGCCCCGATCAGCGGCACGTACGGCACCGTCGACTTCTTCGACGACGCGAACCTGCTGGTCAACACCGGCGTCACGCTCGTCGACAACACCTTCACCGCGCCGAAGGCCAAGGGCTGCGGCGGGGCGTTCGCCTGGGCGATCGACCCGGTCGTCGACGCGAAGATCGGCCTGCCGACCACGCCCGGCCAGAGCGTCGCGCGCTTCACCGGCGACGCCAAGCTCGGCAGCGCCTCCCGCGTCGTCGACAGCGAGTCCGGCAGCTAGCGGCACCGCCCCGGTCGCGACGGCGCGAGCCGGACGCGGCCGGCAGGACGGGCGCGAGCCCGAGAACGAGGACGGGGCGGCCGAGGCCGCCCCGCCGAGAGCTTCCCGGTCCGGAGGCGCTGCAACGCCTCCCGGACCACATGACGAGAGCGGCCCGCCGGGCCGCTCCAGAACACCGATCGAGGATACGAGAGCATGAACCTCAAGCACAAGGCCGCCGTCATCGCCACGGCCGCCACCCTCGGCCTGGCGGGCACCGCCACCGCCGCGTCCGCCTACTCCATCACCTCCTCCGCCGGCGGCGCAGCCGTCCCGGTGGGCACGTCGTTCGCGAGCTCCGGCGGTGCCCTGAGCTTCCAGAACGCCGCCACCGGCGCCACCGCGGCGACCTGCGCGAGCTCGACGCTCAACGGCGTCACCGGCGGCACGGGCGTCAGCTCGCAGCTCGACGTCACGAGCGGGAGCTACACCGGCTGCAAGGTCGGCTCGCAGAACGTCTTCGTGACGGTGAACGCGTCCGCGGCCTCGCCCTGGTCCGTCGTCCCGACGACCGGCACCGGCAGCCCGTTCGGCGGCGAGGTCCGCAACGTCAACGTCACGGTCCGCTGCGGCACCGCCACGTCGACGCCGGCCACGTACTCCGGCACGCTGACCACCGGCGTCACCGAGACGAACCAGACCGACGCCTCGAAGATCAACCTGGCCTCGGCGGGCTCGCTGACGAAGGCCGGCTCGGGCTGCCCCGCGCTCCCGGCCACGGCCGCGGTCACGCAGGAGAACGTCCTCACGGCCGTCGGCGGCGCGCCCGTCTCGGCCGCGAACAACCTCTGGCTGAACCCGTAGGCCCGAGTCGGTGGTCGGCCGGGTGCGCGAGCCCGGCGGCCACCGACGAGGCGTTCGGTGCCCGGCCGCGCCCTGCGACGCGTCGGCCGGGCCTCGCCGCGCGCGGCCGGACCGAGCAGCCGCCACACCACCAGTCCTCACGTCCCGTCCCTCGTCGCCTTCGCGACGCGCCCCAGGAGTCCCGATGCCCTCCCGTTCATCCATAGTCGCGATCGGTGCGGCGGCGACCGTCCTCGCCGCCGTCGGCCCGAGCGCCGCCGCCGCGTCGCTGCCCGACGGGCGCGTCGTCGAACGCGCGAGCCAGACGGGCGGCAACGGGACGCCGCTGATCCAGACGGGCTCGTCGCTCCGGGTCCTCGACGACGACACGGTCGTCGCGACGAACGGGGTGAGTCCGCTCTCCGACGCGCCGAGCGGGGCCCCGCCCACCGTGGTGATGCGCCGCACGTCGACCGGCTGGACCACGCACCAGCTCATGCCGTCGAACCCCGATCCGACCTCGGTGTACGTCCTGCAGGACGCGACACCGGACCTCCGTGCGGGGCTGTTCTTCCAGACGCCGTCCGAGATCTTCAGCACGCCGGCCGAGCGGGCGGCGCCCGGGCGCTTCCTGATGCGCACGGCGGACGGCGGCTCGGCGCTCGTGTTCGAAGGTGCGGTGGACGTCGCGTCGGACCTCTTCCCGGGCGGGCTGTCCGCCGACGGCTCCACGGCGTACGTCGCGGCGAGCTCGGACCCGGTGTCGAAGGAGGCCCTCCGCCGGACGGTGTTCTCCTGGACGTCTGCGGCCGGAACACGGCCCGTCGCCCGGGAGGCGGGCGATCCGCTCGCCACCTGCTCGACCGAGGTCCAGGGCGGCTTCTACGCCGGCGCCACCGGTCTGACCACGAACGCCGTGTCGGCCGACGGCCGCTCGACCTTCGTGCAGGCGTTCAGGACGGGCGACGACACCGGTGCGGCGTGCCCGTCGACGCAGCAGACGTTCCTGGTCCGGGACGGACGCACGGTGACGCGGATCTCGGCGCCGACGGACCCCGCCGTTCCTGCGAGCACCGGCGAGTCGACGTTCGTCGCGGCCACGCCGGACGCGGGGACCGCCTACTTCCGCACCGGCGCGAAGATGTCCACCGCCGACGGCGACACGACCTCGGACGTCTATCGCTGGCGGGCGGCGGAGGGCGCGACCCCTGCCGAGTTGACCTGCGTCAGCTGCGGGGCGGCCGCCGCCGTGACCCGCGTGGTCGCCGGCCCACAGGGGGACGTGCTCTACCTGCTGGCCGGGAGCCAGCTGCTCGCCGTCCGCGACGGTGCGACGACCACCCTGGACTCCGGAGTGTCGTCGGTCGGCGGTGTCAGCCGGAACGGTGCCCACGTCGTGTACGCCAAGGGGGCGACCCTCTGGACGAGCGGCGCCGGCGGCGACGCCCCGACGTGCGTCTCGTGCCGCGCCGACGGCACCGCCGCGACCGGGCAGGTCCAGACGGCCGTCCTGAACAAGGTCGGCCCGACGAGCGACGGGACGGTCGGCGCGTCGTCGATCGCCGGCGATCTCCTGGGGGCGATCTCCGACGACGGGACCACCGTCGCCTTCGTCTCGGACGAGAACATCACCGGCGACGCCTCCGACGGCCCGCACCACGCCTTCCGGTGGAAGCGCGGGCAGGGAGTCGCGCTGATCGCAGACGACGCCACGAACTTCGGGACGACGGTCAGCCCCTCCGGCAACACGGTCTTCTTCGCGGCCTACGGGCCCGTCGCGGCCGGGGACGACGATCGGTCGCAGGCCCTGTACGCCGCGCGCGTCGGAGGCGGCTTCGCTGTCGCGGTGCCGCCGGCCCCGTGCTCCGGCGAGGGGTGCCGACCCGGCGGCGGGAGCGGACCCGTGGCGCCCCAGGCGCCCGGGAGCACCGCCCCCGCCGGCGTCGGGAACGCCACACCGACCCCGGCCGACGATCGTCTGCCGGCCCCGGCCGTCGCAGTGCTGTCGCTGTCGTCGAGTCAGCGTGCGGCTGCCGCCAGGACCGGAACGCTGCGCCTGCGGGTGACGGTCGCGGGTGGTGGCACGGTCAAGGCCCGGGCCACCGCACGGATCGGACGTCGCACCCGCACCGTGGCCACCACCTCGAGGCGGACGAGCACGCGCCGAGCGACCGTGACGCTGTCCCTTCGCCTGTCGAGCTCGGCGCGTTCGACGTTGCGGCGGACCGGGCGGCTCCGCGTCCGGATCGTGGTGTCCCTGCCGAAGGCCAGGACCCGAACGACCACCGTCACGTTGACCCGGAAGCGCGGATGATCATGCTGAACCTCCGAAGCCGCAGCCTGCGGCACGGCCTCGTCGTCGCCCTCGCTCTCGTGGCCGCCGGCGGCACGGCCCAGACCGCAGCCGCCGAGGATCGCGGGCTGACGGCCTTCGACATCCAGCCGACGGTCGGCGCAGGCGAGCAGGTCACCGCCGGCGCACGCACCGACACGCGGGTCGTCCTCGAGGTCGCGAACGAGCAGATGGACCCGAACCTGGGCCCGGGGCGGTACCCCTCCGAGCTCGCGAAGAACGTGGTCGCGGACCTCCCGCCCGGCCTCCTGGCGGACCCGCGCGGCGTGCCGACGTGCACCCCGGCGCAGCTCGAGATCGCCGACGGTCCGGGCAACGAGTGCCCGGACGCCGCGCAGGTCGGCGTGGTCCGGCTCTCCTCGACGACCGCGTACAGCGCGACGCCCGAGGAGGACGTCAAGGAGTACCCGGTCTTCAACATCACGCGCAGGGGGGACCAGGTCGCGCGTCTCGGCTTCCCGGCGATCATCGGCGCGAGCGCCGTCGTCTACGTCGACATCCGGGTTCGTGACGATGGGGACTACGGCGCCACGGCGACGCTCGCGAACCTGCCCTCGGGCATCTCGTTCTACCGGGCCGAGATGGACCTCTGGGGTGTCCCGGGCGACCCGTCCCACGACGCGCGGCGCTCGTCGTGCCAGGGCTCCGACGGGTTCGGTCCGTCGTACGCCGCGGGGGCCTACCTGACCGGGTGCTCGACGCCCGCCCCCGACACGACGGCCGCCTTCATGGTGAACCCCACGCGGTGCGAGGCGGCGCTCAGCGGTTCGGGACGCGCGGACTTCTACGGTCGCCCCGGGCAGTACAACACCGTGGCCTCGACGCCGTTCTCGGTCGGTGGCTGTGGCGGACTCGCGTTCTCCCCCTCGCTGTCCGTGGCGCCGGAGTCCCGGGCGGCGGGCCAGCCGTCGGGGTACGCCGTGGACCTCGCGGTGCCGCAGAGCCCGCAGCGCGGAGGTCCCGCGACGGCGCACGTCCGGAACGTCTCGGTGACGCTGCCGCAGGGCACCGCGATCTCCCCCTCGGCCGCGAACGGGCTCGGCGCCTGTTCCGACGCGCAGCTCGGAGCCGGGACCCGCGACCCCGTCTCCTGCCCCGACGCCTCGAAGATCGGCTCGGCCACGATCAGCTC
>CAFBMK010000115.1_pt1 | contig 10829 bp, 10 predicted proteins | sample 7268691 | NCBI WGS metagenome assembly CAFBMK01 (sample SAMEA6814062, study PRJEB35770) | freshwater metagenome | biome: Freshwater; feature: Freshwater reservoir; material: water | place: Czech Republic | collected 2017-05-23 | depth 30m m
CCGAAGTGCTCGCGGTCGGGGAAGACCTCGTCCTGGCGCGGCAGGAACGCGCCGCCGGAGTCCACGAGGTAGACGCACGGCAGGCGGTTCTCCTTCGCCACCTCCTGCGCGCGCAGGTGCTTCTTGACGCTCAGCGGGTAGTACGAGCCGCCCTTCACCGTCGCGTCGTTGGCGACGATCATCACCTCGCGACCGTGCACGCGGCCGATCCCGGCGACGACGCCCGCGGCGGGCAGGTCGTGGTCGTAGACCTCCTCCGCGGCCAGCGGCGCGAGCTCGAGGAACGGCGAGAACGGGTCGATCAACCGGTCGATCCGGTCGCGCGCCAGGAGCTTGCCGCGCTTCGTGTGGCGATCGCGGGCGCGTTGCCCTCCCCCGCCGGCGATCCGCGTCAGCCGGGCCTGCAGGTCGTCGATCAGCGCGAGGTGCCGCTCGCGGTTGGTCGGGGCCTCCCCGCCGGCCTGCTCCGTCGCGGCGTCCGTCGTCGTCTCCGTGCTCATGCGCCCGTCCTCCGGTCGGTGTCCGTCGGCGGGACGCTCGTGCCCCGGCCCCTGCCCGTGCGCCGCGCGCCGCGGCTCATGCCTGCTCCTCGACGGCCGCGAGGACCTGTCCGCGGGCGACGTGGTCGCCGACCGCGACGTCCAGCGCGGTGACCGTCCCGTCGTGCGGGGCGGCCACGTCGAGCTCCATCTTCATCGACTCCACGACGACGAGCGACTGGCCCGCGGTCACCGCGTCGCCGACGGCTGCACGGACCGCCAGGACGACGCCCGGCAGCGGGGCGAGCAGGCCGCCCGCGACGGCGCCGGGGCCCCCGGCGACCTCGGGGACGTCCCGGAACGACCAGGTCCCCCCGGCGTCGTGGACCCACGTCCACGGGCCGTCGACGGCGGTGCGCGCGCCGGGGTCGGCGGCCGGGGCGGTGCGGTCGCCGACCGTCACCTCCAGGCCGCCGGGGCCGACGCCGACGAGCACGTCGACCCGGTCGTCGTCGGGGTCCTGCAGCTCGAGCAGCACGCGGCCCGCGGCCCCGATCCGCCAGGCGTCGGGGGTCGCGAACGCGCCCGGTCCGGCCGACCCCGCGGCCCGCCGGTGCCGGTCGACGGCGAGGGCGGCGAGCGCCCGCTCGCGGTCCTCGGCGGGCGGGCCGGCCAGGCCGGCGCCGGCGTCGGGCTCGGCGAGCAGCTCCTCCAGCAGCGTCGTCGTCGACGCGTCCGCGACCACCTCGTCGCGGTGCAGGAGCCGCCGCAGGAAGCCCGCGTTGGTCTCGACGCCGAGGAGCACGAGCCCGGCGAGCGCCCGGTCCAGCCGCGCCAGCGCCTGCGGCCGGTCCCGGCCGTGGGCGATGACCTTCATGAGCATCGGGTCGAACGCGGTCGTGACGACGGTGCCCCGCTCGATGCCGGAGTCGACCCGCACGCCGGGCCCGGTCGGCTCGGTGTAGTCCAGGACGGGGCCCACGGCCGGCAGGAACCGCGGGCCGTCCGGGCCCGCGGCGATCCGCTCCGCCGTGATCCGCGCCTCGATCGCGTGACCGACGGCGGCAGGCGGACCGGGGTCCCGCTCGGCGGTCCCGGCGCGCCGGGCGGCGGGGTCGTCCTCGCCGAGCGCGAGCGGCTCACCGTCGGCGATCCGCAGCTGCAGGGCGACGAGGTCGAGGCCGTGCACGAGCTCCGTGACGGGGTGCTCGACCTGGAGCCGGGCGTTCATCTCGAGGAAGTAGAAGGGCCGCGTGCCGTCCTCGTTCGCGGCGCCCGACACGTCGAGCAGGAACTCGACGGTGCCGAGGTTGCGGTAGCCCGCGGCGACGGCCAGCTGCTTCGCCGCGTCGTGGAACGCGGTGCGCTCCGCGTCGGTCAGGCAGGCGGCGGGCGCCTCCTCCAGGACCTTCTGGTGCCGGCGCTGCAGGGAGCACTCGCGCTCGCCGATCGCCCACGCGCCGCCGTGCCCGTCCACCGCGACCTGCACCTCGACGTGCCGCGCGGGCTTGACGAGGCGCTCCACGAGCAGCTCGCCGCGGCCGAACGCGGCCTGCGCCTCCCGGCGCGCGGCGTCGACCGCGGAGGGGATCGCGTCGCGGTCGTCCACCCGCCGCATGCCCTTGCCCCCGCCGCCGGCGGTCGCCTTGAGCAGCAGAGGCAGCCCGGCCTCGTCGGCGAAGGCGACGACGGCCCTCTCGTCGACGTCCGCGCCCTCGAGCCCCGGGACGACCGGCACACCGGCCGCGGCGGCGGTCTCCTTCGAGCGGATCTTGTCGCCCAGCAGGTCGATGGCCGCGGGCGGCGGGCCGATCCACGTGACGCCCGCGTCGACGAACGCCTGCGCGGCGTCGGCCCGCTCGGCGAGGAAGCCGTAGCCGGGGTGGACCGCGTCGCAGCCCTGCTCGACCGCCACGGCGACGAGGCGCTGCACGTCGAGGTACGGCGAGCGCGCCGGGTCGGCGGGCAGGGCGACGGCGTGGTCGCAGGCCCGGGCGTGCGGCGCGCCGGCGTCCTCGGGCGAGAAGACCGCGACGGACTCGATCCCGCGCGCCGCGAGGGTGCGGGCGACGCGGACGGCGATCTCGCCGCGGTTGGCGATGAGGACGCGGTCAGGCACGGGCGTTCCAGTCGATGGGTCCGGCGACGAGGGTGTGGGAGCCGAGGGGCCGCCCGATCACGCGTTGCGCCTCGCGGCTCGCGGCGATCACGGCGGGCAGGTCGATCCCGGTCCCGTGACCCATCTCGTGGAGCATGGAGACGAGGTCCTCCGTGGCGATGTTGCCCGTGGCGCCCGCGGGGACGGGGCAGCCGCCGAGCTCGCCGAAGCTCGACTCGAACGAGCGACAGCCGGCGTCGAGCGCGGCCAGCACGTTGGCCAGGCCCTGCCCGCGCGTGTTGTGGAAGTGGGCGGTCAGCTCGACGTCGGGCCCGAGCGCGTCGGCCAGGGCCGGGAAGAAGCGCCCGACCTGCCGCGGGTTGGCCATCCCGGTCGTGTCGCCGAAGCCGATCTCCTCCGCGCCGGCGTCGCGCAGCTCCCGCGCGATCTCCGCGACCCGCTCGACGGGCACCGCGCCCTCGTAGGGGCAGCCGAACGACGTGGCGATCACGGCGACGCGTCGCAGCCCCGCCTCGCCGGCCCGTGCGAGCACGCGGCGCAGGCCGTCGAGCGACTCCTCCACCGAGCGGTTGACGTTCTTGCGGTTGTGCGTCTCGGACGCCGACAGGAAGACGGAGACCTCGTCGAAGCGGTCCCGCTGCTCCAGCGCGCGGTCCAGCCCCCGCTCGTTCGGGATCAGCACCGACCGCGAGACGCCCGGGACCGGCTCGAGGCGGTCGAGCAGCTCCGCGCCGTCCGCGAGCTGCGGGATCACGTCGGGCCGGACGAACGAGGTCAGCTCGATCCGCCGCACGCCGGAGCGCATGAGCGCCCCGACCAGGAGCAGCTTGTCGTCCGTCGAGATCCGCTCGGGCTCGTTCTGGAAGCCGTCGCGCGGACCGACCTCGCGGACGTGGATCCACCCGGCGGACCCGGCGGCGCTGTCGGTGGTGCCCATGCCCGGCCCCTACGCCAGGACGGCGCGCGAGATGACGAGCTGCTGCACCTCGTCGGTGCCCTCGCCGATCGTGAGGATCTTCGCGTCCCGGTAGAACCGGCACACGGGGTACTCCTCCATGTAGCCGTAGCCACCGTGGATCTGCACGGCCTCCTCGGACGCCTTCACCGCCAGGCGGCCCGTCTTGAGCTTCGCCTGGGCGGCCGTCAGCGAGAAGTCGCGGCCCGCGTCCTTCAGGGCGGCGGCGCGGTAGGTCAGGAGGCGCGCGGCCTCGATCTCCGTGGCCATGTCGGCGATCTTGGCCTGGATCTGCCCGAACCGGGCGATCGGTCCGCCGAACGCGTTGCGCGACTTCGCGTACGCCGCGGCCTCGTCGAGCGCGCCCTGCGCCAGGCCGAGTCCCATGGCGGCCACGCCGATGCGCCCGCCGTCGAGGATCTTCATGAACTGCTTGAAGCCCGCGCCCCGCGGACCGAGGAGGTGCTCCTCCGGCACCTGGGCGCCCGTGAAGCTCAGCGGCCGGGTGTCCGAGGCGTTCCAGCCCATCTTGCGGTACGGCTCGCCGACCTCGTAGCCGGGCGTGCCGTTCGGGACGATCAGGTTGGAGATCTCGGGTCGCGTGCGGCCCTTGGCGTCCGTCGTCTCGCCCGTGATCGCCGTGATGGCGACGTGGCCGGAGATGTCGGTGCCGGCGTTCGTGATGAACTGCTTCGCGCCGTCGACGGTCCACGTGCCGCCGTCGAGCGTCGCCCGGGTCTTCAGGTTGCCGGCGTCGGAGCCGGCCTCGGGCTCCGTCAGGCCGAACGCGCCGAGCTTCGTCCCCGCGCAGAGCTCCGGCAGGTACTCGGCCTTCTGCGCGTCGTCCCCGAAGAGCCAGATCGGCTGGGTGCCCAGCGAGGTGTGCGCGCACATCGTGATCGCGACGGACGAGTCGATCCGCGCGAGCTCCTCGACGGCGACGGTGTACTGCAGCGTCGAGCCGCCGGCGCCCCCGACCTCCTCCGGGAACGGGATGCCCATCCAGCCCAGCCCGCCCATCTTCGCGACGAGCTCGTACGGGAACGCCTTCGTCCGGTCGAGCTCCTCGGCGACGGGCGCGACCTCCTGCACCGCGAAGTCACGGACGACCTTGCGCAGCTCGAGGACGTCTTCGGGCAGATCGAGATCCATGCATGGACTTCTACCGACTGAACGGTATAAATTGCAAGCCGGTGCTCGACGCCGCCGACCGCGGGGCCCTCCGGGCACCCGCCGGCGCGCACCTCCCCGACCATGGCCGACCCGCCCAAGAGCCCCACGCTGCGCGACCGCTACGACTCCCGTCAGCGGGAGGTCCTCGACGCGTGCGCCCGTGCGTTCGCGGAGCGCGGCTACGCCGGCACGTCGATCGACGACCTGATCGAGGCCACGGGCCTGGCGCGCGGCGGCCTCTACCACTACATCGGGTCGAAGTCCGAGGCCCTCACCCGCATCCTCGACGACCTCATGGGCCCGCTGCTGCAGCGGGCGGAGGCCGTCGTCACGGGGCCGGACGCACCGGACACGGCGATCGGGCGGCTGCGGGCGCTCACGCGGGTGTGGATGCGGCAGGTCGAGTCCCACCGCGACCACGTGCTCCTCTTCGAGAAGGAGCGCGCGGTGCTGCGCGAGGGCCCGTCGTGGGACGCCGTCCGCGGCGACCGCGAGACGTTCGAGAGCCTGCTGCGCCGGGTGCTCGACGACGGCGTGGCGTCCGGGGAGCTCACCGTCGCGGACCCGTCGCTGGTCGCCCTGGCCCTCATGGGCATGGTCAACCACGCCGCCCTGTGGTTCGTCCCGGGCGGCCGTCTCGACGCCGATCAGGTCGCCGACGGCTTCGTGGACCTCGTGCTCGACGGGGTGCGCGCCGCGCGCTGAGGCCCGCACCGGGCCCCCGGTGGACGCGTGACGGAACGCGGAACCGGAACAGTCGTACACCATCCGGCCAGACGCCCGGTGCGGGGCATCCGATCGCGTCGCCCGCGCCGTTCTCCCTGTGGTTGCCCGCCCACGCGCCAGCGATGGGCGGGAGGCCTCCCACGACGGGGATTCGGGGACCGCCGTCACGGCCCTCGAACCCCGTCGACCCCTTCGGGACCGACCACCCGGTCGGCGGCCTCGCTCCGGCGGGGCCGCCGGACGGCGTGGGAGGCGCGCTAGGGGACGCGCGCCGTGTCGTGCCGCCCCGTCCGGGGGCCGCCCTCGCGGGTCGCGCCTGCGACCCGCGCTCCGCTCAGGCCTCGGCGCCGCCGCGGGTCCGGCGGGAGAGGTCCTCGCTGCTGTCGAGCGCGACCAGGTCGCGGTCGTCGCGGATGCGGTGCCAGCGGACGCGGGCCGCCAGCTCCGGGCTCATCGCGTCGAGGGTCGACGACAGCACGTCGGCGCTCTCGTCGAGGTGCTCGTCCGTGGCACCCGCGAGCACCACCAGGAGGCGGGCGGTGCCCCAGCGGCCGAGGACCGCCGGCACGGGGAAGAGCTCGCGCAGGACCGTCGCGACCTGCGTGATGTCGTCGACGGGGACGAGCTCGGCCGACGTGCCGGGGTCGGCCAGGTCGACCCGGATGGCGGCGACCGTGCGGCGCTCGAAGACGAGCTGGCGCATCTGCTGCTCGAGGCTCGCGCGGTTGCGCAAGCCCGTCGTGGCGTCGTGCGTGGCGTGGTGCTCCAGCGCGCGCTCGGCCAGGCGCTGCGGCGTGATGTCCGTGTGCGTGACGATCGCGCCGATGCCGGGCAGCTGCATGCCGACGGCCAGGAGCCGGAACCAGCGCAGCTCGTCCGGGGCGTGGCAGTCGTAGTCGTACTGGAAGCGCGCGGCGCGGCCGTCGAGGACGCTGCGCAGCCCGTCGTTGATCGGGTCGACCGCCCCCGGGTCGTCGCAGGGCGCGGCGCTGTGGGCGACGTAGTCCACGCCGATCCAGTCCGTCGCGTCGCCGCCGTTGTCGAGGGCGAAGCGCTGCCACGCGACGTTGACGTGGACGACGCGGCCCTGCGGGTCGAGGACCACCACGTGGTCCGAGACGACGTCCAGCGCCGCGACGACGGCGGCCAGGAGCGCGGGACGGGGGCCGGGACCGCTCATGCGGAGCGGGCGGCGTCGTCGTCCGCGACGTCCGTGACGGTGTCGGCGTTCTCGAGGTGGTCGGCCATCTGGAGCAAGGAGCGGTTCAGGATCCGGGAGATCTGCATCTGGGACACCCCGTGCTCCACCCCGATCTCGCGCTGGAGGCGCTCGTCGAAGTAGCGGAGCTGCACGACCTCGCGGTCGCGGGGGCCGAGGATCGACAGTGCGTCGGCGACCTCGTCCATGTCCTCCACCTGCCGGTACCCCGTCTCGTCCACCCCCAGACGATCGCCGAGCGTCGAGCCGTCCTCGTCCGCCGTGCGGAAGTCGAGCGAGTTGGCGTTGTACGCGTGGCGCGTCAGCTCGGCGTCGCGGACCTGCGAGACGCTGACCTCGAGGATCTCCGCGAGCTCCTCCCGCGTCGCGTCCGGGTGCTCCACCCGGGCCCGGGAGACCTTCGCGTGCAGCTCCTGCGCCGAGCGCGGGACCTTGAGGTCCCACGTGTGGTCGCGGAAGTGGCGCTTGATCTCGCCCGAGATCGTCGGCCTGGCGTAGGCCCCGAAGCTGGCGCCGGGCTGCGGGTCGAACCGCTCGATCGCCTTCAGGAGGGCGAGCAGCCCGACCTGCAGGAGGTCGTCCAGCGGCTCGTTGCTGCGCGAGTACTGCTGGGCGATGTGCCGCACCATGGGGCGGAAGCGCACCACGAGCTTGTCGAGCCGGCGGGGGTCGCGCGTGCTCCGGTACAGCCGGATGAGCGCGAGGTCCATCGCATCGCGCTCGCGGTAGGAACTGTCTGCAGGTCGGCCTGTGGCCATACGACGCCAATCGAGGCTCCCGGGGGAGCCGTAGGAGATTCGGCCGTCCTGAGATCGCGACCGTCATCGCGCCCTGCCTAACGGATACTTCCTCCCGTTCCACGCCACGCTGCGACCAGGTCGCCTCCGACGTCATCCGAGTACGGAGGACTCTATAGGAGCGGGGGGCCTTTCGGGCTGCGGATGTTGAGCGTGCAACTTTCGGGCCCCCGGGGCGGCGCGTAGGCTCGACCCGGCAGCCGCACCGCGCCCCCGGGGACGGGGTGCGCCCACCACCGACGAGGAGTTCCGATGCAGGGCACCCAGGCCAGCGCCACCGACCAGCAAGGGGCCACGCGGGTCGCGTGCGCCGTCGCCGACGGCCGCGCCACCATCACGCTCGTCCGGGCCGCCGCGCGCAACGCGATCGACCGCCGATTCACCGAGGAGCTCGAGGCCGCGGTCGACGCCTGCGCGGCCCGCACCGACCTCCGGGTCGTGGTGATCGTCGCGGAGGGGGACCACTTCAGCGTCGGCGGCGACCTGCGCCACATGGCCGGGTTCGCCGACGAGCTGGGCGACGAGCTCGGGCGGATGATCACGCCGTTCCACCGTGCCCTCGACACCCTCGCGCGCCTCGAGGTCCCCGTCGTCGCGGGCGTGCAGGGGGCGTTCGCCGGCGGCGCGATGGGCATCGCCTACGCCGCCGACGTCGTCGTCGCGGCGGACGACCTCCGCGTCGCCGCCGGCTTCCCGGCGCTCGGGCTCAGCGGCGACGGCGGCACGTCGTGGCACCTCCCCCGCCTGGTCGGGCTGCGGCGGGCGCAGGAGCTCCTGGTCGAGAACCGGATCCTCGACGCCGCCGAGGCGCTCGACTGGGGCCTCGTCACGCGGACGGTGCCCCGGGCCGAGCTGGCCGCGGAGGTCGAGCGCACGGCGGCCCGTCTGGCCGCCGGCCCCACCCGGTCGCTCGGCCGGGCCAGGCGCCTGCTGCGCACGAGCAGCACGACCTCGATCGGCGACCGGCTGGCCGAGGAGCGCGAGTCGATGCGGGAGCTCGGCGACACCGCCGACGCCCGCGAGGGCGTGCGGGCCTTCGCCGAGAAGCGCGCCCCGCGGTTCGAGGGGCGCTGAGGGCGGCCCTCAGCCGATCCCCCACACGAGCAGGAACACGCCGGTGGCGACGCTGACGCCGCACCAGGCGGTGACGCCCGCCACGGAGCGGGCGCGGTCGCCCGGGGGACGGCTGCGGTTGATCTGCACGATCTGGTCCCGCGTCCGGCGCACGTTGAGGGCTCCGGCGACGCCGATGCCGATCAGCACCACGCCCAGGATCGAACCGAGGATCTCCATCTGCGGGTCCTACGCCCGGGGGGCGCGGCAGGATGCCGGGGAGGACGGATCGGTCGGGCGGCGGGGCACGGGCGGGCTCCTTCGGGTCGCGGCCGCCCGGTCGGGCGGCGCGGGTGGTCGTCCGTTGGACCGCCCCGGGCCCCGAAAGTTCCGCGGGGCCCGCCGGCGGTCGCCGGCCGGGTCCTCCCCCGTCCCGCCGCGGGGGGCGCGCCGACCGCGGCCGCGCGGTCCCTCAGCGCGCCCGGGGTCGCCCGTCGGCGGCCAAGGGGCCCGTGGCCGGGACGGTCTCGTGCACCCGCGTCGGTGCGTTGGACACGCGGCCCTCGATCGTCGTGGGCGTGCGCGCGAGGATCCGCTCGCCGCAGCTCCAGCAGAACTCGGCGGAGCGGCCGTGCGGCGCGCCGCAGAAGCGGCAGGCGCCGGCGATGCCCGCGTGGTCGTCCGCGAGGCGCTCGATCTCGCTGAGCCGGGCGTCGAGGCGCTGCAGGACCGCGGCCCGCTCGACGAGCACGTCGACGCGGAAGTGGTCGCGGACGGCCATCTCGTAGACGAGGCCGCCGAGGTCCCAGGTGCTCTCGGCGACCTGGTCGGCGAGCCGCCGGCGCTCGTCCTCCAGCGCCGCGCGCTGGGGCGAGATCCCCGGCGCGGGGACCGTCGCCTCCGGGCGGCGCCAGGGCAGCCGGGAGGCCATCAGCCGCCCCCGGTCGAGACGACGTCCGGCAGCGACTGCGAGGCCTCGCGGGCCTTGTCCGGGTCCTTCGAGGCCAGGTCCTTCTTCGTCTGGTCGCTGATCGCCTTCGCGGGCGGCGTCTTCGCGGGGGTCTTCTCGATCTCCTCCGCCTCCCGCTTCTCGGCCGCGTCGAGGTTCGTCTTGTCGATCTTCGTCGTCTCGTCGGGCGACGCCTCCTCCTCCTCGGCGGCCGTGGTGTCCGTCGTGGACGTCGCGGCCTCCTCGGTGGTCGTCGGCGCGGCGGCCGCGGAGGCCGCCGGGGCTCCGCCGAGGACGATGGGCTGCTGCGCCCCGCCCCCGTCGTCGCCGACGAGCACGCCGACGCCGAAGGCGATCAGGACGCAGGCCAGCGCCGCCAGCAGCGTGGCGGTGCCCGGGCCGGACGTGGCGGGCGCGGACCACAGCGCGGGCGCGGGACCGGGGACCTGCGCCACCGGCCCCACCGCGGCGGGCGGGACCACGGCGTCCTGGAACGGCAGGCGCGCGTGGGTGCGACGGGCGCCGCAGGACAGGCAGTAGCGCTGGTCGGTGGCCATGGGCGCGCCGCACTGGCCGCACGCGCCGGCGCGCGGATCGTCGGCGGGCAGGAACGGGCTGGTGCTCATCGGGACCTCGGGGTCTTCGGCAACGTGGTGGGGAGGGCCTGGGCGGCGAGGCGGCCGCGGCGAGCGTCCCCGACGACCACGGCCTCGAACGGCGCGGACCGGCGGGCCGCGATCTCCGGGACGCGGGTGGCGCCCGCGGCGACGATCCGGCCGCGGTCGCGGACGGTGACGTAGACGGGGACCTCCGTCTGCTCCCGGCGCAGGTCGTTGTGGACGACGCCGACGACGGCGACGCCGTCCTCGCCGGTGTCCTCGGCGCTGCGCTCCAGGCCCGTGATCCGCAGCGGCGCGGCGGGGCGACGCGAGCGCCGGGTCGGCGCGCCGAGGACGACGTCGAGCCGCGCGCCCTCCTCCGCGACGGGGACGTTCCCGTTGACCCAGGTGACGCGGGACCGCGGCGGCAGGACCGGCACGCGCAGGAGCAGCTCGTCCCCGCCGTCCTGGTCGTTGGCGTACCGCTCCTCGCCGCCCGCGACGAGGCGCAGGGCGACGGGGACGCGCAGGAGCGCCCGCGGGCCGGTGTTCTGGAGCTCGACGACGACCGCGGTCGTCTCCTTCCCGCGCAGCTCCTGCCGGGCGCGCACGCGGACCTCGGGGCTCGGCCGCCCGATCGCCACCCGGCCCGGCGCGTCGACCGCGGCCGCCTTCGCCTGCAGCGCGGCGCTGCGGTCCTGCGTCGTCGCGCAGCCCGCGAGGGCCAGCGCGCCCGCGCCGAGCGCGGCGACGGGTGCCG
>CAFBMK010000116.1_pt1 | contig 10815 bp, 13 predicted proteins | sample 7268691 | NCBI WGS metagenome assembly CAFBMK01 (sample SAMEA6814062, study PRJEB35770) | freshwater metagenome | biome: Freshwater; feature: Freshwater reservoir; material: water | place: Czech Republic | collected 2017-05-23 | depth 30m m
CCGCACAGCCGGTCCTCGTCGCCGAGGTCGAAGAGGGTGAGATGGCTGCGGTCCCAGCGGGAGAAGGCGGTGTCGATCGCGTCGCCGATCGTGACCTGGATCGAGCGGACCTACCACCGCCGGAGACGACAGCTCGCGCTGGGCCGGTTGACCCCCGTGGAGTACGAGACGATCATGGTCCCTCAGGCCGCCCTCCGGGCGGCCTGAGAGACCAAACCAAACCTGTCACCCACTCGTGCAGCAGGCCCGATTTCCTCCAACGACGCAAGGCTTTGATGAGCGGTCAACCTGCTCGACCCCGGCGCCCCTCGGCCCGGGTCCCCGACCGGCCCGCGCGCGTCCCACCGTCCTCGCTCGTGCCGCCCCCGATCGACGAGGCCATCACCGCGGACACCCTGCAGGTGCACGAGGCGCTCGAACGTCTCGCTCGTGAGCTCGCCAGAACCCGTCGGACGCTCGACGCCATCGTCGAGCAGATCGGCACGGCCACCGACGCCGGCCAGAACCCAGAGGCCGCGGGTGTCGAGCCCGAAGGCCGCTGCCCCCAACCCGAGCTGCCCGAGGCGCTGGCCGATCACCTCACCATCCTTCGGCCGCCCCAAGACCCCGTGGACTAACGGTCCCGACCCGCCGCCTTGGACGGGAGGTCAGGGGCCAGACCCCGCAGCACGCCGCCGGCAGAGAAGCTCGTCAACGCCTTTGCCACGACTGTTGGGTGTCGCGGCCCGGCGACCGTTCTCAGGTGGGCGTTTCCATGCCCTTGTGGTCGCGCGGGCGGTCATCGAGCGCGCGTGGTGTCGCTGTGTCGATGCGCGTCGCCGCGGCCTCCGCGGTCTGGCGGACCTCGGCGGTGGAGCGGTCGGGGTCGGCGGCGTCGGCGGTGATCGCGAGGGCGCCTTCCATGGCGGCGAGGTTCGCCGCGCGTCGGCGACGCTTCGCGCGCGAGCGGGGGATCCGGCATGCGAGTGCCCCGATCGGCTGGATCTGTTCCTCGATCCCGTCGAGCGCGACGGCCAGACGCTTCAGCGTCGGGCCGGCCGCGTCGGCGATGCGGTGGATGTTCTCCACGCGGTTGCAGACCTCGACGACCTCGTCGGCGAGCTCGTCGATCCCGGAGGCCCGCAGTCCGAGTCCGAACGGCCCGCTGGCCCGGACCAGCGCCCTGACCGTCGAGCGGACCTGCGGAGCCGGGTCCTCCATCGCTTCTCCGTCGTACCGGGCGGGCGGTGGTCAGTCGATCCGCGACGCGCCACCCGTGCCCGCGGTCCCGGTCGTCGGGCGGTCACGGTCGTGGCCGTTGGTCGAGTTGACGCCTACGACCTCGTGGTCATGGTCGCGATGGCGCTCGGTCGTGGTCTCGGTACGTGCGGCGGGGGGAGCAGTCTGCACGCGGGTGGTGTCGTGGTCCATACGGGTGTACTGGGCGACGGGCTCTTCGTGCTTGATGCGGGGGGCGAAGACGTTGAGCAACAGGAGGGCGGCGGCGATAGCCCAGCCGAGGTCGACGGCCCAGTTCGCGGCGGCGAGGCCGAGGACGCCGGGGCCGTTGACGAGGTCCAGGACGACGCAGGCGGCAAGGGCGAGCCCGACGCCGAGGCCGAGCAGCTTGGCGAGGAGGTGCTGGGCGGCGGCGAAGAGCAGGATGACGCCGGCGGTGGTGGTGAAGAAGGCGGTCCATCCGTTGGCTTCGAAGCCGAGGAACCTGTCGCCCCTGGCGTCGGCGTCGGGGAATCCGCCCGTCGGGGTGCCGCCGGCGTGCAGGAACAGCACGAGGCCGGCGGCGGCGAGGATCGTCCCGAGGATCAGCGCCGGGCCGCGGGCGAGTCCGGCGCCCTTGACGACGTGCGTGTCGGAGGTGGTCGGGGTGGTGTCGTGGTGCTTCTTGCGGTCGAACATGCTGCGGCCTTTCGGCTTCGGGGGTGCGGGCCGCTCCGGGTCGGGGCGGCCCGCTCGGGGTGGTGCTCAGTCGGCTTGTTCGACCTCGTCGGCGTTGACGTAGGCGCCTTGCTCGGTGACGACCCGGGCGTCGGCTGGGTCGAGCTTGAGGGTGTCGGCGGGGTCCTTCGGGGCCTCGGCGACCGGGCCTTCGAGGTCGACGAGGTCGCCGACGGCGGGGCGGTAGGCGCCTGCGGTGGGTTCGTCGACGCCGACGTCTCCGGCGTACTCGACGAACATGCGGTCCTCGGCGGAGGTGCCGACGAAGAAGCCGCCGTCGGTGACCGACAGGACCTTCACGGCGTCGCCGGTGGCGTCCTTGTCGATCGTGGCCGTCTTGTCGCCGGTCCCGAGGAGCGACTGGCCTTCGGCGGTCAGCGTTCCCGCGTCGGGGGCCGTGGCCGGGGCGGTGGTGGCCGGTGTGGCGGCCTGGGCGGGGGTCGTCGCGGCCGGCACGGTCGCGGTGCTGGTGCTCGCGGTGTCGGTGTCCTCGTCGTCTCCGCCGCCGGCGATGAGGACGATGGCGAGGATCACGAGGAGGAGCAGCAGGAGGGCCAGGAGCCACTTCCACCATGCGCCGCCCTTCTTGTTCTCACCGACTGGGCTGGCGCCGTGCTGCTGGCGGGGGGTGCTCACGAGAGGGTCCTTCTGATCGGGGAAAGCGGGGATGCGTGCATCGCGGGCCTCTGCCGGCGGTGGTCGCGCGGGGCCTGCGGCCCGCCTCCGGTCGGAGGCGGGCGTCGCGAGTGCTCAGCGGCGGTCGATGCCGTCGGTGCCGTCGACCTCGATGCGCTCCTTGCGGACCTGCTCGGTGACCTCGGCCTGCTCGGTGACGACGTCGGTCTTCAGGCGGACGCGCTCCTTCGGGACGGCGCGCTTGTCGACGACGGGCTCCTCGGCGTGAAGGGTGACCTCATGCTCCTCCTCCGAGATCGCCGGGCCATCGGTGGCGGCGCCGACGTTGCCGCCGGTGATCGGCTCGCGCTCGAGGCGGACCTCCTCGTGGGAGACGGGGACCGTCTCGGTGACGTTCTCGGTGACGACGTGCTTGCGCAGGCGGACCTTGCCGGCCTCGCGCTCGGTCGTACCGACGCGCAGCTCCTCCTCGGAGCGCGTCATCGCGGTGTCGGTATTCGGGCCGGACGTGTCGTGCCCGGCACCGCGGTCGGTCGCGCGACCCTCGGTGTGGGTGTGCTCCTCGTAGTCGGTGCGGCCGTAGTAGCGGAAAAGCTCGGCCTCCTCCTGCGGAGAGAGGTGCTGGTCGCCGTCGATGTTCGGAGCGCCCTTGACCTTGTCCTTGTCGAACGGCACCGTGACGGTGTTGCCGTCAGTGGTGGCGTCGCCGATCGGGACGAACGACGACTTCGTGCCGAACAGGCCGGTGTTGACCAGCGCCCACTCGGGCTGGCCGGTGCGGTCGTCGAGGTAGATCTCGTCGACCTTGCCGATCTTGTGGCCGTCGGGGCCCTCCACGTTGCGGCCGGTCCAGTCCTGGATCTCGTTGCTCGTCGGCATGCTGTTTCTCGTTTCGCTCTGGGGATGGGGGAACGGGCGCGCGGCAGGACGCCGGCCACGCCGTCATGCGAATGGTCGCGGGGGTCGCGACCGGATGAGAGGCGGCCCCAAGAGGGCCGGTCGGACACCGGTGTGTCGGTGCCTGTGTGTTCTTCCTTACCCAACCTCCGCACCGCAAACGCGACATCGCGCAAAATCACCGAATCAGCGCATCTCGCGAGTCGAAGTGCCCATCCGAACGGGGCTCTATGGCTCGGAGTACCAACGCGTCAGTGCCCGTGCGAACCGTATGTGCGACACCGTGTTCTGTTTCGAGGTGGTTCACTGTGTTGATGACGGCCGAGGCCCACGCTGATGGATGACGACCGGGAGCGCCCCGCCGTTCAGCGGCGCCGGAGGAGCGACGCGGCGCTGAACCGGGCGCGGATCCTGCACGAGGCCGCCGCGGCGTTGGCGCGGGATCCGGAGGTCGGGGTCGCGGAGATCGCGACGGCGGCGGGGATCAGCCGCGGCACGATCTACCGGCACTTCCCCACCCGCGACGAGCTGATCGACGCGGTCCGCCGGCAGGCACGCGACGACGCCGAGCTCAACGAGGACGACGCGCTGCGTCCCGCGGGGGAGCTCGCGAACACGGCGCCGACGCCGCTGTCGGTCACCGAGGTGCTCAACCGCGTTCCGCCGTTCCAGCTGGCCGAGCAGATCATCGCGGAGGCGCAGCGGATCGACGGGGTCGCGTCCGCTGCGGTCTACCTCGTCGACCTCGACGGCACCAGCATGCAGCGCCTCGCCGGTGCCGCCACGTTCCCGGATGCGATCACCGTCCCCTTGGCGGTCGGGCCCGAGATTCCGAGGGAGGGCATCGAGCCGCTGCGGGATCGGATCGAGGAGGCGCTGCCGGGAACCGCGGTCGCACCGCTGCTCTTGCGGGGCCGGGCGATCGGGGTGCTGATGGCGGTCGGGCCGGCCGACGACGCGATCCGCGACCTCGCCCGCGAGGCCGCGGTGGCACTCGCGTTGGCGGGCGACTACACCGACGCGATCGAGTCCGGCCAGCGGCTGCACCCGATCTCCGCTGCCGCGGAGATCCAGCAAATCCTTCTGCCGCCCCGGTTGGTCCGCATCACGGGCGCGACGCTGGCGGGCAACGTGCTGCCGGGCTACGAGATCGGCGGGGACTGGTTCGACTACGCGGAGAACGCCGACTGCACCTGGGTCGGGCTCGCCGACGTCGACGGTACCGGCGACTTCGCCTCCGCCGTCGCCGCCGTCCTGCTCGGCGCGTTCCGTGGCGCCCGGCACCGCAGCGACGACCCCGCCGGCGCGATGCGCGCGATGCACCAGGTGCTCGCCGGCCTGCCCCCAGGATCCGGTGGCGCGACCGCGACGATCGCGACGTGGAACGCACCGGCTTCGCTGTTTCGCTGGGTGACCGCCGGGGAGATCGCGCCGATGCTGATCGACACCGAGGGCCGGATGGAGCTGCTCGAGGCCGGCCTGCCGCGCCTCGGAGATCCGGACATGCCGGACGAGCTCGAGGTGCACGAGCGGCGCCTGCATCCAGGGGAGCGGCTGCTGTTGCTCTCCGACGGACTGCTCGGCCGCAAGACCCGCGACGGCGGCACCCTCGGAACCGCAGGGGTCCACGCCGCTGCGGTGAAGGCACCCCAGACGTCGGCGGCCGGGACCCTGCGGGCGATCGAGGACGCCGTCCGTGAGAACGTGAAGGACCCGTTGGGCGACGACGCGACCCTCATCGTCCTCGCCCCCAACGCCTAGCCGCGGCGAACGTCAGCGGCTCGAGACGTGACGGACGCCGCGCAGGGCGCGGCGTCCGGTCCTGCTCGATCGGATCCCGCGCCGGCGGGCCGCCCGCCCGGAGGGCGAACGACCCCCGGGCGACTCAGCTCGTGCTGGGCGCCTGGTCCTTGACGTCCGACGCGGCGGACTGCGCCTGGTCCTTCGCCTCGTCCTTGACCTGCGCGGCGTGGTCCTGGCTGGACTGCTGCGCGGTCTCCTTGACGTCGGCCGCCGCCTGCTGCGCGGAGTCCTTCGCGTCGTTGACGGCCTGCTCGACGTGTTCGCCGGCGGTCTGCGCGACCTCCTGGGCGACCTGCTTTCCGTGGTCGATCGCGGTCGACGCGGTCTCCTCAACGGACTGCCTCACGCTCTCGGCCGCCGGGCCGATCTGCTCCTGCTCGACCTTCGTCGTCGGGATCAGCATGCCCGCGATGAACCCGATCGCGGCGGCGCCGATGGCGAGACCGAGCGGGTTGTCCTGCGCGAGGCCGCCGGCACGCTTGGCCTGCTGCTTGACCTGCCCGCGGTCGGGGGTCGCGTCGGAGACTGTGGAGGCGTGGTCCTGCACGGTTCCGGTGACCTTGTCGGTGACGCCGCCGATCTTCGACTTCACGGCAGAGACGCGGTCGCCGACGGCTTCCTTCGTCCTTGCGGGAACGTCGGCCTTGTACGCCAGCGCGTCGGCGGTCTCGCCGAGGCGCTCGCGGGTCTGCTCTACCTCGTTGCGGATGTGCTGCGCGTCTTCGCCCATTCGACATCCTCCTTCACAGATTCGATGGTTTCTTCGGGAACCGGGGGTGTGGCCTTCTGGATCCGGCCCTTCCCCAGGAGGGCCGCGACCGCAGCGATCGCGACGTAGATCACGGTCACGATCAGCGCCGCCAGCCAGACGTCCATGCCCTCGGAGAGGAGCGCGATCAGGATCGTCGTGAAGCCCGCGAACCCGAAGAACCCGAACAGCGCCGCGGCGCCGAGCAGGCCGGCACCGGCGCCGAACGTCTTGGCCTTCGCGGTCATCTCGGTCTTCGCCAGCTCGATCTCGAGCCGGACGAGCTGGGAGGTGTCCTCCGACAGGCGCTTGAAGAGCTCGCCGGCGGGGGCGCCGCGCAGCTCCTCCTGCGTCGGGCGCTGCTCCGGGGTGCCCATCACGACCCCAGCGGGTTCGCAGGCGTCCCGGTCGGCGGCGCGTACCCCGGCGCGGGGGCGCTTGCCCGCGGCGCCGTGTCAGCGACAGGGGTCGACGAGGGAGCGGGGGACGGCGCCGGAAGGGCCGTACGGCCCGGACCGTCCCCGCCGCGCTGGATCGTGCGCTCCGCGGAGGACGCCTTCAGCGCGCGGGACGCGGCGAAGCCGATCGCCAGGCCGCCGAGCGCGGCGGCCCACGGGTTGCGGCGCGCGAAGTCCTCGACATCGCTGAGCAGCGACTGCCCGTCGGTGCGCTGCAGGTACGAGCCGGCCTTCTCGGCCTGCAGTGCGGCCTGGTCGGCGAGCTTGGCCGGCGCGTCGTTGCCCTGCTCGCGCAGGTGGTCGCTGATCGAACGCAAGTCCCCGGCGGTCGCGGTGGCGCGCTCACCGGCCTGCGTGGAGCGCTGGTCGAGCTGCGCGTGGATCTGCTGTCTGGCCTGGCTGGCTGCGTCCTGAGCCTTCTCCTGCGCCTGGTCGGCCGCGTCGGAGGCCTTCGCCTTCGCCGTCTCGGCCGCCTCGGCGGCCTTGTCCTGCGCGCCACTGGACGCGTCGGAAATGTGGTCCTTCGCAGCGGACGTCGGGGGCTGATCTGCCATAGGGAAATCCAGTCGAGAGGGAACGAATGGCCACCAGATGGGCTGGCGGCGTCTATCATGGGCTACCCGATACCCGCCGCCTCAATCGGGCCGCCGGCCTCGTCGGACCCGCTGTCCAGACGTTCGTGCCGGGCGGTAGCGCGGAGGTGCTGCGGGTAGCTGCCCAGGCAACCGGTAACCGGCTGTCGCGTTCTGAGCGTGCCGGTCCGTCCACGACGACGAGAGAGCACGATGCCCACGATCGAAGAGGTCCGCAGCTGGCGGGGCCGCCAGGTGATCGGAAACGACGGCCACAAGATCGGGACGATCGACGAGCTGTACGCCGATGACCAGACCGGCGCCCCGGCATGGGCGCTGGTCCACACCGGTCTGTTCGGCCGCAAGTCGTCGTTCCTGCCGATCGCCGACGCCGTCGAAGACGGAGAAGACGTTCGCGTCCCGTTCGACAAGGCGTTCGTCAAGGACGCGCCCGGCATCGAACCCGACGGCCACCTCAGCGCCCACGAAGAAGACGAGCTCTTCCGCTACTACGGCCGTCCCGCACCCGCCCACGACCACGCCTCCCAGCCGCCGGAGGACGGCGCGGGACACGACCGCGCCCCAGCGGCCCGGCCCGAGCCGATCGAGACCGCCGGCGGGCTGACCGGTCGCGCGCCGGACGTCGAGGGGGCGATGACGTTGTCGGAGGAGCAGGTGCACGTCGGCACACGCGAGCTGCCGGCGACGAAGGTCCGGATGCGGAAGGTCACCGTCACGGAGAACGTGCAGATGACCGTGCCCGTCACGCGCGAGGAGGTCCGTCTCGAAGAGGTCCCCATCGACGCCCCGGACGACGAGAGCACGTTGCCTGCCCACGCGGAGGTGACGCTCCGCCACGAGGTGCCGGTGATCGAGAAGACCACCGTCGACAGCGAACGCGTGCGCCTCGAGAAGGACCGCGTGACCGACCAGGTCCAGGTCACTGAACCCGCCCGCCGCGAACAGCTCGACATCGAACACACGCCCACCGACGGCCGCCCCGACCCGACCCGCTGACGGGCCCCGCTCCGCACTGGCCGTGAGACTCCGGGCCGACGGGGTCCGTCAGGCGGCCGCGGAAGAGCGGCCTGCTGCCGGTGTCAGATGGTGCGGTCGGCGCGCTGCCTGGGCTGCGATTCCACGACGGTCCTGGTCGTGACGATCGTGGGGGAGGGCTCGCGCATCCCGAAGAACGTCACCCGGACCGCGGCAGGGGCTTCGGCCGGGCAGGTGGGACTCGGTGCGGTGATGGTCATCGGGCGCCGGGTGCTCAGGCGGCGAGTGGGGCGGGGTCGGTGGTGGCGACGTGGTCGCTCATGCGGTCGATCGCGCCGCGGATGATGCGGGAGACCTGCATCTGCGAGACACCGATCTCCTCCGCGATCTCGCGCTGCAGCAGCTCGTCGTTGAAGCGCATGTCGAGGACCCGTCGCTCGCGATCGCTAAGGGCCTCCATCGCGACGTCGAGGGTCAGCTTCGCGTCGACGTGCTGGTAGCCGCGCTCGGGCTGGCCGTGCGTGTCGCTGAGGTTTCGTGCCTCGCCGGTCGGGGCGTCCATCGAGAGTGCACGGTAGGACTGGCCGGCAGACTTCGCCTCGCGGATGTCAGTGACGTGGACGTCGAGCTCGGCGGCGAGGTCGTCGTCGGTGGGCTCGCGTCCGGTGTCGGCGATCATCGCTTTGCTGGTGCTCTGGACCTTGGCGTCGAGTTCTTGGAGGGAGCGGGGGACGTGGACGGCCCAGGTGTGGTCGCGGAAGTGCCTGCGGATTTCGCCGGTGATGTTGGGGACCGCGAAGGACACGAACCGCTTGCCGGTCTGCAGGTCGTAGCGGTCGATGGCCTTGACGAGACCGATGGTGCCGGCCTGGATCAGGTCTTCGATGTCTTCTCCGCGACCGCGGTACTTGCGGGCCAGCGACTTGACCAGCGGCATGCACCGCTCTGCGAGCTCGTCGCGGGCGAACGTGTCGCCGGTCTGGTGGTAGCGGCGCAGCAGCGTCATGTCGATCTGCTCGCGCCTTGTTGCCTCATGCAGCATGAATGTCTCCCAGGGGGCGGGGTCTCGCATTCCGAACGGACGACCACACGACGTTGGGGGACGTCGTCTGGGGAACCGTCCTGCTGTATCGGCGCTGGCGACGGCAGCCGACCGTGGGGGCCGTGTGCGAGACCGCGGATCCCGACTCCTGGGGGAAGGAGCGAGGACCCGTCGGACCTGCGATACGCCGTCGCGTCGCAGGGCACAGAAACCCCTCGCGATCCCCCGGCAAACATCGGTCTACAGATTTCTTCGCCGGGCCCACGAACAGCTGTCGCCGTCTGACCCACGACGACGGAAGAGCAGCCGTGTCGGGCACCCGATGGGTCCGTCGGTCAGATCAAAGGGCGCGAGGTCGAGGCCCGCGGGCTCAAGGTCGTTGGGGTCGCGCCGACGCTGCAAGCGCTCGCTGAGCTCGACGACGTCGGGCTCGAGACCCGCGACTCGCTCGCACGGACGGAGCCTGTCAAGTCGGGTGAGACATGTTGGTGCGGTTTTTACTGAGCGGTTGTCCCGCGTCAAGATCTCTCGCACACCTGTTAGTTGAGCCCGAAGGCCCCGCGAACGCGTGGGTCGGGCGGCTCGCGAAGGGCGCCCGGAGGGCGACCGAGCGAGCCGCCAGCCGCGTCTCCCTCCGCGAGCCGTTGGTGCTCCCGTTCGAGAAGGACCAAGACCGTGGGTAGACCTCCGAAGCACCCCGTCGAGACGAAGCTGAAGATCGTGCTGTCGGTGATCTCCGGCGAGACCACCCAAGCCGAGGCGGCCCGCCGGCACGGCGTCTCGGAGACGTCGATCGGGAAGTGGAAAGACCAGTTCCTGCAGGCCGGCAAGACCGGCTTGGAGCAGCCCGCCGGCGCCGGTAAGCCGACCGGCCGGGAGCATCAGCTGGAGTCCGAGGTCGACCACCTGACCCGCGCGCTGGGGGAGGCGCACATCCAGCTCCGGGCGTTGCGGAGGGGCGGCCCGTCCGCGATGTCGTTTCGCTGAGCTCGAGGAGCTGCGTAGCGACGGTCGCCTGTCGGTCCGGCGGTTCTGCGCGCTGATCGAGCTGCCCAGGCGCACGTACTACGAGCGCCGCGCCCGGCACCGATCAGGAGCGACCGGGGTGCGGGGTCCGTGGCCGACACCGGCCCGCGACGGCATCCGCGCGACCGTGATCGCGACCGCGCTGAAGTACGAGATGTGGGGGCACCGCAAGATCGCGTGGCTCTGCCTGCACGAGCACGGGCTGCAGATCACCGAAGCGACGTGCCTGCGGATCCTTCGCGAGGCCGGCCTCACGCTGCCCGTCGACTACGCCCGCGAAGCCCGCGACCTCGCCGGCGCCCGCCGCGAGGCGTTCCTCGATCCGCCAACCAGACGCAACCAGGTGTGGCAGATGGACTTCTTCGAACTCGAGACCGCCGGCGGCGGCACGTGGCGCTCCGGCGACGTCGTCGACTACTGGGCCAAGGTCGTGCTCGCCGGGCCCGTCACGAAGACCCAAACCCACCGCGACGCGATCGCGTCGGTCATGGCTGCCATCGAGGAGGCCGAACGACTGCTCGGCCGGCCGCTGATCGAGGACCTCATCGACCCCGACGGCACGATCCATCCGATCTACCTCGTCACAGACAACGGCCCGTGCTTCAAGGCCGACAAGTTCGCCCGGTTCATCGACAGCCGCCCCGAGCTCACGCACATCCGCACGCGGAAGAAGAGCCCGGAGACCAACGGCGTGATCGAGCG
>CAFBMK010000117.1_pt1 | contig 10815 bp, 8 predicted proteins | sample 7268691 | NCBI WGS metagenome assembly CAFBMK01 (sample SAMEA6814062, study PRJEB35770) | freshwater metagenome | biome: Freshwater; feature: Freshwater reservoir; material: water | place: Czech Republic | collected 2017-05-23 | depth 30m m
CGGCTTCCTCGAGTCGCGCATCGACGGCGCCGTCGGCGACCGCTCGAAGCGGGTCGTCCTCTACTGCGCGTCGGGCAACCGCTCCGCGCTGGCGGCCCGGACGCTGAAGGAGGACCTCGGCTACGACAACGTCGAGTCCATGACCGGCGGCTACACGCTCTGGAAGGACCGCGGCTACGAGGTCGACGTCCCCCGGACGCTCTCCGCGGAGCAGCGCGAGCGCTACAGCCGCCACATCCTGATCAACGAGGTCGGCCTCGAGGGCCAGATCAAGCTGATCGACGCGAAGGTGCTGCTGATCGGCGCCGGCGCGCTCGGCTCCCCGAACGCGCTGTACCTCGCCGCCGCGGGCATCGGCACGATCGGCATCGTCGACGACGACGTCGTCGACCTGTCGAACCTGCAGCGCCAGGTCGTCCACGGCACGTCGACGATCGACACGCCGAAGGTCGAGTCCGCTGCGAAGCGGATCAACGACCTGAACCCCGACGTGAACGTCGTCCAGCACCGGCAGCGGCTCGACGCGGACTCCGTCCTCGAGCTGTTCAAGGGCTACGACGTCATCGTCGACGGCACGGACAACTTCCCGACGCGCTACCTCATCAACGACGCGGCGGTCCGGCTGAACAAGCCGGTCGTCTCCGCCGCGATCCTCGGCTTCGAGGCGCAGCTGTCGGTCTTCGACACGTCGCACCCCGACGGCCCCTGCTACCGCTGCCTCTTCCCGGTCCCGCCGCCCGCCGAGCTGGCCCCGTCCTGCGGCGCCAACGGCGTCCTGGGCGTCCTCCCGGGCACGGCCGGCCTGCTGCAGGCCACCGAGGTCATCAAGCTCATCATCGGCGTCGGCGACCCGCTCCGCGGCCGCCTGCTGATGTACGACGCACTGGCCGCCGAGTTCAACGAGGTCAAGGTCCGCAAGGACCCGGAGTGCCCCGTGTGCTCCCGCGACCGCGACGCGATCTCCGACGACGAGATGGGCGTCTTCCCCGACTACGAGGCGTTCTGCGCCGCGGCGGGCTAGGGTCGAGCACCTCATGGCCACGATTCGCATCCCCCCGGTCCTGCGCCCGTCCGTCGGCGGCGAGCGTCAGGTGACGGCCGACGGCGCCACGGTCGGCGACGTCCTGAAGGACCTCGTCGCGACGCACGAGGAGCTGGGCACCCAGCTCTTCGGCGCCGACGGCGAGCTCAACCGGTTCGTCAACGTGTACCTCAACGACGAGGACGTCCGCGTCCTCGACGGGCTCGGCACGGCGGTCGGCGAGGCCGACACGCTGCAGATCCTGCCGGCCATGGCCGGCGGGGCCCGCTGACCCGACCCCACGGCGCCGCCCCACGGCGGCGCCGCCCCGGATCCCGGGCGCGCCCCTGATTGGCGCCGGAGGTCCGACGGGTACCGTGTGAGCGTGCCCGACGGACCGAACGACGCCCCGCCCGAAGCCGCCGGCGAGCTGCCGACCGGACGGGTGGCCCGCACCGCGCGGGTCGGTCGCCTCGTCGCCGGCCAGGGCCTGCGGTGGACGGGCATGCGCGCGGCCAACCGCGTCCGCTCGCCCGAGCGCGCCGAGGAGGCCCGCTCGGACCGCACCGCCAAGCTCGTCGGCCAGCTCGTCGACCAGCTCGGCCAGATGCGCGGCGCCGCGATGAAGATCGGGCAGATCCTCTCGATGGTCGAGTTCGACGGGCTGCCCGAGGAGCAGCGCACCGAGCTGCAGGCGAAGCTCGCCAAGCTGCGCGACGACGTCCCGCCCGTCCCGTTCCGCAAGCTCGAGAAGCTCATGCGCGAGGAGTTCGGCGGGCCGCTCTCCGACGTCTTCTCGTCGTTCGACGAGGAGGCCTTCGCCGCCGCGTCGATCGGCCAGGTCCACCGCGCGACGACGCTCGACGGCCAGGACGTCGTCGTCAAGGTGCAGTACCCCGGCGTCGCGGAGGCCGTCGAGACCGACCTGCGCAACGCGATGCTGCTGCTGCCGCTCGTCAAGCGGCTGGCGCCCGGCCTCGACGCGAAGGCCCTGGCCGACGAGCTGCGGGAGCGGATCTCGGAGGAGCTCGACTACGAGCTCGAGGCCCAGAACCACCGCCGGATCGAGCGGCTCTACCGCGGCCACCCCTTCGTCCGGATCCCGAGGGTCCTGACGGAGCTCTCGACCCGCCGCGTGCTGGTCTCGGAGTACGTCGAGGGCCAGCGGTTCGAGGAGGTCCGGCGGCTCGACCGGGACGAGCGCGACCGCTACGGCGAGATCGTCGTCCGCTTCTTCTTCGGGCTGCTGTTCCGCGACGGCATCGCCCTGGGCGACCCGCACCCGGGCAACTACCTGCGCTGCGCCGACGGCAAGGTCTGCTTCCTCGACTTCGGTCTGCTCCGCGACGTCTCGCCGGAGTACCTCGACGGCGAGCGCGCGATCGCCGCTGCCGCCCGCGACGCGGACGCCGACGCCCTGCGCGACGCCCTGATCTCGACGGGCTACCTGCCGCCGGAGCGCGCGGCCGAGATGGACGGCGACCTCGTCCTGCGCCTCATGCGGGCGATGGCCGGCTGGTACGCCGTCCCCGGCCACCGGCGCTTCGCCGGCGACGCGGGCGACCCGCGGGTGTGGACGACGCCGGAGGAGGCCGGAGCGACCGACGCCCCGGACGTCGTGGTGACGGCCGCCGCGGCGGCCGCGACCGTCGGCGACGCGGCCCCCGCGGACGGCGACGAGGCCGCGGCGCCCGCCCCGGTCGAGCGGGACCGCGCCGCCGAGCGCGCCCAGATGAAGGCGGTGCGCGCCGAGGCCAACCGCTTCACGCTGCCCTCCGAGGCGGTGCTCACCCGGCGCATGTTCGACGTCGTCGCGATCGTCCTCGGTCAGCTGCGCGCCGGCGCGGACTGGGGCGGGATCGTCGGCGAGGTGCTCTACGGCGACGAGCCCGTGACCCCGCTGGGCGAGGACGAGGCCGGCTTCTTCGCGGGATCGCAACCCGTCCGGAGCTGATCCGGCACGGCCCGGCACCCACCGGGCCGTGGCCATGGGGCAGCATGCAGGGCGTGGTCACCGCGACGGACATCCCCCTCGCCGACGAGGCGCTCGGACGCCTCCGGCAGCTCACCGGCAACCCCGAGGCGGTCTTCCGCGAGCACCAGCTCGACGCGGTCGCCGACCTCGTGGAGGACCGCGCCCGCGTGCTCTGCGTGCAGCGCACGGGCTGGGGCAAGAGCGCCGTCTACTTCGTCGCCACGGCGCTCCTGCGCGCCCGGGGGGCGGGTCCGACGCTGATCGTCTCGCCGCTCCTGTCGCTCATGCGCAACCAGCTGCAGGCGGCGGAGGCGATGGGCCTGCGGGCCCACACGATCAACTCGACCAACGCGGGGGAGTGGGCCCAGATCGAGCGGCTCATCGAGGCCGACGAGGTCGACCTGCTGCTCATCGGGCCCGAGCGCCTGAACGCGGATCGCTTCCGCGAGCGCCTGCTCCCGGTCGTCGCGGCGCGCACCGGCCTGCTCGTGATCGACGAGGCGCACTGCGTGTCGGACTGGGGCCACGACTTCCGCCCGGACTACCGGCGGATCAAGGACGTCCTGGCGAACCTGCCGTCGGACGCGGCGGTGCTCGGCACGACCGCCACGGCCAACGACCGCGTCGTCGCCGACGTCGTGGAGCAGCTGACGGCCCCCGCCGGGGCCGCGGGCGAGCCCGACCCGGGCGCGCTGCGCACGTACCGCGGCTCGCTGGCCCGCACGAGCCTGCGCCTCGAGACCGTCGAGCTGCCGCACCCCGCCGAGCGCCTGGCCTGGCTCGTCGAGCACCTCTCCGGCCCCGACGCGCTCGAGGGCTCCGGCATCGTCTACGCGCTCACGGTCGCCGACGCGGAGCAGGTCGCGGCGTTCCTGAAGGACCAGGGCATCGCGGCGGCGGCCTACACGGGCCAGCAGGCGTCGGAGGACCGGATCGCGCTCGAGGAGCGCCTGCAGCAGGACGACGTGAAGGTCGTGGTGGCCACGAGCGCCCTCGGGATGGGCTACGACAAGCCCGACCTCGGGTTCATCGTCCACTACCAGGCACCCGGCTCCGTCGTGGCCTACTACCAGCAGGTCGGCCGTGCGGGCCGCGGCGTCGACCACGCCGAGGTCGTGCTGCTGCGCGGCGCCGAGGACCGCCGGATCCAGGACTTCTTCATCACCCAGGCGTTCCCGAGCGCCGAGCGCGTGGCCGAGGTCCGGCAGGTGCTGCAGGAGGCGGGGGAGGCCGGCGCCACGACGCGCGAGGTCCAGGCCCAGGTCAACCTCGGCCTGACCCGCCTGGAGTCGATGCTCAAGGTGCTGGACGTCGAGGGGGCCGTCTGGCGGTCGAACGGCCGCTGGGGCCACGTCGAGGGATCGGGCTGGACCTACGACGAGGAGCGCTACGCCCACGTGACCCAGCTGCGCCGGGCGGAGCAGGACGCGATGGCCGCGTTCGGACAGGACGGCCGCTGCCTCATGCGGGCGCTGCAGGAGGAGCTCGACGACCCGGACGCCGGCGACTGCGGGCGCTGCGCGGTCTGCACCGCCCCGCGCTACGGCGACGCCCCGGACCGCGACCTCGTGCGCGCCGGGCAGACGGCCCTGCGGTCCCGTCCCGTGTCCTTCGACCCCAAGCGGATGGCCCCCGAGTCGGGCACGGGGAAGATGCGCAAGATCCCCGAGGACGCGCGGACCGACCCCGGCCGGGCGCTCGCGCGCCGCGGCGACGCCGGCTGGGACGCCCAGGTCCGCTCCGAGCTGGAGTCGGGGCGGCTGGGCGACGACGTCGTCGCCGCGCTCGCCGAGCTCGTCCGGGGCTGGGGCGTCCGCCCCGAGTGGGTGACCGCCGTGCCGTCCCGCAGGCCGCAGGACCCGGTCTCCGACGTCGCGGAGCGCCTGGCCGCGGCGCTCGGGCTGCCGTGGGCGCCCGTCGTCGCGCGTCGCGAGGACCGGCCGCGCCAGGCGGGGCAGCGCGGGGCCGCGCAGCAGGCCGCGAACGTGCGGGGCGCCTTCGCCGTCACGGCCGACCCGCCGGCCGGCCGGTGCCTGCTCGTGGACGACCTGCGCCAGAGCGGCTGGACCCTCGCGTTGGTCGGCGGACAGCTGCGCCGACGGGGATCGGGGCCGGTCCACCCGCTCGTGCTGAGCACCACGACCTGACCCCGGGAGCGGCGACGCGCCCCGTTGGCCCTGCCGGTCGGGGCGGGCATCCCACACGGCTACACTTCGTGACCCATGGCGATGCCCCCTCTCGAGAACCGGCCGTGCGCGGGTCGCTACGGCGACATCGTGCAGTCGATCGGTCACACGCCGCTCATCGAGCTGAAGCGCCTGTCGCCGAAGCCCGGCGTCCGCATCTGGGCCAAGCTCGAGTCGGCGAACCCGACCGGCTCGGTCAAGGACCGCGTCGCCAAGGCCCTGATCGAGGACGCGGAGGAGCGCGGGACGATCGGCCCGGACTCCGTCATCCTCGAGCCGACCTCGGGCAACACGGGCATCGCGCTGGCCATGATCTGCAGCCGCAAGGGCTACAAGCTCAAGGTCGTGATGCCCGACAACGTCACGCAGGAGCGCACCGACCTCCTGCGCATGTACGGGGCCGAGATCGTGTACTCCCCGGGCGACCAGGGCAGCAACGGCGCGGTGGCGCTGGCCAACGAGATGGCCGCGGCCGACCCGACGTACGTCATGCCGTACCAGTACGGCAACCCCGCGAACCCGCTGGCGCACTACAACGGCACCGCCGTCGAGATCCTCGACGAGCTCGACGGCCAGGTCGACGCCTTCGTCGCCGGCCTCGGCACCGGCGGCACGCTCATGGGCAACGGCCGGCGCTTCAAGGAGGAGCTCGGCGACCGCGTCAAGATCGTCGCGGCCGAGCCGATGCAGGGCGAGCCGGTCCAGGGCCTGCGGTCCCTCGACGACGGGTTCATCCCGCCGATCATCGATCTCTCCCTGCTGGACCGCAAGATCTTCGTCACCAACTCCGACGCCATCGTCTGGACGCGGAAGCTCCTCGACGAGGAAGGCCTCTTCGCCGGCGTCAGCTCCGGCGCGATCGCCCGCGTCGCCGTCCGCATCGCGAACGAGATGGACGAGGGCAACGTCGTCTTCATCGTCTGCGACGACGGCTGGAAGTACCTCTCGTCGGGCATCTACACGCGCCCGATCGAAGAGATCAAGGACCTCGAATCTACGCTCTGGTGGTGACCTGATGGGCCCTCTCGGACCTACGGAACTGATCGTGATCCTCGTGATCGCGCTCCTCGTGCTCGGACCCAAGAAGCTCCCCGAGGTCGGCAAGAGCCTCGGCAAGGGCATGCGCGAGTTCAAGGACAGCCTGTCGAACGCCAACCCGTTCGAGGAGGACGACGACGATCGTCCCGCGCCGCGCCGGACGCCGGCGCAGCAGGTGGCCGCCGCCCCGATCGGCACGGAGGACGACGACGTCCCCACCGCGCAGACGTCGGACGAGACCGGCACCGGTCGCGAGGCGCAGGACGCCTTCGGCGCCAACAAGTCGTGACGGCGCGCCCCGCCCGACCGACCACGACGCGGCGCGGTCCCCGATGAGGATCTCGCGCGCCCACCTGGACCAGGTCGTCGCCCACGCGCTGCGGGACGCCCCGGACGAGTGCTGCGGGCTGCTCGCGGTCCGCGACGGCGACGTCGTCGCGGTCCACGAGCTCGAGAACGTCCTGCAGGGGCCGAAGGTCTTCGGCTTCGAGCTCGGCGGCTCGTCGTACCCGCGCGCGATGATGGCCATCGACGACGCGGACGCCGAGGCCGGCGTGCTCTACCACTCGCACACGCGGTCGGCGCCCTACCCGTCGCAGACGGACATCAACTTCGGCCGCGACCGCAACCGTCTCCCCGGCGTGGAGTGGCTGATCATCGGGACGAAGGGCACCGAGCCCGAGGCCCGCAGCTTCCTCATCGCCGAGGACGGCGAGGTGACCGAGGTCCCGGTCACCGTCCTCGACTGACCGATCCGCGGGCGCGTGGTGCGTCCCGGGAACGACGAAGGGCCGCCATCGGCGGCCCTTCGTCGTCCTGCGGTCCCGGCCTCCGGGGAGGCCGGGGGAGACGCTAGATCAGCGCGGCCGGGAGCTCGGCGCGCTCCGCGGTGCCGTCCAGGATCGACTCGATCTGGTCCGTCGCGCGGGTGAACTCGTCGTCCGAGAGGACCGGGGTGCCCTCGAACGGCAGGTCGCGCTGGATCTCGAGCCACGAGCGGCAGCCGCCCATGTCGTCGCGCACGCGGACGGTCACCGGACGCGGGATCCGGTAGGCGCGCAGCAGCACGACGTGCAGCGGGTGGCGGTGCTTCCAGTTCAGCCGCTTCTCGGCGTAGTCGGGCGTCCACACGTAGTACGGGGAGAGCGCCTCGACGACGCGGGCGTCCGTCACCGTGTAGTGCGCGACGGCCTCGGCCCAGGCCCGGATGCGCACGCGCTCGGGCTGCGGGATGCCGCCGTCCTCGGTCAGCGCGGCCGCCGGCGGGTCGCCGTCGGGCCAGACGCCCTCCTCGAGTGCGCGACGGAGCTCCGGGAGATGCGACTCCCGGATGACGTCGTTGCGCTGGTGATCGAAGGTGGGGTAGAGAAAGAAGCGATCGTGGTCGAGCCGGAAGTGCTTGTGCTCTTCCCGGACTCCGCCCTTGCGAAGCGTGAGCAGCTGCTCACCCTCGGCGAGGGCACGGACCGTGACCGCCCATTCCTTGAAAGCAATCGGCATGGCGGAACCAACTGTTGGAGATGAAACGAACCTGCGCGCACACGCGACAATCGAGCGGAGATCGCTGCAGGCCGGAGAAATCATCGTTGCAGAGACCGCTGCAAAATCCAAGCGATTGGTGCAACTCCGTGCGGCAGCGCACGGATTCCTGCCGTTCGTGCTAGACGCCGGTGGACGGCTCGGGTGCAGGCGTCCCGCAGCCCCCGCCGCCCGGCGTCTCGATCCGCAGCGTCTGGCCCGGCTGCATCCGGCCGCCGGCCTTCGGCGGCAGCGGGGCCCCGTCCAGCGCGTGCCTGCCGGGCCGCCCGTCGGCCCCGCCGTCGGCCCCGCGCGCACCCACGGTCCGGCGCTCGCCGAGGACCTGGAACTCCAGCGGCTCGAGCGCCCGCAGCTCGCGCACGACGCCGTCGCCGCCCCGGTGCCGTCCCGCCCCGCCGCTGCCCCGGCGCACCTCGTACCGCTCCACCCGGACCGGGAACGCGACCTCGAGCGCCTCCACGGGCGTGTTGCGCGTGTTCGACATCGCCACGTGCACGGCGGTCGGCCCGTCCGCGTCGGGCAGCGCGCCCTGGCCGCCGGCGATCGTCTCGTACATCGTGCGCCGCTCGTCCCCGAGCGTCACGTTGTTCATCGTGCCCTGCCCGAGCGCGCGGCCGAGCGCGCCGAGGACGAGGTCGGCGACGCGGGAGCTCGTCTCGACGTTGCCCGCGACGACGGCCGGGCGGCTCCCGTCCTCGCGGGGCCGGGCGTCGAGGATCGAGCCCGGGCGCGTCAGCACCCGGACGCACCGGCGGGTGCCGTCGTCCGTGGGCAGCTCGGGGTCCGCGACCGCGGCGCGCACGGCGAAGAGGCACGCGGACTCCGTCACCGCGCGGGGGCAGTTCAGGTTGTGGAGCCCCTGGTCGGGGGCGTCGCGCAGGTCGACCTCGACCTCGCCGTCGCCCACCGTCACCACGACCGACAGGGGGATCGGGCCGTCCCGGCCCTCGAGCAGGTCGTCGAAGACGTGCCGGCCCGCCGGGAGCGACGCGATCGCGGCGCGCATCCGCCGCTCGCCGTAGGCCAGCACCTCGCCGAGGGCGTCGCGGAGCGCCGCGGTCCCGCGGGCGGCCGCGAGGTCGGCCAGCCGCGCCGCCCCGGCCTCGCAGGCGGCGACCTGGGCGCGGAGGTCGGCGCGGCGCTGCTCCGGGTGCCGCATCCGCGCGGCCAGCTCGTCGACGAGCCCGGGCGTCAGGGGCCGCGGGGCGATCACGACGCCCTCCTCCTCCAGCGTCGTGGAGTCCGCCGGCATGGAGCCGGGGGTCCGTCCGCCCACGTCGGCGTGGTGGGCGCGGGCCGCGGCGAAGCCGATCGGCGCCCCGTCGGGGTCGTCCCCCGCGAAGACCGGCGTCACGACGGTGATGTCGGGCAGGTGCGAGCCGCCGGCGTAGGGGTCGTTCAGGATCCAGGACACCCCCGGGCGGTGCTCCTCCCCGCGGACCGCGGCCACCGACGCGGGCATCGCGCCCAGGTGGACCGGGATGTGCTCGGCCTGGGCGATCATCCCGCCGTCCGCGCCGAAGAGCGCCGTCGAGCAGTCCCGGCGCTCCGTGATGTTCGGCGAGTGCGCGCTGCGGACGAGGACGGCGCCCATCTCGTCGCACGCGGCCCGCAGGCCGCCCACGAGCACCTGCAGGTCCACCGCGTCCAGCGCGGGGCGGTCGCGGCTCATGCCTCGTCCTCCCACGGGGCGGGGGCGGGGACGGCGTCGTCGGCCACGAGGTGCAGGGTGCCGTGGTCGTCCGTCCCGGCGGTCCAGCCGCGCGGCACCACGACCGTGGCGCCGTCGAGGCGCACCACGGCGGGACCGGCGGTCGTCGTCCCGTCGCCGCCGGAGCCGAGCGTCACGGTCGGCGCGTCGCCGCGGACGGTCTCCCGGACCGTGACGAGCTCGAGCACGGCGTCGGGGTCGTCGAACCCGTAGCGCTCGCGGTGCGCGGCGTCGAACGCGCGACGCAGGACGGCGGGGTCCGTCGTCCCGCTCCGGACGGTCAGCTCGAACGCCTGCCCGGCGTACCGCAGGTCGTAGGCGCGCTCGATCCGCTCCCCGGCACGGGCGACGGTCGTGCCCGCGAGCGCCTCGGGCGTGATCGCGTCGCCGCGGAGGAGGACGGTGCGGGCGACGTCCGTGCGGCGCTCGGCCGCGGCGAGCCCGAGGGCGGAGAGGACCCCGCCGGCCCGCGGGACCAGCACCCGGCCGATGCCGAGACGGGCGGCGAGCCCGGCGGCGTGCAGACCGCCGGCGCCGCCGTAGGCCAGGAGGGCGAAGCCGCGCGGGTCGACCCCGCGCTCGACGGTCATCACCCGCAGCGCGCGGGCCATCTCGGCGTCCGCGACCCGCAGGATCCCCCGGGCGCACGCGAGGAGCTCGAGGCCCGTGGCCCGCGCGAGCCGGCCGACGGCGTCCCGCGCGGCCGCGACGTCGAGCGACACCCCGCCGGCGAGCGGGACGTCGGGCGTCAGCACGCCGAGGACGACGTGGGCGTCGGTGACCGTGGGCTCCGTGCCGCCCCCGCCGTAGGCCGCGGGCCCCGGCACCGCGCCCGCGGACCGCGGCCCGACGCGCAGGGCGCCTCCGGCGTCGGCCCAGGCGATCGAGCCGCCGCCGGCGCCGACCGTGTGGATGTCCACCGTCGGCAGTGCGATCGGGCGGCCGCCGATCGCCCCGCCGCCCGTCTCGCGGACCCGCCCGCCCGCGACGACGAGGACGTCGCACGACGTGCCGCCCATATCGAAGCAGAGGAGGTCGGGCTCGTCCGTGGTCTTCGACACGATCGCCGCGGCCGCGGCCCCGCCGGCCGGACCGGAGAGGACGGTGGTGGCGCCGCGGGCCGCGGCGACCTCGAGCGCGCAGACGCCGCCGGAGGACTGCAGGACCTGCGGGCGGGGGAGGCCGGCCTCGGCGCAGCGCTCGGCGAGCCGGCGCAGGTAGCGCCCGACGAGCGGCGAGACGGCCGCGTCGACCTCCGTCGTGGCGGCGCGCTCGTACTCGCGGAAGGTCCCCACCGCCTCGTGGGACAGCGACACGTGGACCTCGTCGCCCAGCCGCCGGCGCA
>CAFBMK010000118.1_pt1 | contig 10699 bp, 12 predicted proteins | sample 7268691 | NCBI WGS metagenome assembly CAFBMK01 (sample SAMEA6814062, study PRJEB35770) | freshwater metagenome | biome: Freshwater; feature: Freshwater reservoir; material: water | place: Czech Republic | collected 2017-05-23 | depth 30m m
CACCTCGTCGCGCACCACATGTTCGACGACGACGCCGGGATCGCCGACCTGCCGTCGGCCGAGGCGGACCGCCGGGCCCGGCGGTTCCTCGCCCGGCACGGCGTGGCCCGGGCCCTCGCGCTCGCCGAGGTCCGCAGGTTCGACCGCTCCGCACGGACGGACCGCCTGCCGGAGCCCGGGGATCCCGTCCTGCGGGACGCCGAGGCCTTCCGGGACGCGCTGCGCCGCGCGCGCGACGCCCCGACGACGATCCGGCAGCTCGCGATCGGCGGGGCCGAGCTGCAGGAGCTGGGGCTGCGTCCCGGACGCGCCCACGGCGAGGTGCTGCGCGAGCTGCTCGCCCTCGTCGTCGACGACCCGGCCCTGAACGAGCCCGCCCGCCTGCGGACGCTCGCGGCGGAGCGCGTCGCCGCCCGCGCGGGCTGAGGCGGGCGCTGGGGTAGCGTCCGGTGCCCGTCGACCGGCCCCGGAGCACCCATGTCCACCGCAGACCTGACCGTGATCGGCCTCGGCCGCGCCGAGGCGAGCGCCAGCGGCTACATCGCCGAGATCCAGCGCCGCCTGCGGGCCCAGGACCGGGTCCGGTTCGTCATGCACGGCATGGGCACCTCGCTCGAGGGCACGACGGAGGACATCCTCGCCGTCGTGGCGTCCCTGCACCGCGTCCCGCTGGACCTCGGTCTCCCCCGCGCCTACTCCGTGCTGAAGCTCGACGAGCGCACGGACAAGCCGGACCAGACGCTCGAGGACAAGGTGCGCAGCGTGGAGCGGCGACTCGACGCGGACGACGGCTGAGGCCGGCGAGGGACCCCGGCCGGGACGTCAGGCGGCGGCGTGGTCCGGCGACGCGGCGCCGTCGGTCACCGGGACGACCGGACGCGGGTCCGTCCCGTCGGCCCGGCGCGCCTGGGCGGCGGCGAGCTCGTCGGCCGCGCGCCTGGCGGCCTCGCGACGGGCCCGGCGGTCCTCCGGCGTCTCGCGCTCGCGGGCGGGCTCCGGGGCGGGCGCGAGGGTCGCCAGGCGCGTGTGGCGCAGCTCCTCGGCCCGGTCGTGCTCCTCGACGGCGCTGCGCTCCACGAGGAACGCGAAGAGCGCGCCGAGGCCGGCCCAGAGGACGACCATGAAGAGGACGTACCCGACGCCGGCGTCGATGAGCCGCCCGACGAGGACGGAGACCACGAAGCCGGCGAGGCCGAACGCCCACCCGATGGCCTGCCCGGGGGTCGTCGACTCGCGCTCCATGGTCCCCATGTTCCCGCAGGGACCGATCCGCGAACGTGCGACGCGGCACCGTGCGCCCGCAGGTCGCGGGGTCGGCGACGGCGCACCGGCGCCGGCCCGGCCCCGGGAGACCGGGGCGCCGCGTCGCGCGGCGCCCCGGAGGGGGGTCAGTCCCCGGGCCACTCGCCGGTCGCCCGCTCGAACGCCTGGGCGCCCGCGCGGTCGACGGCGGCCCGGATGACGCCCGAGATGGCGCCGGAGAGCGCGCCGGCCAGGAGGATCTCGCCCCAGCCGTACTCGCTCTCGAGGGGCCCGGGCGGGTCGCCCTCGCCCGCGAAGCGCTTCCAGACCTGCTTGGTGATCTGCGCGCCGAGCATGCCGCCGGCGAGGCCGAGGCCGATGCCGACGGGCCGGTAGACGACGTTCATCGGGACCTCCTGCGCCAGACGACGACCAGGACGAGCACGCCCGCCACCGCCGCGATCGTGGCCACCGGGACCTTGTTCTCCTGCACCTTCTGACCGGCCTGGCCCGCCGCGGCCCGGGGGTCCGACGTGGCCTGCTGCGCGGACTGGCGGGCGCTCGCCGCGCGGTCCTGCGCCTCCTGCGCCGCGGACGTGGCCTTCGCCTGTGCGGCGGAGGCGGCCTCCTCGACGCGCTCCTTGGCGGCGGTCGCGGTGTGCACGACGGCCTCCTTGGCCTGGACCGCGCCGTCCTTGGCGGCCTGCTTGCGCTCGTCGATGCCCTCCTTGGCGCGGGCCTTCACGTCGAGCTTGTGCGACAGGGCCTCGACCGTGTCGCCGAGCTCGCCGCGGGTCTCCTCGATCTGCGCCTCGAGGGCCGCCTTCGAGTCGACGTCGGCGGGCTCCTCGACCGGCTCCGCGCCCGGGGTGCCGGCGGGCGGCTCCGGGTGGACGGGCTCCGCGGCGTGGATCTGCTCGACGCTCGCGTCCTCCGTCGGGGTGTCGTCCTGCTTCTTCGTACTCATGCGCGACCGCTCCGGTCCTTGATCTCCTGGACGTCCTTCTGGGTGCTGTCGATCGCGCCCTGGGGCATCGGCGGGACCGCGTCGGCGACCTCCTTCTTGCCCACGAGCGCGGCGATGCCGGCCAGGGCGAAGAGCACGACCGCCACGATCAGGGCGGCGAGCCACCCGTCGACCGCCGTGGCCAGCGCGAGGATCGCCGCGGCGATCACGGCGCCGACGCCGTAGAAGGCGATCACCCCGGCGCCGCCGAAGAGCCCGAGGCCGATCCCGGCCTTCTTGCCCTTCTGCTGCATCTCGAGCTGCGCCAGGCGCAGCTCCTGCCGCACGAGCGTCGCGGTCTGCTGGGAGAGGTCCTGGACGAGCTGGGCAACCGGCCGCTCGTCCTGTGCTGGGGAGGCCATGCAGGGCGTCTTCCCCATCGGGGGGCCGCGCAAAACAGGGGACGCCCGTCGCACCGACCGCCGCGGGCGTGGCGTGGTGCCCCGCGCCTGTCGCAGGCATCCCCCGATCGGTGGGCCCAACGGACGTCCATGGGTGGACCACCGATCGGCACGCGGCGCGCCGATCGGAGTACCGTGGGGGGCGTGACCCGCCCCCGCCCGCACCTCCACGCGGCTCCGCCCCACGGGCACCGGGGCGTCGGCCGGTGACGTCGCCCGCCCAGCACGGCGGCGCGGGCGGCCCGCGCGACCGGACGGGGGCCGTGGCCTCCCGCCCGGGCGACGTGCAGGTCCGGGTGACCGGCGTCCGCGACGGGGCGCACCTCGACGGGCTCATCACGGCCATGCGGGCGGTCCGGGGCGTCTCGGGCGTCACCCTGCGGGCCTACGAGACGGTCCACGAGCCCCTGCTCCTCCTGCGGACGACGCGGCCGGTATCCATCGCGAGCGAGCTCCGTGCCGGCCTGGGGCCGCAGGTCACCTCGTGCGTCGTGACGGACGGTCGCATCGAGCTCGAGCTCGACGGCCACGCCGACCGCCCCGCGTCGCGCGGGCCGCTGCCCCGCGACTACGTCGCCGCCGGCACGGCTCCGCGCGTGGCCGCCGCCCGGGGCACGGAGGGGCGCGACATGCCCCCGCCGCTCATCGACGCGTGGCGCGCGACGACGGGCGCGTCGCCGACCGCGCCGCCGAGCCCCGGTGGGCTGCCCGGCAGGCGGACCCGCGGCGCCCCGGGCGCGTGGGCGCGTCGCCCGGTGGACGCCCCGGGCCCGGTCCCGGGGGACGGCGGCCCGCCCGCCGACCACGACGGCGGCCCGGGTGCCCCGGCACCCGCCGACGCGCACCCGGAGGACGTGCGACCGGACCCGACCCGACCCGACGGTCCGGGACGCGGCCCGTCGCCCGGCCCGACGGGCCCGGCGACCGATGGGACCCTGCTCGACGCGATCGACGCCGTGGAGGCGTTCTGCGTGCTGACCTTCGGGACCGACCTGCGCTTCGTCCGCACCGCCGGGGCCCTGCACGACCGGTACGGGCCCGGACGGGACGCGCTCGTCGGCCGCCACCCGCGCGAGGTGCTCGGCGAGGCGGGCTGGGCGCTGCTCGGCACGGCCTACGAAGGGACGCTCGAGGGCCGCACCGCGGTCCGGGAGACGCCGAGCCCCGACGGGGAGCGCCACTACGAGGCGACGTTCCGTCCCGTCCACGACGGCGACCGGATCGTCGGCGGCACCGTGACCCTCGTGGACGTCACCGCGGAGCGCCGCGACGAGCGACGCCTCGCGGAGCTGCGGGACGTGCTCGCGTCCGCCTTCGACCGGTCGCCCGTCGGCCAGGCGCTCGTGGCCGCCGACGGCCGCTGGATGCGCGTGAACGAGGCGCTGCGCCGGCTCGTCGACCGCTCGGACGAGAGCCTCGTCGGGACGGACCTCGAGGACCTCACGCACCCCGACGACCGCGAACGGGAGGCACGGCTGCTGCAGGCCGTCGGCCGCGGGGACCAGGACGGCTACGACGTCGAGAAGCGCGTCGTCCGGGGCGACGGGGTGACGATCGTCGTCCACGCGCGCATGACGGCGATCCGCGCCCACGACGGGCGGCTGCGCGGCTTCATCGCCCACCTGGACGACGCCGGGCACTGGCACCGCAGCGGGCGCTGACGGGCGCCGCGGCCTAGCGGAGGCGCGCGGTCAGGGCCGCCCGGTCGGCGCGGAGCGCGGCCACCGCGTCGTCGCCGTCGGCGAAGGCCAGCTCGGGCAGGTCGTCCAGCGCGAACCACCGCGCCGCGTCGTTCTCGTCCGACAGGCGGAGCGCCCCGTCGCCCACAAGGCGGCAGACGAAGGCGATGCCGAGCGTCCGCCTGCCGGTCTCGCCGTACGTCGACGCGAAGGTGCCGAGGGGCACGAGGCCCGCGATCTCGGCGCCGACCTCCTCGCGGAGCTCCCGGCGGACGCAGTCCTCCGCCGTCTCCCCTGGGTCGACGAACCCGCCGATGGTGTCCCACAGGCCGGTCCGCGGAGCCTGCGCCCGCCGGACCAGCAGGAGCTCGTCCCCCCGGACCACGAGCGCCAGCGTCGTGGCGGCGGGGTTCTCGTACTGCTCGAAGCCGCACGCCGGGCACGCGACGTGGGACGCGTCGCCCTGCAGCGGGGACGCGCACACCGGGCAGGACCTCCACGCGCTCAGCGACATGCCGTGCAGGGTAGGCGGGCGGGCGCCCGCCGGGCGCCCGCTACTTCGGGCCGACGTAGTGCAGGTACAGGCCGCCGGTCGAGCAGGTGAACGCGACGTAGTTGTAGCGGCTGCTCACGGCCACGTCGGTCACAGAGCCCTGGCCGGCCGGGCAGGCGCCCTGCGGGATGTCGAAGCCGCCGCGGCGGTGCGTGGGGTCGAGCAGGCTGACCTCGACGCAGACGTGCCCCCGGTTGCCGAAGACGACGGCGCTGCCGCCGACGTTGACGGCGACGGAGGCCGCGGTCGAGGTGCCCATGCGCTGCAGGTTCACGCGCCGGCCGTCGATCGCGGCCCGGAACGCGCCGTTGCCGTTCTGGAACGCGACCGCCCGGACGAAGCCCAGGCGGGTCCGCCGGTCGGGGACCCCGCCGTCGGCGACGGGCTCCCGGCCGACCGCGATGCGCTTGACGCCGCCGCGGACGTTCACCACGTAGATCCTCCCGCCGCGCTCGTAGGCGGCCTGCGCGCCGTTGAGGGTGGTCGAGACGTCGTCAATCCCGGGCGCGAGGACGAGGCGGCGGACGCGCCGCTCGTCCTCGACGTAGAGCCCGCGGTCCGTGGCGACGTAGACCACCTTCGAGTCGCCCGAGATCGCGACGCTGCGGGCCGCACCGGGCACCCGGACGCGCCGCGTCGGGCCGCCCCGCGTCCCGGTGACGAACGCGCTCGTGCCCGTCGGGTTGCCGCCGGGCGCGAGGTTCGTGGCCGTCGACAGGAACGCGACCTGCCGCGGGCCCTTCGGCCGGTCGGCGCGGCCCGTGTAGCCCGAGATCGACGGGGAGAACGAGTCGCCGTCGGCCGGCGCGCCGCCCAGGCCGTCCGAGAGCAGGCGGGTCGGCCCGACCTTCCACCTGTTCGCCAGGCGCGTCATCCTCCCCGTGCGCTGCACCGCGTAGACGTTGCGTCGCCCGGGGGTCACGATCCCGGCGGTGCTCGTCGTCGTCGACGTGTAGGCGACGTAGCGGTTGCGGCGGCTGTCCCGCGAGATCACGGGCTCGCTCGCGACGCCGTCGGGCATCGCGCCCGCGGGCGTGCGACCGAGCAGCCGCTGCTTCGCGGTCAGGTCGCGGGCGCTGGAGTAGCGCCGGGCGCACCTGCCGGCCTTGAGCGCCCGGGTCGTGGCCCGGTCGCCGGCCGCGGTGGCGGCGCTGCGGGTGGCGGGGGCGGCGGGGTCCTCCGCGGCCGAGGCGCCGACCGGGACGAGGACGGCGGCGGAGGCGAGCGTCGCGGCGGCCGTGGCCGTCCGGCGGCGCCACGGGGACGTCGGGGGGAGCGTCGGTGCGGTCATCTCTCTGGGGATCGGAGGCGTACGTCGTCCATCCGCGGGGCGGCCGTGGCGGACCGGTCGTCCGTCCAACCGTACGGGCTCCCCCGGGGGTCGAGGGCCTCCCCGGACCCCGGGCCGACGTGGCGGTCCGGCGACCGACGGCGCGTCGTGGGTCGCGGCGGCGGGCGACGTGCGGTCCGCCGGCGCGCGTGCCGCGCCGGGGCCGCCCGTGCCCCCGCCGTGGGACGATGCGCCGGATGCCGTCCGTCGTCCCCACCGGCGCCCCGCGCCGCCGCACCGGCCCGCGGGCCGCCGGCCTGCGCCGCCGCGTGCTCGGCGGAGCGCTCGCGCTCGCCGCGGGCGCCGGACTGGCGGGCTGCGGCGGCCAGGCGCAGGAGGTCCGCGACGCGCTGACCTACACCGGCAGCGTCAACCGCGTGCAGGCCGGGTTCGAGCGCGACCTCGACGAGCTGCGCCGGTCCGCGGACCGCGCCGAGGTCCCCGCGGACGTCGAGCGCGCGGTCGCGCGGCTGGCGCGCAGCGTCGACGGCGTGCAGGGCGATCTGCGGCGCATCCGCCCGCCGGGCGCGGTGACGACCCTGCACCGGGACCTGATCGCCGCGTTCGCCCGCTGGTCGCCGCCGCTCGAGCGGTTCGCCCGCGCGCTGCGGGCCCGCCGGTCCCCCATCGCGCTGCGCCGCGCCCGGGACGCCTTCGTGCGCGACACCGCGACGGTCGAGCGGGGCCTGGGCGTCGCGGCCGGCCGGGTCAACGACCGCCTGCGCAGCCTCTCGGACTGACGGGACGGGCCGGCCCGGCGGGGGCCGTGGATCCGCCCGACCGTCCGCCGCGCACGGCGTACCGGGCCCCTGCGGCTCGGTCGATCGTCCGCCGGGCCGCCGACCGGGGCCCGCACCGCCGATCACCGGGACGTGCCGCCGTCCTCCCCCAACGGGTCGCACGCCGACCGGGGCTCGACGCTCGTCGAGGTCCTCGTCGTCTGCCTCGTCCTCGTGATCGTCCTCACCGGCGTGCTGGGCGTCCTCGACACCGCCGCCCGCACCGTGCCGCGCGACGTCGAGTGGACGCACGCGATCGCCGAGGGGCGCGTCGGCGTCGCCGGCATGGTCCGCGAGATCCGGCAGGCCGACGTCGTGCACGGCGCGACGCCGGACCGCATCGACCTCGGCCTGAGCGCCGGCGGCGCGGCCCGCCGCGTCATGTACGCGTGCGACGTCCCGTCGTCGCGACCGGGCCTGCGGCGCTGCACGCGGGTCTCCGCGGCCGCGGGCGTCGCGCTGCCCGCGCCGACGACCGGCACGACCGTCGTCGACCGGGTGGAGAACGCGACCGGCACGGACCCCGTCTTCGGGTACGACCCCGCCCCCGTCGGCGCCCGCTACGTCCGGGTCCGCGTCGTCGTCCCGTCGTCCGGCGAGCGCACGGGGGCCGACCGCCCGATGCACCCCGTCGTCCTCGAGGACGGGGCGTTCCTGCGCAACCGGGACCTCGGCGGATGAGCGTCCGCGCGGCCCGCGCCGAGCACGGCTTCACGCTGATGGAGACCGTCGTGGCGATGCTCGTCCTGACGGTCGGGCTCCTGGCGACCCTCGGGGCGTACGACGGCGCCCGGGGCCTCACCGCGGTGTCCGAGCGCACGACGGTCGTCGCCCACCGGGCGCAGGCCGAGATCGAGCGCGTGCGCGGGCTCGGCTGGTCCGGGATCGCGATGGACGCCGTCCCCGTCCGGTCCACCGACGCCGCGGACCCCGCCTCGTGGCTCACCCCGGACGCGCCCCCGGGCCTGCGCCCCGACCGGCGCGCGCCGTCGACCGTCGAGCCGCTCGTCGTCGCCCCCGGGACCGGGCGCGTGGCCGCGGAGCCGCGGTCGTGGACCGACGGGCGGCTCTCGGGCCGGCTCCACACGTGGGTGACCCGCGTCCCCGACGGGTCCTGCGGCGCGGGCTGCCCGGGGGGCGGCGAGGCGCGGCGCATCACCGTGGCCGTCACGGTCGACGGCGGCGCGGCCCGGCGCGGGCCGTTCGTCATGTCGACGCTCGTCACCGACCCGTCCGCCGCGCCGGCGGGGCTCGTCGTCGACGGCACCCGCAACCCGCTGCGGGACCCGACGATCACGTGCGCGACGTCGGGCGGCGGCGCCGTGCCGTGCGCCGCGCCCGTGCCCGCCGGGAGCGGCACGTCCTGGTTCCTCTACGACACCCCCGCCAGCCGCACGACGTGGTCGGCGGTGACGGAGGACCACCCGACCGACCGCACCGTCGCGCCCGCCCTGCTCTGCCTGCTGCCGCTCCTGGCCGAGTGCCCCGTGCCGGACCTCATGGGCGACGAGCCGACCCCGGCGCCCGCCGTGCTGCCGCCGCTCCTGGACCGCTCGTCCGACCTGCCCGGGTCCGCCGGCAGCGGCGGCCGGGTCCTGCGCCGCGACGACGTCGAGTGCGACGGCACGCCGTCGCAGGACAACACCACGAGCCAGCGCTGGGTCACCCCGCCCCTGGGCCGCGAGACGACCCCGACCGGCCAGGGCGGCCTGACCCTGTACTCCCGGACGACGACCGGGACCGAGGCGCGGGTCACCGTCTGCGTGCAGCTCTCGGTCGCCCCGGGCCCCGTGCGCGAGCTGCTCGGGCTGCCGGACACGATCCTCGGCACCGCGTCCTACACCCTCGCCGCGTGGCCGGCGGTCACGACGCCGGTGTCCTTCGGCTTCGCGCTGCCGGGCACGATCTCGACCGTCGCCGCCGGCAGCCGGATCGCCGCCCGGGTCTGGCTCGCCGCGTCCTCGCAGGCCGACGTCGTCCTCGCCTACGACCACCCGACCGTGCAGTCCGCGCTGCAGCTCAACGTCCGATGAGCCCGGCCCGCCACGGGGACGACGACCGCGGGTCGGCGCTCGTCGCCGCGATCGGGGCGCTCCTCGCCATGGGCCTCCTGGCCGGCGTGGCGCTGCAGGCGTCCGTGGCCGGCTCGGACGGCACGACGGCCGACGCGCGGGCCCGGCAGGCGCTGCAGGCCGCGGAGGCGGGACTCCAGCGGGCGACGTACCGGCTCAGCATGCTGCAGCCGGCCGCGGACCGCTGCGTCACGACCGTCGTGCTGGACCCGGTCGCCGGGGGCTGCCCGGCCTCGCCGCCCGAGTCGCTGGGCAACGGCTCGTCGTTCTCGTACCGGACGACCACGGCGCTGCCCGGGACCGGGAGCTGCGCCGGGCTGACCGTCCGCACCCAGGCCGCGCTCACCCAGCGGTGCATCACCGCCACGGGCACCACGGACGGCGTCGTGCGGCGCGTGCAGATCCGGGTCGCGGCGTACGCGTCCACCCCGCTCTTCCCCGTCGCCGGCGTGCTCGGCCTCGAGGCCGTCTCGATGAACGGCAACGTGACGCTGCCGACGACGACCGCGGCGACCAACGGCGTCCTGACGGCGAACGGCAACGTCCGCACCGCCGGGACGGTCCTCGGGCCGGCGGGGACCGTCAGGACCACGGGCAACGTCCAGGTCGGTCCGGTGGCGACGCGCTCGGCGGACGAGGGGCCGTTCGTGCTCGGCGACGTCGACCCCGGCTCGTCCGCGACGGTCAACGACGACGCGCGGATCGTCAACGGCCTGCGCACCCCGCCCGTCGCCCCGTACGACGCGGTGTCGTCCGGGTCGGCCGTGACCTTCGACCCCGCCACACGCGCGCTGCGGGCGGCCGGCAACGCGACGATCACGCTCGGCGGCGGCATCTACAACTTCTGCAGCGTGCAGATCGCGGGGAACCTGACCCTCCAGATCGCGCCCGGGGCGAAGGTCGCGTGGTACGTCGACTCGCCCGACGACCCCAACGGCGGCTGTCCCCCCGGCAGCGGCGGCTTCTCCGTCGGCGGCAACTTCCAGACGGGGCAGGCCGGCGGCGACCCGACCGCCTTCCAGCTCTACGTCTACGGCACCGCGGACCGTCGGCACGGGGTCACGATCCGGGGCAACGCGGCCCTCCGGGCGACGATCTACGCCCCCCGCTCCGACGTCCACATCGCGGGCAACGCGCAGGTGATCGGCGGGGTCGCGGCGCGCACGGTGACGCTCGACGGCAACGGGATGGTGTGGGACGGCCGGGCCGGGACCCTGCAGACCGAGAGCCGCGGCAGCTACCACCGCACCGCCTGGCGCGAATGCCCGTCCGGGGGTGCCGGATGCTGAGGCCACCACCCGTCCACGGCGCGCTCCGGGGCCCACCGATCGGTGGGCCGACCCGTCCACCGTCATGCGCGGACGCCTTCGCCGTACTACCGTACGGCATTGCAGAGACGCAACCTGCGGGTTGCCACCCACTGCGATGGTCTCTCCTGTCCCCCTACGGAAGCGGTACCTGACTATGCGACATCCGGACTCCCGTCCGCCGTTCTTGGCCTTGGCGTTCGCGCTGGTGGTGTCGTTGGGCACCTCCCTCGTGTTCGCGTCAGGCGCGTCCGCCGCGGAGGCGCCGAGCTTCCAGTGCCGCGCCAGCGCGCTGGCGCTCTCGATCACCGACCAGCCCTACGTCGAGCC
>CAFBMK010000119.1_pt1 | contig 10680 bp, 10 predicted proteins | sample 7268691 | NCBI WGS metagenome assembly CAFBMK01 (sample SAMEA6814062, study PRJEB35770) | freshwater metagenome | biome: Freshwater; feature: Freshwater reservoir; material: water | place: Czech Republic | collected 2017-05-23 | depth 30m m
GCGCGGACTCCGACCGGACGCGCATCCGGCGCGCCAGGTGGTCGAGCAGCGCGGCCGACCGCGGCCGGCGGGCCGTGCCCTCCGCGGGGCGGTGATCGGCATCGGTGCGGACGGGTGCGGCGATGGGTCCATCCTACGCCCATCGCGATCTGCGTGCTGTGCTACAACTCGTTTGCGTAACACCAACGATACTTGAGGGGCAACACCATGACGCACCGACTCCTGCACATCGACTCGAGCATCCAGGGCGAGCAGTCCGTGAGCCGTCGGCTCACCGCCCGGGCCGCCGCCGCCTGGCGGGCCGCCCACTCCGGGGGCGAGGTCGTCTACCGGGACCTCGGCAGCGCGCCGCTCCCGCACATCGACGCCGACACCGGCCTGGCCCGGATGCTGCCGCCGGACGCGCACACCCCCGCACAGGCGGCCTCGTGGGCGCTCACGGAGGAGCTCGTCGGGGAGATCCGGGACGCCGACGCGGTGCTCCTCGGGCTGCCGCTCTACAACTTCGGTGCGCCGAGCACCGTGAAGGCGTGGGTCGACCACCTCATCGCCCCGGGCCTCTCCGTGGACCTGGCGACCCACACCGGCCTGCTCGGCGGACGCGACCTCCTCGTGGTCGTCTCGCGCGGCGGCGGGTACGGCGCGGGGACGCCGAAGGAGGGGTGGGACCACGCGGAGCAGTGGCTGCCCCACGGCCTGTCGCTGACGGGGCTCGAGCCCCGGTTCGTCGTCGCCGAGCTGACGATGGCCAACACGAACCCCGCGATGGCGGAGCTGAAGCCGCTGGCGGCGGAGAGCCTGGCCGCCGCGGAGCGCGCCCTCGACGCCGCATGGGAGCCGCAGGTCGCCGTCGTCTGAGCGGGAGGCGGGCCCCCCGGGGCTCAGGCCGCGGGCCCGAGGTCCTTCTCGAACCAGTACGCCGCGCGGGGGTTGCCGTTGTAGTCGGGGATCTCGCGGTAGCCCGAGCTCCGGTAGAGGTGCCGCGCGTCGGGCTGGGCGGGCCCCGTGTCCAGGCGGACCCGGCGGTGGCCGGCGCGCCGGGCAGCCTCCTCGAGCTCCGCGAGCAGGCGCCGCGCGACCCCGCGTCCGCGCCCGGACGGCCGCACGTACATCCGCTTGATCTCGGCGGTGGGACCTCCCGGGTGCTCCTCGCCGAAGAGCCGCTTGCACCCGCCGCAGGCGACGGGCTCGTCCCCGACCCACCCGACGAGGAAGGTGCCGTGCGGCGGGGCCAGCTCGTCCGGGGTGGCCGTCGGCCCGCGCCCGTCCACGGGCGGCGGGCCGTAGCGGTCCTCGAGCTCGGCGAGGAACTCGGCGAGCAGCGTCGCCCCGGGCTCGTCGTCGGCGCGCGCGACGCGGAACGTCACGCCCGGCCCGCGGCCCTCCGTCGGCAGATCGGCCATCGCCCCATCGTAGGCCGACCCGGCGGGTGCCCCGGCGCCACTCGCCCGACGCCACCCGCCCGGCGCCCCAGCGCCCCGGGACCCCCGGCGTCTCCGCCCCGTCGGGCCCGCGACGACCCGGACCCGTCGTGGCGCCCCGCCGCTACCCGCGGTAGGTCTTCCCCGCGGCGGCGCGCGACCCGCGAAGATGGCCGCATGGGCACGGAGCAGGCGGACGTCATCGTCGTGGGCGGAGGGCTCGCCGGGCTGGTCGCCGCGGCCGAGATCGCCGACGCGGGGCGCACCGTCCTGCTCGTCGACCAGGAGCCGGAGCAGTCGCTCGGCGGCCAGGCGTTCTGGTCGCTCGGCGGCCTGTTCCTCGTCGACTCGCCCGAGCAGCGGCGCATGCGGATCAAGGACTCGCGCGACCTGGCCTGGCAGGACTGGCTGGGCACGGCGGCGTTCGACCGCCCCGAGGACGAGTGGCCGCGCCGCTGGGCCGAGGCGTACGTCGACTGGGCGGCGGGCGAGAAGCACGAGTGGATCACCGGGCAGGGGATCAAGCTCATGCCGCAGGTCAGCTGGGCGGAGCGCGGCGGCTACGACGCCGGGGGGCACGGCAACTCCGTCCCGCGGTTCCACCTGACGTGGGGGACGGGCCCGGGCGTGATGGCGCCGTTCGAGGCCCGGGTCCGCGCGGCGGTCGTCGCCGGGCTCGTGCGCTTCCGCTTCCGCCACCGCGTCGACGAGCTCGTCGTCGAGGGCGGGGCGGTGGTCGGGGTGCGCGGCCGGACCCTCGTGCCGAGCGACGTCGTCCGCGGCGCGAAGAGCTCGCGCGAGGAGACGGGCGACTTCGAGCTGCGCGCCCAGGCGGTCGTCGTCACCTCGGGCGGCATCGGCGGCAACCACGACCTCGTGCGCGAGAACTGGCCCGCCCGCCTGGGCACCGCGCCGAAGCACATGATCTCCGGGGTCCCCGACCACGTCGACGGCCGGATGATCCGGATCACCCAGGACGCGGGCGGCGAGACGATCAACCCCGACCGCATGTGGCACTACGTCGAGGGCGTCCAGAACTGGGACCCGATCTGGAGCGCCCACGGCATCCGGATCATCCCCGGCCCCTCGTCGCTGTGGCTCGACGCGACCGGCAAGCGCCTGCCGGTGCCGCTGTTCCCGGGCTTCGACACCCTCGGCACCCTCGACCACATCATGGGGACGGGCCACGAGCACACGTGGTTCGTCCTGACGGAGAGGATCATCGAGAAGGAGTTCGCGCTGTCGGGGTCGGAGCAGAACCCCGACATCACGGGCAAGAGCATCCTCGAGACGTTGAAGACCCGCGTCTCGTCGGGCCCTCCCGGGCCGGTGCAGGCGTTCATGGACCGGGGCGTCGACTTCGTCGTGGAGCGCGACCTCGAGGCGCTCGTCCGCGGGATGAACGCGAAGACGGAGACGCCGCTGATCGACCTCGAGCGGCTGCGCAGGACGCTCGTCGAGCGCGACCGCGAGGTCGACAACCCGTACACGAAGGACCTCCAGCTGACCGCGATCCACGGTGCGCGGAAGTACCTCGTCGACCGGATCACGCGGGTCGCGAAGCCGCACCGCATGCTCGACCCCGAGGCCGGTCCGCTCATCGCGGTCAAGCTCTCCATCCTCACCCGCAAGACCCTCGGCGGCCTGCACACGGACCTCGACGGTCGGGTGCTGCGCAAGGTCGACGGGCTCGTCCCCACCCCGCACGGCGAGGCCGGCGCCGGGGCCCGCGAGCCCGTGCCCGGCCTGTACGCCGCGGGCGAGGTGGCGGGCTTCGGCGGCGGCGGCATGCACGGCTACCGCGCGCTCGAGGGCACCTTCCTCGGCGGCTGCCTGTTCTCGGGCCGCACCGCCGGGCGGGCCGTGGCGAAGGCGCTGGGCTAGCGGCGCGGCAGGCGGGTCGGGCGCGCCGCGCCCGGCGCGTCGTCCCGGTCCGGTGCCCGTCGTCCCGGCGCGCCGCCGGTCGCCCCGATCCGACGCCCGTCGTCCCGGCGCGCCGCGGGTCGTCCCAGAGGCGCCGCCCATGGCCCCGGCCGGCCACCCGTCGACCCGGGGCTCCGCGCGTCAGGGGCGGCGCAGCTCCGTCGTGGCGGTCCGGGCGGCCTCGCGCAGCTCGCCCGGGGCGGCGGCGAGCGCGGTGGCGAGGGGCCGGTCGGCCGGCCCGATCGCCTGGACCCGATCCGCCCCGCGGCGCTGCAGCTCCGCGGCCGCGTCGTCCTCCACCCGGCCGCCCGCGACGACGCACCGGGTCCCGGTGGCCGTCGCCCGGCGGACCACCGCGTCGACCGTCTTGCCCTGCAGCGTCGAGGCGTCGACGCTGCCCTCCGCCGTCACGACGAGGTCCGCGAACCGCGCGAGGCGGTCGAACCCGACGAGGTCGAGGACGGCCTCCGCGCCGGGCCGCGCCGTGGCGCCGACCGCGCGCAGGGCGAACCCGAGGCCGCCCGCGGCGCCGCTGCCCGGGGCGTCGGGATCCCCGCCGAGGGTGGCCGCCCACCGCGCGAGGGCCGCGTCGTGGGCCTCGACCTCGTCGGGGCCCGCACCCTTCTGCGGCCCGAACCGCCGGGCCGCGCCGTCCGGGCCGCAGAGCGGGGCGTCGACGTCGTGCAGGAGCTCGAGGGCGACGTGGGCCAGGCGCGGGTCCAGGCCGGCGAGGGACGCGTCGACCGCGGTCGGGTCGGCGACGAGGGCCGCACCGTCCGCCGGGGCGTCGACCCCGAGGGCGCGCAGGAACCCCGCACCGCCGTCGATGCTCGCGCTGCCCCCGACCGCCACGAGGATCCGCGAGGCGCCGAGGTCCAGGGCGGCGCGGACGAGGTCGCCGACCCCGGCGGAGGAGGCGCGGCCGACGTGGCGCTCGTCCTCGGGGATCGCCGCCAGCGCGATCGCCTCGGCGGCCTCGACGAGCACCGTCGGCCCCGCCCCGTCGCCCGTCGGGCCCCGGTCGGCCTCGACCGCCCCATCTGCCCGGTCACCCGTCGGGCCCCGGTCCGCTCCGACCGCCCCGGGCGCCTCGTCACCCGTCGGGCCCCGGTCGGCCTCCACCGCCCCATCCGCCCGGTCACCCGTCGGGCCCGGGTCCGCCTCGGCAGTCGCCACGTCCGCCGCGGGCGCGGCCCCCGGTCCGCGCAGCACCGCGATCCGCGCGTCGCCCTCGCGGCCGTGGGCGTCGCGCGCCCGGACGGCGACCGGGTCGGCGTGCCCGCCGTCCACGAACGCCTGCAGGGTGCCCTCGCCGCCGTCGGCCACGGGCAGCTCGAGCGCCCAGCCACCCGCGTCGCGGGCCCCGTCCGCCAGCGCCCGCGCCGCCCCCGCCGCGTCGCAGGCACCGCGCAGCTTGTCCGGGGCGCAGAGGACCGCGGGCGCGAGCTCGCGCACCCGGTCGGCCAGGGCGTGCCACGGTCCGGCGTCCCAGAACCGGCGGGCGCGGCCGGAGGGCGAGGGCAGCACCCAGACCTCGGCGCCGGCGATCCGCTCGGGCTGCCGGCCGTACGCCACCGGTCGCCCGAGCGCCGTGGACCCGGCGGTCTTGCTCGTGTACGCGACGACGGGTGCCCGGCACGCGCGGACCTTCGCGGCCACGGCGTCGGGGTCGAAGCCGGCGGCGCCGATCTCGGCGTCGGAGCCCGAGGCGTGCTTGTCGAGGTCCGTCAGGGCGACGCCGTGCTCGCCCGCCCGACGGAACGCCGTGGGCGCCAGGCGTCCGGGCAGCAGCCCGACGGCGTGCAGCGTCGGCCAGAACGCGTTGCCGGGGCCGGCGTAGGGGGCGCCGACCCGGGCGCTGACGGTCCCCGCCGCGGTGCCGCAGAAGAGGACGCGGGCCCCGTCGGGCAGGACGTCCTCGAGCACCGGGGACGCGGCGTCGGACGGCATGGCGCCATCCTGCCACGACCGTCCGGCCGGCCCGGGGTGCGGTCCGCGGCAGGGGCGCGCGTCACCCCCGCCGCGCGCGAGCGGCGTGCCCCCTGCGGGGGCGCACGAGCGCCGCGGCCGCCGGGCCGGGCGCGGGCCGGGCTACTTGCCGGAGTCCACGGCCTTCTGCAGCTGCGCCTTGTTCATGTTCGAGCGCCCCTCGACGCCCTGGCGCTTGGCCTCGGCGTAGAGCTGCTTGCGCGTGCGGCCCTTCGGGCCGTCCGTGCCCGAGCGCTCGCCGCCGCGCTCGCCGGAGCTCTTGTCGTCCGTCGAGGTCTTCGAGGCCTCGTCGGACTCGCCGGCGCGGGCGCGCTCCTTGTTGACGGTGCGGGCCGCGATCTCCTCGGCGGTCGACTCGCTCTTGCCCTGGTCCTCGACGGACTGCTTGATCTTCTCGTACTGCCGGGCGCGCTTCGTCCCGGGCTTGACGCCGTTGGGCGGCATGAGCACTCCTGGGTCGGAGGGTGGAGCCCTCGCCGCGCGGATCCGCGCGACGAGGCGGGGACCGCCTACCCCGCCCCGGGATCCGTCATGCGCCCCGCCGCCCCGAGGTCGCCGGCGGCGCTACTCCCACTTCCAGCCGTCGACGAGGGACCGCAGGTTCGCCTCGCCGTCCCCGTCGTCCTCGGCGGTGCTCGAGAGCGTGACGGTGAAGAGCTGGTCGTCGTGGATCGACGCGAGCTGGCGCTGGACGAGCTGCCGGCCGCCCTGGCTGCGGCGCAGCGTCCAGCGCACCGCGTCCTCGCCGTCGAGCGACAGCGGCTCCTCGGCGTCGGGCACCGGCGCCCCGAGCACCCCGGCGCCCTGCTCCCGCAGCTGCTTCTCGACGTCCTCGATCTTCACGCCCTTCAGGCTCGGCGGGTTCTCGCGGATGATCACGACGTTCGCGGCGAAGCCGTCCTTCGGCGGCCCCGCGTACGTGCGGTCGATGCGGATCGCGGTGCCGGCGGTCTGCGCCGAGGCGTCCTTCCAGCCCGTCGGCACGACGGTGCGGTAGCCCGTGCCCGTGATCTCGGTGCCCCCGTCCGCGGCCGTGCCGCCCGAGTCCGCGGTCCCGTCCGTCGTCGTCGGCGCCCCCGCGCCCTGGGTCGCCGTCGTCCCGCCGGGGGTGGACGCGGTGGGCTCCTCGTCGTCGGAGCCGCAGCCCCCGAGGGTGAGGGCGAGGATCGCCGCGGCTGCTGGGACGGACGGGTGCACGCGCATCGCGCCAGCCTACGTCCGGGCCCGGCGGGTCGCCACCGACGCGGGGCTCAGCGCCAGCGCCACGAGCGGAGGAAGGCGGCGAAGGTGCGCTCGTCCTCCGCGGCGGTCTCGCGCACCGCGTTCAGCCCGATCGTGTAGACGACGCCGTCGCGGACGACCGCGACCTGCCGCTGCACCACGGTCGTCGGGCCGACCCGCCTGCGGGCCTCGAAGCTCACGGCGGTCTCGCCGTCGATCCGGACCCGGGGGCCGGTGGTGACGTCGGCGCCCCCGGTGACGGCCTGCGCCCGGCGCCGCAGGGCCTCGCGCAGGTCGACCGCGTCGCGGCCCTGCGCCACGCGGTCCGGGGCGCGCACGACGAGGATGTTCGACGTCACGCCGCTGCCGCGGCCCTTGACGTAGGTCAGGTCGAACGCGACGCCGCTGCCCTCGAAGCGCCGCGCCCCGTCGTTCCAGCCGTCCGGCACGCGCACGCTGTAGCCCGTGCCGGGCACGCGGCCGCGGGCGACGACGGTGCCGCCGACGGGGTCGTCCTCGAACTCGCCGGGCTCGCGCGGCGCGGGCTCGGACGGACGGTCGCGCTCCGTCGTCGGGGGCGCCGTCGTGGTGACGGTGGTCGGCACGCGCACCGTGCGGGCGGGCGGCGAGGGCCGGGTCGCGGTGCGCGTCCGGGTCGTCGTGGTCGTGGTCGTCGTGGTGGCGACCGGCCGGGCCTCCGCCCCGTCCGGGGCGGTCAGCGGGGCCGACGCGGCGGTGGCCGTGGTCACCGTGACGGTCCGGGTGCCGTCGTCCGTGCCGCCGCAGCCGGCGAGCGCGACGGCGCAGGCCGTCGCGGCACCGGGGGCGACGGCACGAACACGCATGCCCGCAAGCGTAGAGGCGCGCGCGGCGCCCGGTCGCCGGGGAGGTCGTGCGGGGCGGGCGCGCCGCTCAGCGCAGCCCGTCCCAGACCGCGCGCCGCTCCCGGTGCGGGTCGTCCTCCAGCGCGCCCGCGCCGGCCTCGCCGCCGAAGATGCGCACGGCGCGGCGGTCGGGCTCGTACGCCGGCCAGCCCGGGTCGCCGTCGCGGGCGAACGCCACCCACGCGGCGTGCATCTCGTCCGCGAGGTCCTGGGGGGCGTCCGGGCCGATCATGCCCCAGCCGCTCTGCACGCGGGTCGTGTCGAAGGCGAAGGCGATCTCGACCGCGTGCGCCGCCCCCAGCTGGCCGTCCAGCTGCGGGGAGCGCCACCGGAACTCGTAGAGGTGCGTCGCGGCCGGTCCGCCCCATCGCGCCTCGGCGACCCGGATCGCGGGGATGCGGAAGAACCAGTCGGCGACGAGCGCCTCGAGGCCGTCGCCCGGCGTCGGCGCGTCGGCGTAGACCGCGGCGCCCTCGGCCGGCAGGCGGTACGCGTCGCCCGCGAAGGGCAGCGCGTCGGCGGTGATCTTCTCCAGGATCCCCAGGGGCGCGAGCCAGAAGCGGTACTCCTCAGCGTTCGCGCCGATCAGGACGGGGATCGCGGGGCCGACGTCGTCGGAGACCGCGTCCTCGCCGGCGGCGTCGCCGAGCGCCTCGATCGGCCGGCGGGGGACGACCCGTCCGTCGATCACCGGCTCGTACGGCATGCCGTCCAGGCCGACGTCGCCCCAGCCGAGGCGGTCCGTCGAGGAGACCTCCGTGCCGAGCTGGAGCTGCGCCGCGATGAACTCGTCGATCGGCACGGCGGCGAACCCGGCGGCGGTCGGCTCCACGTCGAGTCGCCGGCCGAGCTCGGCCGCCACCCGGGTCGCGCTCTCCGCGCTCTGCACGTGGTGCCCCGCGCCGCTCTGCGCGATCACGCCGTGGAACAGGCCGCGGGCCTCCGGCGACGCCAGGAGCGTCACCGCGCTCATGGCCCCCGCGGACTCCCCGGCGATCGTGACGCGACCGGGGTCGCCGCCGAACGCGGCGATCTCGTCGCGCACCCAGCGCAGCGCCGCGATCTGGTCGAGCAGCCCGCGGTTGTGCGGCGCGTCGGGCAGGAGCCCGAAGCCGTCCATGCCGAGCCGGTAGTTGATCGTCACGCAGACGACGCCGTCGCGCGCGAACGCGCTGCCGTCGTACGTGCCCACCGCGCCGGTGCCGCCGCGGAACGCGCCGCCGTGGATCCAGAGGAGGACCGGGAGGCCGGAGGCCTCCGGGTCGGCGCGGTCGCCCCCGACCCGGTCGGCGGGCGTCCACACGTTGAGGTTCAGGACGTCGTCGCCCGGGATGATCGGGTCGCTCAGCAGCGTGTCGAACGGCGGCTGGTACGCCGGCTTCGCGGGGGTCGGGCCGTAGTGCGTCGCGTCCCGGACGCCGTCCCACGGGGCGACGGGCGCGGGCTCGGCGAAGCGCAGCGCACCGACCGGCGGCGCGGCGTAGGGGACGCCCTTGAACGCGGCGACCCCGTCGGCGGCGACGCCCCGCAGGGCGCCGGCTCCGGTGGTGACGACGGGCAGGCCGGCGGCGGAGTCGCTCATCGGCCGGACGCTACCGGGGCCCCGCCCGGCGCCCGGCGGGACGGGGCCCCGGGCGGGCGCGCCGTCGCCCGCAGGCCTAGGCCGGTGCGCCGTCGCCCGTCGTGGCGTCCGTCGCCGGCGCCGCTCCGCCGTCGCCCTCGCGGTAGCGCTTCGGGCTGCCCAGGCGCCGGTAGCGGTGCCCGTAGTTCGGCCGGTAGACGTGGGAGCGGCGCTCCTCTTCGCCGGACGCCAGCGCCGGTCCGAGGATGATGAGCGCCTGGGTCGTGATCCGGTGCTCCTTCAGCGTCGCGGCGAGCTCGTCGAGGCGGCAGCGCAGCACGACCTCGTCGGGCCACGACACGCGGTACCCGATCGCGACCGGGCTGTCCGGCGCGTAGCCGCCCGCGAGCAGGTCGGCGACGAGCTCCCGCGGCCGGCGCACCGACAGGTAGAGCGCCATCGTCGTGCCGTGCCCGGCGAGCTCCTGCAGCCGCTCGTTCTCGGGCATCGGCACGCGCACGGCGCGGCGGGTGAGGATGAGCGACTGCGCGACCTCGGGGACCGTCAGCTCCTGGCCCAGGGCGGCGGCCATCGCCGACAGCGACCCGACGCCGGGGACGATCTCGTACGGCAGGTCCATCCGCCGGCACGCGTTGATCTGCTCGTGCAGCGTGGCGTAGATCGCGGGGTCGCCGGACTGCAGCCGGCAGACGGTGAGGCCCTCGCGCTTGGCGCGGGCGAAGAGCTGGATCACGTCCTCGAGCGTGTGGTCGTCGCTCGTGAGGACCTCCGCGTCCTCCCGGGCGTGCTCCATGACCTCGGGCGGGACGAGGCTGCGTGGCCAGACGACGACGTCGGCCTCCTCGAGCGCCCGCGCGCCGCGCAGCGTGATGAGGTCCGCCGCGCCGGGGCCGGCGCCGACGAAGACGACGCGCCCGCCGCGGGCGTCGTCGGGCTGGGGCGGTCCGTCGGGTGCTGCGCTCATGGGGCGACTCCTGCCGCGGTCAGCAGGCGCCTGGCCCGCTCGAGGGTCCAGCCGACGACGACGAGGCTGGCGTGCAGGCCGGGGACGGCCCAGCCCTCGGGCCTCCGGCCGACGGTCCAGGCGGGCGCGCTGCCCGCGCCCGGGTCCAGGGCGACCGCGGCGGACGGGCGGCCGTGCCGGCGCTCGCCCGCGTCGTGCAGCGGCCCGTCGGACGCGGCGACGAGCTCGACCGTGCCGGGGACGCCGCCCGGCCCGGAGCGGGCGGTCGCGGCGAGGACGTCGCACATCGGGTGGCCGTCGAGCGACGCCGTGAGCAGCGCCACCCCGGCGCCCTCGGCGACGATGGGCGCCCCGGCGCGGTGCAGCGCGACGATCGCCTCGCGCATCGCCGCGTTGGCCGCGAGCGCCTCCGCGAACGGCACGGGCGCGCCGTCGCCGAGCACGAGCGCGACGGTGCCGGCGGGCAGGCCGGCGTCGGCGGCGAGGTCGACGACGGCGACCGCGGCACCGAGGGTGGTCAGCGCGTCGCGCAGCTCGCGGGCGGGCTCGAGCAGGACGGGGCCGCCCGCGATCGCGACGACCGGTCGCGCGCGGTCGGCGCCGGCGGCGGGGGACGACGGGGCGCTCACGCGGCGGTCTCGGCGGGGGAGGCGGCCGACCGGGCGCCGGCGGACGCGGGGCCGTGGCGCCGGCCGC
>CAFBMK010000120.1_pt1 | contig 10672 bp, 8 predicted proteins | sample 7268691 | NCBI WGS metagenome assembly CAFBMK01 (sample SAMEA6814062, study PRJEB35770) | freshwater metagenome | biome: Freshwater; feature: Freshwater reservoir; material: water | place: Czech Republic | collected 2017-05-23 | depth 30m m
ACGGGCCAGGGGTTCATCCGCTCCTCCCAGTTCTGGTAGTCGCGGTTGACGACCCAGAGGGCGACGGGGCCGCCGAGCGTGCGACCGTGCCGGACGCCGGAGCGGACCTCGGCGGTGTCCGTCTCGATCTTCATGCGGCCGCCGCGCCCGAAGCCGAGCTGCCGACGGGCCATGTCGCGGTTCATCGCGTCGCGGTCGAGCTCGAGACCGGCCGGCAGGCCCTCGACGAGCGCCGTGAGCCCTGGTCCGTGCGATTCACCTGCAGTGGAGAGGGTCAGCGACATGAGGGCCGATTCTACGGGCGGGCCGCTCCGACGGCCCTCCCCCTGGGGACCCCGCCCCCGTGCGGGGCCGGCGGATCGCCGTCCCCCGACGGGCCGTGCGACCCGCCCCGGCCGGGCCGGGCGGTCCGGGCGGGCCGGGCCGGGTGGTCGGCCGGCCTCGATCGCTCGGGGCCGGCGGGGACCGCCCCGGCCCGGTCGGCCGGGCCGTCGGCCTCAGCCGGCGACCTTGTAGCCGCCGCGCCAGATCGCCGTGACGCGCAGGGCGGTGACGGCCGCGGGCCGGCCCGACGCGGACTCGGGGGCACGGATGACCGCGACCCGGCCCGTGCGGACCCGCACCAGGCGGCAACCGCCGGAGCTCAGGCGCTCGACGCAGCGGGTGCCCTTCGACTGCTTCCCGGCCAGTGCGGCGCCCTCGCGCAGCCGCAGGGTGACGACGCGGTTGCTGCTCGAGACGCCGATGACCCGGGCGACCGTCCGCGTCGAGGTCGGGACGAGCAGCCCCATGCTGCGCTTGCTGCGGGTGCTGCGGCCCGCCTCCGTCTTGATCCGCAGGCTGATCTTCGCCGGGCGGCGGGCGACGGAGCGCAGGGCGGCCGCGCGGAGGGCCGCGGCGGACGGCTCGGCCGCCGGGCTCCGGGTGGCCCCGCCGTTCGGCGTGCTGCCGTCGGCCGCGGCGTTCCGACGGGCGGACCGGGCTGCGGCGCGGGCGGCGAGCTCCGTGGCGCTCGGCGCGGTCGACGACGCGGCGCCGCCCCCGGCGGCCGACGCGGTCGAGCCGGAGGCCGACGTCGACCCGGACGAGGTCGACCCGGACGCGACGCCCGCGGTCGATCCGGGGGTCGCGGTGGCGGCGACGCCCGTGACGGCGTCGGTGCCCGAGGCGATCGCGGCGAACGGGTCGGTCGAGCGGCCGGCGGCGCTCGCGCGCTGGGCGCGCCGGCGCTCGCGGGCCGCGTCGGCGGCGCTGACGCCCTCGCCCGCGGCGGCCGTGCCGTCGACGCGCTCGACGATCCGCAGGGCGCGCTCGACGACCGGGTCGGTCGGCTGCGCGACGGCGGCCGGGGCCGGGGCGGGCTCCGTCTCCTGCGAGGCGCCGTAGACGGCGAGGCCGCCGCCGCCGACGATGACGAGGCCGAGGATGGCGGCCATCACCGGGTCGACGTCGACGGCGCCCCGTCCGCCGCCCGTGGAGGACGAGCGCGGGCGCAGGGACCCGAGGTTCCCGAAGCGGCTCACGGCTGGCCCCCGGTGGTCGACGGGGCGGTGGTCGTGGCCGCGGCCGGCGCCGCGGCGACCGCGTCCTTCGGCAGCAGGTAGGCGACGACGGACAGCGTGCCCTTCAGGGTGCGGCCGCCGCCGTTCCCGGCGCTGGCCAGGTCGACGGACTCGACGCGGAGGAGGCGGCCCTTCGCGCTGACGCGGCCGCTCTCGCGGACCCGCACCTCGCTCTGGATCGACTTGAGGAACTTCGTCACGCCGGTGTAACGGCCGGCGATCTCGATGTTGAGCTGCACCGGCACGCTGCCGGCGGGCGCCGCGGCGGTGCCGGGCGTGCCGGCGACGGTGCTGCCGTCGGCGGCGGCGCCGGCCGGGGTGCCCGCGGTCGCCGCCGGGGCCGGCGTCGTCGCCGTCGTGCCGGTCGTGCCGGTCGACGCGGGCGGGGCGACGGGCACGGCGGTCGCGGCGCCGTTGGTGACCTTGAGGACGTCGAAGGTGACGTCGTAGCGCTTCGCGGTGGAGTCCAGGCCGTCGATGAGGGCGGGCGCCTCGACCTTCTCGGGCACCGCGATCGCGAGGCGCTGCAGCGTCTCCTCGTTCTGCGGGGTGCGCTTCGCGGCCTCCTTCGCGGTGGCGAGCTGCCCGGCGACGGCCGCGGCCTGCGACTCGGCCTGGGCCTGTGCGTCCTGCGCGGCGGCCCGGTCGTCGCGGGCGGGGCTCACGAGCACGACCCAGAGGAGGGCGGCGACGACGACGACGCCGAGCGCGAGGAGGACCTTCTGCATCTGGGCGGTCATCGGCCCGTCCCGTTCGTGGTCGTGGTGGAGGACGACGTCGTGGTCGCGCCGACCGCGGCCGGGGCGGTGCCCGCGGGCGCGGCCGTGCCGGCCGTCGCGGCGGCGGCGGTCGCGGCCCCGTCGATGATGGTCTGGGCGGAGAGGCCGAGCGCGGCGTCGGCGGCCACGCGGGAGCACCCGGCGCCGCCGGCCGTCGAGCCGGTGGAGCCGCTCGAGGAGCGGGCCGTCTGGCTCAGCGCGACGTCCTCGACCTGGGGCAGCGCGCGGAAGCGGCGCAGGGCGGTGGCGACGCGGGGCTGCGTGTCCGCGCAGATCTGCAGGGTCACGGAGCCGCTGCCAGCCAGGCCGGCGGGGGTGGTCCCCGCCGTCGTGCCGGCGGTGGCGCCGGTGCCGGCGGCCGCGGCGAGCTTGAGCGTCGTGATGGAGACGTTCGACGGGAGCGCGCCGGCGGTGGCGCGCAGCACCATCGCCCAGTCCGTGCGGCCCGAGGCGAGCTGCAGCACGGCGGTCTCGCGGCTCTGGCGCCGCGCGTCGAACGCGACGACCGGGGCGAGCCGGGTGACCTGCGCCTGGTCGGCGGCGCTGGCGGCGACCGCGGCGGCCTCGGCGTCGCGGGCCGTCGCGGTGTCGTGCTTCGTCACGGCCCACAGGCCGACGAGCCCGACGACGACGACCGCGCCGGCGCCGGCGATGGCGTGGTTGATCGTGAGGTCGGACGACCCCCCGGCGCCCGAGGCGCGGGAGCCCCCGCGCTCCTCGACGGGCAGCAGGTTCATCGCGCGCATCAGCGCACCTCCTCGACGCTCAGACCGAGCGCCACGGGGTCGGCGCCGCCGGCGAGCGCACCGGCGAGCTCGATGGGCAGGTCGAGGGTCTCGCGCAGGAGCGCGGTGACCCCGGGCAGGGTGGCGAGCGGACCGCTGACGACGCAGATCGCGGGCGCGACGCCGTCCTCCTGCTCCACGTGGAAGTCGATCGACGTGCGGACGGTCGACGCGATCGCGCGGATCGTCCGGCCGACGGCGGGCTCCTCCTCGGCGACGTCGTACGTCACGCCGCTGCGGTCACCCAGGAGGGCGGCCTCGACCGCCGCCGGGTCCGCGGCGGTGCGCTGCGAGAGGTCCTCGGCCACGGTGCCGATGCCCGCGGGGATCGTGCGGACGAAGCGGCAGCCGTCCGGGCCGGCGACCGCGAGCGTGGTGACGCCGTCCAGGTCGAGCAGCAGGGTCGGCTCGGTCGGCCGGACGCAGCGCGAGAGGCCGAAGGCCAGCAGGTCGACGCCGACGGGCTCGAGACCGGCGGCGCGGACCGCGGCGACGTGGCCGTCCACGAGCTCGCGACGGGCGGCGACGACGAGCGCGCGCTTCGTGGGCGCGCCACCGTTCTCGCCCGGGACGTCGGGCAGGAGCCGGAAGTCGATGAGCGCGTTCTCCGCGGCGGTCGGGATCCGCTCCTTCGCGAGCATGTGGACGGCGGCGACGACGTCCTCCTCGCGCTGCACGGGCGGCAGGTCGATCACGCGGACGGCGACCTTCTGGCAGCCGATGCCGATGCGGGCCTGCTTGCCCAGGCCGCTGTGGCCGGCGATCGCCTGACGGATCGCCCCCGCGACCGCGGTGGCGTCGAGGACCTCGCCGTTCTTCACCGCGCCGGTGGGCAGCGGCGCCGAGGCGGCGACGCGCGGCGCGAGCGGACCCGCGACGGGCGCTGCGAGGGCGACGGCGACGTGGGTCGCCCCGATGCGGATGCCGGCGACGGGCGCGGTGCTCTGCGCCCGGCGCGTCGGGAGGCGCTTGGGCAGTCTGGGGAGGGTGAGCTGGCGGCTGGGCATGTGGTGTGGGACCGGGGGTTCGTCCGTGGGTTCAGGTGTCGTATCGACGCTCGCGACGTCGGCGGGTGACCGAACGCCGGAGGCTTGGACGACTGTCCGACTTGACCGCGACGGGGAGACGGGAGTACGTCAGAAGTTGTTCAGGTACGCGTCGATGACCGGCCGGCCGGCGACGATCGCCACCACCCCGCCGAACGCGAGGTAGGGCCCGAACGGGATCTGCGTCTTGCGGGCCCGCTCGACGCCCGAGCGGGCCGCCAGCGCGAGGCCGAACAGCGATCCGGAGAGGAGCGCGACGAGCAGGGCGACGGCGACCGCCGGTCCGAGGCAGAGGCCCAGGACGCCGGCGAGCTTCACGTCGCCGATCCCCATGCCGTCCGGGCGGACCATCGCGGGGATCAGCAGGAAGACCGCGGCGCCGAGCGCCGAGGCCACGCGGCCGAGCTCGCCGCCGGGGTCCAGCGCGGTGCCGGCGACCAGGGCGATCACGGCGGTGGGGAGCGTGATGGCGTTCGGGATCCGGCGGTGGTCCAGGTCGATCAGCGTGATCGGGACGAGCGCGGTGACGAGCACGAGGCCCAGCACGACGTCGACGGTGTCGTCGGCGACCGCGGCGACGAGCGCCCAGAGGACGGCCGTCGCCGCCTCGACGAGCGGGTAGCGCGCCGAGATCGGGGCGCCGCAGTCGCGGCAGCGGCCGCGCAGCACGAGCCACGACAGCACCGGCACGTTGTCGTACGCCCGGATCCGGTGGTGGCACGCGGGGCACTCCGAGCGGCCCGTCGCGACCGACGCCCCGAGGGGCAGCCGGTGGACGACGACGTTCAGGAAGGACCCGATCAGGAGCCCGAAGGCGGCGGCGAGGACGATGAGCATCAGGGAGGGGGTGCGGGTGTGGGCGGCTCGACGCTACGGCGCGGGCCGTGCCACGGGACCGGCGGACGGTGCCGGCTCCGTGACGTCCCTCTCCCCATCGGGCGCACACCCCGTGGCCTTGAGCGGCGGCCCGCCGCGCTGGCCGCCGCCCGCGGCCTCCCCCGTCCTCAGCGCTGCTTCGCGGCGACCCGCAGGGTGCGCCCGCCGACCGTCACGTCGACGCGGTAGGCCCCGCGCCGCACCGTCGGCGACGTGGCCACGATCGCCCCGCGCCGCACGACGGTCCGCACGAGCCGCTTGCCGCGCCGGACCTTCACCGCGACCTTCGCCGGCCGGCTGGACGCGCGCGTGACGGTCACCCGCGGGCGGGCCTTCCCGCGCGCCTCCCGCACGGTGACGAGCGTCGCGCCGTCCTGTGCGGTGTGGACCCGCTCCGCGCTGCGGTCGGCCTCGAGGTCCTTCTCGCAGAACGGAGCGGTAACCCAGCGCTTCTGGCTGTAGAGCTTCGTCTGGTCGCTCGAGTGCACGGACGCCGGGTTCGTCGACTGGCCGTAGGTCAGGATCGTCCGGACGTCGGGGCAGCCCGGCCTGAGGTCGACGGCCTGCACGAACGAGGAGCCGTGGATGACCTCGGTGTAGCCCTTCTTCGGGTTCCAGGTCGGGGTGATGACGTTGAAGATGCCGCTCGGTCCGGGGCCGCCGTGGATCGGGATCGTCTCCCCGCGACGGGCCACGGTCTGCCCGCGGCGCAGGGTCGCGTCGAGGGGCAGCCCCGCGGCCTGCATGTCCGCGACGGCCTGGTTCAGGGCGACCGGCACCGTCGGGGTCAGGCGGTTCAGGCCGCCCGGGGTGTCCACGGGCCGTCGCACGTCGAACGGGGTCTGGAACGGCCCGACGACATTCGTCACGACGGGGAGCCCGGTGACGATGCCCGGCACGACGGTGCCCATCCGCTCGACGAAGCGCTGCCAGAGGACGGCGCCCTTCGAGTCCAGGTCGTTGCGCAGGTCCCATCCGCGCAGGACCCGGCACGCCTCGCTGTCGCAGCCGGCGACGAGCGCGTCGCGCCAGAGCTCGGCGCTGAGGACGCGGTTGCCCATGCCGACCTGCATGAGGTTCTGCAGGTCGAAGCCCTTGCCCGGCAGGCCGTCCGTGCCGGCGACCCGCTCCTGCAGCTGCTTGATGCCCAGGCGGGTGCGCAGCGACCGGGCGGTCCGCTCGTCGCCGATGATGCGGCTGAAGCCCTCGAGCGGCTGGTCCGGGTGGGTCAGCCAGTACGAGTCGTTCATGTTCGACACGTGGTCGTCGCGGCGCAGGGACGGCATCGCCTTGGGCCCGAGGATCCCGGGCACGACGGCGTCGGGATCGGTGCCGGGCCGGCAGGCGGACCGGGCCCCGTCGAGGATCGGCAGGCGCTGCAGCAGGTCGGTCGCCCGGCCCAGCGGGGTCTGACAGGCCTCGTACTTCGACGCGCTGACGTTCGGGACGGTGCCGATGTCGGCGTAGTAGGCGTTGCCGGCGGTGTCCGCGGCGATCGTGTTGACCCACGGGATGCCCTGATACCGCTTGAGCACGGCCTCGACGTCCTGCGTCGACTGCGCCTGGTTCATCTCGAAGAAGTGGTTCATGAGACGACCGAAGTTGTCCTCGTTGCCGTCGTGCATCGCGTAGGCGTTGACGGGCGACCACGGGAACAGCGACAGGCCGAGCAGCGACGTGAAGATCGGTCCCTGCTCGGACGAGTAGAGGGTGCGGGTCCGCGGCTCCATGCGGCCGCCGGCGCCGGGCACCTGCACCGTGACGCGGTCGGCGCGCATGTCCTTGACCTGACCGTCCTCGACGTACTTCGTCGGCCGGCCCGGCACGAGCTGCAGCTGGTACGGCACGAACCGCCGCGCCGTCGAGACGGTGTGGCTCCAGGCCATGCCCTTCGTCGTGCCGATCAGGACGATCGGGACGCCCAGGAGCGAGCCGCCGGTGACGTCGAGCTTGCCCGGCACGGTCAGGTGCGCCTGGTAGAAGCGCTCGGAGTCCTGCCACGGGAAGTGCGGGTTGCCGTAGAGCAGCCCGTTGCCGCTGCGCGAGGCCTTGCGACCGATGGCGTAGGCGTTGGACCCCAGGCCGCCGAGACGACGGTCCAGCTCGCCCGGCGCCACGGACCGCGCGGCGGCCTGCGCGTCGACGGGCCCCGTCAGCGGCTGGGCCTCGGCGATGCCGTCGATCGCGACGGCGCCCGACGCGAGGATCGCGAGCTGGTGGAAGCGGCGGTAGACGTCGATCTCGGTGATCGGCCGCACCCAGCCCTTGCCGCGGCAGGTCGGGTCGGGGACGCCGGCGCTGCCGCCCTTGCCCTTCAGCCACGTGTTCCAGCCGGCGACGTAGCCGCCGACGGCCTGGCGGATCTCGGTCTTCGGCCCGAGGGGCGGCGGGACCGCGGCGAGCCGCTCGACGGTGCCGCGGTCGTTGATCCGCTTGAAGAAGAAGTCGCTGTTGAGGTTCTTCGCGCGCGAGCCGTTGCCGCGCAGCTCGTAGGTCCTGTCCGCCCCGAACCAGCGGGAGCGCTCCGCGGCGACGGTGACGTACGTCTCGGCGACGGTGCAGACGTCGTCCTCGGCGAGCGCCTGGGCGTAGCCGTAGCCCAGTGACGCGAAGTCCTTGGCCTTGATGTGCGGGATGCCGTACTCCGTGCGCGCGACGGTGACGTCGTAGCGGTCGGCGGCGGAGGCGGACGGTGGTGCGGCGACCGTGCAGAGGACGATCGCGGCGAGACCGGCGAGGGCGGGACGGACCCCGGGTGGGCGCTTCATCGGCGCAGGCTACTGGCGGGTAGGAGCGCGAGGGGAACACTTTGGGGCCAGATGTCCCGCCCGCTCGGGGCCGGCCGTCGTCGACCGTCCGTCCATCCGGACCGGGTGACCGGCGGCCGCGCTCAGCTCCGCAGCTCGCCGTCCCGCCACTCGAACCCGCGGCCGACGAGGTGGTCGCGCAGCGTCACGAGCGCCAGGTCCTTCGCCTTCGCCTCGAGCATGACGTCGACGTCGCGCTGGGCGAACGGCCCGCGCAGCAGCTCCTCGAACCCGATCGGATCGATCGTGTCGGCGTGCGCGCGCAGCTGCGGCAGGACCGGGGTGCGCTCGATCCGGCGACCGACCTTGCGCTCCTTCTCCCCCAGCACCGTGCGCGGCGAGCTGTAGTGGATCTTCGGCCGGACCCCGTCCGCCCAGGTGTCGAGCGCGAGCGGCAGCGCCTCGGCGACCGTGAGGCCCTCGGGGTCGTGGCAGTGGTGGTGCAGGACGTCGAAGACGACCGGTCGGCCGATCGACCGGGCGAGCGGCAGGACGTCGACGAGCCCGAAGGTGCGGTCGTCGTTCTCGATCACGAGCCGGCGGCGGGCGGCGTCCGAGAGCAGCTCGAAGCCCTCCTCGAAGCGCCCACGGGCGGCCTCGGCGCCGCCGGCGGCCCCGCCGACGTGCAGCACGACGATCGCCTCGGGTCCCAGCCCCATCGCGTCGAAGAGCGCCCCCTGGACCTCGAGCTCCGCGGCGGCGGCGCGGCGCGTGTCGAGGTTCTCGGAGTTCAGGACGGTGTACTGCCCGGGGTGGCTCGAGAGCCGCACCCCGAGCTCGGCGACGCGCGCGCCGACCGCGGCGAGCTCGTCGGCGCACTCCTCCACCTGCCCGTGGAACTCCGGGTGGTCGGGGAACGTGGCGTACGGCGCCAGCTGCGTCGGCAGCCGGTACATGCGGACGTCGAGCGCCTCGAGGCGGTCGAGGACCGCGTGGAGCATCTCGAGCGAGTGGCGCAGGTGCGGCCCGGACTGCCAGCGGCGGGTGTCGTGCGACGGCAGGCCGCCGTCGCCGATGACCTTGACGGCGAACCCCAGCCGGTGGCGGCTCACCGCTTCTTGAGCTGCTTCCCGGACTTCAGCGCCTTCTTGCCGTCCTTCGTCTTCACGAGGTAGGCGGGCTTCTCGTCGGACGCCTTGCGGGTGATCTTCTTGCCCTTGATCGTCTTCGTCACCTTGTCGGTGAACCGCTCGACGACCTTCCCCTTCGCCTCGTTGCCCCCGAACTTCCAGGAGACCTTGTCGCCCTTCTTGTGCTCCTTGGCCATGGACGTGCCCTACCCCGTGGACGCCCGGTCAAACGGCCAGGAGGGCCCGTCGGCCACCTGTTGCGAAATGCCTCAAGGTGCGGGGCGAAGCGACCGATCAACCCCGCATGGATCACGGGACGCACGGGGAGGCGACGCACGCGATGGTGCACGGCGTGGACCCCGGCGTCGCCGTCGTCTCGTTCGTCGCCGCGGTCGTCACCGCGTTCGTGGCGCTCGAGATCGCCGCCCGCGCCCTGCGGGCCCCCGAGCGCCGGCGCCGGCCGCTCCTGGTCGTCTCCGGCCTGACGATGGGCGGCGGCATCTGGGGCATGCACTTCCTCGCGATGCTCGGCATGCGGACCGAGATGGCGATGTCCTACCGGCTCGACCTCGTCGTCCTGTCGGTCCTCTTCGCCGCCGCCGGCTCGACCGTCGCGCTCGCGCTCGTCGCCCACGCCCGGGTGACGCGTCGGCGCCTGCTCCTCGCCGCGTCGTTCATGGGCCTGGCCGTGTCCGCGATGCACTACACCGGCATGGCCGCGCTGCAGACCTCGGCGACGCAGACCTGGGACCCGTTGGTCGTGGGCGCGTCGACCGTCGTCGCGTTCGTCGCGTCGCTCATGGCGCTCGGGGCCGTCGCGTCCATGCACGGCGAGCGGGCCGAATGGAGCGCCGGGGGACGCCTGGGCGCCGCGGTCGGCCTGGGCGTCGCCGTCGCGGGCCTGCACTACACGGGGATGGCGGCGGTCTCGTTCCGCGAGGGCGCCCCGTCGGCGGTGCGTGACGGCGACCTCGCTCTCAGCACCTCCGTCCTGGCAACCGTCCTGGGGGCCGCCGCGTGTCTGCTCCTGCTCGTCGTGACCATCGACGGCGCGCGGCACCGGCGTCGTGCGGACCTGGCGGGCGACCTGGCCGTCTTCGCCCGCGTGTCACGGGACATCGGCCGTCGCGGCGACGCCCGTCGCACCGTCTGCGCCGCGACGGAGGAGCTCGTGGGCTGCGACTTCGCGATGCTGCTCGAGCCCGACGGCGACGGCGGCCTGGTGGTCCGCGCCACCTCGAGCGACCCCATGGACCTGCGGGTCGATGCGTCGGCAGGGTCCTCGATCTGCGGCGACGTGCTGCACTCCGCGCGACGACGGTTCCTCGCCGACGTGCGCACGGACGCGGCCGCCGACGGCTCGGCGGTCCAGCGGACGAGCATGGTCTCCGCGATCTTCGAGCCGGTGCTCCTCGACGACCGGCCGATCGCGGTCCTCGTCGCGGGCTGGACCGAGCGGGTCGAGAGCCCGGGCGAGCGTCGCCTGGCGATCTCGGGGCTCCTGGCCGCGGAGGCCGCCGTCGCGATCGAGCGGGCCGACCTCCTCGCCCGCCTGCGCGAGCAGGCCATGGTCGACGGCCTCACCGGCCTGCCGAACCGCCGCGCCCTCGACGAGGCCCTGGACCAGGGCGTCCGTCGCGCCGGGATGTCCGGCCATCCCCTGACCGTCGCGATGGGCGACGTCGACCGCTTCCAGGCCTACAACGACGCCCCCGGGCCCCCCGAGGGCGACCGCCTCCGCGCCGGG
>CAFBMK010000121.1_pt1 | contig 10662 bp, 9 predicted proteins | sample 7268691 | NCBI WGS metagenome assembly CAFBMK01 (sample SAMEA6814062, study PRJEB35770) | freshwater metagenome | biome: Freshwater; feature: Freshwater reservoir; material: water | place: Czech Republic | collected 2017-05-23 | depth 30m m
CCCTGGGATCGTGTGTCCGCGGCGCGCACCACCGGAACTGACGAGGGTGCGCGGCCCGTTCGGGCCTGCCGCGGCTGCGTTCATGCACTGCAGATCATACGCCCCCTCCCCGGACGGATCGAGCGGCTCTCATGGTTCCCGCAGGGTCGGGGCGGTTCGAGTCCGCCGCCGTGGCCGCGTGGCGCCCGCCCGGCCCCGGGCCGCTACGCGCGGCGCAGCAGCAGGGCGGCCCAGTCGCCGTGGCTGCGGCGCTCGGCCTCGACCAGGCCGATCCGGGCGAAGGCCGCCGCCACGCCGTCGCACTCGTGGACCAGGAGGCCCGAGGCGATCAGGTGGTGCGGCGGGGCGCCCTGGAAGCCGTCCGCGGCGACGCGCAGGAGCAGCGGCCGCAGGAGGTTGGCGAGGACGAGCGGCTCCGGGCCGTCGGGGTCCGGCATCGCCGTCGCCCCGTCGCGGAGCAGGTCGAACCGGGCCGCGGTGACCGCGACGCCGTTCGCGGCCGCGTTCTCGAGCGTCGCGGCCACGGAGGCGGCCTCGTTGTCGACGCCGTGGACCGGGCCCCAGCCCAGCTGCGACGCCGCGACGGCCAGGACCCCGGAGCCCGAGCCGAGGTCGAGGACGGGACCGAGGTCCTCCCCCGCGTCGCGCCGGCGGTCCGTCAGCTCGACGAGGAGCTCGAGGCAGAGGCGCGTCGTCGCGTGGGCGCCCGTGCCGAACGCCTGGCCCGGGTCGACCACGAGGTCGGTGACCGCGTCGCCGTCGCCCGCCGCCACCTCGGCGTACGGCGGGCACCACGGGGGTCGGACGTAGAGGCGGTCCTTGACGAGGATCGGCTCGTGGAAGGCGCGCCACCGGTCGGCCCAGTCGTCCGCGACCTCCTCCGAGACGACCTCGACGAGCGCGTCGCCGACGAGCGCCCGGACGGACGGCAGCGACGGCAGCTCGCCCTCGGCGCCGTAGATCGCGTACTCGATCGTGTCGCCGCGGTCCGTCTCCTCGACGCCCGTGGGCGCGAGGTCCACGAGCTCGGCCAGGACGATCTCGGCGTCCGCCGGGCGGACGCGGAACGCGAGCCGGATCACGCGGACTTGCGCCAGAGGCGGCGCAGGCGCCCGACGACGGACTCGTCCGCGTCGGCGGTCTGGCTCTCGTCGAGCGAGTCGGCGAGCTCGCGCAGCAGCTCGCGCTGGCGCTCGTTCAGGCGCTTGGGGATCGCGACGTCGACGACGACGTGCAGGTCGCCGCGGCGCCCGCCGCCGACCCGCGGCATGCCGCGGCCGCGGAGGGTGATCGTCTTGCCGGGCTGCGTGCCGGCGGGGATCTCGACCTCGAGCGGCTCGTCGAGCATGTCGACCGTGACGTGCTCCCCGAGCGCGGCGCGCGGCGCGGAGACCGGCACGACGGTGATGAGGTCGTCGCCCTCGCGCACGAAGCGCTTGTCGGGCATGACGGTGACGGAGACGTAGAGGTCGCCGTCCGGGGCGCCGGGCTCGCCGCCGTGGCCGCGCCCGGTCAGGCGGATCCGCTGGCCGTCGGCGATGCCGGCCGGGACGTCGACCTCGAGCGTGCGCTTCGTGGGCTTCAGGCCCTCGCCGCGGCAGTCGTCGCAGGGGTCCTCCGGAACGCGGCCGCGGCCGTGGCAGGCGTCGCAGGAGACGCGGCGGACCATCTCGCCGAACGGCGTCCGGCTGATGCGGTCGACGACGCCGTGGCCGCCGCACTGGGCGCACGTCTTCGTGCCGGTGCCGGGCTTCGCGCCGCTGCCCGTGCAGGTCTCGCAGCGCGCGACGACCTCGTACTCGACCTCGACCCGGGCCCCGGTCAGCGCCTGCTTCAGGGTCAGCTCGGTCTCGACGAGCAGGTCGCCGCCGGGGCGCGGGCCGCCCGGGGCCGCCCCGCCGCCGCCGAACGCCTGGCCGAAGACCTGGCCGAAGAGGTCCTGCATGGAGCCGAAGCCCTCGAAGCCCCCGGCCCCGCCGCCCATGCCGCGCTGCTTCAGGCCGTCGTGGCCGTAGCGGTCGAACGTGGCCCGCCGGTCGGCGTCCGAGAGGATCTCGTAGGCCTCGGCGACCTCGCGGAAGCGCTCCTGCGCGTCCGGGTCGTCCGGGTTGACGTCGGGGTGCAGCGTGCGCGCCGCCTTGCGGAAGGCCTTCTTGATCTGGGCCTCGTCCGCGTCACGGGAGACGCCGAGCACCTCGTAGGGGTCACGTGGCACGGTCTGGCTCATTCGTTCTCGTACAGCTCCTCGACATATCGCGACAGCTGGAAGGCGACGTCCCGCACGGCCCGGATGGCCTGGGGATAGTCCATCCGCACGGGGCCGATGACGGACACGCTGCCCAGCTTGCGCTGCGGGGGTCCGTACCCCGCGGCGACGACGGTCAATGATCGCAGAGCCGGGATCGGGTTCTCCGCGCCGATGCGCACGACGACGTCCGGGCCGCCCAGCGCGTGGCGGAGCAGGCCGAGCAGCGTGGCCCGGCGCTCGAGCTCGTCGACGAGGGCGTCGAGGTGCGCGACCTCGGTCGAGCGGGTGCTCTGCATGAGCCGCGCGGCGCCCGACACGTAGACGCCGCCGCCGGCCCCGCCCGTCGCGCCGAGGCCGTCGAACGCGGGGCGCAGCGCGTCGAGGAACCGCGTCTCGGAGGGCCCGAGGCCCGGGTCGTCCAGGCGCGCGCGCAGCATCCGGGCGCCCAGCCCGATGCCCGCGAGGCGCTCGTTGAGGTACTCCTTCGCCCAGTTCGCGAGGCCCGGGTCGACCGGCGCGGGGAACGAGACGACGCGCTTGGCGACCTCGCCGGCGGAGGTGATGACGACGACCATGACGGCGTGGGGCTGCAGCAGCAGCACCTCGACGTGACGGACCGTCGCCGTCGAGATCGGCGGGGCGGTGACCACCGCGAGCAGGTCCGTGACGGCCGACAGCGTCTCGCTCGTCACGCGCATGGCCTCGTCGACCTCGCGCTGGACGAGCCCCAGCTCGACGGAGGGGCCGCCGGGCGCGGCGGGCAGCAGGTGGTCGACGAAGTAGCGGTGCCCGCGGTCCGTCGGGACGCGCCCGGCGGAGGTGTGCGGATGGTCCAGCAGGCCGAGCTCCTCGAGCTGCGAGAGCTCGGAGCGGATCGTCGACGGGCCGAACTCGAGCTCGGGGTCGGCCGAGAGGATCTTCGAGCCGACCGGCTGGCCCGTCTCCCGGAAGCGGGCCACGACCTTGCCGAGCACCAGCTCCTGCCGTGGGGTGAGCATCTGCCTCCCCAGGGTACCTCGGATCGCGGCCGCGGCCGGGCGTGGGGGAATCCTCAGGATGGGCTGCCATCGTCGTCGGGGATGGTCGTCCTCGCCCTCATCGCCCTCGAGCTCGTGTGCCTCTACGTGCTCGGGCGCCGCCTGCTCGACGGCCTCGTCGGCGACGCGGTCCGCGCCGGACGGCCCCGCCGGTGGGCGACGTGGACGCTGCTGGCGCCCGGCGTGACGCTCCACGAGGCCTCGCACGCCGCCGTCGCGACGTTCCTGGGCGGCCGGGTGGTGCGCTTCGTGCCGTTCCGGCCCGCACCGATGCGGGGCGGCGGGGTGCTCCTGGGCGAGGTCCGCTGGCACCCCTCGCCGATCCCGGTGCTCGGCGGGCCCGTCGGCCGCGCGCTCGTCGGGCTGGCGCCCCTCGTCCTCGTGCCCGGGGTCGTCTATGCCGCGGGGTGCGCGCTCGTGCCCGGGGTCGCGCTCGGCGACCTGCCGCACGAGCTGCCCGCCGCGCTCGTCGAGCGGCCCGTGGACGTCGGCGCGCTCCTCTGGCTCTTCGTGGCGCTCAGCGCGAGCATCGGCCTGCTGCCGTCGCGGATCGACCACCAGGACCTGCCGCGGGCGCTCGCGCTGCTCGCCCTCGCCGCGGTCGCGTGGCTCGTGTGGCGCGGCGGGATCGACGCCGCCGACGGGCGACGGCTGATCACGGACGCGGCGGTGCCCGCCACCTTCCTCGCCGAGCTGCTCGCCCCGCCCGCCGCGGTGGCCGCCGTCGGCGGGCTGCTGCTGCGGCGCTGAGGAGACCGAGGCGCGGTCGCCCGGCGCTGCTGGGGGTCGCCCTCGCGGGGTAGGGGCCGACGCGAGGTGGGGGTCGCGGCGCTCCGGGGTGCCCGGGTCGTCAAGCTCCCGCGCGCCGCACATGCGTCGACCCTGGGCCATCACCAAACGCACCGTCGTCTCGTTCTACGACGACCAGATGACGCAGCACGCCGCTGCGATCACCTACTACAGCCTCATGTCGCTGTTCCCGGCGATCCTCCTGGGGCTCTCGATCCTGGGCCTCGTCGGGGAGTACCCGCGGACCTACGACGCCATCGTGCGGTACCTCGACGACGTCGCACCGCCGTCCGTCGTGCGGCCGATCGACGAGTCGCTGCGGGACGCCTTCCGCAACAAGAGCACCGCCACCACGGGCCTCTTCCTCTCGATCTTCCTCGCGTTCTTCGGGACCACCGGCGTGCTCGAGTCGATGCGCCGCGCGCTGAACGTCGTCTTCGAGGTCGACAGCGGCCGCAGCTTCTTCCGCCGCAAGCTCGTCGACGTCCTCTCGACGTTCGCGCTGCTGGCGCTCGTGCTCTCCACGCTGATCTTCGTCGTCGTCGGGCGCGGGCTCGCCGAGGAGCTCCTGCGCCTCGTCGGGGCGGACGAGAACGCCGCCGCGGTCTGGAGCGTCCTGCGCTGGCCGGCCGCGGTCGCCAGCGCCCTCCTGGGCTTCTCGTTCGTCTACTACGTGACGCCCGACCTCAAGCACCACGCGTTCCACCTCGTCACGCCCGGGGCGGTCCTCGGGGTGATCGCGTGGCTCCTGGTCTCCTACGGCCTCTCGGAGTACATCTCGAACGTCGTGAACATCGGCGCGCTCTACGGCGCGTTCACGGGGGCCATCGTCGTCGTGCTCTGGCTCTGGTTCTCGAGCTGCTCCCTGCTCCTGGGCGCGGAGCTGAACGCCGCCATCACCCGCCAGCGCATGCTGGACGCGACGGCCGCCGGCGACGGTCCGGACGGCGGCGGGGAGGCGCCCGTCGAGGTCGACCGGGTCGCCCGGCGGACCCGCTGGCGCCGGCGGCGACGGGTGCGCGCCGCCGCACGCGGTGCGGCGTCCCCCGCGGGCACCCCGGTCGCGGACGAGCCGTACGTCGACGGCGCGACGCCGGCCGAGGGGCTCGGACCGGACGCGCCCGACGGACCCGCCGGTGGCGTGTCCTCCGACCGCGTCGACGCCCCCGGGCCGGAGAACGGCCCCGCGGGGAGGGCCGACCGACCGCGGGACGACGTGGACGCACCCGGCGCGGCCGACCCGGCCGACGAGCCGACCGCGGTCCACGAGCCGCTGCCCGGCGGCCGCCGACGGAGCTGAGGCACCGGCGGCCGACCGCGCCGCCGGCGGGCCTGGGACGGCGACGGCCGTCCGCGCCCGGGGCCGGCCGCCGCCGCGGTCAGTTCGCCTCGGGCACCCGCACGACGGCGCGGCCGCCGCGGACGACCCGCGCCTTGCCCTGCCGGGCCGTGAGCGAGAGGGTCGCCAGGCCGTCCTCGACCGCCTTGATCTCGCCCGTCACCACGACGGGGTGCTCCGGGACCGCCATGCCGCGGAACGCGACCTCGAGCCGCCGGAGCGACCCGGGCGCCTCGTCGCCGCCGACCGCCTCCGTCGCGGCCCGGGCGACCTGCGCCATCGTCCACAGGCCGTGGAGGATGCGGCCGGGGAGCCCGACCTGCTGCGCGAACTCCTCGTCGACGTGGATCGGGTTGAAGTCCCCCGACGCCCCGGCGTAGCGGACCGTGAGGTACTTGTCCGGCGTGACGGCCAGCTCGGGCAGGGCCGCGCCGGCCTCCCAGCGCACGGCCTCGGGGGTCTCGGGCGTCGTCGCGTCGTCGCTCACGAGCCGGCCCCCCGCACGATGTTGGTCCAGACCCCGGTCGATACGACCTCGCCGGCGGCGTCGGTCGTCGTCGCGCCGAAGACGTAGTAGGTCAGGTCGGCCGTCTCGACGTGCCGGACCTCGTCGAGCGTCATGACGGTCGAGACCTCCTCGCCCGCCACGAGCACCCGGTCCCACGTGAACTCCTGGGCGCCGTGGACCAGGCGCGCCATGTCGATGCCGACCTCGGGGTCGAACATCGCCGTCCCGATCGCCTCCGCGGAGTAGACGACCACGAACATCGGCGGCGCGACGACGTCCTCGTGGCCCGCGGCGCGGGCGGCGGCGACGTCGTGGTGCAACGGGTTGGTCTCCCCCACCGCGCGGGCGTACTCGCGGATCTTCTCGCGGCCCAGCGCGTAGACGACGGGGTCGTAGCGCTTGCCGACGGGGGCGGTGGTGGTCGTGGCGTGCGTCACTCGGGGCTCGGCTCCTGGATCGTGGCCCGTCGCCCGCCGCGGGCCGCGGAGCGACCGGTCGACGAGGACCGGGCGATCGTATCCGGCGGCACCGGGGCCGCCCATCCCGCGCCCGTCGGGTTCCCGGCCACGCGGGCCGGGGGATCGCGGGGCGCACGCGGGTCTCCGACGCCGTCCCGGCGCTCCGGGGTTGGCCCGTCCCCGCCCCCCGTGGCGCCCCGCCCGGGCGGTCCGACGCGGTCCCGGTGACGCACGCCGACCGCCGGATCGGGCACCATGCGCGGTCGTGCCCGCGTCCCCCGCAGCCCGTCGAGCCCTCGCGCCCGTCGTGGCCTTCCTCCTGCTCACGGGCACCTCCGGGGCCGCCGCGGCCGCGCCGTCGACCGCCGGCACGGGGGCCTCGGAGCTCGACGCCCCGGCCGCCGCGCCCGTCCGTCCGCAGCAGTCCGAGATCGATCCGTCCGAGCCCAGCGCGCCCGGTTCCGCGGACCCGACGGCGCTCGCGACCGCCGAGCAGCGCCTGCAGGCGGCGGACCCCGGCGACCTCTGGTCCGTCGCGGACGCCGCCGCCACCCCGATCGAGGGCCTGTGGAACGAGGAGCAGGGCGCCTACGTCGTGGCCGGGGTCGCCCGCGCGCGCCTGAACTCGGAGATGCTCCTCGTCCACGCGTACGCCGCGCTGGGCCGGCGCGACGCCGGCGGGGGCCGCGCCGCGGCGCACCCCGAGCGCGTCGAGCAGCTCGTCCGCCTGCTCACGGGCCCGATGTACGTCCCGACGCTCGACGGGAAGGTCGCCCCGGCTCCCGAGCCCGGCCACAGCGTCACGGTCCACGCGCCCGGCTTCGCGGATCCCGTCGGCGGCGTCGAGTCGATGCACCAGGCGCTCGACGCCGTCGCCGCCCGTGCCCTCGCCGCGGCCTACCGCGCCCGGAACGTCGTGGGCCTGTCGCAGGAGGCGCGGGACCTCATCCGCGACCGCGTCAGCGCCGTCGCCCGCTCGCCGTTCTGGCGCTCCCCGTCGCGGCTCCTGAACCAGATCAACTGGAGCGCCGACCTCTACGCGGCCGACGTCGAGGTCACGGGCGACCCGATGCTCCTGCGCCGCGACTACCGCGCGCAGCTCGTGTGGTTCGCCGACCACGCCGCGGAGCCCGCCTACCCCGGCGGCTCCGCCAACCTCGGGTCCGGCGGCGCGTTCCGGTACCTGCCCCAGCGGGTGGCGAGCAACCCGACGAACCGGTCGCACACGGGCGAGTACGCCAACATCACGATGGGCGCCCTGGCGTACCTCGACCAGGCCCGAAAGCTCGGCATGGGCAAGCTGCCCAGGCGGACGCGCGACGTCCTGCGCTCCTGGGCGCGGCGGACGACCTGGGGCGACTGGACGTCGAGCGGCTACCTCAACTGGGACTCCGGCAAGGGTCTCTCGCGGCTGCACCTGACGCAGTATTGGCTGCTTGCGCTGCGGGGCTACGCGGCCGGGACCGAGGGGTCGACCGCGCAGGGCCTGCTGCCCGCGCAGCAGGCGACGACCCGCTGGCTCGTCCGGCGCGCGGTCCAGACCTACCAGCGCCGGGCCGCCACGGCGGACTCCGTCGTGCTGCCCGCGACGGCCTACGGGCTCGCCGGCGGGCCGCTCGTGCGACCGACCTTCGACGGCCTGACCGGGACCGCGCGCTTCGCGTCGACCCTGGCGGAGATGGCCGACCGCGGCCTGGCGAGCCAGGGCCGGGCGGCGTCGACCGCGAAGCCCCTCCCCGACGCGTTCAGCAACGACGACGACATCGGCCGGACCGCCGTGACCACCAAGCGCTTCGCCACCGCGTTCCTGCGGCCGTGGGCGCCGCTGAAGGTCGGTGGGCTCGAGCCCGCGCGGCTGATCGACTCGCGCGGCCGGGCGCTCACGGGCATCGGCGGCAGCGAGGACGGCGCCCTGGGGCTGCGGATCATCTCGAACGGCACCCCCGTCATCGAGACGCAGCGAGGCGTGTTCGAGCGGGCCCAGTCCGTCATCACGCCGCCGGAGGCGCAGCGCGACGTCTCCCGGCCGATGACCCGGCCCCTCACGCTGACGGGCGGCGAGAGCGCGATCGGCGTGACCGTCGGCGTCGGCCATCGCGTGACCGCCTCGAGCATCACCACGACCTACACGGTCAAGAACACCCGGCGGGATCCCGTGGACGCCGAGCTGCGCATCCCGACCTACGGCGGCACGTCGACCGCGTCGCTGACGCCCGGCCAGAAGATCGGTCCGGCCGCGCTGCAGAAGCTGATGTACGTCCGCACCGCGTCCGGCGGCCGCTTCGGCCTGCGGCTGGGCGGCCTGCCGCCGCGTGCGCTGGGCACGGTCGTCGCCGTCGCCCCGCAGGAGGGCAACCCCGTCCCCGGGCCGCAGCTCGTCGTGCGCGTGACGTTGCCGAGGAAGGCGACGACGACGATCGTGCGGTCGCTCCTCGTGCCCTACGCGGGCTGAGGGGCGACGCTCAGACGATCGTCGCCACGGCCCCGCCGTCGGCCGACCAGGCGCCGCCCACCGCGAAGCCCGCGCGCGGGGAGGCCAGGAGGACGAGGACGTCGGCGATCTCCTCCGGCGTGCCGAAGCGGCCGAGCGGCACGCGCCCCCGGGCGCCGGCCAGCGCCTCGTCCTTCGTCGTGCCGCGGCGCTCCGCCACCTGCTCGGCCAGCCCGCCGGGCTGCAGCCACATCTCGCTGTCGATCGGGCCGGGCGTGACCGCGTTGACGCGGACCCCGCGCGGCGCGAGCTCCTGCGCCCAGGCGCGCGAGAGCGACAGCTGCGCGGACTTGCCGACGGAGTAGGCCATGTTGCTCGCCGACGGTCGCTTGCCCGACGAGGAGGACACGAGCACCGCCCGACCGCCGCCCGGCGCGGCGGCCAGCTCGTCCGCGGCGGCCAGGAGCAGCGCGTGGGGCCCGAGGACGTTGATGCGCCACTGCAGGTCCCAGTCCTCCGGCGTCAGCTCGTGCGGCGGGGCGTCGCGGCTCGTGCCCGCGGCGATCACGAGCGCGTCGAGGCGGCCGTGGGCCTCGCGGCACGCGGCGACGATCGCCGCGCCCGACGCGGGGTCGGCGGCGTCGGCCGACAGCGTGGCGTGCGGCCCGCCGGGCAGCTCCGCCTCCGTGCGCGCCAGCCCCTCCTCGCCGCGGGCGACGAGCAGCAGCCGCGCGCCCTCGCCCGCCAGGGCCAGCGCGGCGGCGCGACCGATCCCGCTCGTCGCGCCGGTGACGACGATCGCGTGGCCGGCCAGTCCGAGGTCCATGGGGCCATGGTGGCAGGACGCGGGCCCGGGGCCGGCCGGCCGCTCAGACCGGCCGCACCAGGACCCGCTCGACCCGGTGGTCCGGGCCCTTCTCCAGGACGACGTCGGCGTGCGCGCGGGTCGGCAGGACGTGCTCCCGGACGTTCGGGGCGTTCGTCTCGTCCCAGACGTGCAGGGCGAGCGCGTCGGCGTCCGCGTCGGGCATGTCGGCGATGCGGTGCAGGTAGGCGCCCTCGTCCTCGGCGGCGGCGACGCGCCAGGCGCGGAAGCGGTCGAGGTACCAGGCACGGGCGTCGTCCTCGGCCGCGTCGACGTAGACCCCGAGGTCGACGAGGTCCGCCACGCCGCCGGTGTCGGGCCCCGCCAGGGCGCTCAGGCCCTCCAGGACGAGCACCGCCGGCGCGTCGACGCGGATCGTCCGGCCCGGGTCGCGGTCCTGCAGGCGGTGGGCGTAGACGGGCGCGTCCGTCGCGGCGGTCCCGGCGCGCACGTCGGTCAGGAGCGTCCGCAGCGCCGCCAGGTCGTAGGTCTCCGGCGCGCCCTTCCGGGCCGTCAGACCCCGCTCGTCGAGCTCCGCGTTCGTGCGCAGGAAGCCGTCGATCGAGACGACGACGACCGGCCCGCCGACCTCGGCGGGCAGGAGCTCCGCGAGCAGCCGGGCGACGGTGCTCTTGCCCACCGCGACCCCGCCGGCGACCCCCACGACCCAGCCGGGGGCGCTCCCGGGGCCGCGGTCGGTCGACGGCCCCGACGGACCGCCGGTCCCCGCGTCGTCCCGGGCGGCGGCCGGGGCGGCGGCCGGGGGGTCGGCGGCCGTCGCCGACAGCGCCGGGTGCAGCGCCGCGAGGGCCGCGCGGCGGGCCAGGTCGTGACGGCGCCGGACGGCCGCGAGCCGGGCGAGCGGCAGGACCACCTCGTCGCGCTCCTCGTCCGTGATGCGGGGGCGCTCCGCCCACGTGGGCACCGCGGCCGGGTCGGTCGTCGTCCTGGCGGGCCCGTGGGCCGCGCCGATCGCCGCCCACTCCG
>CAFBMK010000122.1_pt1 | contig 10623 bp, 9 predicted proteins | sample 7268691 | NCBI WGS metagenome assembly CAFBMK01 (sample SAMEA6814062, study PRJEB35770) | freshwater metagenome | biome: Freshwater; feature: Freshwater reservoir; material: water | place: Czech Republic | collected 2017-05-23 | depth 30m m
TACACCGGCAGCCCGCAGATCGACGGGACGACCTCGATCGCCCCGATCCCGCTGCTCACCGCGGCCCAGGAGCCGGCGGCCGCCGACCCCGAGGGCAACGCGCCCGTGACGATCTCGGGCTGGGGCGACCGCAACGCCCAGTCCGGCTCGACGGTCGGCTCGATCCTCGGCGGCGGGCCGACGAGCGACTACCCGCGCGACCTGCAGGTCGCCACGACGCGGGTCTTCCGGCGCTCGACCTGCGCCACGGCGTTCACCGGCACGGGCGCGAACGTCAACGAGCGCGTCATCTGCGCCGGCGAGCCGCAGGGCGGGATCGACTCCTGCCAGGGCGACTCCGGCGGACCCCTCACCGCCGACGCCGGCGGCACCGTGGTGCTGGCGGGCATCGTCAGCCTCGGCGTCGGCTGCGCGCAGCCCAACCGCCCGGGCCTCTACACCCGGGTCGCGGAGACCTCGGTCCAGCAGTTCATCCGGGCGGCGTCCAACATCCCGGAGCCCCTGACCCGCACGCCGCCGACCCCCACGCCGGTGGCCGACACCGCCCGGCCGACGATGCGCCTCGCCTCCCGGCGCTGCACGGCGACCCGCTGCGTCACCCGCGTCACCGTGCGCGACGCCTCCCCGAGCGCCGGGATCCGGTCGATCAGCGCGACGCTGCGCTCGACGGTCCGCGGCCGCACCGTCACGAAGCGGGTCCGCGCCCGCGTCACGAAGAGCGGCCGCGGCACGATCGTCACCTCCGGCCTCGTGCGCCGCCGCGCCTACACGCTGACGCTGCGCGCGACGGACCGGGTGGACAACGTCCAGCGCCGCGCCTCGAGGTACGTGCTGCGCCCCGGCCGCTGAGGGCGTCGCCCGGCGGCCGCACCGCCGGGCGGCCCGTCCGCACCGCCGGGCGGCCCGTGCACACCGCCGGGCGGCCCGTCCGCTCCGCCTGGCCACCGCTGTCGGCCAAGCTCTTCCCCATGGCCCCTACTCGCCGGTAGGGTCGGCGGACGCGACCCTCCGCGCCGTCCTGCGCGCGGGCGTCCCCCGACGACGGAGCACCGCATGAGCACCACCGAGGCCCGCACCCCCGACCACGAGGTCGTCGTCATCGGCGGCGGCTTCTCCGGCATCGGCGCCGCCATCGCGCTCGCCGACGCCGGCATGGACGACGTCCTGGTGCTCGAGGCCGGCGACGGCGTCGGCGGCGCCTGGCACTGGAACACCTATCCCGGCGTCGCGGTCGACATCCCGTCGTTCAGCTACCAGTTCTCCTACCGCCAGCGGGCGGGCTGGTCCCGCATCTACGCCCCGGGCCGCGAGCTCAAGGCCTACGCCGAGGACTGCGTCGACCGCTACGGCGTGCGCGACCGGATCCGCCTGAACGCGAAGGTCCTCGCCACGGTCTTCGAGGAGGAGCACGACCTCTGGCGCGTCGAGCTCGAGGGCGCCGAGCCGCTCCTGGCCCGCCACGTCATCGGCGCGACCGGCATCTTCAACCAGCCGCAGATCCCGGCGATCGAGGGCCTCGACACCTTCGAGGGCGCGTCGATGCACACGGCCCGCTGGGACCACGACGTCGAGCTGCGCGGCAAGCGGGTCGCCGTGATCGGCACGGGCGCCTCGGCCGTCCAGGTCATCCCGTCGATCGCCCCCGACGTCGAGCGGCTGACCGTCTTCCAGCGCACCCCGATCTGGTGCCTGCCCAAGCCGGACGCGCGGATCTCGCGCGCGGCCCGGACCGTCCTGCAGCGCGTCCCGGGCGCCCGGAGCGTCGCGCGCCTGGCGAGCAACGCCTACGTCGAGGTGACGTTCCCGATCGCCGCGGCGTACGCCACGACGGTCCCCGTGGCCGCGGTCGGCGAGCGGCTCGCCCGGCGCTTCCTGAAGAAGCAGGTCAAGGACCCCGTCACCCGGGCGAAGCTCACGCCGACCTACACCATGGGCTGCAAGCGGCCGAGCTTCCACAACGACTACCTCGCGACGTTCAACCGCGAGAACGTCGACCTGGAGACCACCGGGATCCAGGAGGTCACCCCCACCGGCATCCGGACCGCCGACGGCACCCACCACGAGATCGACGTCCTGATCCTCGCCACGGGCTTCAAGGCGTTCGAGGCGGGCAACATGCCGCCGTACGCGGTGACCGGCCGCGACGGGCTGGACCTCGAGGGCTTCTGGACCGAGAACCGCTTCCAGGCCTACCAGGGCGTCACCGTCCCGGCGTTCCCCAACATGTTCGCGATCCTCGGCCCCTACGGCTACAACGGCTCGTCGTACTTCGCCCTGATCGAGAACCAGATGCGCCACATCGTGCGCTGCCTGAAGGAGGCCCGCGCGCAGGGCGCGACCCGCGTCGAGGTCACGGAGGAGGCCAACGACCGCTACTTCCAGGAGGTCCTGGGCCGTCGCGGCGGCCAGGTCTTCTACCAGGGCGGCTGCGGCACCTCGAACTCGTACTACTTCGACGTGCACGGGGACGTCCCGTTCCGCGCGGCGACGACGATCGAGTCCGCGTGGCGCGCGGGCCACTTCGCGCTCTCGGACTACCGCTTCACGGTGGGCGCCGGCGACCGGGCCGCGGCGGGCGCGGCGGCCGCGTAGGCCGGGCTCCGCAGGCCGGGCCGCCCGGGCCGGGACGTTCTGCCGCGGACGCCCGGTCAGTCCTCGACGTCCTCGTGCGGGACGGCCGGCTCGAGGCCGATCGAGCGCAGCAGGCCGTCGATGCCCCGGCCGAACGTGCGACGGGCGATGACCGGCCCGTCGAGGTAGCCCGCCGTCATCGCGCCGTCGCGCAGCATGAGGAAGTGCCGCGCCGCGTTGCCCGGGTACCCGTGGCCGGCCTCGTCGAACGCCCGGCGGACGAGCTTGTAGTACCAGCGCCGGTGCTCGGCGACGACCCGGCGTACCGGGCTGTCGGCGTCCTCGAACTCCGATGCGGCGTTGATGAACGCGCAGCCGCGGAACCCCGGCCTCCCGGTCTCCGACGCGACCTCCTCGCCGATCGCCCGCACCAGGTCGGCTCCCCGGTGCTCCTCGCGCAGGACGGACGCACGCTGCTCGACGACGTCGTGCACGCCACGAAGGTACGCGACGACGAGGTCCTCCTTGCCCGGGAAGTGGCGGTAGAACGTCGCGAGGGTCACGCCGCTCTGCGACACGATGCGGTTGACCCCGACGCTGCCGATGCCCTCCGCGTAGAAGAGGCCCGACGCCGTCGCCAGGAGGCGTTCACGGGGCTCGGAGCGCTTCGCGGGGCGGGGCGCGGCAGAGGGAGGCATCGCCACAGCCTACCCAAGAGAGAACGATCGCTCTTGACTTTGGCCGGCGGAGCTGGTTCGCTGCACAGCACAAGAGATGAGAGAGCGATCGCTCTCTCTCTGTCGCCGAAGAGAGAGTCGCATGTCCACACCCACCGCCGTCCACCGTCCCGCCGCACCCGTGCTGGACGAGCGACGCATCCTGCTCGTCCGCGCCGCCGTCGGCCTCCTGTGGGCCGTCGCCGTGGTGGTCGCCCTGGGCGGCGACGCCACCCGGACGGACACCGAGGTGCCGGTCGTCGCCGCGCTGCTGCTGGCCGCCTACCCCTCGATCGACGTGCTCGCGTCGCTCCGGGCGACCCGGGACGCGGGCCCGTCCGGCCGGCTCGCACGGGTCACCGCCACCGTCGGGATCCTCGCCGTGGCGGCGGTCGCGGTCGCGTCGCTGACCTCGGACGCGGGCGCCACGCTGGCCGCGTTCGGCGCGTGGGCGGCGGTCAGCGGCGCGTTGCAGCTCGTCGTCGCGGTCCGCCGCCGCGGCGAGCGCGGCCGCCCGGCCATGATCGTCAGCGGCGGATTGTCGACCGTCGCCGGGCTGAGCTTCGTCGCGGCCGCCGGCCGGACGGACGCCGACCTCGTCACCCTGGCCGGCTACATGGCCGTCGGCGCCGTGCTCTACCTCGTGTCGGCGTCCCGGACGCGCGTGGCTCGCTGACGCACCGGGAAGAGGGATCTCGATGACCGACCGCAAGCCGCGATCGATGACCGTCGAGACCTGGATCGAGCGCCGGATCCGCGAGGCCGAGGAGCGGGGCGCGTTCGCGGACCTGCCCGGCCGCGGCAGGCCGATCGCCGACCTGGGCCGGCCCCGGGACGAGGGCTGGTGGCTCAAGCGCAAGATGCGCGCCGAGGGCCTCTCGTACCTGCCGCCGTCGCTCCTCCTGCGCAAGGACGTCGAGACGGCCCTCGCCGACGCCCGCGACGCCGCCTCGGAGGAGGACGCCCGCGAGATCCTCGAGGACATCAACGCCCGCATCCGCGCCGCGATCCGCAGCCCGCTGGACGGGCCGCCGCTGAACCGCCGTCCCGTCGACGTGGCCGCCGCGGTCGCCGCGTGGCGCGAGCGCCGCGGCCGCTGACGCCCGCCGGTCCGCACCGCGATGCCCGAGGCGGCCGGTCGGCGGGACGGCGACCGTCGCGAGGCGTCGTGGCGGGCATCGCGACGGACTGGACGACAGGCGTCGGCGGCGTCATCGGAGCAGACGTCGCGGAGGGTGTCGCGGGGATGTTGCAGCAAAGGTCGCGGCGGGCGTCGCCGCGGGCATCGCGGCGCCATCGCGGCCAGCAGCAGGACCGGCGTCGCGGCGAGCGTCGGCGAAGCACACACCCGTCGCGCGCCGTATTCCTCAGCGGCATCATCATGCGCCTGCCGCATACGGCTGAGATGTCGGACGCCGTATTCCTGAGCGGCATCATGATGCGCCTGCCGCATACGGCTGAAAAAGGTGTGCCCTTCGGTGTTGTTCGCGCTGGCCGCCGACCCGTGGTCTCGCCGCCGACCCGCGCCGCCCGCCGGCCCGAGACTCGCCGCCGAGCCGAGGCCCTCCCGCGGCCGGCCCGCGCCTCGCGCCCACCCCGCGCCGGGCCCCGCCGCCCGGTCCCGCATCGCCGCGACCGCCCGCGGGTAGGGTCGCCCCACCGTGCCGCTGCCGCTGGAGCCCCCGTTCGCCCCTCAGCTCGCCCGCGGGAAGGCGAGCCTGCCCACCGGCGACGGCTGGTCGTACGAGCCCAAGTGGGACGGGTTCCGGGCAATCGCGTTCGTGGACTCCGAGACGCCCGTCGGCGGGACGGACGGCCTCGGCGCGGACGACGGCCCGACGGCGACCGCCGGGGGCGCGACGCTCGTCCTCCTCTCCCGCGGCGGCAAGCCGCTGCAGCGCTACTTCCCCGAGCTCCGGTTCCCGCCCGGCCGGTACGTCCTCGACGGGGAGATCGTCGTCGACCCCGAAGGCCTCGATGGCGACTCCGCCCCCGACTTCGACGCGCTGTCGCAGCGCATCCATCCCGCGGCGTCGCGCATCGCCAAGCTGTCGCAGGAGGTGCCGGCCCGCTACGTCGCCTTCGACCTGCTCGCCGCCGGCGACGCGTCGCTGATCGAGCGCCCCTTCTCGGCCCGCCGCGACGCGCTCGAGCGGTTCCTCGCCCGGGACGCGTTCGCCGACTCGAGCGTCGCGCTGACCCCCGCGGTCCGCACGGCCGAGGAGGCCGAGGGCTGGCTGCAGGACACCGAGGGCGTGGTCGCCAAGGAGCTCGACGCGCCGTACCTGCCCGGCGAGCGCAAGGGCATGGTGAAGATCAAGCGCAAGCGGACGATCGACGCCGTCGTGCAGGGCTGGCGCCACGGCAAGGAGGAGGGGACCGTCGGCTCGCTCATCCTCGGCCTGTACGCGGAGGACGGCGAGCTGCGGACGGTCGGCCACTGCTCGAGCTTCACCGCCAAGCGCAAGCGCGAGCTCGTCGAGGAGCTCGCCCCGTACGCCACCGGCCGGGTGATCGCGGGCGAGCCGAGCCGCTGGAAGTCCGACAAGGAGCTCGAGGTCAACGAGCTGCGCCCGGAGCTCGTCGTCGAGGTGAGCTTCGACCAGGTCTCCGCCGGCCGGATCCGCCACGGCACGAAGCTCGAGCGCTGGCGCGACGACAAGCCCGCCGAGGCCTGCACGATCGACCAGCTCGACGCCTGAGCGGTCGGGCGTCGCCGCGGGCGCCCCGCTCGCGACGCCGGCGCGACCCGCCCTCGGCCCCGCCCCGCCGCTACCGCGCCGGCGGCCCGCCGCCCGGCGCGACCATCCGCCGCACCGTCTCGACGATCGCCGCGCGGTGGGTGGCGATCCGCTCCGCCCCGTCGGGGTCCGCGCCCCCGGTCGCCAGGAGGCTGCGCGGCGTCATGAACCAGCCGCGGGTCAGGCCGACGACGAGCGAGATGACGTCCGGGATCGCGATCCCGCCGGTCACCGCGCCCTGTCGCGGGTCGGCCATCGCCTCGAGCCGCGCGGCGGTGACGTCGCTCTGCTGCTGGCCGCGGTCGGGGGCCTCGAGCACCTGCCACATGCCCAGCCGCCACGCCTCGGGCTCGGCGAGCATATGGTCGAAGACGCGGCCCGCCCAGCCGGGCAGGTCGTCGATGTCGACGGGCTCGATCCGGGCGATCACGTGGTCCAGCGCCGCCTCGAACAGCCCGGCCTTGTCGCCGTAGTAGACGTAGATCGAGCGCTTGTTCGCCTCGGCCGCGGCGGCGATGCGGTCCACGCGCCCGCCCGCCAGTCCGTGGGCGGCGAACTCGGCGACCGCGGCGGCGAGGATCCGGGCGCGGGTGGCGTCGGCGTCGCGCGGGGCCATCGGGCGGACCCTACCGGCCGAGGTAACCGGATGGTTCAGCCCCCGGCACGGCCGTGCTAGTGTCACGAACCAGTTAGTTACTTCATGGGGTCGACGTCCGGGAGGGCACCGATGCAGCACCGCAGGCTGGGCACGCAGGGACTCGAGGTGGCCGCGATCGGCCTCGGCACGATGGGGATGACGATGGCCTACGGGTCCGGCGGGGACGACGCCCGCAACGTCGCGACGCTGCGCCGGGCGCACGAGCTCGGCGTCACCCTCTTCGACACGGCCGAGCTCTACGGCCTGGGCACCGGGATCAACGAGCAGCTCGTCGGCCGCGCGCTGAAGGACGTCCGCGACGAGGTCGTCATCGCCACGAAGTTCGGCTTCGACATGGCCGCCGACCCGCTCGGCTCGGGGGTCGACAGCCGGCCCGAGCACATCCGCGAGGTCGCCGAGAACAGCCTGCGGTACCTCGGCACGGACGTCATCGACGTGCTCTACCAGCACCGCCCCGACCCGGCCGTGCCGGTCGAGGAGGTCGCCGGGACCGTCGGCGAGCTCGTCGCGGAGGGCAAGGTCCGCTACCTTGGGCTGAGCGAGGCCGGCCCGGACGACCTGCGCCGGGCGCACGCGGTGCACCCCGTCTCCGTGCTGCAGACGGAGTACTCCATCTTCGAGCGCGAGGTGGAGGAGCGGGTGCTCCCCGTCGTCCGCGAGCTCGGCATCGGCTTCGTGCCGTACTCCCCGCTCGGCCGCGGCTTCCTGACCTCGGACGTCCGGCCCGCGTCGGAGTACCCCGCCGACGACATGCGCTCGTGGGACGCCCGCTGGCAGGGCGAGAACTTCACCGCCAACGTCCGCGCCGTCGAGGCGCTCCGGGAGCTCGCGGCCGAGAAGGGCGCCACCGTCGGCCAGCTCGCCCTCGCGTGGCTCCCGGCCCAGGGCGACGACGTCGTCCCGATCCCCGGCACCCGCAGCGCCGACCGCCTCGCCGAGAACGTCGGCGCCGCCGACCTGACGCTCGACGCCGCGGACCTCGAGCGCGTGCGGGCGATCCTCCCCCACGGCTCCTACGGCGACCGGTACCCGGCGTCGATGATGCCGACCTGGTGACCCGGGGCTGAAGAGCGGTCGAAGGATGCGGTCCCCGCGGCGCGAACCTGCGACGCGGGGACCGGCGGCCGGGGTACGGTGACGGTCCCTGCGTCCCGGTCCGAAGGTCGGGTACGAAGGCCCCACCCCCATGCGCCTCCCCACCGTCCCCGCCCGCCTCGCCCTCGCCGCCGCGGGCTCCGTCCTCATCGCCGCGGGCGCCTCCGCCCCGGCGCAGGCGGCGGCGTGGCGGGACGGCCCGACGTCGACGTTCGGCGATCGCGCCACCCCGCGCATCGTGGGCGGCTCCGTGCTGCCCGACACGACCCAGGCGCCCTACACCGTCGCCGTCCAGACGATCTTCGAGGGCGACAACGTCGGCGGGTGCAGCGGCACGATCCTCGACCCGACCCACGTCCTCACCGCGGCGCACTGCGTCGTGGAGGAGAACGGCACGCGCGCGACGCCCGACCAAGTCGCCGTCGCCGCGGGCACCGTCGACGTCACCTCCCCGCAGGGCCGGGCCGCCGGCGTGGTGAAGAACGTCGCCGCCGTCCGCGTGCACCCGCGCTACCGGGCCGGCGGCTTCTTCGACGACGCCGCGGTCCTCACGCTGGCCACCCCGCTGGACTTCTCCGGCCCGGCGATCCAGCCGCTGGCGATGGTCCCGAGCGGCACCGACGTCCCGCCCGGGCGCGCCGTCCGCGTCTCCGGCTTCGGCGTGACGGGCGCGAACGCCGGGGACTTCGGTCGACTGCGGGCCGTGAGCGTGCGCTCCGTGATCGGCGGCAGCGCGTGCGCGAACACCGCGCCGGGCGCGTTCCTCTGCACCCAGGGGACGAACCGGGGCGCCTGCTCCGGGGACAGCGGCGGCACCGCGACGATCGGGTCGGGCACCGCCCGCCGCCTCGTCGGCATCACCGACATCGCCGACTCGAACTGCCGCGGCCTGAACTTCTTCGCCAACGTGGCGGCACCCGAGATCCGCACGTTCGTCGACGCGGCCGTCGCCGAGCAGGACCTCACGGCCGCCCAGACGCCGCTGGCCCCGCGCGGCGGGCGCTCCATCAAGATCAGCGGCACCGCCCGGGTCGGTCGCACGGTGACGTGCCGCCGCGGGTCGTGGACCGCCGGCACGAAGTTCCGCTACGCGTTCCTGCTCGACCGCGGCTCCCGCCAGCGCAACCGCGGCTTCCGCACGAAGCGGACGTACACGGTGCGCTCCGCCGACCGCGGGTGGAAGGTCTTCTGCGCCGTCGAGGTCCGCAGCGCCGGAGGCAAGGGCATCTCCGTCGCGAGCAACTCGCGCACGGTGCGCTAGGCGGGCGCCCGGGCCCCGCGGGGGCCTCGGCCCCCCGACGCTCGCGGCCGGGACCTCCTCGTGGGCGACGTGTGTCGCCCCTCCGCGGCGTGACCGACCGGCCGGGCTTCCCGGACCGGCCCCGCGGGTACGTACGCCTCCATGGCCCGGTCCACCCTCCTCGACCGGCCCTCCGACGCCCCGCCCGCCCCGGCACCGGACGCCGGAGCGGACCACGGTCCGCCCGCAACCGGACCGCGGTCCAGATGGTGGTACGTTCGTCGTCTGATGCGCACGGTCGACGAGGAGCACGGGACGGTCCCCCCGGGCAGGGTCTGGACCTGGCGGACCGTCCTCCTGGCCTTCGTCGTCGCCTACGGCACCTACGCCGCCGCACGGTGGCTCGGCCTCGGCGAGGCCGTCGCGTTCGAGAACACCCGCGGCCTCGTCGAGCTCGAGCGCTCCCTGGGCATCGCCGTCGAGGTCCCGGTCCAGCGCGCGTTCGACGCGCCCGTGACCGTCTGGGTGCTGAACCACGTCTACATGGCCGCGCAGTTCCTCGTGGTCCCGGCCGCGCTCCTGCTGGTGCGGCGGCACTCGGTCGCGGCGTTCCGCCGGCTCCGCGACGTGCTCCTGCTGACCTGGGTGCTCGCCACGCCGATCAACGCGTTCTACCCCGTCGCCCCGCCGCGGATGGCGGACATCGGGCTGACGGACACGATCACGGCCAGCGGCTCGAGCGCGATGGACTCCGGTCTGTCGACCGCCCTCTACAACCCGCTGGCCGCCGTCCCGAGCCTGCACGTCGCCTTCGCGTTCACGGTCGGCGTCGCCGTGCTGCTCGCGGTCCGCTCCCCCGCCCTGCGGGTGCTCGGCGCGCTGTGGGGGCCGATCGTCACCCTCGCCGTCGTGGCGACGGGCAACCACTTCGTGCTCGACGCCGTCGCCGGGGTGGCGCTCGCGGCGTTCTCCTACGGCCTGCTGCGCCTGCCGGCCCCGCGGCCGCGGGCGCTGCTCGCGCCGGTCGCGACGCTGCTGGCGACCCCCGCCGCACGGCCCGCGGCGGCGCTCGTCCGCTGGGGCGCCGCGCACCTGCCGCACCCGGCGGGGCACCGCACGCCGCTCGGCCGCTGAGCCGGGGCGTCCGGCGACGCGGCCCGGTGACGAGGCCCTACGGCGGGACCCCGGCTCGGGGCCCGCACGCAGGCCCCGCCCGGCCTGCTCCCTAGAGCAGCGGCGCCCGCGGGAGGCACGGCACGAGCACGGACGACCCGAGGGCCCGCAGGACGTAGGCCTGGACGCGCGGGCTGTAGGAGAGCGACAGGTGGTCGTCGAAGTCGATCTCGCAGCCGTCCTGGATCGTGATGTTGCGCACCGTGGCGCCCGGGCCGGCCGTCAGGAACGTCGACCCGTACGGCGTCGTGACCTCGTCGTACCGCGTGGCGATCACGGTGTAGGCGATGCCCGGGATCGTGTCGCCACCCGCGTTCAGGGTCGCGAGGAACTCGGAGCCCCGCACCTGCTGGACCGCCGCGGGACCCGCCACGAGCTGCGTCCCGGCGAGCGCGCCGAAGGCCTCGAACTGCCGCCCGAGCGTGCCGA
>CAFBMK010000123.1_pt1 | contig 10447 bp, 7 predicted proteins | sample 7268691 | NCBI WGS metagenome assembly CAFBMK01 (sample SAMEA6814062, study PRJEB35770) | freshwater metagenome | biome: Freshwater; feature: Freshwater reservoir; material: water | place: Czech Republic | collected 2017-05-23 | depth 30m m
CCCGGCGGGTCGGCGGGCCGCCCGAACGCGGGGCGCTCCGACGCGAGCCGGGGCACCGCGGCGGCCGGCGGCACGCGCGGCGGCGGGAGCGGCAGCGCGAACGGGAGCGGCAAGGCGGCCGGGGCCGGGAACGGCGGCGGCAGCAACAGCGCGAACGGGAGCGGCAAGGCGGCCGGAGGCGCGAACGGCGGCGGCAGCGGCGCGAGTGGGAAGGCCACCGGCGGGGGCAGCGCGAATGGCACGGCCACCGGCACCGGCACCGGCACCGCGAACGGCAAGGCCCCCGGCGACGCGACCGGGAGCAGCAGCGCGAACGGCGGGGCCGGAGGCGCCGCGAACGGCTCCGCCGCGGCCGGCGCCGGCACGGCCGGGGTCGGATCCGGGAACTCGACCCCCGCGTCCTCGGCCGGCAAGGGGCCCGGCAAGGACGAATGACGGCGGCGCGGCCCCGCGTCGTCGCGACGGGGCGAGATCGGCCCTGACCCTGGCCCGTTCCTCGCGTCCCACCGTCATGCACGCGACAGGGACCGACCCAGCGCCCGCCGCCCGGATCCGCGCCGCCCGCGCGGCCGCGGCCCTCAGCCGCGAGGAGCTCGGGCGACGCATCGGCTGCTCGGCCCGGGCCGTCCGCCGGCTCGAGGACGGTGGCCGGCCGATGACGCCCGCCGAGCGGGCGCGCATCGCGCTGGCCTGCGGGGTCCCGGAGTGGTTCCTGGCGCACGGGTGGCACGGCTGGGAACGAGCGGCTAGCCGCTGACCGGCCGGGGGCCGGAACGGCTCGACCGTCCGGCCGCCCCTCCGCGAGCCGCGGGTCGGCACATGTCGCCCGCCGGGCGGGGGTGCGTCCGACGGGGACGGGGCATGTGAGGCGAACGCGCGTGGCTCGTCTTCTTCATGGGGCGCGCGCACCGGCCGCACCCGGGCCTGCGGCTGCCGCCCGCGACGCGGCTGGCGATGGCCGTGACGAAGGCGCCGTCGGAGCCGTGGCCCATGGTCCGGGCCACGCTGCGGGCGATGCTGGAGCAGCGCATCGACCACCCCTACGACGTCTGGCTGGCCGACGAGGACCCCGGGCCCGACGTGCTCGCGTGGTGCGGCGAGCACGGCGTCGGCGTCTGCACCCGTCGCGACGCCGGCCACGATTACCACCGCGACACGTGGCCCCGCCGCCGGTGCAAGGAGGGGAACCTCGCCTACTTCTCCGACACGGTCGGCTACGAGCGCTACGACGTCGTGGCGCAGCTCGACGCGGACCACGTCCCGGAGCCCGACTACCTCCGGCACATCACGGCCCCGTTCGCGAAGCGCGACGTCGGCTACGTCGCGGCCCCGAGCATCTGCGACCTGAACGCGCCGCGCTCCTGGGCCGCCCGTGGGCGGCTGCACGACGAGGCGATGCTCCACGGGGTCATGCACGCCGGGGCCAACCGCGGATGGGCCCCGTCGTGCATCGGCTCGCACTACGCCGTCCGCACGGTGGCGATCCGCGGCATCGGCGGGCTCGGCCCGGACCTCGCGGAGGACTTCTCGACGACCCTGCTGCTCAGCGCGGCCGGGTGGGACGGGGCGTTCGCCATCGACGCCATCGCCCACGGCCGGGGCCCGCACACCGTCGCCGACTGCCTGACCCAGGAGCTGCAGTGGTCCCGCAGCATGACGACGCTGCTCCTGACGATCGGCCCCGGGGCCTGGCGACGGCTGACGCCGCGGCGTCGGGCCCGGCTCGGCTTCTGCCTCCTCTGGTACCCCCTGGTCTCGACCGTCCTGCTCGTCGCGCACCTGACGCCGCTGTGGGCGCTCGTCGCCGGCGGGCCGCTCGCCCGGGCCGACCTCGGTGGCTACGTCCTGCACCTCGCGCTCGTCGAGGCCGCGCTGCTCGGCGTCCTGCTCGTCGTGCGGTCCGCCGGGGCCCTGCGGCCCGTGGACGCGCCGGTGATCTTCGTGGGAGATGGTGCTCTACCGCCTCGTCCGCTGGCCGTGGAACCTCGTAGGGGTGCTCACCGCGCTCTGGGTCGTCGTCACCCGGAGGACGGTCGAGTGGAAGGTCACGCCGAAGGGGATTGATACCCAAGGCCGACCGCTAGACCTGCGGATCGTCGTCCCGCCGCTGCTGCTCGTCGCGACGTTCGCACTGCCGGTCCTGCTCGTCGACGACCCCGGCGCCGCCGGCGGCTACGCGCTGTTCGCGGTGCTCGGCGCCTGCACGTACGCGGCGGCCGCCGCCGCGCTGGTGCTGCTCCACCGTCGCGAGAACCCCCGGGCGTCGGGGCTCACGATCGGCGACCGCCGCCTCGTCTCGTCGGGCCCGGTGGCCGCCGCGACCGTGGTGCTCGTCTCGCTGCTCGTCGCGCTGCAGGGTCCGACGAGCGTGCGCAGCGCGACGACGAAGCACGCGGCGCCCGTCGGCCCGCCGGCGGCCGTGGCGCAGCGGCGCATCGGGCTCTCCGTCGGCCTGCTGTCGCAGAACGAGGCGCAGCCGATGCGCCCCGGGATGCTCGCCGAGGTCCGCTCGTTCGAGCGGGCTGCCGGGGCGCGCCCCGGCGTCGTGACGTGGTTCAGCGACTGGGTCCAGCCGCCGCCGCGACTCGACCGCCTGCGGGCCGTCGCCGCCCTCGGCGCCGTGCCGCAGATCACGTGGGAGCCGCGGGACCACCGCGCGCCCCGACGGCAGCGGCGGTTCCGGCTCGAGCGGATCGTCCGCGGCGACTTCGATGCGTACGCCACCGCCTGGGCCCGGCGGCTGCGGCAGCACGGCGGCCCCGAGATCCTACGCTTCGCCCACGAGATGAACCACCACGCGTACACGTGGGGCACCGCCGAAGGCAACCGGCCGGGCACGTACGTCACCGCCTGGCGGCACCTGCGGGCGGTCTTCGCGCGGGCCGGGGCGACGAACGTCCAATGGGACTGGAGCCCGGCCGCCTCGAACCTCGACTGGCGCTCCTACCCCGGCGACGACGTGGTCGACGTCATCGGCCTGACCGCGTTCAACGGCGGGTCGGACCTGAACTGGAACGGCTGGCGAAGCCCGGGCGAGATGTTCGACCGCGCACTGGACGAGACCGCGCGCCGCGCGCCGGACAAGCCGGTCGAGATCAGCGAGGTCGCGAGCTCCCCGAACGGCGGCAACCGCCCGGCCTGGATCGACCGCCTCTTCCGCCTCGTCCGCGAGCATCCGCAGGTGCGGACGGTGTCGTGGTTCAACATCGACAAGCAGGCGTCGTGGCGCCTCGTCCCCGACAGCCCGGAGAGCCGCGCGTTCCGGGAGGGGCTCGCCGACTGGCGCGTCCGGTCCCCGCGGTGCGACGACGGCCGCCCGTTCGCGGGCCGCCCGCTGCGCCGCCCGCCCGCCGACTGCCGTCCCGCCCCCGCGGCCCGGGCGGCGTTCGCGCCGGCTCGCGCCGACGTGTCGACCCCGTCCCTGCCCCGGATCTACCTGCCGCCGGCCGCGACGAGTCCCCGGAACGCCGCGAACGCGGGCTTGCGCGAGTAGTCGTCGCGCAGCAGCCCGTAGCCGTTCTCGAGCTGCCCGCTGCGGGTGTTCGCGTCGCGCATCGAGAACCACCGCAGATCGGTGACGCCGTAGGTCGCGCGGACCCCGTCGACCGCCGCCACGATCGCCCGCAGCACGGACTCCTGCGTCGCCTCCGTCCGGCCCGGCGCCGTCGGGTAGCCCGTCTCGGCGACCGTGATGGTGGTCGACGCGCCGAGTCCGGCGGCCGGCAGGTGCTTCGTGCGCAGGCACCGCAGGGTGTCCGTCACGGTCGCCGCGACGGCCGCACTGCTCGGCACGACCGTCCGCGCGGGCGCCGACCAGGTGCCGGGGTAGACGTCGACCCCGACCCAGTCGACCGCGTCGGTGAACGCCCGGCCGCCCGTCGCTCGCAGGGCGCCCCAGAAGCCGGAGGTCGTGCACGGCGAGCCGTCCGCGGCCCAGTTCAGGCCGACGCCGACGTCCGACCGCCCGGCGGCGCGGACGGCGTCCGACGCGGCGGGGACCGCCCGGGCGATCGCCGGGACCGCGCCGGGGTACGCCCCGTCGGCGGCCGCCGCCGACGCCGTGTTGTTCGCCTCGTTGCCGACCTGCACCGCGACCGTCCCGGGCAGCGCCGCGAGACGGCCGGAGACCGCGCGCACCCACGGCGCGAAGCCGGCGCCGAGGAGGGCCGCGGCCGGCCGGTAGCGCAGGACCGCCTCGACCCCGACACCGTGCTCCGACCACCACCGGGCGTCGCTGAGCAGCCGGTCGGCGGCGCCGAGGTCGACCCCGGTGTAGTCGCCGTAGAGGTGCACGACGAAGGGCCGGTCGCCCTGGAGCTCCTTCACGGCCGCCATCGCCCGCGCGGGGTCGTCGGGGGCCGCGCCGTCGACCCGGTCGATCGCGCCGACCGCGCCCCACGGGTAGATCCCGAACCGCAGGGGTGCCCCGGCGTCACCCATGGGCGAGGAGGCCGGCGTCGCCGCGGAGGTCGTCCGACGGGCGCGGCGCTTCGCGGCGCGGGCCTTCGCACGCGCGCGGGCTCGCGCCCGGGCCTTCGCACGCGCCCGCGCCTTCGCACGCGCCCGCGCCTTCGCACGCGCTCTCGCTTTCCTGCGCGCGGGGGCCGTCGCCCGCGCGCGCGACGCCGACCCCCGCGCCGCGCGGGTCCTCCCGGCGGACGAGGTCGCCGGGAGGCGCTCGGCGGACCGCGCTGGCGCGGGCGGCGCCGAGGCGCCGAGGGCCGTCGCCGCCGAGAAGCCGCCCCAGGTCCCGGGGAGCGCCGCGACGACCGTCGCGACGACGACGAGCGCCGACAACACGAGCAGGGTGGTCGATCGCCGGACCATGACCGTCCCCTCGGACGCTCGGACGTCTCCGCAGCCGGGTGCAGCCCACCGGCGGAAGATCGGACGGGTGTCCAACCGGCGACGGAACCCTCGCGGCCGGCACCCCGGGGGCCGAAACGGCCCCTCCGCCGCCGCGCCCCGGGGCGGCCGATAGACGGGTCCGATCGCGCGGTCGGGGACCCCAGTTGCGTCCGCGCCCTCGCCGTGGTCTCGTCGGGGGACGCGGCCGGTCGGCCGCGCGCGTCCGCGGCCCCGCGGACGGCTGCGGCGACGGACGGGACGGCACGATGGGCGAGCGACGGTGGGGCCGGGGACGGACGACCCGCGACCACGAGGTCGCGGAGGACGACGCCGGGCTGCGGGTCGGGACGCCGAAGGACCACGCCGTCGGGACGGCGGCGACGCTCTCGATCGCCCGGCAGGCGATGCGGCACCTCGGCGTCGCCCGGACGGCGCGGACGCTGGCGAAGATCAACCAGCCCGGAGGGTTCGACTGCCCCGGCTGCGCGTGGCCGGAGCCCGAGCACGGGGCGCACCTCGAGTTCTGCGAGAACGGCGCGAAGGCCGTCGCGGAGGAGGGCACGCGCCGCCGGATCGGCCGCTCGTTCTTCGCCCGCCACCCGATCGACGACCTGCGCGGGCGCACCGAGCACTGGCTCGGCCAGCAGGGACGGCTGACCGAGCCGATGCACCTCGCGCCGGGCGCCACCCACTACGCGCCGATCTCGTGGGAGGACGCCTACGCGTTGATCGCCCGCGAGCTGCACGCGCTGGACTCGCCGGACGAGGCCGCGTTCTACACCTCGGGCCGCACGAGCAACGAGGCCGCGTTCGCGTACCAGCTCCTGATCCGCGCGTTCGGCACGAACAACATGCCGGACTGCTCGAACATGTGCCACGAGTCCTCCGGCGTGGCGCTCATCGACACGATCGGCATCGGCAAGGGCTCCGTCACCGTCAACGATCTCGTCAAGGCCGACCTGATCGTCGTCGCCGGCCAGAACCCGGGCACGAACCACCCGCGGATGCTCACGACCCTGGAGCGGGCGAAGGAGCACGGCGCGACGATCCTCACGATCAACCCGCTCCCCGAGGCCGGGCTCGAGCGCTTCGACAACCCCCAGCGCCTGTCCGGTCTGCTCGGCCACGGCACCCATCTGACCGACCACTTCCTGCAGCTGAAGGTCGGCGGGGACCACGCCCTGTTCCGCGCGTTCAACCACCTGATCCTGCGCGCCGACGACGAGCGGACGGCGGCGCGGGCGGCCGCCGGGGCGGACCGGGACGACCCGGCGACGGCGCCCGTCCTCGACCACGCGTTCCTGCAGAGCAGCGTCCTGGGCCTCGACGACCTCCGCGCCGACCTCGCCGAGATCGACTGGGACGTCACGGAGGCGGCGACCGGCCTGACCCGCGCCGAGATCGAGGCCGCCGCCGAGCTCCTGATCGCCTCGGGCGGCACCGTCGTCTGCTGGGCGATGGGCCTCACGCAGCACCGCGCGTCGGTCGCGACGATCCAGGAGGTCGTCAACACCCTCCTGCTCCGCGGCCACGTCGGCCGGCCCGGCGCGGGCCTCTGCCCGGTCCGCGGGCACTCCAACGTGCAGGGCGACCGCACGATGGGGATCTGGGAGAAGCCGCCCGCGGCGTTCCTCGACGCCCTGGAGGACGCGTTCGGGTTCGACCCGCCCCGCGAGGACGGGCACGACGTCGTCGACACCATCGCCGCGATGCGCGACGGGCGCGTGAAGGTCTTCATGGCGATGGGCGGCAACTTCGCGTCGGCGACGCCCGACACCGCCGTCACCGAGGCCGCGCTCGCCGGCACGCGCCTGACGGTGCAGGTCTCGACGAAGCTCAACCGGTCGCACTGCGTCACCGGCCGCGAGGCGCTGATCCTGCCGACGCTCGGCCGCACGGACCGCGACCCCTACCCCGGCGGGCCGCCGGCCGACGCGGGTGCCTGGGCCCCGGCGCGACCCGGCGGCGACCGGGACGTCCCCGGTCCGGAGGACGCCGGTGTCGACGGTCGGGCCGAGAGCGCGGCGGCCGACACGCCCCGCCCCGTCGGGACGCCGGCTGGGACGACGCCCGCCGCCGCCGAGGTGGCCCCCGGCGAGTCGTCGGCCGGTGCGGACGCGCCCGCCGCCCGCGACGCCGCGCCGGACCCCGACCTCGGGACCGCGGCCCGCCCCGGGAGGGACGGGGCCGCGCCGGCGCCGGCCACCCGCCGCCACGAGGTCCAGACCGTCACCGTCGAGGACTCGATGAGCGTCGTCCACGGCAGCCGCGGCCACCTGCCGCCGCCGTCGAAGCACCTGCGCAGCGAGGTGCGGATCGTCTGCGACCTGGCACGGGCCGTGCTGGGGTCCGCGGGGGACCCGCCCGCCGGGCCCGCGCAGCGATCGTGCCGCGAGCAGGGCGCCGACGGGGCGGACGCGGTCGACGACCGGACCCGCGCCGTGCGGGCGATCCCGTGGGAGGCGATGGCGGCCGACTACGCGGTGGTCCGCCGGCAGATCGAGGCCGTGGTCCCCGGCTTCGAGGACTTCGAGCAGCGCGCGGCGTGGCGGGGCGGGTTCGTCCTGCCGCACCCGCCCCGCGACACGCGGACGTTCGAGACCCCGTCCGGCAAGGCGCACCTGACCGTCAACGCGCTGGAGCCGATCGTCGTGCCGCCCGGCCGCCTGCTGCTGCAGACGTTGCGCAGCCACGACCAGTACAACACGACGATCTACGGCCTGGACGACCGCTACCGCGGCATCACGGGCGGCCGCCGCGTCGTCCTCGTCCGGCCGTCCGACCTCGAGGCGCTCGGGCTGCGGGACGGCGACGCGGTCGACCTCGTCGCCGACGACTTCGACGGCACGGAGCGCCGCGCCGACGACTTCCGGGTCGTCGCCTACCCGACCGCCCGCGGCTGCGCGGCGGCGTACTACCCCGAGACGAACCCCCTCGTCCCGCTCGGCTCGGTCGCGAGGCGCAGCAACACCCCGGCGTCGAAGTCCGTCGTCGTCCGGCTCGTGCCGGTCCGGGACCGGGCGGCCGGCAGCGCCGCCGTCGCCTGACGCCGCCGACCGTCCGTCGGCCGACGGCGGCGTGCCGTCGGCCGCCCGTGGCCGACGTCCGGAGGCGTCAGCGGCTCGGCTCGGAACGCCCCCGCACGTGCGCGCCACCGCCGCTCAACCGCGCGCCGCGCCGTCGCCCGGGGAGCGGGTCGACGGGCGCAGCGGCGCCAGGGTCCGGTGCCGCCACGCGCCGGCCCAGACGCCGAGCCCGTAGGCGGCCTCGTCCGCGGTCGCCGCGAGGGTCCAGCGGACGGGGTCGATGCGGTGCCGGGCCCGCCACCAGCCGCCCGCCGACGCGACGACGACGAGGGCCGCGGCCGCCGGCCGGGTCCGTCGACGGGCGAGCCCGGCGAGCAGGGCCGGCCCCGCGAGCCCGACCGCCGCCCGGCCCGTCGACTCCGCGGTGCGCAGGAGCGCGTCGCCGCCCCACGGCAGCGCCAGGACGACGGGCGCGCCGGCGCCCCGGAGCTTGCGGGCGGTCAGCGCGAGGTGGACCACGGCGGCCCCGGCCGCCGCGCGGGGCCGGCCGGCGAGCGCGAGCCCGACGGCCGCGGCCGGCGCCGGCCGCAGCACGAGCGGCGTCAGACGGCCCGGGTGCCGGGCGGCCAGCGGCGCCGCCGACGTCCCGTAGCGGAAGCGGCGGTGCAGCAGCGCGCCCCACGACCCGGGCTCGGCGTGACGCACGACGGTCCGCGGGTCGTAGCGGATGCGCCCCCCGGCGTCGTGCAGGCGCCAGACGAGGTCGACGTCCTCGCCGAAGCGCAGCGCGGCGTCGAAGGCGGTCCCGAGCGCGTCGCGGCGGACGACGAGGGCGGCGGTGGGCACGTAGGGGACCGCCCCGCCGGGCCGCACCGGCGCCGCACGCGACCCCAGGTCCAACGGCGAGCGGACGGCGGTGAAGCGGGCGAGCGTCGAGCGGCCGCCGCGGTCGAGCGGGGCCACGCGCGGCGCCACGGCGACCACGGACGGATCGGCGAAGTGGCCGCCGAGGGCGTCGAGCCAGCCGACCGGGGCGAGGCAGTCGCTGTCGAGGAACGCCACGAGCGGCGTCGCCACCGCGCCCAGCCCGTCGTTGCGCGCCGCCGCCGGTCCGCCGGTGACGTCCCGCCGCAGCAGCCGCGCCCCGTGCCGGCGCGCGACCTCCGCGACCGCCGCGCGGTCCTCCGAGCCGTCGTCGACGACGAGGACCGGGTCGCGGTCCCCGAGCGCGGCCAGGCACCGGTCGAGCTCGTCCGCGCGGTCCCTCACGGGCACCACGACGGTCGCCGCCGGCCGCGCGGCACCGGGCGCCGGTACCGGCGCGAGGACGCCGGCCTCGACGAGCCGGTCCGCGAGCCGGAGCGCGCCCGCACCGCCGGGCCGGCCCGCCAGGAGCGCGTCGACCGCCGCGGCGCCGGCGTCCTTCAGGCGCAGCACCCGCCGCGGCATCCCCCCGGCGAGGACGCGACCGCCCTCGAGCCGACGCACGCCGGGGGCGAGCACGACGGGGAGGGCCGGGCCGGCGGGGCCGGGGCGCGCGGGCGGGGGCGGACCGACGGGGCCGGGGCCTGCGGCGCCGGGATCGGCGGGGTCGCGATCGCTCGGGTCCGCCGGGAGCACCCGGCGAGGGTAGCGGCGCGCGAACGTGACCCATGACGCGGCGCGGCCGCAGACGCCGGAGCAGACTGCGCGCGACCACCCTCCGAGACCGACCCGCCCATGACGCTCTCCACCCAGCCCACCGCCTCCTCGCCCCGCCGCCGCCCGACCGCCGGGGCCGCCGGGGCACGCGCCACGGCCGTCACCGTCGCCGTGGCCGCGGCGGTCGCCGTGGGCGGCGCGCTGCCCGCCCAGGCCGCCCGGCACGCGCCGTGCCCGACCGGCGGCACCACGCTCGTCCGCGGGGTCTACGGCGGCGAGAACCTGCGGCTCTACCGGACCGGGGCCACCCTGGCCGTCTGCGTCCGTACCCCCGGGGAGCGGCGCGTCCGCCGGACCCTCGGGCCGTGGACCAGGACGACGCGGGTCGCGGTCGGCGGCGGCTCCGTGGCGTGGACCACGGCGCGCGACGGCGCGGCCGGGCGCGTCGACGCCGTCGCGACGATCGACGTCCGCACCGGACGCCGGTGGCTGCGGAGCCTCCACGCCGTGCCCGCGACCGGGCCGTCGGTGCCGGCCACGGACGACCGGGTGCTGCGCATCGACACGAACGGCCTGGCGACGGTCTGGGTGACCGCGGGCGGCGCGATCGGCACCGCCGTGGTGGCGGTCGACGACGCGCCGCTCAGCGACCCGGGCCTCGAGGCCTCGACGCTCTACGGCGACGGTGCCCCATCGCGTCCGTACCGCGCCGGGCGCGTCTTCGCCCTCGGGACGGCCGGCGCCGAGGCCGCCCCCGCCGTGGCCCGCGGGGTCCGGTTCTTCGAGGGCGGCGACAGCGACTCGTGCGGCGGCCTGATCACCCGGTCGGTCGAGATCCCCGCCTTCGGGACGCGCCGCGAGACGTCGTTCGTCTCTTCCTCGTTCGACGTCGAGCCGAGCCCCGGCTGCTGACGCTCGGCGGTCCGGTCCGT
>CAFBMK010000124.1_pt1 | contig 10306 bp, 9 predicted proteins | sample 7268691 | NCBI WGS metagenome assembly CAFBMK01 (sample SAMEA6814062, study PRJEB35770) | freshwater metagenome | biome: Freshwater; feature: Freshwater reservoir; material: water | place: Czech Republic | collected 2017-05-23 | depth 30m m
AGCTCGACGGCGACAACGCCGACGCCGTCTCCGACCTGCTGCGCCAGCGGGGCCTGATCCCGCTCTCCGTCGACCTCAAGCGGGCCGCCTGGAACCTCGAGATCAAGGTGTTCGAGCGCGTCAAGGCGCGCGACATGGTCGTCTTCTCGCGGCAGTTCTCGACGATGATCTCGTCGGGCATGACGGTGCTGCGGGCCCTCTCCGTCCTCGAGCTGCAGACGGAGAACGACAAGTTCAAGGAGGTCCTGGCCCAGGTCCGGACCGACGTCGAGGGCGGCGCGTCGCTGTCCGAGGCGATGGAGCAGCACCCGCGGGTCTTCAACCGGCTGTTCGTCGCGCTCGTCCACGCCGGCGAGATCGGCGGCATCCTCGAGGACGCCCTGCGTCGCGCCGCCGACCAGCTCGAGAAGGACGACAAGCTGCGCCGCGCGGTCAAGAGCGCGATGGTCTACCCGGCCACGGTCATGTCGTTCGCGGCGATCGTCGTCATCGCGCTCGTGGCGTTCCTCGTCCCCGTCTTCGCCGGCGTGCTCGAGGAGTTCGGCTCCGAGCTGCCGGCCATCACCAAGATCACCGTCGCGATGAGCGACGCGGTCACCGGCTACTGGTGGGCCGGGATCCTCGTGATGGTGGCGGCGTTCCTCGCGATCCGCACCTACGTCCGGACGGACCAGGGCCGCCGGAACAAGGACAAGCTCTTCCTGCGGCTGCCGGTCAAGATCGGCACGATCGTCCAGAAGGTCGCGATCGCCCGCTGGTCCCGCACCCTGGGCACCCTCGCCGCCGCCGGCGTGCCGCTCCTGCAGGCCGTGGAGATCACCGGCCGCACCTCGGGCAACTCCGTCATCGAGGACGCGATGACCGACGTCTCCGACAGCATCCGCCGGGGCGGCACCCTGTCCGGTCCGCTGCGCGAGGCGCCGGTGTTCCCGCCGATGGTCTCCCACATGGTCGGCGTGGGCGAGGAGACCGGCAACCTCGACGAGATGCTGTCGAAGGTCGCCGACTTCTACGAGGACGAGGTGGACGCCGCGGTCAAGGCGCTCATGTCGATCCTCGAGCCGATCCTCATCGTCGTCATCGGCGCGGCGGTCGGCTTCATCGTCATCTCGATGTACCTGCCGCTCTTCGCGGTCTACGACTCCATCAAGTAGACGGGCGGCGCGGGATCGGGGGACGGGCCGCGGACTCCGCGGCCCGTCGTCGTCCCGGGACGCGACGCTCCGCCGGCGGGGGAGGGCGGAACGAAGCGGACCGGGGTCCGGTTGCTCGACGGGTCTGTCATGATGGACGCAGACGCCGGGTCCTCCGCCCGGCCCACCGCCGCCCCAGGAGCACGTCATGGAACTCGGGATCGCCACCTTCGCCGACGTCGGCCGGGACCACTCCACCGGCCGCCTCGTCACGCCCGAGCAGCGCCTGTCCGACCTCCTCGAGGAGGCGGAGCTGGCGGAGCAGGTCGGTCTCGACGTCTTCGGTCTCGGCGAGCATCACCGCCCCGACTACGCGGCATCGGCCCCGGCCGTCGCCCTGGCGGCCATCGCCGCGCGGACGTCGAGGATCCGCCTGACGAGCGCCGTCACGGTCCTCTCCTCGGACGACCCGGTCCGGGTCTTCCAGCAGTTCGCGACCCTCGACCTGCTGTCCCACGGCCGGGCGGAGATCATGGCCGGTCGCGGCAGCTTCACGGAGTCGTTCCCGCTCTTCGGCCAGGACCTGGAGGACTACGACGACCTCTACGAGGAGAAGCTCGGCCTGCTGCTCGAGCTGCGGGCGAACGAGCGCGTCACCTGGTCGGGCGAGCACCGCGCCCCGCTGAACGACGCCGGGGTCTACCCGCGGCCCGTGCAGGACCCGCTGCCCGTGTGGGTCGCGGTCGGCGGCACGCCGCAGTCCGTCGCCCGCGCCGGCCTCCTGGACCTGCCGCTGACGATCGCCATCCTGTCGGGCACCTTCGACGGCTACGTCCCGCTCGTGGACCTCTACCGCCGCGCCCGCGAGCACGCAGGCCTCGACCCGGCCGCGGGTCGCATCGCGATCAACACCCACACCTGGGTGGCCCCGGACTCGAAGCAGGCCGCCGACGAGTTCTGGCCCGCCTACAGCCCGATGATGAACCGCATCGGCCGCGAGCGGGGGTGGCCGCCCATGACCCGCGAGGCGTTCGACGCGCAGCGCTCGGGCCTGAACGCCCTGGGCGTCGGGTCCACGGAGGAGCTGACGGCGAAGATCCTCCACGCCCACGAGCTCTTCGGCAACGACCGCTACATGGGCCAGTTCGCCCTCGGCGCGATGCCGCACGCCCAGGTGCTGAAGGCCATCGAGCTCTTCGGTACCGAGGTCGCGCCGGCCGTCCGGGCCGAGGTGGCCCGGCGCACGGCGCCCGCGCCGGTCTGAGCCGGTCGCTCTCGGACCCTCGGTCGGCCCCGCCCGGCCTCCGGGCCCGTGGATGCCGTACGCCCGAGAATGTCGTCCGACGCAGGCGTTCCGCGGTCCGGAGGGGACGTTCCGTCGGAGGTTCTCCGCCGGGACCAGACGGGGTGACGGAGCGTCGTGCGACGCACGCGGACGCGGCCCGCGGGGGTGCTCCAGGCGGCGAACGCCGGTCGGTCCCGGGGCGCCGGAATGGACGCCCGCCGGCCCCCTCCCTCGCGTACGATCCTCCCTTCCAGGGGTCGGCTTCCGCAGGGCGATGCGCCCGCGGCACCCGCACGGCCCCTCAGACGACTCAAGGAGATCCGGTGCGTACACCGACACTGAAGGCGTTCGCCGCCACCGCCGTGCTGGCCCTCGCGGTCGCGGGCTGCGGCAGCAGCGACGAGGACGAGAGCACCGCCGGCGCCGGCACGGGCACGACGGCCGCCAAGACGACGACGGTCAACGACGCCGCGGTCGCGCAGCTCCCGGCCGACGTGAAGTCCAAGGGCACCCTGACGGTCGCCGCCGACGCGTCCTACCCGCCGAACGAGTTCTTCGCCGAGGACGGCAAGACGGTCATCGGCCTGGACCCGGACCTCGCGCAGGCGCTGGGCAAGGCCCTCGGCCTGAAGATGGAGGTCCAGAACGCCGGCTTCGACGGCATCATCGCCGGCCTGCAGTCCGGCAAGTACGACCTCGGCATGTCGTCGTTCACCGACAACAAGGAGCGCGAGGAGGTCGTCAACTTCGTCACGTACCTGTCCGCCGGCACCTCGTTCTTCGTCAACGCGCAGAAGGACACGCAGGTCACCGATCTCGCGTCGCTCTGCGGCAAGAAGGTCGCGGTCGAGAAGGGCACCGTCCAGCTCGACGACGCCACCGCCCAGGCGAAGAAGTGCGGCGGGAACAAGCTGACCGTGCTGCCGTACCCCGACCAGAACGGCGCCAACCAGGCGCTCGCCGCCGGTCGCGCGGACGTCTCCATGGCCGACTCCCCGGTCGCCGACTACCAGGTCAAGCTCTCCAACGGCGCGCTCAAGCTCGCCGGCACCCCGTACGGCACGGCGCCCTACGGCATCGCGATCCCGAAGAACCTGAAGATCGAGAAGGCGCTGCAGACCGCGCTGAAGGGCCTGATCGCGGACGGCACCTACCAGTCCATCCTGGACAAGTGGGGCCTCGAGAAGAGCGCGGCCGTCACCGAGCCGGTCATCAACGGCGCGCAGGACTAGCACGTGTCCGACGACACCCGGGCGACGACCGCGGAGGACATCAAGGCCGTCCCCGTCCGGCACTACGGACGGTGGGCGGTCGCGGTCGTCGTCTCGGTGTTCGTCGCCTCGCTGCTCTACTCCGCAGCGCGCAACGAGCGGTTCAAGTGGGACGTCGTCGGGGACTACCTGTTCTCCGACCGCGTCCTGAACGGGCTGTGGCTGACGCTGTGGCTCTCGACGGTCGCCGTCGTCATCGGCGTGATCCTCGGGACGGCGCTCGCGATCATGCGGCTGTCGTCGAACCCCGTCCTCAGCACGATCTCGCTCGTCTACATCTGGTTCTTCCGCGGCACCCCGGTCCTCGTCCAGCTCATCGGCTGGGCGTTCATCGGCGCGCTGTACCCCGAGATCTCCTTCGGCGTGCCGTTCGGCGGGCCGGACCTCATCAGCGGCAGCGGCAACGACATCATCACCCCGATCACGGCGGCGATCCTCGGCCTCGGGCTGAACCTCGCCGCCTACCAGTCCGAGATCGTCCGCGCCGGGCTGCTCTCGGTCGACGAGGGCCAGGTCGAGGCGGGCAAGGCGCTCGGGCTGACCGGGTCGCAGACCATGCGGCGCATCGTGCTGCCGCAGGCGATGCGGGTGATCATCCCGCCGACCGGCAACCAGGCCATCGACATGCTCAAGACGAGCTCGCTCGTCTCGGTCATCGCGGTGTCCGACCTGCTCTACAGCGTGCAGCTCATCTACGGCCAGAACTACCAGCAGATCCCGCTGCTCGTGGTCGCGTGCATCTGGTACCTGTTCTTCACGACGCTCCTGTCGATCGGGCAGTACTACCTCGAGCGCCACTACGCCAAGGGCAACGTGCGGTCGCTGCCGCCGACGCCCCTGCAGCGCATCAGGGCGAGGACGGCGGGCATGCGGTTCGGGGCATCCGGCGGCGGGGGAGGGGCGGGCGCATGAGCAGCACCGACGAGCGGACCCACGGGACGGACGGCGCGTCCGCCGGGGTCCCGATGGTCCTGGCCGAGGGCGTGCACAAGCGCTTCGGCCTGAACGAGGTGCTCAAGGGCATCGACATGACGGTGGGCCGCGGCGAGGTCGTCTGCCTGCTGGGGCCGTCCGGCTCGGGCAAGTCGACGCTCCTGCGCTGCATCAACCACCTCGAGCCGATCAACCGCGGCCGGATCACGGTCGACGGGCAGATCGTCGGCTACCGCGAGAAGGACGGCCGGCTGCACGAGCTGCCGGAGAAGGTCGCCGTCCAGCAGCGGGCCGACATCGGGATGGTCTTCCAGCGCTTCAACCTGTTCGCGCACCGGACGGCGCTGCAGAACATCACCGAGGCGCCGATCCTCGTGAAGGGGATGGGCCGCAAGCAGGCCGAGGCGCGCGCGCTCGAGCTGCTCGAGCGCGTCGGCCTGGGCGACCGCGGCGGGGCGTACCCGTCGCAGCTCTCCGGCGGCCAGCAGCAGCGGGTCGCGATCGCCCGCGCGCTCGCGATGGACCCGAAGCTCATGCTGTTCGACGAGCCGACGTCGGCGCTGGACCCCGAGCTCGTCGGCGACGTCCTCGACGTCATGCGCGACCTCGCGAAGGCCGGCATGACGATGGTGGTCGTCACGCACGAGATCGGCTTCGCCCGCGAGGTCGGGGACCGCGTCGTCTTCATGGACGAGGGCGTCGTCGTCGAGTCCGGCCCGCCGTCGCAGGTTCTGGACGCCCCGCAGGAGGCGCGGACCAGGACGTTCCTCTCCAAGGTCCTCTGAGGAGGGGGCCGGACCCCGGCGTGCGCGTCGCGGGCCCGGCCCGCCGGACGGCCGCACGGCGTCGGGGCCCGGGCCACCGGGAGCGCCCCGGACCCGGCCGCACGGGGCCTCTGCCGGGCCCGGGCCGTCCGGGCGGGTCGGGCGGCTCCCGCCGCCGGACCGTCTACGCTGGGGACAGCGCTCGCGCTCGCGGGCACGTAGGTCGTCCGGTCCCTCCAGGAGGTCCCATGCGTCACGACCCGATCAACGCCGCCGGCGGCTCCGCGTCGCCGAGGGGCACCGCCAACCGGCGCCCGCGTCGCGCGGCCACCCGGCCCCCCACGCCGGTCGATCTGGGCATCCCCGTCGCAGCGACGGAGGAGCAGGGCCAGCTGCTCGCGGCCGAGGTGATGGACCCCGAGCGCACCGAGCCGATCGTCTGCCTGTCGACCCGGCCGGGCGAGGACCGCCCCGCCTTCGACCACCACCGCGTGCGCAAGGAGATCGGTCGCGACGCGATCATCCGCGCCGTCCGCACCGGTCCCGCCAGCCGGTTCCTCTCGCAGCTGCTGCCCCAGCAGCTCGGCGTGTTCGGCGGCGCCGCCCGCATCTGGTGGCCCGGCGTCGACGACGACTCCGACCCGCGGGACCACCCGCTCGTCCTGGACCGCATGGGGCGCTACGGGCCGCGCGCCGTCGAGGTGCTCGCGGAGCGCTTCGCCGAGGGCCCGCCGACCGGCCCGTCGAAGCGCCCGCCCGTCGGTCCGCCGAAGCACGGCGGCAAGCTCGTCGCCCTGCCCGGGGGCGCGGAGCGCGCGGCCCGCACCGAGCCGCGCTCGACGCCGCCGACGCCCGACCGCGACCAGCAGCTCCTGCTGGGCGCCCTGGACGCCGCCCGGGACGAGATCCGCGGCCTGCGCGAGAAGCTCGCCGAGGTCCGCCTCGACGCGATGACCCCCGGGGACCGCAACGCCGCGCTGCGTCGTCGGCGCGAGACCGAGGTGCCGGAGCAGACGCCGGCGCGCGTGGCGCGGCCCGACCAGGTCGCCGGGCTCGCGATCCCCGAGGCCGTGCACCGCGACCGCGTCCGGGCGCACCACCTCGAGATCGTCGCCGCCTGGCTGGCCCGCGACCACGATGCCGGCCGGCGCGCCCGGCCGCTCGGCCCGATCGCGATCGGCGAGGACTACCTCGACGCGGTCGACGCCCGTCGCGGGCGCGTGTCGCCCGCGGCGCTGGCGACCGTCGCCGCGCGCATCGCGTCGGGCAAGCAGGGCGAGGCCGACGACCTCGACGTCGGCGCCTGGCTCACCGACGCGGGCGACCAGGAGCTGCGCCCGGACGACGGCGCGCCCTGCTGGTCCTGCGCGATCCCCGGCGCCGAGGGCCTGCGGCTGCGCTGGTGGACCCGCGAGGACGGCGCGATGGAGCTGCGCGACCTCGTCTAGGGCGGGGTCGCGGCGCGGGCGGCGACGGTGACGAGCACGGCCGCGGCGTCCGGCCGCGCGGCGATCTAGCGCTCGGCGGCGACCTTGCGGTCCGGGCCGACCCGGAGCGCGAGCTCGCCGTTGAGCAGCGCGAAGATGTCCTTGCCGACGACGTCACCGCGCCAGCCCTGCAGGGTGCGGACGTCGGGGAGGTCCGTGCCGTCCCGCCAGGCGGCGATGACGCGCTGCAGGTCGGAGCGGTTGGCCAGCAGCTCGTACGCGAGGTCCTCCTGGTTGGCGCGCGTGCGCACCAGGGTCTCCGTGAGGGCGACGAGCTCGGGGTCGACGGGGTCCTGCCGGGCAGGGCGCTCGCGCTCGACGGGGATCGGCTCGTAGTCGCGGCCCTCGGCGATCGCCTTGAGCAGCCGCTCGCCGCGGCGGTGGAGCGTCGCCTCGTTGACGCCCCGGATCTGCGCGAGCCGCTCCCGGTCGCGCGGGCGGCGCTTCGCGAGCTCGACGAGCGTCTGGTCCTGCAGGACCGTCGACGGCGGCCGGTCGGCCTTCGCGGCCTCCTCCTCGCGCCACTCCAGGAGCCGGAACGCGACGGCGCGCTGCGCGGGGTCCAGGCCGTCGACGCGGGGGAGGCGCGGGAACAGCAGCTCGGGCTCCCGGCTGTCGTCGACCTCCTCGAGCGCGCGGCACTCCTCGAGCGCCCAGTCGAGGCGACCGAGGTCGACGAGCCGGTTCTGGATCGCCACGGAGAGCTGCAGGATGTGCTGGACGTCCTCGGCGGCGTACTGCTTCTGCTCGTCCGACAGCGGGCGCTGCTCCCACCGCGTGAAGCTCGCGGACTTCTCGAGCTTGACCTTCAGGACCTCGCGCAGCAGGGCGTCGTAGCCCATCTGGGAGCGCAGGCCCGCGAAGCCGGCCGCGAGCTGGGTGTCGAAGACGCTGCGGACCTCGGTCTCCCAGCTGCGCTTGAGCAGCGCGACGTCCTGGCGCCCGGCGTGCAGGACGATCTCGATCTTCGGGTCCGCGAGGACGTCGGCGAGCGGCGCGGGATCGAACTCGTCGGCGATCGGGTCGAGCAGCTCGATCCGGATCCCGCCGCTGGGCGTGTCGACCGCGACCTGCGCCAGGCAGAGCAGCGGCCGGTAGCGGCCCTCGCCGACGAACTCGGTGTCGATGCCGAGCCGTCCGTGCTCCCGCGCGGCCGCGGCGAGTTCGGAGACGACGGTGTCGGTAGGGCTCGGCACGGGTGCCCGGAGCCTATCCAGGGGGGTGCCGGGCCGCCGCACGGCGCGGGGCCGGGTGGGCCGGGCGACCGCCCGGCGCAGCGCCGGGGCTGCCGGGCCACCCGTCCCCGGAGCGCCGGGCCGCCGCACGGCGCGGCGCGGTCGGTCAGCGCCGGGGAACCCGCCGGCCGGGGCGCGGGCCCGTGCGGCGCTCGGGCGACCGCGTGCGGCCGTCGGGGCGCGAGGACGAGCGGGGCGGCCGGTTGTGCGGGTCCACCCGCGGCGGCTGGACCTCCTCGGCCGGCGGCGTGCGCGGCTCGATGTCGCCGGCCCGCTCGGCGCGGTCGAGGACCTCCTCCGAGGCCTCGTCCGGCCACACCCCGTACCGCTCCATGAACTGCCGGGCGCCCATCTCGTCGTCGCGGTCCTTCTCGCCCTTCAGCCCCATCTGGTGGATGCGGTTGGAGACCACGACGCCGAGGCCGCCGCCGAGCATGAGCGCGGCACCCTCGAGCCCCACGATGTCGGGGCTGACGACGAGCATCACCGCGCCGATGAGGAAGATCAGCGCCGGGAGCCAGAAGCGGACGATCTTGACCGGCGTGAACACCCTCCGAGTGTGCCACGCGCGCCATCCCGCGCGACGCGGGAGGGCCGCGACGCCGGACCGGCCGGCGGCCGGCCGAGGACGGGACGGCCCGGGACGTCGGACCGGCGGGCCGAGGCCGCGGGGCCGTTCCAGGGGGCGGGCCGGGCCGGGCCCTCAGCCCAGCGGCCCCGCCACCGGGTCCCACCGCACCGGGCCGGCGTCGCGCAGCGTCGCGACGTCGAAGCGGGCGACGAGCTCGGCGGGCGTGGGGCGCTCGTCGGGCTCGCACAGCCCGAGCGACGCCGCCAGGCGCGACCGCACGTCGTCCGCGTCCTCCCCGAGGGCCAGCCGGTCCTCGAGGGTCACCGCGCCGTCGCGCTTGGCCAGGCGCCGGCCGTCGGGGCCCAGGACGAGCGGGACGTGCAGGTACGTCGGCGCCTCGTGGCCGAGCACCGTCGCGAGCCACGCCTGCCGCGGCGCGCTCGAGGCCAGGTCGTCGCCACGGACGACCTCGCGGACGCCCTGCCACGCGTCGTCGACGACGACGGCGAGGTTGTAGGCGTGCGTGCCGTCGCCCCGGCGGACCACGAAGTCGTCGACCACCGCCGAGAGCTCGCCGCGGACCGCGTCCCGGGCGACGGACCGGACCGCACCCGCCCGGACCCGCAGCGCGGCGGGCCGGCCGCGCTCCTCGTGGGCGGCCCGGGCGGCCGCGTCGAGGTGGGCGCAGGTGCCGGGGTAGGCGCCCTCGGGCGCGTCGCCGTGGGGCGCGCCGGCGGCCTCGCGGATCTCGGCCCGGGTGCACCAGCAGGGGTAGACGAGGTCGCGCGCCCGGAGCACGTCGATTCCGGCGGCGTACGCGGCGTCCCGGTCGGACTGCCGGACGATCCCGTCGTCCCAGTCGATGCCCAGCGCCGCCAGGTCCTGCAGCTGGCGCTCCTCGTGCTCGCGGCGGCTGCGTCCCCGGTCGAGGTCCTCGACCCGGAGCAGGAACCGCCCGCCCGCGCTGCGGGCCCGCAGCCAGGCGACGAGCGCGGTGCGCAGGTTGCCGAGGTGCAGGGGACCGCTGGGGCTCGGAGCGAACCGGCCGTCGTGCGGACCCATGCGGCCAGCGTAGCGGCGCGGCACGCCGCAGAGGCTCCGGGCGCGTGCGTATGCTCGGGCTCGATGGAGTCCAGTCAGTTCAGCAAGCGCGGGGCGAAGGCCCGCGGCCTCGACGAGGAGTCCGCGGCGGCTCCTGCGGTCGACGAGGCCCACCGCGAGTGCTGGGTGTGCCGGAGCACGGGCAAGCTGATCTCGGGCGCCGACGGCGAGCCGCACGAGGTCGTCTGTCCCTGGTGCGAGGGGACGAAGCTGACGATCCCGGCGCACGACGCGCAGGAGCACCCCTCCGAGACCCCGCGGGAGAAGACGCCCGAGGAGATGGAGGCCGCGAAGGAGCGGGCGAAGGCGATGCTCGCCAAGCGCGGCGCGGCGAAGAAGTCCGCCGGGGGCGCGGCGAAGAAGCCCGCCGCCAAGCGCAAGCCGGCGGCGAAGAAGGCGGGTGCGAAGAAGGCCCCGGCCAAGCGCGCCGCGGCGAAGAAGGACGCCCCGCCGGCGAACACGCCGATCCCGCGTCCCATGACGCGCAGGACGGTCAAGAGCACCGACGACACGTAGGTCGCGGGGG
>CAFBMK010000125.1_pt1 | contig 10303 bp, 9 predicted proteins | sample 7268691 | NCBI WGS metagenome assembly CAFBMK01 (sample SAMEA6814062, study PRJEB35770) | freshwater metagenome | biome: Freshwater; feature: Freshwater reservoir; material: water | place: Czech Republic | collected 2017-05-23 | depth 30m m
CGGCCGAGACCGCGAGGACGGCCTCGTCCGGGGTGCGGCCCTGGCCGAGCGCGGCACCCGCCGCGGCGCCGAGCGGGCCGAGCAGCGCGTGCGGGTGCATGGTCATCTCGGCGTGCCGCCACGTCCGGGCGACGCGGGTGACGACCTCGTAGCCGGCGACGAGCGCGACCAGGAGCTCCTGCACCGTCCGGTCGTGCGCCTCGGCCTCCGCGAGCAGGGCCGGCAGGACGTAGAGACCACCGTGGCACGTCGCCGGGCGGTAGCCCTCGTCCATCTCCGCCCAGTCCGCGGCGGCGCCGTTGGCCGCCGCGACCGCGGCCCGCTCGCCCCGCACGCGCCCGTTGCCGAAGACCGTCGCCTCGGCCGGCTGGCCGGGGTGCAGGAGCGTGGCGCGGACCGCCGCGACCTGCGGGTCGTCCCGCACGGCGAGCATCGCGCCGAGGTCGTCGGCGAGGACGAGCAGCGCCCGGCGCACGACGTCGTCCGGCAGGTCGGAGAAGCGGACCTCGGCGCTCCACCGCACGAGGGCGGCGAACGCGTCGCCCGCGGCGGCGGCGTCGACGGCGTCCCGCGGGGCGGACGTGGTCCCGGTGCTTCGCGGGGCGTCCTCCCGGGTGGACCCGTCGGCGGAGGAGGCGTCGGTCGGCTGCGTCATGGATCCCATCGGCGTCGCGACACCACCGGGTTCCCGGCGGCGTGTCGGGCGACACGCTAGGCGATCGTCATGCCAACTGTCAACAATCGACGATCCTGACGGGCTCAGTCCTCCGCGGTCATCGACCCCAGTGCGTGCTCGAGCGACTCGCGCAGGTGCTCCTCCATCGCGGCGGCGGCCCGCTCCCCGTCGCCGGAGAGGACCGCGGTCAGCAGCTCGTCGTGCTCCGTCGCGGCGTGCTCGGCGCGGACGGGGATCTGGCCGGACTGGGCGCGCAGGAGCTGGAGCTCCTGGTTGACGAGCGCCACGTGGCTGGCGAGCGCGGGGTTCCCGGCCGCCGAGGCGAGCAGGGCGTGGACGTCGCGCGGCCCCTGGAAGCGCAGGTCGGCGTCGGCGGCGGTGAAGATGCTCGACGGTGTGCCGCGCAGGGCCTCGAGCTGGGCGCGCTGCTCCGGCGTGGCGCGGTTGGCGGCGAGCCGCGCGACGGTCCGCTCGAGGGCGACGCGGACCTCGAAGAGGTCGCGGACCTCGCCGCGGCCGAGGCGGCGGACGAAGGCGCCGCGGTGCGCCTGCAGCTCGACGAGGCCGTCGCGGGCCAGGCGCTGCATGGCCTCGCGGACGGGGCCCCGGCTCACCCCGAGCTCCGTCGCGATCTCGACCTCGTTCAGCCGGCCGCCCGGTGGGTGCTGCCCGCGGAGGATCTGCTGGCGGAGCGCCCGCTCCACCTGATCGCTGAACGAGTTGCCCGACCGGGCGATCGGCGCCCGCTCGCTCGTGCTCACGCCACGACCGCCGTCGTGGTCGGGGACGGGGAGCGGCGGCCTGGTGCGGGACGTGCGTGCATCTGCTCACAGCCTACGCGCGGTCCCCCCGGACGGACGCGTCTGCCACCTGGGCCAATCCGGTTGCGCCAAACGTTCAACGATCAACTGTTGACAATCGACAGCGGCCTGTGGTTTGGTCTGTGGCGTGGATCACGGACAGCGCGTCATCGCCCCCCTGAAGGACCAGGTCGCCGAAGCAGGCAGCACCCGCAAGCCGCTCCTGCTGCCCGGGGTCTACGACGCCCTGAGCGCCCGTCTCGCGCAGGCCGCCGGCTTCGAGGCGATCTACGTCACCGGCGCCGGCCTGGCCAACTCCCGCCTCGGCGTCCCGGACATCGGCCTGACGAGCGTCGACCAGCTCGCCGACCACGTCGCCGCGATCAGCGACGTCGTCGACGTGCCGCTGGTCGTCGACGGCGACACCGGCTTCGGCAACGCGATCAACGTCCGCCACACGGTGCGCAAGCTCGAGCGCGCCGGCGCCTCGGCGATCCAGTTCGAGGACCAGATCTTCCCGAAGAAGTGCGGCCACTTCGCCGGCAAGGCGATCGTCCCGCTCGACGAGATGGCCGGCAAGCTGCAGTCCGCGCTCGACAGCCGCCGCTCCGACGACACGCTGATCATCGCCCGCACCGACGCCCGCGCCACGAACGGCCCGGAGGCCGCGGTCGAGCGCGCCAACCGCTTCGTCGAGATCGGCGCGGACATCATCTTCATCGAGGCGCCGACGTCGATCGAGGAGCTGCGGCTGTTCGCCGAGCAGGTCGACGCGCCGCTCGTCGCCAACATGGTCGAGGGCGGCTCGACGCCGATCGTCCCGCTCGACGAGCTCGGCGAGCTCGGCTACTCCGTCGTCCTCTACGCCAACGCCGCGCTGCGCTCGGCCCAGCGCGCCGTCACCCGCGCGTACGCCGAGCTGAAGAGCGAGGGCATCAGCACGGCCCTGCTCGACGACATGGCCACCTGGCAGGAACGTCAGGACGCCGTCGGCAAGCCGTTCTTCGACGAGCTCGAGCAGCGGTACGCCTCGTGAACGCCGCGAGCCCCTTCGACCTGCGCCTGGCCGGCGGCACCGTCGTCCTGCCGGGCGGCCCGCCGCAGCTCGCCGACGTTCTCGTCTCCGGCGGCACGATCGCCGGGATCGTCGCGCCCGGGACCCCGGCCGACGCCCGCGAGACGCTCGACGTCTCCGGCCGCCACGTGCTGCCCGGCGTCGTCGACGCCCACGTCCACCTCGGCGCGGACATCACCGTCCCGCGGACCCCGGAGGACGTCGCCCCGGAGACCGCCGCCGCCGCGGCCGGCGGCGTCACCTCGCTCGTCGCTTACCTCATGTCGGCGGACCCGTACGACGACGTCCTGCCGCCCGCCCGCACGGCGATGGAGGCGGACTCCCGGATCGACTTCGGCTTCCACTTCTGCATCGGCACGCGCGAGCAGCTCGACGCGATCCCGCACTACGTGCAGGACCTCGGCGTCTCGTCGTTCAAGTTCTTCATGAACTTCCGCACGGACGAGGGCCTGCGCCTGGGCCTGCCGGGCAACGACGACGGCTTCCTGCTCGAGCTCCTGCAGGCGGCCCGGGCGAACGGCGCGATCGTCAACCCGCACGCCGAGAACGCGGACCTCATCAAGCTCTACGCGCGCAACGGGGTCCTCGACGGCGAGGGCTCGCCGCTGGAGCTGTGGGACCGCAGCCGCCCGGACCACGTGGAGGCCGAGGCGCTCGAGCGGATCGGCTTCCTCTCGATGCTCGCGGGGGCCGACGTCCACGCCGTGCACGTCACGAACGCGATGTCGCTGCACGTCCTGCGCGACGTCCGGGCGCACCAGCCGCGGATCTCCATCGAGACCTGTCCGCACTACCTCACGCTCGACACGTCCTCCGACGTCGGCGTCGCGGGCAAGGTCAACCCGCCGCTGCGCCCCGCGTCGGACCGGGAAGCCCTGTGGGCCGCGATCGAGGCGGGCGAGGTCGACACGATCGGCTCGGACCACGTCCCGCGCCACGGGTCCTTCAAGGAGGGCGGGCTGGCCAAGGCGTCGCCCGGCTTCCCCGGCATGCAGCAGCTGCTGCCGCTCGTCCTGACCGAGGGCCACCTGCGCCGCGGCATCGCGCTCGAGCGCCTCGTCGACCTCGTGTCGACCCGGCCCGCGCAGACGTTCGGCCTGGGCGACCGCAAGGGCGCGATCCGCCCGGGCATGGACGCCGACCTCGTGGTCGTCGATCTCTCCGCGACGGACACGATCTCGGCGTCGACCGAGCTCGCGGGCGCCGGCTTCACGCCCTGGGAGGGCGTCGAGGTCGGCGCGCGCGTCGAGCGCACCATCGTCCGCGGCCGCACGGTCTTCGCCGACGGCGCACCCGTCGGCGAGGCCGCCGGGCAGTACCTGCCGCGCCACCGCAGCGGCGTCCCCACGACCACCGGAGACCGCGCATGAGCCCGAACAGCCCCTGGTCCGACGTCATCACCGAGGACGACGAGCGCCGCTACGAGGCCGCCGGCTTCGGCCGCCCCTCCGGCTTCGGCACGCGCCCCGCGCTGCTCATCATCGACGTCCAGCACCGGACGATGGGCAACAGCCCCAAGCCGTTCTTCGAGTCGCTCGAGGACTACACGACGTCCTGCGGCGACGTGGGCTGGGCCGCCGTCGAGCAGATCGCCAAGCTCGTCGCGGTCTTCCGCGAGACGGGCCGGCCGATCCTCTACCCGCACGTCGCGCCGAAGACGGCCGAGGACCGCGAGGGCGTCCTGGGGGCGAAGGTCCCGGGGATCATGGACGTGCCCGACCACGGGTACCGCTTCCCCGACGCCGTCGCCCCGCAGCCGGGCGACCTGCTGCTGCCGAAGAAGCACCCGTCGGCGTTCTTCGGCACGCCGCTGGCGAGCTACCTCATCGGCCTGGGCGCCGACACGGTCATCGCGACCGGGGCGACGACCTCGGGCTGCGTCCGCGGCACCGTCGTCGACGCCTTCTCCTACAACTTCACGTGCGTCGTCCCGCACGACGCGGTGTACGACCGCACCCCGACGGTCCACCAGGCCAACCTCTTCGACCTCGGCCAGAAGTACGCCGACGTCAAGAGCACCGACGAGGTCGTCGCGCAGGTCCGCGAGCTCGGGAGCGCCGCCTGATGGCCTACGCGACGAGCTGGGACGACCAGCCCGAGGTCGAGGGCCTGCCGAACAACTTCCGCGTGGCCGTCGCCGGTGCGCAGATGGGGATCAACCGCATCCGCTGGGTGCACCCGACGACGCTCCCCGAGCACGAGCACCCCGACCACGAGCAGGCCAACGTCGTGATCCAGGGCTCCGTGGAGCTGACGATCGGCGGCGAGACGATGGTCCTCTCGGCCGGCGACGTCGCGATCGTCCCGAAGGGCACGAAGCACTCCGGCCGCTCGATCGAGGGCGAGGCCGTGATCATCGAGATCTTCGCGCCGCTGCGGGTCGAGAACCTGATCGGCGCCCTGGGCGCCCCCTCCCTGCCCCCGGCCGCGGGCCCGGAGGCCTGAGCCGTGGCCCTGCGCCGCCTCACCGACCGCGTGCTCGTCGAGACGCAGCACCTCGGGTCCAACAACGGGATCGTCGAGGGCGGCGACGGCACGCTCGCGCTCGTCGACGCCCCGCACCGCCCGACGGACGCGATCGCGTGGGCCCGCACCGTGGCCGAGCACGGCGACGCGCGCTGGCTGATCAACACGGACCACCACCCGGACCACACGATCGGCAACCGCTGGGTCCCCGGCACGGTCGTCTCGCACCGCGTCACCCGCGAGCGCCTCGTCACGGGCGCGCCGTCCCACGAGTACCTGCGCGACCTCTTCGCCGTCATCGACGAGGCGGCCGTGCCGCTCGTGGACGACTACGAGGTGCGCCTGGCCGACGTCACGTTCGACGACCGGATGCAGCTGATCGTCGGTGACCGCCGGCTCGAGCTGCACCACGCGCCGGGCCACACGGTCAACACGATCCTGGTGCACGTCCCCGACGAGGGCGTCCTCTTCACGGGCGACGACGTGTGCAACCTGGGCCTGCCGGCGTTCCTGGACGCGAGCGTCGAGCGGTTCTTCGACGCGATCGACCGCGCCGAGGCGCTCGCGTTCGAGCACCTCGTGCCCGGCCACGGCGAGCCCGGCGGCCGGGAGCTCCTGGACCGCTACCGGCAGCTCGGCCGCGAGCTCGTCGGCCGCGTGGCCGACGCCCGCGAGCGCGGCGAGACCCGGCAGGAGTGCGCCGACCGGATCCGGTTCGAGGACCTGATCCACGCCGACACCGGCGGCGCCCCGGGCTACCCCGACGACCTGATCGAGCACTTCCAGCGCCGCTCGATCGAGCAGATCTTCGACGACCTCGAAGCGGCCCCCGCGCTGCGAGACCGCTGAAACCCCGCAACCCACACACAAGGAACCAGATGCGCACACTCACCACCCTCGGCGCCGTCGCCGTCATGGGCGTCTCCGTCCTCGCGGGCTGCGGCTCGTCCGACGACTCCGGCTCGTCCTCGAGCTCGGGCGGCGGCACGGCCGGCTCCGACGTCACGAAGGCGAACGTCGACTACGCCAAGGCGCAGATCGAGAAGTTCTCCGTCGTCCCGGAGTTCCAGTCCGACGCCAAGCCGATCGACGTCTCGAGCCTGAAGGGCCAGACGGTCTACTCCATCCCGATCACGACCTCGATCCCGTTCTACAAGGACGGCGAGGCCGCGATGTCCGCCGCGGCGAAGAAGGCCGGCGTCAAGTACGTCACCTACCCGTCGCAGGGCAAGGTCTCCGACTTCCAGCAGGGCTTCTCCGACGCGATCAACGCGAAGGCGAAGGTCATCATCCTGAACGGCCCGCTGCCCGACACGCTGCAGCCGCAGATCCGCCAGGCCAAGGCGGCCGGCATCGAGATCATCGCCGCGCACGAGGAGGACACGACCTCCCCGACCCCGCAGGGCGTCGACGCGGTCGCGGCCGGCGAGTTCTACAACGCCGCCCGCCTCATGGTCGACAAGGCGATCGCGGACCAGAACGGCAAGCCCGTCAAGGCGCTGGCCATCTCCTCCGACGAGACCCGCCCGTCCAAGGGCATGGTCGCCGCGATGAAGGACGAGCTGTCGAAGCGCTGCGGCTCCTCCTGCTCGCTGACCGTCACGAACGTGCCCGTCGCGGACTGGGCGACCAAGATCCAGCCGCAGGTCCAGTCCGAGCTCAACCGCTCCGACGAGATCAACACGATCCTGCCGATCTACGACTCGATGGCCCAGTACACGGACCCTGCGATCCGCCAGGCCGCCCGGGGCCGCGAGGTGAACGTCTACTCGTTCAACGGCACCCCCTCGATCAACGCCCTGATGCAGAAGGGCGGGTCCAACCTGAAGATGAACGTCGGCGAGAGCCCGACGCTCATCGGCCTCCTGACGATGGACCAGGCCTTCCGCCTGATGCTCGACGAGGAGCCGCTGGACAAGCCCGCCGCCCCGATCCGCGTGTTCACGCCGGAGAACGTCGACGAGGCCGGCACCCCGCCCGTCTCCGGCAAGGGCTTCGGCGACGTCGACGCCGGCTACGACACCCTCTGGGGCCTGAAGTGAGCGAGCCTCGCCAGGCGCAGACCGGCGACGCCCCGCGCGTCGCCGGTCCGGAGGTCCTCGAGATCTCCGGCCTCGTCAAGCGCTTCGCCGGCGTGCCGGCTCTCGGTGGCGTGGACCTGACGGTGCGCGCCGGCGAGGTCCACGGGCTGCTGGGCGCCAACGGCTGCGGCAAGTCCACCCTGATCAAGACCCTCGCCGGCGTGCACGACGCCGACGAGGGCCGGGTCGCCATCCACGGGCAGGACGTGCCGATGCCCTTCGGCGCCGACGGCCTGCGGACCCGCGGCCTGTCCTTCGTCCACCAGGACCTCGGGCTCTCCGACGCCGCCACGGTGCTCGAGCACTTCGCGCTCGACCACATCGGGGTCAGCGGCGGTGCGGTCCGGCGGATCCCGTGGGAGGCCGAGCGTCGTCGCGCGGCCGAGCTGCTCGCCCGGTTCGAGGTCGCCGTCGACCCCGACTCGCGCGTCGACCAGCTCACCCCGGTCCAGCGCGCGATGGTCGCGATCGTCCGCGCCGTCGCGTCGCAGGAGGTCCTCGCGCGGGACGGCGAGCGCCGCCCGCAGCTCCTCATCCTCGACGAGCCCACCGTCTTCCTCCCCAGCGCGGACGTCGGCATCCTCTTCCGCCTCGTCGACCGCCTGCGGGCCGACGGCGACGCGGTCATCCTCGTCTCGCACGACCTCGACGAGGTCCTCGAGATCTGCGACCGCGTCACCGTCCTGCGCGACGGGAAGAACGTCGGCACGCGCGACGTGCCCGGCCTCTCCCGCGACGAGCTCGTCGAGCTCATCCTCGGCGTCAAGATCGGCGCGGTCACCCGCCCCGAGGACGGCACGCAGCGCAGCCCCGAGGTCGTCCTGTCGACCCGCGGCCTGTCGGGCGAGCGCGTCCGCGGCCTGGACCTCGACCTGCACCCCGGCGAGGTCGTCGGCGTCACGGGCCTCGCCGGCTCGGGCATCGAGGAGCTCACCGACCTGCTCTACGGCGTGCGGTCGCCCACCGGCGGCACCGTCAGCGTGGGCGGCGAGGACGTCGCCCGTCCGACGCCGTCGCGCATGCTCGGCCACGACGTCGTCCTCCTGCCGGCCGACCGCAAGGCGCTGGGCAGCGCCCCGCGGCTGACCGTGCTGGAGAACATGTCGCTGCCGTTCCTCCGCGGCTCGTTCCGCGGCGGCCGGCTGCGCTGGGGCGCGCTGCGCCAGCAGGCGCAGGACACGTGCGTGCGCCTGCACGTCAAGCCCGCCGACCCGGCGGCGCTGTTCTCGAGCCTCTCGGGCGGCAACCAGCAGAAGGCCCTCCTGGGCAAGTGGCTGGACACGAAGCCCGACGTGATGCTGCTCGCCGAGCCGACCCAGGGCGTCGACGTCGGCGCCCGCCGGGAGATCTTCCGCCTCGTGCGCGAGGCGGTCGCCGGGGGCGCCGCCGTCCTCTGCGCCACGTCCGACTACGAGCAGCTCGTCCAGCTCGCGGACCGCGTCCTGATCTTCGCCGACGGCCGCGTCGTCGACGAGATCGCCGGGGACGCGATCACGAAGGACGCCCTCACCACCGCCATCTACGCAGGAGCCGCAGCATGACCACGACCACGACGCGGCCGGCGCCGGCGGCCGGGCCCTCGGGTCCCGCCGCGGCCGAGCCGCCCAAGCTCAAGTCCCGCAAGGAGCCCGAGCGCTTCGCCCTGCTGGGCGTGTGGGCCATCGTCATCATCATCTTCTCCCTCACGACGGACCGGTTCCTGACCGAGGGCAACATCTCGAGCATGCTCGGCTCGCAGACCGTTCTGCTGATCCTGGCGCTCGGTCTGCTGATCCCGCTGCGGGTCGGCGACTACGACCTGTCCGTCGCGGCGACGCTCGGCATCTCGGCGATGCTCGTGGCGATCCTGAACGTCAACGAGGGCTGGAACATCGTCCCGGCCTGCATCGTGGCGATCCTCGCCGGCGCGGTGATCGGCGCGGTCAACGGGGCGATCGTCGTGAAGTTCGACATCGACCCGTTCATCGTCACGCTCGGCATGTCGACCCTGCTCCAGGGCGTGCTGTTCTGGATCTCGGACTCGGCCACGATCTCGGGCATCGACGTCGGCCTCTCCGACGCCGTGCTGACCAACACGGTCCTCAGCATCCCGGTGAACTTCTGGTACGCCGTCGTCCTCTGCGCGGCCCTCTGGTACGTCTTCGACTACACCCCGGGCGGCCAGCGCCTGCTGTTCGTCGGCCAGAGCAAGGACATGGCGCGCCTGAACGGCATCGGCGTCGGCCGCGCCCGCTTCCTGGCGCTCGTCGCCTCGGGCACCATCGCCGCGCTCGCCGGCGTCGTCCTGGCCGGCACCACCGGATCGGCCGACCCGAACTCCAGCGCCTCGTTCCTGCTGCCCGCGTTCGCCGCGTGCTTCCTCGGCTCGACGACGCTGAAGATCGGCCGCTTCAACCCCTGGGGGACGTTCATCGCCCTCTACTTCATCGTCACCGGCACGACCGGCCTGCAGCTGCTCGGCGCGCAGAACTACGTCCAGCAGCTCTTCTACGGCGCGGCGCTGATCATCGCCGTGATCCTCTCGAAGATCCTCCGCCAGCGGAACGACCGCCGGCTGCAGAACGACGCCCGTCAGGCCGCGCTCGCGACCGCCGCGGCGGAGACCACCCAGAACACGAAGGACAACGCATGAAGACCCGCGGAGCCATCATCAAGGCCGTCGGCCAGGACTGGGAGGTCGTCGACCTCGAGCTCGGCGAGCCGAACGACACCGAGGTCCTCATCGAGGTCCACGCCTCGGGCCTCTGCCACTCGGACGCCCACCTCACGGACGGCGACCTCCAGGTCGAGCTGCCGTTCGTCGGCGGCCACGAGGGCGCCGGCATCGTCAAGAAGGTCGGGTCGAAGGTGACCCGCGTCCAGGTCGGCGACCACGTCTGCACGTCGTTCATCCCCGTCTGCGGCGTGTGCAAGTGGTGCACGACCGGGCGCTCCAACCTGTGCAAGAACGGCTACCTGATGGAGCAGGGCAAGTCGATGGACGGCACCTACCGCTTCTCCATGGGCGGCGAGGGCCTCGGCGCGCTCTGCCGCCTGGGCACGTTCTCCGACCACATCGTCTGCTCGGAGCAGCAGGCGATCAAGATCGACGACGACATCCCGCTCGACGTCGCCTGCCTCGTCTCCTGCGGCGTCGCCACCGGCTTCGGCGCGGCGACGAACGTGGCCGAGGTCAAGCCCGGCGACGTCGTCCTGATCGTCGGCA
>CAFBMK010000126.1_pt1 | contig 10293 bp, 8 predicted proteins | sample 7268691 | NCBI WGS metagenome assembly CAFBMK01 (sample SAMEA6814062, study PRJEB35770) | freshwater metagenome | biome: Freshwater; feature: Freshwater reservoir; material: water | place: Czech Republic | collected 2017-05-23 | depth 30m m
GGGGGACGGACGCGCGTCAGGCCCCTGGCGTGCGCCGCGGGCCAGCTCGCCCAGCCCTCGCGGCCCAGGATCGTGACGGCGGTGAAGTCCTCGGCGCCGCGGCGGTCGTCGCGCATCAGGACGACGAGGAGCCAGCCGCCGATCTGCACGAACAGGTCGGCCTCGTTGCGGGAGTCCGCCCAGCGCGGGCGGTCGGGGACGACGCTGCCGTCGCGGGCGACGAGGCGCCGGAGCTGCGCCTCGAGCTCCGGGCGTGGGCGCTCGGGCACCCCGGCGCGCTCGCAGAACCGCTCGAGCGCGTGGTCCGACCAGCCGATTCGCAGGCGCTGCGTCGGCAGGTCGGCGACGCGGGGGCTCAGACGGCCTCGTCCTCGGGCGCGCGGTGGGCGGCGTGGCGGTCGGCGCGGTCCTGCTCGTCGGCCGCATGCTCCTTCAGCGCGCGGTTCGACGCCTCGCGCATCTCGAAGACGTCCGTCGCGAACGACCCGAGCTCACGGGCCACGTCGCGCACGGCACCGGTGACGATCGTGGCGATCCGGCCGACGTGGGTCGCGCCGGACTCCACGGCCTCCTGGACCATGTCCTTGCGGGTCTCGAGCGGTCCGGGCATGGCCCCAGCGTAGTCGGTCACGGGCTTCCCGGGGTGTGGCGGACGGCACGCCGACCGGGGGCGGGAACGCGGGCGTCCGCGGGACCTGCGACCGGCCGGCGCGGCGCGTGGCGGTGGGTCTGACGCGCGGATCGACCGATGCGGAGCGGTGTCGCCCGACGACACGGATCCGCATCGGTCACCTGAGGGCGACGGCCGATGCGGGAACGTGCCGCCCCACGACACGGATCCGCATCGGTCACCGTCAGAGCGCCGGCCGGGCGCGCCGTGGCGGCCGACGGCGTGCGCCTCCCCGGGGCCGGGGCGCGAGTCCCCGCGTCTACCGCACGGTCCGCCGGGTGGCGGCCACGTCGACGGGCGCGCACCTCGTGAAGACGAAGCTCGAGGAGCGGCCGCCGAGGGGCCGCTACCGCGTCCGCGTCTACGCGACCGACGCCGCGGGAAACCAGGCCAAGCCCATCTACCGCACGCTCTCGCTCCGCTGAGCGAGCGCGGGGCCGGTCCGCGCCGCAGGGTGACGATCGCCCCCGAGCTGCCTCGCAGGGGTGAGGAACGCCCCCGCGCCGCGCCGCCCCGCGGCCCCGCCCCGCCCCGCCCCGCCCCACGGCGCGGGGCGGTCCGTCGGCCCTCAGGCCGTGACGGTGCGGCGCAGGCCGCCGACGACGCCGGTCACGGCCCCGACGGCACCCCTGGCGCCCGACGACGCGACGCCGGCGGCACCCTTCGCACCGACGGTCGCGGTGCGCGCGGCGCCGGCGGCCGCCTTGACGACCCGGTTGCCGCGGGGCGCGTCGAGGTAGGCCTGCAGCTCCGCGTCGGTCGGCACCGAGAGGCGCGCGATCTTGCGGAAGACCGTGAACAGCTGGTACGGCAGCGGGCCGGCGTGGTAGTCGAGGCCGTAGCGCTCGCACGCCTCCTTGACGTCCACGGAGATCTCGGCGTAGCGGTGGGCCGGGACGTCGGGGAACAGGTGGTGCTCGATCTGGAAGCTCAGGTTGCCCGACATGATGTGGAAGAGCTTGCCGCCGGTGAGGTTGGCCGAGCCCAGGAGCTGGCGGACGTACCAGCCGCCGCGGGTCTCCTCGGCCGTCTCCTCCTCCGTGAACTCCTCGACGCCGTCGGGGAAGTGGCCGCAGAAGATGATGGAGAACGTCCACAGGTTGCGGATGATGTTCGCCGTCACGTTGGCGCTCAGCGTGGCCGGCGCGCCCGGGCCCGCCAGGAGCGGGAACAGGACGTAGTCCTTGGCGGCCTGGCCCTTGACCTTGTCCCAGATCGCCCGGAGCATCGGCAGGCGCTCCTTGAGGCTCCAGTCGCCCGCGCGGATGCCCTCCGTCTCGAGGTCGTGGACCGCGACGCCGTACTCGAACAGGAGCGCCAGGGCGGAGACGTAGCCCAGGTTGCCGAGGTAGTAGGGCTCCCACGGCTGGTCCTCGCTCATGCGCAGGATGCCGTAGCCGATGTCCCGGTCCTTGCCCACGATGTTCGTGTGGGTGTGGTGCATGTAGTTGTGGCTGTGGCGCCACTGGTCCGCAGGGCAGGCGGTGTCCCACTCGAAGGTGCGGCCGTTGAGCTCCTCGTCCTGCATCCAGTCGTACTGACCGTGCATGACGTTGTGGCCGATCTCCATGTTGTCGAGGATCTTCGACGCGGAGAGGGCGGCGACGCCGGCGACCCAGAACGGCGGGACCCACGCGAACTCCAGGAGCGCGCGGCCACCGATCTCGAGGCGGCGCTGCGCCTTGATGATCGAGCGGATGTAGGTCGCGTCGCGCTCGCCGCGGTCGTCCATGTGCTTCTTGCGGATGGCCTCCATCTCGCGGCCGAACGCGTCGAGCATGTCCTGGCTCATGTGCGGGACGGCGTGCAGGGGCCCCGGGGTCCTCGAGGTGTCCGAGCCCGGCTCCGCGACGGCCACGTCGGTCGACGCCGTGGCGCGGGAGTGGCCGGCGGGGCGCGACTCGCGGTCCGGCGCCTTGGGCGACAGCGGGCGGTCCGACTTCGGGACGGCCTTGAAGTCGTCGTCGTCGAAGGCGGTGGCGGGGGGCGTGGCGGTCGGGGTGCTCATGGTGGCTCCTCGTGGTCGTACGGCGGGGAAGGGGGGTGGCGGTCCGGGGGACCGCCGAAGGCGGGGTGCGGTCGCGCGGAGCGCGGGGTCGCGGGGCTACAGGTCGATCGAGACGTCGCCGACGGGCGCGGAGACGCAGATGCGGATCTCCTCGCCGGGGACGCCGCCGATCTCGCCGCTGAGGGTGTCGCGGACGACGCCCGAGTTCAGCGTGCACTTGCAGGTCAGGCAGATGCCCATCCGGCAGCCGCTCCTCGGCGACAGGCCCGCGGCCTCGGCCTGCTCGAGCAGCGTGGAGCCGTCGGCGGCGGTCGTGACGTCGCTGCCGGCGAAGGTCACGTCGCCGAGCTGGTCGGGGTCGAGGTCGGGCAGGACCGGCGGGGCGAAGTGCTCGAACCGCAGCGGGGTCTCGAGCTCCTGCTCGGCCCACAGGTTCCGGACGGCCTCGACGAGCGCGCCGGGGCCGCAGACGAACGCGGCCGCGTCCTCGTCGACCGGGAGCGCCCGGCGCAGGTGCTCGGGGCCGAAGCGCCCGGTCAGCTCGGAGCGGGGGTCGCCCGAGGTCGCGTCCTGCCGCGTGTAGACGGGCAGCAGCGCGACGTTGGGGTGCTCCGCGGCGATCCGCTCGAGCTCCTCGGCGTAGAGGAGGTCCTGCGGCGAGCGCGCGTAGTGCAGGAACGTGATCTCGCCGCGGTGGCCCTCGTCCGTGAGCGTGCGCAGCATGGACAGGACCGGCGTGATGCCGCTGCCGCCGCTGATCAGGACGACGCGCCGGGGGCGCGGGTCGGGCAGGACGAAGTCCTCGCCCTGCGGCACGGACAGGCCGACGAACATGCCGACCCGGGCGTGCTCCTTCAGGTACCGCGACACGACGCCCTCGGGGTGCCGGCGGATCGTCAGCTCGATCGTCCGGGTCCGCGGGTGGGCGGACGCCGACGGCGAGTAGGAGCGACGGTGGCGGACGCCGTCGACGTCCACGGAGATCTCGACGTGCTGGCCCGCCTGAAACCCCGGCCACGTGCCCGTCGGGCGCAGCGTGATCGTCAGGCTGTCGTCGTTCTGGTGCTCGACGGCGACGATCTCGCCGCGGATGCGACGGACGGCCCAGTCGGGGCGCAGCAGCTCGAGGTAGTGGTCGACGTCGTGCGGGCCGGCGAGGACGTCGGCGACCTTCGTGCCGAGCAGGCGCTGCGCCAGGCCGCCGGTGCGCGACGGCGAGGTGGTCGGGGGCGTGGTGGTGGAGGTCATGGAACCGGTCGAGTCGTGGGTCCGGGCGTCCCGGGCCGCCGTGGAGGGCGGGCCGGGCGGCGTGCATCCGTCGCTTCGGTTTCGGTGCACAGGCGTTCGGTGAACACCTGTGCACGACAATAACCCGGTGATCGGGTGGGTCAAGCGATCCGTAGGCTGTAGAGGTGACATCGGGCACAGCACGCGCGTGCGCGTCCGATCGAGTGCTGTCATGCCCTCCGTGAGCCATCCACAGACCACGACCGGGCGCCCCGCGTGAGCGGCCGCGCCGGGGCGGACCCGAGCGGCGAGCGCGCCCTGCGCCTCGTGACGGCCCCGCCCGAGGCGACGGGGCCGGGCGACCGCCAGGTCGTGACGTCGTCCCCGGCCGTGCTGCCGCCGGTCGACGACGACGCGCCGATGACGCGCCAGGAGCGCAAGGCGCGCACCCGGGCCGCGCTCCTCGAGGCCGCGCTGGACCAGCTCGAGAGCCGCAGCTTCGGGGCGATCAGCCTGCGCGAGGTCTCCCGCGAGGCCGGCATCACCCCGACGGCCTTCTACCGGCACTTCGAGTCGATGGAGGAGCTCGGCCTCGTCCTCGTCGACGAGTCCTTCGCGTCCCTGCGCGAGATGATCCGCGCCGCGCGGGCCGAGGTCCAGGCCCCGGGCGACGACATCCGCGCCTCCGCCGCGACCCTCATCCGGCACGTCGGCACCCACACCTCGCACTACCGGTTCATCTCGCGCGAGCGCTCCGGCGGCATCGCCAGCCTGCGCTCGGCCATCGCGCAGGAGATCGAGTCGTTCTCGAGCGAGCTGGCCGGCGACCTGCGGAAGTACCCCGTCATCGGCGAGCTCGACCGCCCGGCGCTCGAGATGGTCGCGTCGCTCATCGTCACGGTGATGGTGGCCACCGCCGAGCGCCTGCTCGACGCCCCGCCGGACGCCGAGGCGCAGATCCGGCGCCGCACGGAGGACCAGATGCGCGTCATCGTCCTCGGCGCGCTGCAGTGGCACCACTCCTGAGCGGCGTCGCGTGCGTCGATCGCGGCGCGCCCCGGGTCCGTGGCACGATGGGCGGGCAAGGCACCCGAAGAACCGAGAGGCACCCATGGCCGTCGTGAAGATCAACGCGATCGAGGTCGACCCCGAGCGTGGACCCGAGCTGGAGCAGCGCTTCGCCGCGCGCGCGTCGGAGGTCGAGAAGATGCCCGGGTTCCTCGGCTTCGAGCTCCTCCGCCCGACGGAGGGGGAGACCCGGTACTTCGTCTACACCCGCTGGGCGAGCGAGGAGGACTTCCAGAGCTGGGTCAAGAGCTCCGCGTTCACGCGCGGCCACGCACAGGCGTCCGCGGACCGCGGTGCCGAGAAGCCGGTCGCCCACGGGTCCAGCGTGCTCGGGTTCGACGTCGTCCTGTCCGTCGAGGCGGCGCACGCGGCCGAGAGCACCGCACCCGGCGCCTGATCCCGGGCCCTCGACGGCCGGTCGAGGGATACCGACGGGAACCTCACCCTCGACCTGAGCCTGGTCGAGGGTGCTCCGGCGGCTCCGGGGCCGCCCTCAGCTCCCGAGGACGGGGTACGCGCCCCGGCTGAAGACCATCGGGTGGTCGTCCGAGGTCACGACGTCGAGGTCGACGACCCGGCCGACGACGAGGAAGTGGTCGCCGAGCTCGATCTCGCGGTCCAGCTCGCAGTCGATCCACGCCACGATGCCGTGGCGCAGGATCGGCGCGCCCGAGTGCGGCGCCGCGGCGACCTCGACGCCCTCGAACGTGTCGCCGCCCGTCCGCGAGAACCGGCGGGCGACGTCGTCCTGCCCCTGCGCCAGGACGTTCACGACGAAGCGGCCGGCCTCGCGGATCGGGGGCCAGCTCGTCGAGGTGTGCGTCGGATAGAAGCCCACGAGCTGGGGGTTCAGCGAGATCGACGTGAACGAGCCGATGACCATCCCGGCCTTCGTGCCGTCGTCCCCGACGCCCGTCACGACGACCACGCGCGTGGGCACGTGCGACAGGACGTGCCGGAACGTCTCCGGGGCGCCGTGCGGCGGGACGTCGGGGGCGGGGGAGGGAGGCATGCGGAGCTCGGGGGAGGCGTTCGGGGCGCCGGACGGGCGCCCGGGGGCTCGTCCCGAGTCTACGAACCCGGCCCCGCGGGCCCCGTCGCACCGGTCCGGAGCGCCCTGACGGCGTGTGGCACCGATTCTCATAAAGGCGTCGGCGGGCGCGCCGCGGTGGTCCCGAGGGCGTCGTCGGGGGCCGCCACGCGACCGGCGCACCGGTCGACCCCCGCGGGCGGATCGTCAACGCCCGCCTGATGTGTACGCGTGCTCGCACAACGCGGTCTCTGTGGCGTCGGCGGGAACGGCCCCGATCGGCGAACGGCAGTACCCGGGAGGAGGAGAAAGGCCTGCGTCGGACGGATGACCTACGGGGGTGGACGGCCCCACGTGCAGGGCGTAGGTTGCTGCGGTTTCCAAGGGCAGGTCCCGGAGAGAGAGAGCGCCCGTGCGTTTGAACACCAAGATCAAGACCGTCAAGCCATCAACACGACGGCTCCGCAGCGCCGCCGTCGTCGCCGCCCTCGGCATCGCGGTCCCCCTCGCGGGGGCCACCGCCGCCCAGGCCTACGAGATCACCGACTTCTCGGCGAACATCGTCAAGCAGGACGGCGTCACGCTCGAGGATCAGGCCGGCGGCCACCCCTACCAGGGGATCATCAAGTTCGACACGAAGAAGACGGCCGTCGCGCCGACCGCGCCGACGCCCCCGGCGAACCAGCCCGGCTTCCTCGGCGGCAACAACGAGGGCCAGACGAAGACGATCCGGGTCGACACGCCCCCGGGCCTCGTCCCCAACCCGCAGTCGACGCCCAAGTGCACCGACGCGCAGATCCACGCCACGCCCGTCGCGTGCCCGCCGTCGAGCCAGATCGGCCAGGTCGAGCTGCGCCTGAGCAAGATCGTCAGCGACGGCAGCCCGGCGCCCTCGGCGAGCAACCCGTTCAACCTGACGGCCGGCTCCCGCGCGGACCTCGTCCTCACGGTCCCGCTCTACAACATCGTTCCGGAGGAGGGGCAGCTCGCCCGCTTCTCCTTCAACCCGAAGCAGCCGGGTGGCGCGGCGACCGGTGAGGTCGTCGACATCATCGGCGACATGCGGCCGACGGACAACGGCCTCTTCTTCACGATCAACAACGTGGCCCGTCCGACGCCCCCGCCCGGGGATCCGACGACGCCGACCCTGACGGGCTCGACCCTCACGTTCTGGGGCACCCCCGGCTCGACGGACCACGACGCGCAGCGCGGCCGCTCCGCGCTCGTCGGCCGCAGCCTCGGTGGCGGCGTCCAGCCCCTCGGCGATCGTCCGCTCGCTCCCGGCACCCCGGGCGGCCAGAGCTCGACGACCGGCAACACGGCGTTCCTCAACAACCCGACGTCCTGCGCCGGCCCGCAGACCGCGAGCCTGACGCTCGACTCCTACCAGGGCGACCGCCGGACCCGCGACTACCTCGTCGCGAAGAACACGAACGGCGTCCTGACCGGCCTCGAGAACTGCGGCGCCGTGCCGTTCAGCTCGACCACGTCGTTCGGCACCTCGTCGCTCCAGCGCGACGCGCCGACCCCGCTGGCCGTCCAGCTCGACGTCCCGCAGACGACCGACTCCGGCACGCTGACCACCGCGCACGTCAAGCGCGTGGCCGTCCAGCTGCCCCCCGGCATGACCATCAGCCCGTCGGCCGCCAACGGCCTCGAGGCCTGCCAGGACGCCCAGTTCAACAAGGGCAACCTGAACCCGATCAGCTGCCCGGCGTCCTCGCGCATCGGCGCGGTGAAGATCACCACCCCGGTGCTCGACTCCCCGCTGAACGGCTCGGTCTACGTCGGCGAGCCCCTCCCGGGCAACCGCTACCGCCTGTTCGTCAACGCGGACGGCCACGGCATCAGCGTGCGCCTGAAGGGCACCGTCACCCCCGACCCGAACACGGGCCAGGTCTCGGCGGTCTTCGACGACAACCCGCAGCTGCCGTTCTCGCAGTTCCGCCTCGACTTCGACGGCGGCTCCAAGGCGATCATCGCCAGCCCGCAGGCCTGTGGCACCGCCACCGGCTCGGGCACGCTGTCGCCGTGGTCCGGCACCGCCGCCTCGACGACGACGTCGTCGGTCACGGTGGAGAACTGCTCCGGCAACCCGTTCGCGCCGGTCTTCCAGACGGCGCTGAGCAACGGCACCTCCGGCAAGTACGCGCCGTTCTCGGCCGCGTTCATCCGGAACGACGGGGACCAGTTCCTGTCGGGCCTGAAGGCCACCCTGCCCCAGGGCATGACGGCCAAGATCAAGGGCGTCACGCAGTGCTCCGACGCCCAGATCGCCGCTGAGGCGTGCCCGGCGTCGTCGCGCATCGCCACCGTCAAGGTGCAGGCCGGCCCGGGTGCCGCGCCGTACGCCCTGACCGGCGCCGCGTACCTCACCGGCAGCTACAAGGGCGGCGCCTTCGGCTCCGTCGCGATCGTCCGTGCCGTCGCCGGCCCGTACGACCTCGGCAACGTCGTCGTCCGCCAGGCCCTGCGCATCGATCCGGACACCGCCCAGGTGACGGTGGACTCGGATCCGCTGCCGCAGATCAAGGAGGGCATCGTCCTCCGCCTCCGCAACCTGACGCTCGACGTCGACCGGCCGAACTTCCTGCGCAACCCGACCTCGTGCGGGACGCAGAAGGTCAGCTCGACGGTCGTCGGCTCCGCCGGCGCGAGCGCCAACCGCGACTCGTCCGTGACGTTCGGCAACTGCAAGGCGCTGCCGTTCCGGCCGAAGATCAGCCTGAAGTTCGGCAACAAGACGCAGATGAAGAAGGACCGTCATCCGCAGGTCGTCGCGAAGGTGACGCAGTTCGAGTCCGAGGCCGGCATCAAGTCGGCGCAGGTCGCGCTGCCGAAGCAGGTCGCGCTGCAGGCCTCGAACGCCCAGGCGCTCTGCGAGAAGGCCGACGCCGCGAAGGACGCCTGCCCGAAGAAGTCGATCATCGGCTCCGCCAAGGCCACCACGACGATCCTCAACCGTCAGCTGACGGCGCCGATCTACTTCGTGAAGGGCACCCGGACGACCGCTGCGGGCAAGGAGGTCGCGACCCTGCCGACCCTCTACATCCCGCTCGACGGCGAGGCGCGCGTCAACCTGCGCGCCCAGACGTCGGTCAGCCGCGACCGCCTGGTGACGACGTTCCCGTCGATCCCCGATCAGCCGATCACGAGCTTCGAGATCAAGATCGACGGCGGCAAGAACGGGATCATCGCCGCGACGACGAACCTGTGCACCGCCAAGGCGAAGGCCAGCTCGCGCTTCGTCTCCTGGAGCGGCAAGAAGGCCCCGACGCGCAAGACGAAGATCGCGACGTCCTGCTCGAAGGCCAAGAAGAAGTAGCCCCCTGAGGTCGCGTCGCTCCGGCGGCGCGACCGGGTGGCACCGCCCCGGCTCCGGCCGGGGCGCGCAGGATCGACGGGCCCCTCCGGGGGCCCGTCGTCGTTGCCGGGACGGACCGGCGGGACGGCGGCCGTCGCCCGGCGGCGCGCGCCCTCGCGGCCCTCGTGCCCGGCGGCCCCGTGCCCGGCGGCCCGCGCCCCGGCGGCCCCGTGCCCGGGCGGCGCGTGGCCGGTGGTGCCGCGCCGGGTACCGTCGGGGCATCGTGCGTCCCGCCCTGCCCGCCGTCCTCGACCGGACCCACGAGCGCCTCTTCGTCGCGGGGTACGCGTGGGTCCAGACGCGGTCCGAGGCGGCCGGCATGCGGTCCGTGCGGCGCTCCCTCGTCGCGGAGGCGGCCGGCCGGGTCCTCGAGGTCGGTGCCGGGACCGGGCTGAACCTCGACCACTATGGCGCGGCGGTCGACGAGCTCGTCCTCGTGGAGCCCGCGGCCGCCATGCGCGACGCCCTGCGCGCCTCGCGGACCGGCGGCCCCGCCGTGCGGGTCCTGGACGGCACGGGGGAGGCCCTGCCCGCCGACGACGCCTCCGTCGACACCGTGGTCGGCACGTTCGTCCTCTGCAGCGTCGCGGACCCCGGCGCCGTGCTGTCGGAGGTGGCCCGGGTGCTCCGACCGGGCGGCACGTACCTCGGCCTGGAGCACGTGCGGGCGGCCGACCGTCGCGTCGCACGCGCCCAGCGGCTCGTGGCGCCGGGCTGGCGGGTGCTCGCCCGCGGCTGCCGCTGCGACCAGGACGCCGTCGCGCTCGTGCGCTCCTCGCCGCTGACCCTCGAGTCGACGTCGAGCTTCCGCGGCCCGCGGCAGCCGTGGCCCGTGCGCCCCGGGGTGCGGCTCGTGGCCCGGCGGCCGTGACCCGTCCGTCCCGGTGCCCGGCCCTCCGGCCGGCGCCGACGGGCGGCGGCCGGAC
>CAFBMK010000127.1_pt1 | contig 10230 bp, 6 predicted proteins | sample 7268691 | NCBI WGS metagenome assembly CAFBMK01 (sample SAMEA6814062, study PRJEB35770) | freshwater metagenome | biome: Freshwater; feature: Freshwater reservoir; material: water | place: Czech Republic | collected 2017-05-23 | depth 30m m
GAGGCCGGCGGCGCGCACCGCTTCTGCATGGTCACGCAGGGCCAGGGCCTGTCGCCGAAGGACTTCGGGAAGCTGCTCGAGGGTGCCCGCCTGGTCACGGAGCACACGAACCTCAAGCGCTGCGCCTCGGTCGGTCACATCAACGCCAAGCGCGCGAAGCAGCTCAAGGAGGCGGGGATCAACCGCGTCCACCACAACGTCGAGACCGCGCGCTCCTACTACCCCGAGGTCTCCACGCTCGTCCGCTACGAGGGCCGCGTCCGCACGATCGACGCCGTCCGCGAGGCCGGACTCGAGACCTGCGTCGGCGGCATCCTGAACCTCGGCGAGTCCGAGGAGCAGCGCGTCGAGATGGCGTTCGAGCTGGCCGAGATCGACCCCACGTCCGTGCCGATCAACCTGCTGAACCCGCGCCCGGGCACGAAGTTCGGCGACCGCGAGCACATGGACCCGTGGGACGCGATCAAGTGGGTCGCGATCTTCCGGCTCATCCTCCCCCGCGCCCTCCTGCGCCTCTGCGGCGGACGCTCGGAGAACCTGCGCGAGTGGCAGCACCTCGCCGTGAAGGCCGGCCTGAACGGCGTGATGATGGGCAACTTCCTCACCACGCTGAACACGGACCCGCCGAAGGACCGCGCGATGTTCGGCGAGCTCGGCCTGAACATCGCCCGCCAGGACGACAACGGCGCGCACCCGCGGCCCGACAACCGCTCCGGGTTCCTCACCGGGGAGACGCCCGACGTCGTGGAGTCCTACCTCGACACGCCCGAGGCCGCCGCGGACGCCGGCATCACGATCCGCAAGTGGGACCCGTCGACGCAGCTGCGGTACGTCGCGAAGTCCAAGAAGATCCCCGTCCGCCCCGACGGCGCTCCGAACCGCTGGCCCGAGGGCGAGGCGACCCCGACGCCGTCCGCCCCCGGACTCGCCGTCTGAGGTCCGCCCCCGCGTCGCACCCGCTCCCCGCGCCGGGGCCGCGGGTGGGACGATCCGGACCGATGCCCGTCGAGGACCAGCCCGCCCCGGCGGTCGACCCCGCCCACCGGCCGGCCGACGGCGACCCGCTCCTGCGCGCCCGTCTCGACGGGCTGCGCGAGCAGGGGCTGCTGCGCTCCCTGCGCACGATCGACGGGCCGGTGGGTCCGCGCGTGCGGGTCGACGGCCGCGAGCTCCTGCACCTCTGCGGCAACGACTACCTCGGTCTGGCCGGCCACCCCGCGGTGCGCGAGGGGGCGGCCGCGGCGGCGCTCGCCCACGGCGGCGGCGCCGGGTCCTCGCGCCTCGTCGCGGGCACGCTGACGATCCACCGCGAGCTCGAGGAGCGGCTCGCCGAGCTCAAGGGCACGGGCGCGGCGATCCTCTTCGGCGCCGGCTTCCTCGCGAACCTCGGCGTCGTCGGTGCGCTGGCGGAGAAGGACGGCGTCGTCCTCTCGGACGCGCTGAACCACGCGTCGATCGTCGACGGGGTGCGGCTCTCGGGGGCGGAGCGCGTCGTCTACCGGCACGGCGACCCCGAGCACGTCGACCGGGAGCTGCGGGCCCGCCCGGGGCGCCCGGCGCTCGTGGTCACCGACGGCGTCTTCTCCATGGACGGCGACGTCGCCCCGCTCGCCGAGCTCGTCGCGGTCTGCCGACGCCACGGCGCGCGCCTCGTCGTCGACGAGGCCCACGCGACGGGCTGCCTCGGCCCGCGCGGCGCCGGCTCCGTCGCCGCGGCCGGCCTGGAGGGCGAGGTCGACGCGGTCGTCGGCACGCTCGGCAAGGCGCTGGGCTCGTCCGGCGCGTACGTCGCCGCGCACCCCGACGTCGTCGAGTGGCTCGTCAACCGGGCGCGGCCGCTGATCTTCTCGACCGCCCCCGCGCCAGCCACGAGCGGCGCCGCGCTCGCCGCGCTCGACGTCCTGGCCGCGGAGCCCGGGCGGACCGCCCGCCTGCGCGCCCGCGCCGCGCTGGCCCGCGACACGCTGCGCGGCGCCGGGGTCGACCTGGCGGTGCCCGGGATCGATCCCGCGGCCGTCGACCCCGGCTCGCCGATCGTCCCCGTGGTCGTCGGCGGGGCGGAGGAGACGATGGCCGCCACCGCCGAGCTGCTCGAGGCCGGGATCCTGCTGCAGGGCATCCGGCCCCCGACGGTCGCGCCCGGCACCTGCCGCCTGCGGCTGACGGTGCAGGCCGACCACGACGAGGACGAGCTGCGGGCCGCGTGCCTGCGGGTCGCCGCCGCCGTCCGCGGGCGGGTGGCCCGGTGAGCGACGCGGCCGCGGGGCCCGCCGTGCCGCCCCTGCGGGGCGCGTTCGTGATCGCGACGGACACCGACGTCGGCAAGACGGTGCTGGCCGCCGCGATCTGCGCCCGGCTGCGCGCGGACGGCGAGCCCGTCGTCGCCCACAAGCCGGCCGTCACCGGGCTGGACGACCCCGCCCCCGAGGGCGGGCGCGACCACGAGCTGCTCGCCGCCTGCACGGGCCAGGCGCCGGAGGACGTGTGCCCGCGCACGTTCGGGCCCGCGGTCTCGCCGCACCTGGCCGCGGAGCTCGCCGCGGAGCGCCTCGTGCCCGCCGACCTCGTGGCGTCCGCCGCGCGGGCCGGCGTGGGCCGCACCCTCGTCGTCGAGGGCATCGGCGGGCTGCTCGTGCCGTTCGACCGGGCGGGCTACGACGTGCGGGCGCTCTGCTGCGACCTGGGGCTGCCGGTCGTGATCGCCGCCCGCCCCGGGCTCGGGACGATCAACCACGTGCGGCTGACGGTGGACGTCGCGCGCGCCGCCGGCCTCGACGTCCGGGCGATCGTGCTGACGCCGTGGACGGCGGGCGACGCCCTGGCCGACGACAACCGCCGCACCGTCGCGGCGCTGACGGACGTCCCGACTCACGTGCTGCCGCTCGCCGAGCTGACCCCGGAGGGTCTCGCCCTCGCGGCGGCCGAGCTCCCCGTGGCCTCGTGGATCGGGGAGGCGGCCGCGCCGGTGCGGCCGGCGCCCGCCCCGCCGGCCGACGCCTGATCCCGCCCGCCGGCCTCGTCCCCCGCCGCGGAGCGGGCGCGCGGCCCGCGGGCCGCCTGAGGAAACCGTGAGAGGGGGTCGCGGGCGCACCGCCCGGCCCCGTACGGTCCGTCCCGGCCCACCGCGACGGCGTCGTCCGTCACCGCCGTGCCGCGTGCACGCGCCGGTCGTGGGCCGCACGTCCCCCACGGAGGTCCCCAGTGCCCACGCCCGCAGCTCCCCCGATCGCGTCCCCCGCCCGTCGCCGCCGCTCCCGGCTCGTCGCCGTCGCCCTGGCCGGCGTCGCGGTCGCCGGCGGCACCGCCGCGGTCCTGCCGACCGCCGCGTCCGCCGCGGACCCGCGCGACCTGCAGCGCTACTACGGCATCTTCGACCGCGGCCCCGCGCTCATCCCGGGCCGCGACACGCCGTGGACGCCGCAGGGCCTCGCGTACTGGCCCGAGCAGAACGCCATGGTCATCTCGTACTACGACAGCACCGGCGCGCAGAAGAGCCGTCTGGCGATCGTCGACCGGACGACCGGGGCCCGGCGCAAGCTCCTCGTGATGCCCACGAAGGGCCACGTCGGCGGGCTCGCGATCACGGGCTCCTACCTCTGGGTCGCCAACAACGGCCGGCTCGTGCGCTTCTCGAAGGCGCAGCTCACGAGGAAGGCCGAGCTGAAGACCCTGAAGTCCAACGGGTCCTACCCGGCCCAGGCGTCGTCGTACCTGACGGCGACGGCCGACGCCCTGTGGGTCGGCCGGTTCTCCAAGGCCGCGACCGGGACCAGCAGCGTCTACCGCTACCCCCTCGACGCGGCGCAGCGGCCGAGCTCGTCGCCGTCGTCGACCGTCTCCACGCCCACGCGCGTGCAGGGCATGGCGTTCGGCGGCGGCAAGGTCGTGTGGAGCCGCTCCTACGGCCGCGACTCGCGCAGCCGCATCGACGTCGCGCCGACGAGCAACCCGACGCAGCCCTCGCGGATCATCATCGCCCCAAACATGTCGGAGGGCATCGTCAACGACGGGAGCCGGTTCCACGTCGTCTACGAGTCCGCGTCGAGCACGTACGCCGACGCGAGCTACCGCGTCAAGACGATCCACAGCGCGCCCGTCGCCACGCTGCTCGGGCCGTAGGACGGGGCCGGGCCACCGTCGGTCCGGGAGGCGGCGGGAGGGTGGTCCCGGTCTCGGCGCCCACGGCGGAGGACCCGGGACCAGGGGCCGTCGGGGCGCGTCGACCGGCGAGGGTGGTCTCGCTCTCGACGCCCACGGCGAAGGACCCGGGACCAGGGGCCGGCCGCCTACGCCGCCGCGCCCGCGACGACGGCCGCCGCGATCGCCGCCACGTCGTCCGCGTCGCACGCGTAGGGCGGCATCGCGTAGACGAGGTCCCGGAACGGCCGCAGCCACACGCCGCGCTCCAGGGCCGCGGCGGTGACGCGGGCGACGTCGACGGGCCGGTCGAGCTGGACGACGCCGATCGCGCCGAGCACCCGGACGTCCCGCACCCCGGGCAGCTCGCGGGCCGGCGCCAGGCCGCGGCGCAGGCCGTCCTCGATCCGCGCGACGTCCGTCGCCCAGTCCCGGGCGAGCAGCAGGTCGAGGCTCGCGCACGCGATCGACGCGGCGAGCGGGTTGCCCATGAACGTCGGGCCGTGCATCAGGACGCCGGCCTCGCCGCGCCCGATCTCCTCCGCCACCGCGTCCGTGCAGAGGACGGCGGCCATGGTCAGGTAGCCGCCGGTCAGCGCCTTGCCGACCGCCATGACGTCCGGCACGACGCCGGCGTGCTCGCACGCGAACAGCGCCCCGGTGCGCCCGAAGCCCGTCGCGATCTCGTCCACGACGAGCAGCAGGTCGTGCTCGTCGCAGATCTCCCGCAGGACGCGCAGGTAGCCCGGGTGGTGGAAGCGCATCCCGCCCGCGCCCTGCACGACCGGCTCGACGACGACGCCCGCCAGCTCGTGCGCGTGCGCGGCGGCGGTGTGCCACAGGTGGGCGACGTAGTCGGGGTCCAGGGACTCGTCCGAGAGCGACGCGAGGTCGCCGGCGGCCTGTCCAGCGCCCGGCCCCGGCCCGCGACGGGCCGGCCGGATCCCGGCCGCGGCCCCGTCCGGCACGTCCGGCCGCGCGCGGTCGTCCGCGAGGCTCGGTGCGCCCCACGCCGGCGGCGCGTCGCAGAAGACGTGCCGGGGCAGGACGTCCGCGAAGAGGTGGTGCATGCCGCCCTCGGGGTCGCAGACGGCCATCGCGCCGAAGGTGTCGCCGTGGTACCCGCCGCGCCACGTCATCAGGCGGTGGCGGCCGGGCCGCCCGGCGGAGCGCTCGCGCTGGAGGACGGTCTTGATCGCGACCTCCATCGCCACCGACCCCGAGTCGGCGAGGAACACGCGCCGCAGCGGGTCGGGCGTCAGGTCGACGAGCCGCGCGGCCAGGCGGACCGCCGGCTCGTGCGTCAGCCCGCCGAACATGACGTGGCTCTTGCGGCCGAGCTGCAGGGTCGCCGCGGCGTCGAGCTCGGGCACGCGGTAGCCGTGGATCGCCGCCCACCAGGACGACATCCCGTCGACGACCTCGCGCCCGTCCGCCAGCATCAGCCGCACGCCCTCCGCGCCGACGACGACGGGCAGCTCGGGCGCGTCGACCGGCGAGCTGTACGGGTGCCAGACGTGCTCGCGGTCCAGCCGGCCGACGGTCGCGGCGTCGAGCGGCGCCGGGTGCAGCGCGGCGGTGAGGTCGGCGGAGCGCTCGGGGGCCACGGCCCCATCTTCGCCGTCGGCGGACGACGGCGTCGGCGTCCGCTCAGGGCTTGACGTCGCGGTAGTCCGTGACGCGGTGCGTCCGGCCGCCGATCCGGGCGACGATGCGCACGCGGTACGGCCCGAGCGCCAGCCGCCGGATGCGCGCCGTGCGCAGGCCGGCGCGGCTCGACCGCAGGACGACGGCGCGCGCCCGGGTCCAGCGGTCGGGGCGGCGGCGGTCCTTCGAGCGCACGAGCCGGTCGATGCGGACGTCGACGCGCCCCGCGGCCGGGAACGTGAACCGCACGCTCGTGCGTCCGACCGTGACGACGCCGATCGCCGGCCGTCGCGGGACCTTCGGGGCGGGCGGGGCGGGTGGCCGCGGCGCGCCGGCGGCCGCCAGCGCCGCGGCCCAGGCCGCGAAGCCGGGGGGCGGCGGAGGCCCCTTGCCGACGAAGTGGCCGGTCATCGCCTGGTCCTCGTCCGAGAGGTACTCCCAGACGCCCCCGAGGTTGCGGTGGTCGTCGCGGCCGAACGCCTCCTCCCCCACGTTGCGCAGGCGCAGCGGCACGCGCGCGTCGAGGAGGCCCGCGGTGCTCGGCACCACGAGCGTCAGCAGGTACTCCGGCGCCCAGGCCGTGGAGTTCGGCTCGACCCGCAGCGTCCTCGTCTCCCCCGGCTCGAGCGGGCGGGGGACGCCGCACTCCGACACGCCGGGCCAGACGCACCGCGAGTCCGCGGCGATCGCCCCCTCGAGGCGGGGCTCGTCGATCCAGAGCAGGTCGTCGCCGGCGTTCGTCACGGGCACCTCGACCGCGAGCGCCATCGCCGACCCCGAGCCGGTCACCGTGATGAGGTCCCCGTCGGGGAGCTTGGGCAGGGGGAACGAGTAGACGCTGCGCGGCGTGCCGAGGCGCAGCTGCGGGCCGCGGACCGCATGGACGGAGCGGTACGGGTCCCGCGGGTAGCTGCCGACCTCGTCGCCCGCCCGCCCGGGGTCCGCCCCGTGGTGCCACGTGCCGAACTCGTCGACCGCCGGGCCCGGCAGGCGCAGGCGCAGCGACAGGTCGAGGTCGTCGAGGACGCCGCCGGCGGCGACGGCGGGGGTCAGCGACGCGGGACGGGAGGCCGAGACGTCGGGCCACCAGGTCGGCAGGCCCGTCGTGCTCTCCGCGCGGACGCGGTAGCGGCCGGCCGGAACCTCGATCTGCCAGCGACCCAGCTCGTCCGTCGAGGTCGAGAACCAGTCGGCGTCCCGTCCGGTCGCCGCGTCGATCCGGGTGACGGACACCCAGGCGTCGCGGGTCGTTCCTCCGCGCACGGACACGCGGCCGCGGAGGGTCGCGTCCCGCCGACGCAGGACCAGGTCGACGGTGACGGGGCCGTGCGGCGAGGCCGCCAGCCGGGTCGCGACGTCCTCGTCGCTCGCGACGGCGAAGCCGTCCGCCCAACCCAGGAGGTGGCCCACCGAGACGTCGTCCGACGGGGTCGCGACGCCGGTGAGCCGGTAGCGGCCATCAGCGTCGGTCGTGGTGGCGTGGCGGCGTGGCGTCCACCAGCCCGACCCGTCGAGCGGTCGACGGCTCGCGGAGAGCTCGACGGTCGCGCCGGCGACGGGTCGCCCGTCGACGTCGCGCACGGCGCCTTGGACGATGCCGGGCCCCGTGGGCCCCTCGCCCACGTCGGCCGCGGCGGACGACGGACGGACGCCGGCCATCGCCGACAGCGCGCAGAGGACGGCGAGGAGGATCGCGACCAGGGCGACCGGACGGTGCGGGACGGGACGGGACACGCCCACAGGCGATCGGCCGGGGACGCGCCGGCCCCGAGCGCCGGGCACGGCCGCGGACGTCCGTCCGATCGCTGGTCGCGGGTCGCGGCGGCCGGGGCGCACCGCCGACGGGCCCGGCCCCGCACTCAGATCCCGAGCCGCAGCGCCTCGAGGCCGCGCAGGGTCATCGTGCCGCGGTGGCGGGGCTCGTCGTCGAGGATCCGCAGGTCGGGGAAGCGGCGGACGAGCGCGGGCAGGACGACCTCGCCCTCCATGCGGGCCAGGGCGTTGCCGAGGCAGAAGTGCGGGCCGCCGCCGAAGCTCAGGTGCCCGCGGTCGCCGCGACCGAGGTCCAGGACGTCGGGGTGCTCGAACCGCGCGGGGTCGTGGTTCGCCGCGCCGAGCAGGAGCATCACCCGCGCGCCCTTCGGGATCGTGCGGCCGCCGAGCTCGACCGCCTCGCGGGTGAACCGGATGACGAGCTGCACCGGGCTGTCGTACCGCAGCAGCTCCTCGACGGCGCTCGGCGTCAGGTCCGGCTCGTCCCGCAGGCGGGCGAGCTGCTCCGGGTGGCGCAGCAGCGCGAGGGTGCCGTTGCCGATGAGGTTCATCGTCGTCTCGTGGCCCGCGATCAGCAGCAGGATGAGGTTCGACACGAGTTCGTCCGGGCTGAGGCGGTCGCCCTCCTCCTCGGCCTGCACGAGCGCGGTGACGAGGTCCCCCTGCGGATCCTTCGCGCGCTGCTCAGCCAGGTCGAGGAAGAAGCGGATGAACTCCTCCTGCGCGGCCTCCGCCCGGGTCGCGCGCTCCGGCGTCATCCCCAGGTCGAACGCGAGCGCGAGGTCCGACGCCCAGCCGCGGAAGCGCTCGCGCTCCATCGCCGGCACGCCGAGCAGCTCCGCTATGACCACGACCGGCAGCGGCCAGGCGAGGTCGGCCATCAGCTCGAGCTCCCCGCCGCGCTCCTCGGCGGCGTCCAGCAGGCCCTCGCAGACCTCCGCCGTGCGGGCGCGCATCCCCTCGATCATCCGCGGCGTGAACGCGCGCTGGACGAGGCTGCGCAGCCGCGTGTGGTCCGGCGGGTCGCGGAAGAGCATGAGGCGCTCCATCAGCGCCTGCACCGGCGTGTCCCGGCCGACCGCCACCATCGTCTCCTCGTAGTCCGACATCGTCCGGAACTCCGCGGAGAACCGCGGGTCGCGCAGCGCGGAGCGGCACGCGTCGTAGGACGAGACGAGCCACAGCCCGAAGCCGGTGTCGTGGACCGGATCCTCCGTCAGGAGCCGGCGGTAGAGCGGGAACGGATCGGCCCGCACCTCCGGCGTGAAGAGGAGCGTCGCGGGGCCGGGGGCCGGATCCATCCCGCGATGCTACCGCCGGTAGGGGATGGGCGCGAGGGGGCGCAGGAACCGCCGCGGACGGGTCGTGACGCTCTCCCCCCGGCGCCTCGTGGACCACTGGTCCATGACGCGGGAGCCGGACCCGGCGGACGTCGTCGAGACGCCGGCGCGGCGGCCGGCGGGCACGCCCGCCGGCTGAGGCCCGCCGAGCCGCCCCGTCGCCGGGCCCGGGACGACGACGGGGGCCGCGCCCACGACGGACGCGACCCCGCGACGGCACCCCGGGCCGTCCCGTGTCCGGGGCGACCGCCCCGACTCAGGCCGCGATCGGGACCCCGGCGACCTCGAGCGTGATCTCCTCGTCGCCGGCCCCGACGTGCACCGTGTCCCCGGGCTTGATCTCGCCCTTGAGGATCGCGAGCGCCAGCCGGTCGGTCAGGTGCTTCTGGATCGCCCGCTTCAGCGGCCGGGCGCCGTACGTCGGGTCGTAGCCGAGATTGCCGATCAGCTCGGCCGCCTCGTCCGTCAGCTCGACGGTGACGTCCCGCTCCGCGGCGCGCTTCACGACGCGCTGCGTCTGCAGGGCGACGATCGGCGCCAGGTGCGTGCGGTCGAGCGAGTGGAACTCGACGATGTCGTCCAGCCGGTTGATGAACTCGGGGCGGAAGTGCGCCTCCGCGCCCGTCCGGCCGCCCGGGATGTTCGACGTGAGGATCAGCACCGTGTTGGTGAAGTCCACCGTGCGGCCGTGGCCGTCCGTCAGCCGCCCGTCGTCCAGGAGCTGGAGCAGGATGTTGAAGACGTCGGGATGGGCCTTCTCGACCTCGTCCAGCAGCACCACGGAGTACGGCTTGCGGCGCACGGCCTCGGTCAGCTGCCCGCCCTCGTCGTAGCCCACGTAGCCCGGGGGCGCACCGACGAGGCGCGACACCGCGTGCTTCTCCATGTACTCCGACATGTCGATGCGGATCATCGCGTCGACCGAGTCGAACAGGAACTCGGCCAGCGCGCGCGCCAGCTCCGTCTTGCCGACGCCCGTCGGGCCGAGGAACAGGAACGAGCCGATCGGCCGGTCGGGGTCGCCCAGGCCGGAGCGGCTGCGCCGGATCGCCGCGGACACCGCGTCGATCGCCTCGTCCTGCCCGATCACCCGGTCGTGCAGGCGGTCCTCCATGTGGACGAGCTTGTCGATCTCGCCCTCCATGAGGCGCGCCACCGGGATGCCGGTCCAGGTGCCGACGACCTCGGCGATGTGCTCCGCCGTCACGCGGTTCTCGAGGAACCGGAACTCGCCCGCGTCGACCTCGACGGCCTTCGCCTCGAGCTCCAGGATCCTGCGCTCGAGCGCCGGGATCTCGCCGTAGGTCAGCTCGCCGGCGCGCTGCAGGTCGCC
>CAFBMK010000128.1_pt1 | contig 10200 bp, 9 predicted proteins | sample 7268691 | NCBI WGS metagenome assembly CAFBMK01 (sample SAMEA6814062, study PRJEB35770) | freshwater metagenome | biome: Freshwater; feature: Freshwater reservoir; material: water | place: Czech Republic | collected 2017-05-23 | depth 30m m
CGGTCGAGTTGGGGACGCCGATGACGACGAGGCCGTAGCGGTCGGTGGCGGGGATCTGGCAGACCCGGGGGCCCTGGCCGACGGGGATCGAGCCGACGGGACAGATACCGTCACCACCGGTGTTCGGATCGTCGGGGTTCTGCGCCGGCGGGTTGCACGCGTTGCCGCGCTGGGCGATCTTCGTCTCACCGACGGTCAGATCGATCACCCCACCGGGCGACCCGGCGCCGGAGAGGACCTGGATCCGCAGCGGCGTGACGGTCACGCCGTCGGCGGTCTTGGTGACCTGGTTCAGGGCGGTGATCTTCGCGACGGCCGACAGGCCGGTCTGGTCCAGCAGGTTCTGGATGCCCTGCAGGAGCCCGTCGAGGGTGATCGGCACGCCGAGCAGCCGGATGTTGGTGATCTGCGACGTGCCGGTGAACTCGGCCTTGCCGTTGACGCACCGCCCCGTCGCGGACGCCTGGACCGCCCCGACCTGCAACAGCTGCGACGGCGTCGCGCCGAGCCGGACGTCGAGGTCGGTGATCTCCGTCGACGCGGTCGCGGTCTGCGCGGCCGACGAGCCGAGCTCGGGGGTGATCGTCGTCTTGACCTTCGCGGCGGTCGTGCCGATCAGGCCCTGCAGGCCGGCGGAGTTGGTGAGGTCACCGGCGCCCTGCTCGTCGTTGGTGCACAGCGCCTTGTCGAACGTGGGGCCCGGCACGGAGCCCTTGATGCCGTTGGCCACGAGCGGCTCGACGTAGGGCTGGTCGGTGATCGACAGCGCCAGCGCGCTGGCGCGGCACTGGAAGCTCGGCGCTTCCGCGGCGGACGCGCCTGACGCGAACACGAGGGAGGTGCCCAACGACACCACCAGCGCGAACGCCAAGGCCAAGAACGACGGGACGGATCTGACGTGATTCATGTGTGGTCTCTCCTCGTCCGGGCCCGGTCCGCGCGGATTCACGGGTGGGGCACCGATCGGTGGATCGCCCCATCGTACGCTCGTGCTAGGACGTTGGTCCACTTTGCATCCGATCCGACGAACGGAGCGTTGGGGGCCGAAACGGCGTTCACCGTCGTGGCGGGCGTCTGCGGCGCCTCGGCTCGACTGTGAGAGTTCTCTGAGGGACGGCCCCGCGGGAGCGCCCCGGGTGGCATGGCCCGGAACGGCCGGACGAGGGCGCGCACGTCCTCGGCGCCGCGGCGGGACGGGACGCCTGCGCGCACGTCGTGGGCACCCCGGCGGGGCGGGACGCGTGCGCGCACGTCGTGGGCACCCCGGCGGGGCGGCGGTGCGACGACCGCCCGCCCCGTCCCGCCTCGGAGGGCGGGAGCGGGTGGGTGTCGGAGAGGACCGGCCCGGAGGCCGGAACGGGACCATGGGGCCCCGGGATGCGGCGCGCGTTCGTGCGCGCCGCGGGTGGCGCCCGCAGGCGCCGGGTGGCGTCCGCCGAGGCGGACGCCGGGCCGGCTAGGAGCGGCCCGACAGCTCGACGATCAGGTGCTCCGTGATCGGCACCTGGATCTCGTGACGGTCCGGCAGGCGCAGGACGCGGCCCGAGAGGCCGTCGTGGTCGGCCTCGAGCCAGGCCGGGACGATCGCGATGAGCTCGGTGGACTCCGTGGCGATCTGGCGGACGGGGCTGCCGTCCTTGATCGTCACGACGTCGCCCGGGGACAGGCGCGCGGAGGCGACCGTGTGGCGGACGCCGTTGACCAGGACGTGGCCGTGGGACACGAACTGGCGGGCCTGGGCACGCGTGGACGCGAAGCCGAGGCGGACGATGATGTTGTCGACGCGCGACTCCAGGAGCTGGAGCATGCGCTCACCCGTGACGGTGTTCTCGGCGTTCCGCTTGCTGGCCTCGTTCATGAGGTTGCGGAACTGCTTCTCACGGATGCCGTAGTAGCGCTTGGCGCGCTGCTTCTCGCGCAGCTGCTGCGCGTAGACGGACGTCTTGACGCGCCGGCCACCGCCGTGCTGGCCCGGGGGCAGTGCGCCACGGCGCTCGAGAGCACCCTTGCCTGCGAGGCGACGAGCGCCCTTGAGTTCGAGATCGACGCCCTCGCGCCTCGAGAGCCGCTCGACCGGCCCGGTGTAACGACCCATTGGGCCTCCTGTGGTCCTGCTCCGACGAAACGACGACACAGGGTAGCCAGGTCGGTGCCCCTCGCGTCGTCCGGCATGCGAAGATCCGCCGTCGCGCCGGGAAGGATCTTCCCACGACGCGCGGAAATCCCCCGGAACGGATGGGCCGCGTGGCGTCAGGTGCGCCCCGTCGTCCGTCCCCCCACGTCATGAGCGACACCTCCACCGACGAGCACCAGCAGCCCCGCCAGGGGGAGGAGCCCGACCTCGTCGGGCACGAGGACGGGTTCGTCGACGAGGACGCGCCCGTCGAGCCGCCCGTCATCGGGTGCCCCCGCTGCGAGGCCCGCGTCGTCATGGGCTCGCGGTACTGCCCGAGCTGCGGCGTGCCGCTCGTCCGCTCGGGCGAGCAGGCCGCCACCGCGCTCTCGCGCACGCGCCGGCGGGCCCCGTGGATCGTCCGCCTCGCGGTGCCGCTGCTCTTCCTCTGCGTGGTCTTCGCGGTCTGGTACGTGGCCAACACGGACCCGATCGAGGACGAGAAGGACGACCTGCAGCAGCGGGTCACCCGCGTCGTCGCCGACCACCGCACGCTGTCGGACCGGCTCGAGGAGCTCGAGGCCGACACGGACCCCGACGCCGCGCTCGGCGCCGCCCGCGCGGCCCTGGCGACGCTCCAGGACGTCCAGGACGAGACGGAGGGCGTCGACTCCGGGACCACGGGCCGCACGACCCGCGTCCGGCGTGCGCTCGCCACGGACCGCCTCTACCTCAACGCCGTCGTGCGCGTCCTCCGGGACCCGCGGTCGCCGCTCGTCGACCAGCTCGGCCGCCGCTCGGCCCGCGCCGTCGCCGCCCTGCGGTCCATCGACGACATCGCGCCGACCCGCGACGCCATCCGCGGCACGGCCGTCCTCGGGCGGGCCGTCCGCGCGCGGGCGAAGAACCCGTCCGGCGGGTCGGGCACGACGACGTCGGAGTCCGCCACCGCCGCCCGTCGCCCGCCCTTCGTCAGTGCGGTCGAGCGCGTCGTGCGCACGGGGAGCGCGGCGCGGCCCGAGCTGACCCGTGGCTTCGCGCTCCTGCGCGCCGCCCGGGACGGCATCTCGACGTGGGACGGCGCCGGCGCCCGGCCGGCGTCCGCGGACGCCGCGGTGGCCGAGGCCGAGCGCCTGTTCGCCGACGTCGCCCGCGCCCGCACCCGCGCGGCGGGCCAGGCCCGCGACGTGACCGCCCGCCAGGAGAACCAGCAGGCGATCCGCACGAAGCTCGCCGCCGCCTACGAGGCCGGCGGCGCGACGGCGACGAAGCTCGAGGGCTGCATCGGCTCCTTCCAGAACACGGGCGCCCAGAGCGTCGCGCGTCAGTGCCTCGACGGCGTCCGGCCGCAGTCGGCCACGGAGGCGCAGCGGACCCGGGACTTCGTGCAGTCCTACCGCTCCGCCCGCGTGGCCGCCGGCCTCGGCGCCACCCCGGTCCTCTAGGTCGCAGGGCGCCGGCCTCGGCGCCACCCCGGTCCTCCGGGTCGCAGGCCGCGGGCCGCGCCCGCGCCGCTCAGGGCTGCCGGCGCGGGTCGCCGGCCTCGGCCGGCGCGAGGGCCGCGCGCACCAGGGCGCGCACGGACGCACGCACCTGGTCCGTCCGGACCGGGAAGAACCACGGCATGCCGTCGGGCAGCTCGCGGACCGCGTTGCCCACGCGGGCGAGGTGCGCGAGGCCGAGGATCTGCACGTACATCGCGTTGGCGGTGTAGTCCGGGTCGGCGACGGGGAACTCGCCCGCGGCGTCGCCCTCGTCCAGGAGCTCGATCGGGCGGTGCAGCGCCGAGGCGACGGCGCGGCCCATCTGGAGCATCGCCCCCTCGCTGACCCGCTCGAGGAGCTCGGTCCCCGGCTGGCGCAGCATGCTCATGGCCGACTCGACGAACGCCGGGTACTCCAGGCAGAACTCGAGGAACGTCTCGGCGAAGGCGGTCAGGCGGTCCGTGGCGGACCCGTCGTCGGGCAGCGCCGCGACCTGGTCGAGGAAGTCGTCGACGTAGGAGACGATGACGAGGGCGAAGAGCTCGTCCTTGCCGCTGAAGTGGCGGTAGATCAGGGCCTTGTTCAGCCCCGCCTCGCGGGCGACGTCGTCGATCTGCACGTCCTGCGCGCCGCGCTCGTCCAGCAGGCGCCGGGTGGCCTCGAGGATGCCCCGCTCGCGGTCGCGCCGCCGGGCGGCGGCACCGGCCCGCCGGTCCGGGGTTGAGGGGCTGCGGAGGGTCATCGCCAGCGATCCTACCCGCGGTTGCATCGTCTGTAAACCGTGGTTACACTCCGGGTACGGGGTCGCGTCGCGCGTCCTCACCCACCCTCCGCTTCCCTCGAGGACCGACTGCATGAGCACCACCTCCGACTTCATGACCATCGCCGGCGAGCTTGCGCAGGAGCGCATGAAGCCGGAGTGGCAGACCTTCTCCCTCGAGCTCAACGAGGAGCAGCAGACGCTGCGCGACTGGGTCCGCGAGTTCTCCGTCAACACGATCCGCCCGGCCGGCGAGGAGTGGGACGAGCGCGAGGAGTTCCCGTGGCCCATCGTCAAGGAGGCCGCCGAGATCGGCCTGTACGGCCTCGAGTCGACGATGTCGATGTTCCTCGACCCGACGGGCCAGCTCACCCCGATCTTCCTCGAGGAGATCTTCTGGGGCGACGCCGGCATCGGCATGGCGCTCCAGGGCACCGGCCTCGCCGTCTCCGCCATCTTCGGCCAGGGCACGCAGGAGCAGATCGCCGAGTGGCTGCCGCGCTGCTACGGCACCGCCTCCGAGCCCGTCGTCGCCGCGTTCTGCTCCTCCGAGCCCAACGCCGGCTCCGACGTCTCGAACGTCCGCACGACGGCCAAGTACGACGAGGCCACGGACGAGTGGGTCCTGAACGGCCAGAAGTCGTGGGCCACGAACGGCGGCATCGCCGACGTCCACGTCGTCATCGCCACGGTCGACCCGACGCTCGGCTCCCGCGGCCACGCCGCCTTCATCGTCCCGATGAGCGAGGCCAAGGGCATCTCGCAGGGCGCCAAGGTCAAGAAGCACGGCATCCGCGCGTCCCACACGGCCGACGTCAACCTCGACGACTGCCGCGTCCCGAACGCCTACCTGCTCGGTGGCAAGGACAAGCTCGACGCCCGCATCGCCAAGGCGCGCGAGGGCAAGCGCTCCAAGGGCAACGCCTCCATGGCGACGTTCGAGGCCTCCCGTCCGGCCGTCGGCGCGATGGCCATCGGCGTCGCCCGCGCCGCCTACGACTACGCGCTCGACTACGCCAAGGAGCGCGAGCAGTTCGGTCGCAAGATCATCGAGAACCAGGCCATCGCGTTCAAGCTCGCGAACATGAAGACCGAGCTGGACGCCTCCCGCCTGCTCGTGCAGCGCGCGGCCTGGCTCGGCGGCGCGACGCTCCGCGGCCAGAAGGCCGAGTTCCCGAACGCCGAGGGCTCCATGGCCAAGTACAAGGCCTCCGAGATGGGCGTCCGCGTCACGGAGGAGGCCATCCAGATCCTGGGCGGCAACGGCTACACGCGCGAGTACCCGGTGGAGCGCTTCCACCGCGACTCGAAGATCATGACGATCTTCGAGGGCACCTCCGAGATCCAGCAGCTCGTCATCGCCCGCACGATCTCGGGCGTCCGCGTCCCGTAGTCGCCCGCCCGTGAGGCGGCGCTGACGCCTCGCATCTCGCGCCGGGCGGCGCTCGGCAGTACGCGCCGCGTACCGCTCTCGCGCCGCCCGCCACGACCTGCTCGGTCGTCCCACCTCACGGACGACCGACGGCGCCGTCCGGGAGCAGAACGACGAAGGGCCGGGAGCAGCGCTCCCGGCCCTTCGCCGTTCCTGCGGGTCGGCCGCCCCCGTGGGGCGGCCGACCGATCAGGAGCTGGCGCCCGACCCGAAGGACTTGCAGGACGGGGCCTTGTCGCCCAGCTCCTTCGGCAGGTCCTTCGTGTTGCCGAGGTCGATCTTCTCGAACTTGGAGCCGAGCGACGCGAAGTCGTTGATCGACTTGATCTTGGCGACCTCGGCCTTGGCCTCCTCGATGCCCTTCTCGGCGTCGTCCGCGCCGTCCTTCACCGAGTCCTGGAAGTCCTTGTACTTCTCGGGCGCGTCGGCGTCCGCGAGCGTCTGGATCGACTCGCCGAAGGTCGTGAAGAGCTTCGTCGCGCCGTCCTTCAGCGTCGAGACGGCCTTGTTCGGGTCGCTCGCCGCGGTCGAGGCGAGGCTGCCGGCGGACTTCTGGAAGTCGTTCGTCGCGGTGACGATGTTCTTGCAGGCGCCCTCGTAGGTCTTGACGTAGTCCTCCTCGTTGCCGCCGCCCCCACCGCCGCAGCCGGCGACCGCGAGGCCGGCGGTGGTGATGAGGGTCGGCACGAGCAGGCGCTTGCGGCTGGTGAGCATGGCGGGACCGTAACGGTCGCGCGTGCGTCGTGCGACCTCAGGCACACGTCGGTGGCCCCGATCGGCGGCGCCATCTACGCTGAGGAGGTGCCCGGCGTAGCGCCACCCGTGCCCGGACTGCCCGATGCGCGGTCCGGCTCCGACGTCCCGCTCTCGACCCTCACGACGCTCGGGATCGGCGGCCGCGCCGACCGCGTGGTCGTGGCGGAGGACGAGGCCGCGCTGGTCGCCGCGGTGACCGCGGTCGACCGCGCCGACCGGCCGCTCCTCGTGCTGGGCGGCGGCAGCAACGTCGTCGTCGCGGACGACCCGCTGCCGGGCGACGTCGTCGTCGTCCGCACCCGGGGGACGCGCGACGCCGAGGACGCCGGAGGCCCCGGCGGCGCCCCGCGGGTCCTGCGCACGGTCGCCGCGGGCGAGCCGTGGGACGTCGTCGTCGCCGACGCCGTCGCCGACGGCCTCGCGGGCCTCGAGTGCCTCTCGGGGATCCCGGGCGCCACGGGGGCGACGCCGATCCAGAACGTCGGGGCGTACGGGCAGGAGGTCGCCGACACCATCGTCGCCGTGCGCGTCCTGGACCGCCGCACGGGGGAGGTCGCGACGCTGCCGGCCGAGGCCCTCGGCTTCGCGTACCGCGACAGCGTGCTGAAGGGCCGTGACGACCGCGTCGTCCTCGACGTCACGTTCGCCCTGGAGCGCTCGGGGCTCGGGGCGCCCGTCCGCTACGGCGAGCTGGCGCGCACCGTCGGCGCCTCCGCGGGCGAGCGGGTCCCCGCCGCCGAGCTGCGCGACGCGGTCCTCGCGCTGCGGCGCGGCAAGGGAATGGTGCTCGACCCGGCGGACCCCGACACGCGCTCCGCGGGCTCGTTCTTCACGAACCCGATCCTCGCCCAGGACGACTTCGCGGCCTTCCGGGCGCGGGTCGCCGAGCGCCTCGGCGCCGACGTGGAGCCGCCGGAGTACGAGGCCGGGCCCGGGCTGCGCAAGACGTCGGCGGCGTGGCTCATCGACCGCGCGGGCTTCGGGAAGGGCCACGCCCGCGAAGGCGCCGCGATCTCGTCGAAGCACACCCTCGCGCTGACGAGCCGCGGCGGCGACGCGGCGGACCTGCTGGCGCTGGCCCGCGAGGTCGCCGACGGCGTCCACGCGGCGTTCGGCGTCGCGCTGCACCCCGAGCCCGTGCTCGTGGGCACGCGGTGGTGAACGGCGCGGGCCGCGGTCGCCGGGCCTAGAAGACGTTGCAGGCCGCGGCCTGCTTCTTCAGGTCCGCGGGGATCGCGGGGAAGACGTTCTTCGGGTCGATCCGGCCGATGACCTGCTGGGTGGCGGCGACGTCGCCCTTCGACAGCGGCGTCCGCAGGTCGCGCAGCACCTTGATCGTGGCCGGCGCGGAGTCGGACACCTTCGTCTGGAAGGCCTGCAGGTCCGACGGGGCCTCCAGGCCCTTCACGCGGTCCAGCGCCGCGGCCATGGAGTCGGCGAACGCCGAGACGGGCGTCGCGAACGCCTTGGCGAGCTCGGCCTGGCTCGGCGACGTCAGCGTCTTCTGCAGGGCTGCGCCGTCCGTCTGGAGCTTCGTCTGCGCGTTCGACAGCGACGTGCAGACCTCGTTCCACGTCGACGCGTAGGCGTCGTCGCCCCCGGAGCCGCCGCCGTCGTCCGAGCCACCGCCGCAGCCGGCCGCGCCGAGCGCCAGGGCGGCGGCGGCCAGGACGGCGGCCGGACGGTGCAGCGTCGTGCGGGAGACCATGGCGGGCACGATACGCGACCCCGCCCGGCCGTCGCTCAGGCCCCGGAGGACGCCGTGCACGCCGGGGTGCGGCGGCGCAGGGCCTCCGGCGCGGGGGTCGCCGTCGCCACCCCGGCGTCGAAGGCGGTCAGCCCCGACGCGTCGCCGGCGCGGGCCCGCCCGCGCGCCACCGCGGTGCGGTCCGCGGCGCGGCGCAGCGACACCGCGGCGTCCCGGTGGTACGCCCGCCACTCCGGCGGCGGCGCCGTGGCGGCGAGCCGGAGGAGCCGGCGGCCCGTGCGGCCGAGGTACGGCTCGACGACGCGCCGGGTCAGCGTCCGTCGCGTGGACGCCGACGGGTCGCGGTCGCCGAGGCGGGCCCGGAGGAGGGCGGTCGTGCCGCGTGCGTCGGCGTCCAGGGCGCGGCAGGTGGCGTCCCAGGCGCGGGCGTACGCGAGCGCCGCGGGCCCGGTGCCCGGCGCGGGGCGGTCGTCGCCGTCGGCACCGCCGAGCACGACGGCGAGGACCACCGCGACGGCGAGGACGGCCGCGAGGGTCCCGGCGAGCAGCGCGCGCCGGCGGGTCATCGCAGGACGGTGCACTCCGGCGTGCGGTCGCGCAGGCCGGCGGGCGCGCGCACGGACGACGGGCCGATGCTGCCGACGGCCAGGAGCGGGAGGGCGTCCGGGTCGCCGGCGCGCAGGCGGGCGACGCCCCGGTCGACGGTGCGCAGCCGCAGGGTGAGCTGCTGCACCTCGCGGCCGTGCCATGCCGCCCAGCGCTCCGGCGGGGTCAGCGCGCGGACCTCGCCCGCGACGGCGGCGAGGTCCCGGCGCAGCTCGACGGCCGGCTCGAGGAGGTCGCCGCGGACGGCCGCGGGCGAGGGTCCGCGGACCGCCTGGGCGTCGCCGGCGTCCGGCGAGTCGGTCGCGGCGCTCGAGACGGCGGTGCGGAACGCGGAGACGGCGTCGCCGACGTCGCTGCAGGCGTCGTCCCACCCGTCGACGTAGGTCGTCTCCGCGTCGGAGCCGCAGGCGGCGAGCCCGCCGCCGCACGCGAGCACGGCCAGCACGACGCCGATCCGGCGGCGCGACGGGCGGGAGGGGCGTCCGGGCATCCCCGGCATCGTAGGGACGCCGGTCACGAGGCGCAGGCCGTGGCGCGGGCGCGCAGCGCGGAGGGGACCGCGGAACCCAGCGGCGGGGAGCCGAGGCCCTGGACCTTGCGCACGACGGTCGCCCCGGCGCTCTGGCTGCCGCTCGCCAGGCCGCTCCGGCTCGCCGAGATCGCGGAGGTCACGCCGGAGACCCACGCCAGCGTGCGCCGGTGGTAGCCGCCGACGCTGCTCGGGACGGGCGCGGCGCGCAGCCCGGTCGCGGCCGAGGTGATCGCGGAGCCGTACCGGATGATCGCCTGACCGACGGCGCGCGTGTTCGTCCCGGCGGCGCCGATGTCGGTCGTCAGCGCGCGGGTGGCGCCCTTGAAGCCGGTGCAGAAGCGGTTGGCGTCCACGGCGTAGGCCGTGAGCGAGCTCGGCGACCCGCCGTCCCCGTCGCCACCGCTGTCGCCTGGCGCCGACGCCGCCCCGCCGTCCGTGCCGGCCGCGTCGGCGCCGTCCGTCGTGCCGGAGGCGGTCGCGCCGCCGGACGTCGTGCCCGTGGTGGTGGTCGCCGTCGGCGTCGTCGTGCCGGGGGCCTCGGCCGGCGTGGTCACCGGCGCGGGGGCGAGGGCGACCGTGGCCTCGCCGTCCGTCGCGGCGATCGGCTCGCCGTACCCGGCGCCGCCGCAGCCGGCGAGCGCGAGGGCGAGCGCCGCGGCGAGGGCCGGGAGCGCGCGTCGGGGAGGCCGCTGCATCCGTCGAACGGTATCGGGGGTCCGCCGGCGCGCGCGCAGGGACGGGCGGCCCGCGGTCCGGCGGGCGCGCCGCCCGACCTGGCCGCCCGGGCGGGACGTCCGTCCGTGGCGCGC
>CAFBMK010000129.1_pt1 | contig 10199 bp, 7 predicted proteins | sample 7268691 | NCBI WGS metagenome assembly CAFBMK01 (sample SAMEA6814062, study PRJEB35770) | freshwater metagenome | biome: Freshwater; feature: Freshwater reservoir; material: water | place: Czech Republic | collected 2017-05-23 | depth 30m m
GGAGGCGCGGGCGGCCCGCCGCGCGCTCGCCACCGCCCGTCGTCGCGCGACGACGGCCCGCCGCGCCGCGACCCGCGCCCGCACCACCGCCCGCCGCACCGCCGCCCGGCCGTGCGCGAAGGACCACGCGCAGCCCATCGGCGGCTGGGCGAACTTCGCCAACCACGGCACGGTGGTGAAGTCCGAGTTCGGGCTCTACAGCGCGGACCACGGCGGCGCCGCGACCCGGCAGTTCGAGGAGCGGGTGCGTGCCGAGGCGGACGTCCCGGCGACCCAGCCGGTCATCGCGGTCTACGGCAGCGCGGACCAGGGCGACCAGTCCGCAGGTCTCGAGCACAGCGGCCCCGCCGGGGCGGACCTCGTCGGCCGGACGGAGGGCGACGCGTTCTTCCGCGCCTGGAAGGACGCCGGCGCCCGGATGACCGCCACGCCGAGCTTCGGCGTCGAGTGGACCCGCTTCTGCTTCTGCGGACGCCAGGCCAGCGACGGCGGCCGCGTCGACACGCAGGGCCGCATCGGCGCCCCGTTCCTGACGGGCTCCGAGGAGGGCCGCGGGCCGCTGTTCGACATCCTCGGCAAGGACATCGAGGGTCTGCGGCTGCCCGCGCTGGACCCGGTCCAGGGCGGCAAGGTCGTCGTCCCGATCGGCGAGTGGTCGGAGTTCTGGCCGATGGTCCTGGCTCGGATCGGCGACGGCGCGATCGTCACGATGCCCGGCGAGCCGACGATCGGGATCGGCGAGCGCACGCGCGCCGCCGTCCTGGCCCGCGCCCGCAAGGCCGGCGTGCAGCGCGTGACGATCGCCGGGCTGTCGAACGACTACCTGAACTACATCACCACCCCGGAGGAGTACGACCTCCAGCAGTACGAGGGCGCCTCGACGGTCTTCGGCCGCCACTCCGGCACCTTCCTCACCGACCGCGCGGTCGACCTGGCGACGGCGCTGGCGGGCGACCCGATCACCCTGGACGTCAAGCCCTACGACGCCTCGAACGGCGTGCGCGCGAACGGCCCGGCCTACCCGGCCGGTGCGGCGGCCGGACGCGTCCTCCAGCAGCCAGAGGACGTGGAGCGGCTCGGGCTGGTCGACGTGGCGTGGCAGGGGGCGCCCTCCGGCGGCGACAAGCCGGTCGACACCGCGTTCATCACGGTCGAGCGCCAGGAGGGCGCCGGCTGGGTGGCGGCGGACAACGACCTCGGCCAGGCGATCGCCTGGCGGGTCGACGACGCGGGGCGCTACACCGCCACCTGGAACCCCGCCGAGACGACTCCGACGGGTGCCTACCGCTTCGTCGTCACGGCCCCGCGCTACCGGCTCACGTCGGGCGCGTTCACCGTCCGGCCGAGCGACGCGCTCGAGGTCCGCAGGCGGACCGCCACGGCCGGGAGGGCCCGGGTCGAGGTCGGCTTCCCCGTCCCGCGGACGAACGTCGACCTGATCGCCCGGCCGACCCTGCTGGGGCGCGGCACCGTCGACTTCCGCGTCGGCGTCCGGACCGTGACCGCGCCGATCGGTACGGACGGCGTCGCCGAGGTCGCGGTCCCCGCGGGCGCGACGGTCACCGTCCCCGCCGGGGCGGCGAAGGACCCCGACGGCAACACGAACGCGACGGCCGTCGCGGTGACCGGGGCGGGCTCGTGAGACGCGCGGTCCTGGCGCTCCTGGCCGCCGGCGCGCTGGCGGGGGCCGGCGCCGCACCCGCCTCGGCGGCCCCGGGCGACACCTCCGTCTTCGCCACGATCGGCCCGCCCGGCTACCCCGCCCACGCGTACGTCCACCCCGACGGGCGCGTCTACGAGGGCACGTACGTCAACCACGGCGCGCCCGGCGTGCCCTCGAAGGTCTTCGAGTTCTCCGCGGCGGGCGGCACCCCCGTGCGGGCGTGGACGGTCCCCGGCCAGGACACCTCCGCCGGCGAGCAGGGCGTCCAGGTGACCACGAGCGACGCCCGCGGACGACTGGTCCTGCTCGACAAGGCGCCGGCCCGGGCGCTGCTCCTGGACCGCGACACCGGGACGTTCTCGCCGTACGCGACGTTCCCGGATCTCAGATCGTGCACGACGGTCGCCTACCACGTCGACTGCGAGCCCGGCGGCGGCGACGAGCTGCCCATGCCGAACTACGGGCTCTGGCTGCCGGACGGCTCCCTGCTCGTCACGGACTACCAGCAGGACGTCGTCTGGCGGGTGCCGCCGGGCGGCGGGAAGGCCGGGGTGTGGCTCGGCCTCGAGCGCTTCCGGGCCGCGGAGTTCGGCCTGGCCGGCATCGAGCTCTCCGCCGACCGCCGGTCGGTCCTCCTCATGCAGTCCTCGAGCCTCGGGGCGGACGGGCTCGACATGCTGCAGGGCAGGCTGCTCTCCGTCCCGCTCCTGGACGGCCAGCTCCCCGGCACCGTGCGGACGGTCTGGACCTCGGGGCTCTTCGACCTGCCCGACGGGTTCGCGGTGTCGCAGGCCGGCAACGTCTACGCCGCGCTCGTCGGCCCGACCGCGTCGCAGGTCGTGAAGCTCGGGCCCGGCGGCGAGGAGCTCGCCCGCTTCGGCCTGCCGATCGTCGGGACGAACGGGTCGCCGATCCCGTTCGACGCGCCCTCCAGCGCGATGTTCCAGGGCACCCGGATCCTCGTCGCGAACCAGAGCGCGGTCCTCGGCGTGACCGCCAACCAGGCGATCCTCGCCGTGGAGACGGGGGAGACCGGCGTGCCGGAGCTCGTCCCGGCCGGCGCGGGCGCCCCGCCGGCGACGGGCGCCCCGGCCCCCGCGGCGACGCCCGCCCGGACGCGCCTGCGCGTCGTCGCCTCGCCGAGGCGGCTCGTCGTCGGGCGCCGGACCGTCGTGCGCCTGCGGGTGACGGCGTCGGTGGACGGGGCCCGACGCGCGATCCCCCGGGCCCGCGTCCGGGTCGCCGGTCGGCGCGTGCGGACCGACGCGCGGGGGCGGGCGACGGTGACGCTGCGCCGGAGCACCACCACCGCCCTGCGGGTCGTCGCGACGGCCCCCGGGCACACGGCGGGCCGGGCGACGTTGCGGGTGCGGCGACCGTAGGCCGCCCCGGCCCGGCGGCACGCGCCGGCAGGTCGTACCGGCCCGGCGCCGCGTCCCGACCCCGGCCGCCCGGTGGGCGCCGGGAGCGTCCCGGGTAGCTTGGGAGGGACATGCCTCCCTCAGCGCCCGTCCCTCCCGTCGCGGCGCTCGCCGACGGCCTGCCCGTGAACCTCGTCGCGACGCTCCTCGCCGTGGCGCTCGCGATGACCGTGACGTTCGCCGCCGCGAAGGTCGCGGGCCGCCACAGCGTCATCGACGTGACCTGGGGCGCGGGCTTCGCCCTGATCGCCGTCGTCTCCTGGGTGCTGTCCGCGGGGGACGGCGACGCCACCCAGCGCGCGGTCGTCGCCGTCATGACGGTGCTGTGGGGCCTGCGGCTGGCGTCGCACATCGAGCGCCGCGGCCGCGGCAAGGGGGAGGACCCGCGGTACGAGGAGCTCATGGCGCGCGCCCCGGCGGGCCGCGAGACGTTCCACGTGGTCACGCGGGTCTACCTGACCCAGGCGGTCGTCATGTGGTTCGTCTCGCTGCCCGTGCAGGTCGCGATGTACGAGACGGGCGGCCTCGGCGTGCTCGCGGTCCTCGGCGTCGTCGTGTGGGCGATCGGCCTGACGTTCGAGGCCGTCGGCGACCGGCAGCTCGCCGCGTTCGCGCGCGATCCCGCCTCGAAGGGGCAGGTCATGGACCGCGGCCTCTGGCGCTACACCCGCCACCCGAACTACTTCGGCGACGCCTGCGTCTGGTGGGGCATCTGGCTCGTGGCGGCGCAGGAGCTCCCGGGGCTCCTCACCGTCCTCTCGCCGGTCGCGATGACGTTCTTCCTCGTCTTCGGCACCGGCAAGGCGCTGCTCGAGAAGGGCATGGCCGACCGCCGCCCGGGCTACACGGACTACGTCCGGCGCACGAGCGGCTTCTTCCCGCTGCCCCCGCGCGGCTGAGCGGGCGGCAGGGCGACCGCGGGACCCGTCGGCGCGGCACGGCCCCGGCCCGGAGCCGTGGCGCCCGCCGCGGGGGTGACGAGCCGTCCGGGCGGGCCCTACCGCGGCCGCTTGTCCATCAGGCGCAGCCAGGTCTCGGTGCGGGTCGGGAACGCCGGGGTCGCGCGGTCGAGCACGTCGAGCGGCACCCGGCCGGCGACCGCGATCGTCGCCGCGTGCAGCTGCTCCGCGATCCCCGCGCCCGTGAACGTCGCCCCGACGAGGATGCCCGCGTCCGGGTCGATGACGAAGCGCGTCGTGCCGCCCGCGTTCTTGCCGATGAAGCTGGCGCCCGCGTTGCCGTCCGACGGGACGTCGATGGCGACCGCGTCGATGCCCGCGTCCTTCGCCGCCTGCAGCGTGTAGCCGACGGCCGCGACCTGCGGCTCGGTGAACGTCACGCGCGGGCTGCGCGGCCCGTCGAGCTCGTCCGGGGCGAGCGCGGCGTCCGCGTCGCCGAGCACGTGCTGCGCCATGACCCGCGACTGCCGCTTGCCGACGTGGGTCAGGAGCGCCCGGCCGTTGACGTCGCCGACGGCGTAGAGCCAGTCCGTGCCGCCGACGAGCAGGTGCGCGTCGGTCTGCAGGTAGCCGTGGTCGTCCGGCGCGATCCCGACGGCGTCGAGCCCCAGCGCGCCGGTGCTCGGCGCGCGACCGGCGGCGACCATCAGCTCGGCGGCCTCGATGGACTCGCCACCCTCGAGGGTGATGCTGACGCGGCCGTCGGGCAGGCGCGTCGCCGAGGCGAGCTCGACGCCGACGCGGACGTCCACGCCGTGCTCGCGCAGGCCGTCGGCGACCTGGGCCCCCGCGAAGGGCTCCTCCTTGGACAGCAGCTGCGGGGCGGCCTCGAGCAGCGTGACCTTCGCCCCCAGCGAGGACCAGGCGAGCGAGAGCTCCGACCCGATCGGGCCGCCGCCGACGACGACGAGCGACTCCGGGACCTCGTCCGCGGTCGTGCCCTCGCGGTTCGTCCAGCCCGCGGCCTCCTGCAGCCCGTCGACCGGCGGGAAGGCGGGGACCGTGCCGACGGCGACGACCACGGCGCGGCGCGCGGTGATCCGCAGGCGCGGCGCCTCGGCGTCGACGTCGGAGACCTCGATCGTGCGGTCGGCGACGATCCGTCCGAAGCCCCGCTCGAGGCGGATGCCCCGGTCGTCGAGCCACGGCAGCTGCCCGCTGTCGTCGAGGTCGTGGATGACCTCGTCGCGCCGGTCGAGGAGGACCTGCGGGTCCGGCGTGCCCGTGACGAGCTCGCGGACGCCGGGGACCCGGGCGATCTCGGCCAGCAGCTCGACGGGGCGCAGGAGCGCCTTGGACGGCATGCAGCCCCAGAAGGAGCACTCGCCGCCGACGAGGCGGTCCTCGACGAGGACGACGTCCAGACCGCCCTCGGCGAGCTGTCCGGCGGCGACCTCGCCGGCCGGGCCGGCCCCCAGGACCACGACGTCGGCTTCGGTCTCGTGCACTGCGGCTCCTCGTTCTCAGGTCGCCCGCCGGGGTCGGCGGGCGGCGGGTGCCCGTCCGGGGCGCACCGCCGGAGGATCATCCCCGTCGGGGCACCTACCCGATCGCCGGGCCGCCGCCACCGCCCCCCCCCGGAACGACGAACGCCGCCCCCGGACGGTGTCCGGTGGCGGCGTCGATCACACCGGGGCGGCCGCGGGGCGGCCGGGGCCCCGCGCTACTTCAGGCCGCGGAACGTGGTCCAGGTCGAGCGGCTGCCGCCGTCGCGGGTCTTCAGGCCCGACTGCCACAGCTCGCCGGTCGACTGCGGGTCGCGCAGCTGGTACCAGATGAACGAGCGGACCTTCTGCTTCTTCGCGATGTCCCAGGCGCGCTTGAGGTACGTCCGCGCCTTGGACGTCGAGATCTTGTCGCTGCCCTTGGTCTTGTAGGCGAACTCGGTCAGGTAGATCCGGCCCGCGGCGGACTTCGAGATGCGGCCGGTCTTCGCGGCCTTCTTCAGGTCGCTCTTGGCGTACGCCAGGTTGGCCTGCGTCCACTGGTCGCGGTCCTTGCGCTTCTTGCGCGGGTCCGCCTTGAAGTCGTACGTGTGCAGCGAGACGCCGTCGGCCTTGACGGTGTAGGTCTTCTTGCTGCCCTTGGCCTTGTACTTCGAGCTGAGGCCGAGGACCTCGCGGACGAAGTCGCCCGGGTCCGTGGACTGCCCGTTGGGGTAGTTCTTCGACTTCGCGCGGGCGTAGGGGAGGAGCTCGCCGAAGAGGACCTTGGCGCTCGGGTCGGCCGACTTGACCTCCTTGTACGCGATGTTCACGAGCTTGCGGTAGAGCGTCGCCCCGCCGCGCTTCGGGATGAAGCGGTACCAGTTGGGCTCGTTGATCGGCGCGTAGTAGACGACCGCGCCGGCGCCCTTGAGGCTCGTGGCGAGCGACCGGATGTACTTCGTGTAGGCGGAGGAGGAGATGAGCGACGCGGCGGTCGGGCCCTTCTTCCTGCCGCGCGGGTTGGCCTTGTCGTTGCTCGACAGGCTCGGGGCGACCGTGACCGTCTGGATGCCGTTGGCGGCGCCCTGCTGGATCGCGTTGCGGACGAGGGCGACCTGCCCGGGGTCCGGCGTGGAGGACTTGCCGTCCCACCGGACGTTGTAGCGGGCCATGCCCACCTTGGCGGCCTTCGCGTCGGCGAAGAAGGACGAGGACAGCTGCGGGTTGTTCACCGTCATGTCCTGGTCCTGCAGGCCCTTGACCGGGGCCGCGGACGCCGACGTGGCGGGCACCGCGACCACCGCGGCGCTGGCCGCGGTGGCCATGAGGAGTCGTGTGGCTCGGGGGAGAGTCATAGCTACAGGGAACACCACATCGGCCCGAAAGTGTCGGTCGACCCCGAAAGACCTCACCGTTCCCTCACGAACGACCCCCCGTCCCGCGGGACGGGGTACGCGGCCGTCGCGTCCGCTGCAGGGGCCCTCCGGCCGGGGGGTCGATGGGGCCGCCGCGCGCACCGGTCGTGGGGCCGTCGACGCGACGATCACCCGTCGTGGCGGGCGATCGCGGCGCCCGGGGCCCGTGTGGCGCCTCGCACACGCCGTCCCGCACGCGGACCCCGCGGGGGTACGCTGCGCCGGTGACGTCCGAGGCCCACCACGCGGAGCACCAGTCGGCGGCGGTCGTCGCCGCGGACGCGCTGGGCGTCTTCGTGCGGGCGATGGCCGGCATCGAGCAGGCCACCCCGGAGAGCGCCGGCTTCTACGACGGGCTCTGCGAGGCCGTCTGCCGCGCCGTCCAGGTCGACCGCGCGGTCATGTTCCTCTACGACGAGGGCCGCCGCCGCGTCCGCCCGGTCGGGTCGCACCTCATCGACCGGGAGCGCTTCCCCGTCGAGGGCGTCGGCATCGAGGACGCGCCGCTCTCGCGCGTCGCGCTCGAGGAGGACCGCGTCGTCGACGCCCTGGACACCACGGGCGACGTCCTCGGCCGCCCCGACCTCGCCCAGCTGCCCGAGGGCGACCTCGCGTACGTCCCGATCGCCGCCGGCGGCACGTGGTACGGCGTCATGGTCGTCGAGCAGTCCTCGGGCGAGCCGCTCGAGGGGCCGCAGCGCGACGCCCTCTGGATCGCCGGCAAGGTCGTCGCGTTCGCCGCCGAGGCGCGCCGCGCCACCCGCCACCAGGAGCAGGCCCGCCAGCTCGAGCACCGGCTGCTGCTCGTCCGCCAGGTCCACGAGCAGGTGATCCAGCGCCTGTTCGGCCTGAACCTCGTGCTCGGCTCGGGCGCGGCGCTGGAGGGCGAGGCGCTCGAGCGCGCCCGGACCGAGGTCGAGGCCACCCAGGCCGACCTGCGCCAGCTCCTCCACGGACCGCAGCTCACGACGGGCGCGCCGACCGCGATGCGCCTGGCCGAGGAGGTCGAGCGCCTGCGCCGCGCGCACGCGACCGTCGAGCTCCGGGCCGACCTCGAGGAGGGCGTCGAGATCCCGCTGCCGCTCGAGTCGCTCGCGCAGTCCGTGCTCGGCGAGGCAGTCCGCAACGCCCTGAAGCACGGCGAGCCCACGATCCTCCACGTGTCCCTGACGCGGCGCGACGACGCGCTCTCGCTGACCATCGACTCCGACGGCGTCCACGGCGCCGCGGGCGCGCCGTCCGGCTCCGGGCTGGGGCTGCGCCTCGCCGCGGTCGAGGCGCTGCAGGTCGGCGGGCTGCTCGAATTCGGGGCGCGGGGCGAGGGCGAGTGGCGGGTGCGACTGCTCCTGCCGACAACGGACGAGAACGAGGTGGGCGGATGACCCGAGAGGTCGGACGGACGGTGGTGCTCCTGGTCGACGACCACGAGGTCGTGCACTGGGGCCTCCGGGCGCTCCTGTCGGGGCAGCCGTGGGTCGCGCGCTGCCTCAGCGCCCACAACGGCCAGGAGGCCGTCGAGCTCGCGGGCCGCTACGCGCCGCACGTGGCGCTCGTGGACCTCTTCCTCGGCACGGAGTCCGGCGCCGAGTTGTGCGAGCGCCTCCGCGAGACGGAGCCCCGCACGAAGGTCCTCCTCATGTCCGGCTCGGGACGCATCTCCGCCGCCGCCGCCCGGGCCGCCGGCGCGTCGGGGTTCGTGCCGAAGGACTGGCCGGCCGCCGACGTCTGCCGCGCCGTCCGCACGATCGCGGCGGGGCGCACCGTCTTCGAGGGCGTCGCGGGACCGACGACCCCGGCGGGCCTCTCCCCGCGCGAGCGCGAGATCCTCGGCCTGATCGCCACGGGCGCGACGAACCCCGAGATCGCCGGCACCCTGCACCTCTCCCCGCACACGGTGAAGGAGCACACGAGCTCGCTCTACCGCAAGCTCGAGGTGCGCAACCGCGCCGAGGCCGTCCGCACCGCGGATCAGCTCGGCCTCCTCTGAGGCCGCGGCACCCGCCGGCGCGGTCGCCGACACGGGTCCCGCCGCCCGCCCCCGGCACCGAGGCCGTGCGGACGGCGGACGGGCTCGGCCTCCTCTGAGGCCGCGGCACCCCTGAGGCCGACCCCCGCCGGCGGGGTGGGGCGCACCCCCGGATCTCCGCCCGCCGGGGGGTTCGGGGCGCCGCTGGACGGCCTGTCAGCCGCCGTTGGTGCAAGGCTGCGCAGTCGTGAGCGTTCGCACCGCAGTCCTCTTCCCAGGCCAGGGCGTCCCGCTGGAGGGCGCGGGGGAGGAGGTCGCCAGGCTCCGTCCGGACCTCCTGGAGGCCGTCGTCGAGGCGGTCGGCGAGGACCCGTTCCCGCGCGCCGCGGAGAGCACCCGCTTCACCCAGCCGGCGATCGTCTGCTCCTCCCTGGCCCGCTGGTCCGCCCTGGGCCTGGACCACCCCGACGCCTTCTTCGGCCACTCCCTCGGCGAGATCGTCGCCCTCGCGGTGGCCGGGGCGATCGACGAGCGCGAGGCCCTCGTCCTGGCCGCCGCCCGCGGCCGGGCGATGGCCGACGCGGACCCGCAGAAGCTCGGCAGCATGGCCGCCGTGCGCAAGGGCGGCCTGGCCGCCGCCACCGAGCTGGCGGAGCAGCACGGGCTCGTCGTGGCCTGCGACAACGCGCCGGGCCAGGTCATCATCGCCGGCCTGATCACCGGCCTCGACGCCGCGGCCGAGACCGCGAAGGCCTCGGGCAACCGGGTCCGCCGCCTCGACGTCGCCGGCGCGTTCCACTCGCCGCTGATGGAGCCGGCGATCCCGGGCCTGCAGGAGGCGATCGACGCGACGACCTTCCGCGCGCCGCACACGACCGTCTGGTCCGCCGTCACCGCCGCGCCGATCGACGACCCGCCGCGCCGGCTGATCGACAGCCTCACGCACCCCGTCCTCTTCCGGCCCGGCCTGCTCGGCCTGCACGCCGCGGGCGTCCGCCGGTTCGTCGACGCCGGCCCGGGCGAGATCGCCGCGGGCCTCGCGCGCAAGACGTTCGCCGACGCCGAGGCCGGCGACGTCGTCGAGGTCGAGGTGCCCGGGATCCCCGCCGCACAGGGCTCCGGGAGCACGACCGGGGATGATGCCTGACATGTCCGAGGCGTCCCCGCAGCACCCGTCGTCCCCCGGACCCGTCCGCGTCGCCCCCCTCGGCGTCGGCGCCGCACTGCCCGACGGCGTCGTGACCTCCGCCGAGATCGAGGAGCGCCTCGGGCTCGACCCGGGCTGGCACGTCAAACGCACCCACCTCCACGAGCGCCGCATCCTCGCCCCGGGCGAGAAGCTCACCGA